>Ga0181518_10005575_pt1 | contig 10838 bp, 19 predicted proteins | sample PEATcosm2014_Bin_28_FD_119751 | JGI IMG/M metagenome (GOLD analysis project Ga0181518, IMG submission 119751) | Peatland microbial communities from MTU Mesocosm Facility, Houghton, MI, USA - PEATcosm2014_Bin01_60_metaG | ecosystem: Environmental > Terrestrial > Soil > Wetlands > Peat | place... | reverse complement strand
CGTGCCGCTCACCAGCAGGATCACAGTATGGCCGGCCGGATTGTCGCCAAGGTCCGGGTTAACGTCGCGGCGATATTCCATCTGATCCACATGAACTGTGACCGGACGGCCGGCCAGATCGTGCAGAATGATCGCGTTTTCAATCATCGTTCTGCGCCCCTTGCTTCGGCGATACGCTTGCCGCTGGCGCGTCGGCGGCGCGTCGCCCACTGTCGCCGCCGTGTCCGCGGATTTTTATTGATGCGAATGCAGTGATCTCGCGCGGCGCGGCGCATTTCCGGACGGGACATAATGTCCGTCATCACCGCTGCCTGCACCTGTCGATAAGCCCCATTCCTGCGCGTTCGCTTTTGACCACGGATGCACTTTGCCTTGAGGCGCTTATCATCCCGCATGCGCACGTTCAGCGTGGTCATGCGCGCAGATCGCGCGGCGCGATCCTTTTCGTTAACTCGCGGAAGCCTTCGCTTGGCATAAGTGCCGGCGCGCCAACGCGCGCGGATTTGCGGTCCCCATGCCGCGCGACGTTCGGCCGTCCAAGGCTTGCCGCTCATCCTTCCGCATCCTTCGCTTCAGCAGAGATCGCTTCGCTTAAAGCATCGAACGCATCAGTGAACGCCCTTAAGTCGACTCCATCAGGCACGGAAAGCCCTGGCGGATCGCCTTCAATGATCAGCAAGTCGCGCAGCCGCACGGCGGCATCGATCAGCTTGAACTGCGGCGCGGCATCGATGCGAAAGTCGGTGCGCGTTTCATCCAGGATGCCCTGCGCGCCTTGCGCGAAGGCGTACTTTTCCAGGACGCCCTTCACTTCGGCGTGGCTCATTCCGCCGAACACCATGATCTTGAGCGGGATCGGCATCGGCCCCTTCGTCAGATCGAATGTGTTTGTCTTGCCTTCGCGAATGTATTTCCAGGCGCCCAGCGGCACGCCCAGCACCACAAGCGGGATGCCGTCGCCCGTTCCGTCTGGCGCGATGGCGAACACGATCCGTTCTTCAATGCTGCCCTTCATCGCCATCATCGTTGCCCTTCGTCCGGCAACAGCAGCAGAACTTCGTCACGGTAGCGCGCGCGCTCGCCGGGGCCGAAGCCGGGCGCCGGCACGCAGTCATCCAGCACTTCGGCGCCAGCATGCAAATAGCCCTGCGCTTCAGCCGCTGGCACATACACGCCGCGCGGCCGCGACGCGCGCACCTTGCGCTTCCAGGCTTCGACGTCAGCGGGCGTCACCATCACTTCGCCTGATCAAGATAGGGCCACGGTTCGCCGCAGAAACGGCAAGCCGTGGTCATTGAACTAAAATCGGCACGCTTCCACGCGTGGCCTTTGATCCCGTCGGATCGTTTCGGGCAGTGGCTGAACAGCAGCGCCAGGCGGCTTGCAGCTGCTGCGGTTTCCTGCGCTTCGTTCATCATTCGGCCGCCTGTGCATGCGGCGGCCGGACCTGCGCGCCTTCAGCGGCCACCTTCCGCCAATGCGCAACGATGTGCTTATCCAGTTCTTCATGACCGGATAAAGGGAGATCGCGCGCGGCACGCCAGCTTTCGCCGCACTGGCACGTCGCCACGCTCATTCCCGGCACGCCGCCCGACCAATCGATTGTTTGTTTGATCGTGTGGCCTTCAGCGCCGTTCGGAAAATCTTCGGCGAGCGCGCGGGCCACTTCCTTGCGGATAGCATCTGCCGCCGTGGCGACCGCGGGCGCGGGTTTAATCTTGTTCAAGATTGTCCGCGCGGCCTTAGCGCCGATTTCGACTGGACTACCGCTGTTTTCCTTCCAGGACTTCGGCAGCCGATGGCACTGTTTGCGATTGAGCGGAGCGCCTTTGCGCGGCATTCTCTTGCCCGACTTCGGATCGGTTTTGAAAGCCATCTCGTCGCGGATTAGTCGCACCGCGAACTGGCCGATTGTTTCGGCCGCCGGCGCGTCGCCATCTTCACACTCGTCGGCAAGATCGACTAATGGTGAGAGACACAGGAAGCCAGTTTCAGAACAAAACGGCTTGTCGGGATCACATGCATAAGCGTCAACGCTGATCCCATCATCGGCTTCCACAATGCAAGGCACGCCATCGACGTCGATCGTAAACGTTCCGCGCTGGCCCCACATTGGTTCAATGCCGATCGGCGCGGCGGCTTTGATGCGCAGGCTTTCAAGCGCCTTGTTCACAGCCACGCCGAAACTCGTTCCGCCATTGGCGCGCTGTTCGATCAAATCAATCCGCTTTGCCCAATGAGCGATCCCCATGCGCCGCGCTGCCGGGGCGGCCTGCGCATCGATCATCGCGCCATGCAGTTGCCGGATTGCGTCATCGTAAAGCGGCTGCAGCGCTTCAACGCCTTCAGGGAGCGCCGCCAGTTCTTCACCGTGCCGGCGTTCGGCGCGCAGCTGCGAAAGCTTGTCGCGGCCAGCCTGTGTGATGCGCAGCGGCTTTTTCGCCGATCCGATCAGCAGCTTTTGCTTTTGCAGCTGATCGATGATCTTGCCCTTGGCGCCGGGACCGATCGCGCCGGACGCCGCCGCTTCCAGGACCGCCAGCTGATCGCCCAGCGCGAGATCGATTGCAGCCGCAGGCATCACCGGCGCCGGCGCTTCCGGCATTTTATCGCCGTGGCAATCCCAAAGCTTGCCGCGCTTGACGGTTTCGAACAGTGAGAAATAGCGCGACGCCGGCACATGCTTGACGAAGCGATCGAACCAATCCTGCGGCTTGCGCGAATGATTCTTCTTGTCGACCTTGAAAGGGAAATCCGTGCGTGGGAATGTCAGGATCACCACATCGCCGCGCGAGGCCAGCACCAGGTGCTCGGTGGTGCCGCGCGACACCTGGCCGCGGCCGATCAGGTCTTTCGTTCCCGTCAGGATCGCGCGCGGCTTCATGCCAAGCGCTTCCAGCACCGGCAGATGATGGCCGAATTCCAGATGGTAATTCGTGATCCAGAATCCGATCGTGCAGGCCGGCGCCAGGATCGGCTCGACCTTGTCCTTCATGAAGGCCACGGCCTGCGCCGTGGTCATGGTGGGATAGGGATAGTAGCCGCGCGCGCGCCGATCCGGATCATCGTCATCCGGTTCGCCGGCCCATGGGATATCAACGATGCCGGCCACATAAGGCCCGTTGCCCGGCATCGGCGCCGGCGCCTCGCGCATGGCGTCGGCCGCCAGCAGGTTCTGCAGGCGCTTGTAGGGCGCGTCGGCACGCCCGGTGCGATCCATGTCTTCCTTCAACTTGCCGAAGCGGGCCGGATCGCGCTTCGCCGCGTCATCGACCGCTTCCGCCTTATCGAGCGTGCGGCGGCTTTTGCCGGTAAATTGCGAAGCGCGTTCGGCGACGTTGATTTTCTCGCCTTCGATACCGCCGGCGCCGCGGCCGCCGGCAGCGCCAGCTTGCGCCAGGCGCGCGCGCGCTTCAGGCTTCAGCTTCGCTTCGATGGCTTTGCGGATCGCAACCGCTTCCGTCAGCTTGAAATCCTTGCGCAGCGCCGGATCGTTTTCCGCCCATTCGCCGGCGACCAGATCGGCCAACGGGACGGCGTGAACCGGAATGGGCTGATCGCGGAAGCGGGAGAATTGCCACGCTTTGAGGCGCCGCTCGCCGGCGATCAATTGATTATGTTCATTGACCACGATCGGCTGCAGCAGGCCGTGCTCGTTGATATCAGCGGCAAGCCCTTTCAGATCTCCAAAATCCTTGCGATGGCGCTTGCCTACCTTGATCTTGCCCACGGGCCGCGTCGGCTGTTCGAAACCCGCCGCGCGCCGCGTGAGGCCAGGGCGCCAACCCGCCGGCACTGTGATCGCGCCGCCGGAAGATTTTTGTTTCGCCGGTATTTTTCGCTTACTCTTCTTCATCGCGTTACCCTCTCATCACGTGATACTTCAGCAAGCCAATCCAACGCGGCGCGGTTGTCATCGCGGACGCATGGAACGAGAAACGCCACCAGCCCCGCAAAGCGTTTCGATCGGGCATCTCGCGTGACGTGGCACGCCAGCAGCCGATCAATGGCCTGCAGCAACAGCGGGGCAAAACCGTCAAGGAAGCGCACGGCCGGAACGCCGCGCCTGATCATGTCTTCCAGCTGTTCGCCCAAGGCTTCGCAGCACAGCCGCGCTTCTTCGATCGCGTCATCGAACCATACGATTGGCGCTTGCGCGGTCACGCGTTCGCCGAAGCTGCCGATTTCATCCAACAGCATGGCCGCGTCCATCGTGGAATTGCCGGTGGCGACCGTCATCGCGACCGCCTTTCCTCGTAGTCGTGATCGCGCACGGCGAGCAACGCGCGGGCAAAGTTCTTGGCGAGATCATCGCCGCCATCCATGGCCGCTGTTTCTTCCGCACAGCGCCAATCGATCAGCGGCGGCGCCTGGACGCGGGTTTCGTAGATCGTGCAGTCTTCGCCATCGGCCGCCTGGTCGGTATCGTCGCGATCGCGTTCTTCGATGGACGGCTGCGGCAGAACGCTGGCCGGATTGATATCGTCCGGCGAGATCGCACCGCCGGCGGCGCCGGACGCTAGGCGCACGATCGGCAGGGCGCTGGCAGCGCCGGCAAGAATGATCGCGATGGCGACGATGGCCGGTGCGGCGCTGCGCTTCATTTTTTACCCCCGGCGGCTTGCAATGCCGGCAGCAGCTGCGTTGCGCGGCGCATCCATGAATTCTTCGCGACCTGCCAGGTCCAGCACGGCGTTTTGATCTTTTGCGGTAACGGCGCCACGTCGACATAGGGCGACCAATCGGGATGATCGGCAGGCTTCAGCCCCATCAGATCGCGCCATTCGGTGACGAACATTGTCACATCGGTATGCTTGACGATCTTGCGCACTTCCGCCGGCGGCGGCCAAGGCAAGCCCGTAGCGTTCTGCAGCGCCGCTTCGTGATCGTCTGCCAGTTCGTCAAGAACGCCGATAATTGAAGCCGCTATGACGCCGCACCGCCTTTGGATGCGCTCCGCGATCGTGTTTTTCTTCGGCGTCGTGTCGTCCTTGAAAAAGGACTCTGCCAGATCGTGAGTCAGGAAATATGCAGCGGCGAGCTTGGCCAGCACCGGCGGCAGATCGCGCCTGGCAAGTATCGCGTCGCTGCCGAGGCAGCTGTGTTCCCCAACGGAATACTGCAGGCCAGGTGTTGCGCCGTTGAAGCGCGCTTCCTTGGCCAGCATTTCGGCCAACAGTGGCAGATCGTCAGGCGAGAAAACCGGCGCATCCAGATCGATGCAGCGGCCGTCGACCAACACGTGCATGGTGCGAAGGCTCATTGCGCGCCCTTCGTTGCCCAGCCGCGCGCCCACATGAACGCGCAATAAATGGCCACGTCGCGCGGATCGCCCTTGGCCAGATGGCCCAGCAGATCAATGCGGCATCCGGTTTCGGTGAGATTGGAAAGCCAATCGTCGCCGAAGCCGTGCTTGACTTCGGCATCGCGCGCCTTGTCGGCGAGCGCGACGGCAAACGCCTGGATCAGGCGTTTCGTTTCCACGTGGAGGTCGCGCGGCACGGCGACCGCGAGGATTTCCGCACGCTTGAAAAAATCGTGCAGCTGCAGGCCCGCTTCATCGGGCAGCGCTTCCAGTGGGGCAAAGGGCGCTGACTGCATCACACTTGCTCCAGCGAACGCGAGCGCAGATAGCGCAGGTGCCGGGCACAGCGCTTGATCGCGATCGCAGCGGACGGCGCCACGTCCGGTTCGATTTCGCAGGCGATCATCAGGTTTTCGGGAAGGCCGAAATTCTCAATCAATAGCCCATCACAATCTTCGGTGTAAGCGAAGATCGGCTTTCGCCAGGCGCCGGCGCGGCCAATCTCGGCCGCGGTGCCGCAATCCATATGTGGCCCGCGGAACGGCGATATGTCGGCGACCACAGCGCGGGCGCGCTTGATCATCGCCACATTGGCGTTGAATAGCTGCCGCGCCGGCGCCGTCAAATCGTGTGGATCGATCTTGTTGTCGCCCTGCCACAGGGCTTCCAATCCTTCGGCCTCGCACATAGCCTTCAGCGCTAGGCCGATCGCATCGGCATCCGGCCGCAAGACTGCCGGGCCGGCGAGATAAACGGCATCGCGGGCTTGCGTCATCGCACAGCCCTCGCGAGGGGAAAAAGATGGATCACCTGGCTGAAGTGCAGGATTGGGCGACGAAGAACGCGATCGATACCGCGCAAGGCCATTTCGAACGCCTGCTGCTGCAGCTGCTGCCCGATGACGACCAGGCGGCGCTGGCCTTCCTGGAAGACGCCCGCAGCCGCGTGCTGCACGAGATCAAGACGGCGAACGGCAGCGACTTCATCGCGCAGGATCAGCAGGCGCGCAGCGCGCGGATCGCGGTCGCCATCATGAAGCGAACGTTCGAACGGTTGATTGGCGCGGTGCGGGGATAGCATCATCTGCCCCCCCCCATGCCGACCGCCTTCGTCAGAAACTCAGTGATCAGCTTGACAAGCGCCGTCCTGAAAGCCTGCTGACTGAAGCCGCCGGCGGAATGACCTGCACTCTTGAACGCCGCCGCAAAATCGAACGCCTGGAACGCGGTCACGATCTGCGGATGATTGAGCCAGCCGCGTTCAGAGTCGAACACGCTGCACAAGGAAAGCACGAGCAAGCCGCGCACCATCCCCGGATTGCCGTGGCGCGTGCGCGTGATGCACTGCAGCGCAATGCGCAATGCCTTTTCGCCATAGCGGTCGAGCGCCTGGCGCAATTGCACGACCGCCATCGTTTGCCCCGGCTTTTGTTTGCTCGCCTCGATCGGATATCGAAGCAGCGTGACGCCGCCAGCCTCGCAGACTTTCTTCAGCCGAACGGCATCCGGATCGCCGGCGGCGACGCGCGCAGCGTGAAGCTGCATCGTGCTCATTTTCGTGACGTTGGCATTGATGGAAGCGAAGGCGATCGCTTGCTTGGCCGTATCGGCCGAGATCACCTGACACGGCACCTTCTTATGCTCGCGCAGCGCGGCGGCCGTCGTGCGATGCTGGCCGTCAACGATGGCGAAACGGTCCTTGCCGTGCGGCGCAACGATCACGGGCGAAAAGCGCGCCCATTCGAATTCGCGGGCGATCTTGGCGATGTTCTTCTTTCCTGCGCCGCCAATGTCGCGTTGATAGGCCGGATCGACCACAAGCTGATCGATATCGATCCAGCACAGCTGGGGGACCTGGCCGCAATCGAGCGGCGGCAATGTGCCGACCGCCTTCTTGAAAATCGATGCGTCGATTTTGCGAAGCGCCGTCATCGCGGCTCCGGCCGGAAGGGCGCCGGCGGCGCAGGCCGAACGAAATTCTTCGGCGCGGGATTCATGCCGCCCTTGCGCATGTGCCGTTGCTGCAGCGGCCAGACGTTGAGCGCCGCCAGGGCCGCCAGTGAGCCCACGAAAAGCACGCAGACGAAAAGCATCAACCCAACGCAAAGCAGCGTCGCGGCGGCATGATCGAGATGCGGGCAATGGGGCAGCATAGTGAATCGTCCACCATCGGTTCGGAAAGCCCGGACACGCAGCACGCTACGACTCGAACTAAACGCTGAAAAACTTTCAGCGCGACGGCGCGACCAGCCGCAGCACTGTCATCGAATAGGCGAGCGCGGATGCCGCCGCGTTGGCCACAATCATGTCGCGAAGATTGGTGGCTTCGATCTTCACCGCTTCCTGCATCGCCGGCGGCAAGGCGCGGATCGCGGCTTCGCAAGTGATTTCGAAAAGATCGAACGCGGACGGTAGATCGTACTGGCGAAGCACGTCGCGCATCGCCGGACTTTGCTGTTCGACGTCCGGAACAAGCGGCGACATTTTCACGCCGAAGGATTTGAGATAGTCGCGGCGCTGTTGTTGATCTGGCATCATGACGGTCTGACCAGCTTCATCGGTTCAGGTGATTTCGGGAAGAAGGCATCTCCCCAAGGGCGGCAGTTTTCGCATCGCCTGATTAAGTCTGCCGGCGCCACGCTTTCACCGGGCGGCATCGCCGCCAATCGGATGTTGGGCGCCGGCTCCGCTTGCGCGGAAGAATTTGCCGGCGCCAGGATGGAAGCGGGCGCTTTTGCCGCCATTCCAAATTTGGGCGCCGGCTCACCTCGCGGTGAAGGAATTACCTGCGCCATCCTATGCTTGGGCGGCGCCGCCGCCAAAGTTGACGTGGGCGCAGGCTCACCTTGCGGTGAAGGATTTGCCGGCGCCAAGCCTCTGGGGGGCGAAGTCGCCACGTGATCCAAGGGCGCCGGCGCCGCTTGCGCGGATGGAGAGAATGGCGCCATTTCTACGCAGGGCGATTTTCGCGCCAATGCCGAACTGGGCGCCAGTTCCTCTTGCGAGGAGGAAAGATCGGCGCGCGGCATGGAGATCTCGGGCGGATGATCCGCCACATTATCAATGGCCGCGCGCCGCCATGCGATCCAAAGATCGCAAAGAAAGGCTTTTTCCATCACCCGCTGCGCGCGGCGATGCGCCACAATCGGCTTGATTGATGGATCGCGTTCGACTTCGTAACGCTTGCGCTTCAGATAAAGCTCGCGATAGCGATCTTTATTTCCCTTGATCAAAGTGTCGCCGATATTCCACATCCGCGACCGGCGCTGCCGATTGTAGCCGTGAGCGATCCAGTCATCCTTCGAAGCACTCGAAGGCAGGCCGCCCTGACGAACGCCGTTCATCACGGCCAAGCCCATGCGCTTCCAAAGCTTGGCGCGGGATGAGTAATTGGAAAGTTCGCCGGCTTCGCCAATGATCACAGCCAACGATGCCGCGCCGAAGCCGCGTACATCCTTGCCGAAGGCTTCCCATACCGGAAGCGTTTTGGCCAAAGCGATCATCTGCTTCAGCGCAGAGGCTTCGATTATGTCCCAGGCTTCCGATGATTTATCGGTGCCGGTGACAAGATCGGCCCATTCGCCGCCGCCGGCCTTGATCAGCTTTGCCGCGGCCGTGGCGATTTTTTTGCGTTCCGCTTCGCTTTGCGACAGCGACCAGCCGAGCCCGATCCGGATGAAGGCGCCAAGTCGGTTGCGAATTCCGATGCGCTGCGCCATCGCAAAACAGCGCTGCCGATGCAAGGCGCGGATGTGATCGATCGCGTGTTCGATCATGCCACCGACTCCATCTGGCGCAAAACGGCGGAGAAACCATCCGGCGAGATCAGTTCGCGGATCGGCAGAGTTCGCTGCTTATCGTTCAACGCGCCGATCTTGTCGCGCAACGCGGCGGCGAATTTCCCATCGCGCTCCATGCCACCAAGTTCATGGGCACAAACATCGCCCCACGGGCGGCCATCGCTAGTCTTCGACGTATCCAGCACGGTTCGCGCCATATTCTTCGCAACGCTCAGTGTTGCAGCGAGGGCCGAAGAAGACGGTTCCCGCTGGCCGACAAACGTGCTCGGGCGCGAAGGCGCACGGCGATTTCGGTCATTGCCAGCGGGAAACTTACCTGTTGCATGCTCGGCCAAATAAAACCGCAACGCTTCGCCGAGCAGCAACGGGTTATAAAATTTCAAGACTTCGAAAAGCAACGCCGGGTTATCCGTGATCGCCTTTTCGAAAGAGGGGACCGACCGCTCAATATTGCAATGACACCGATGCAGGATATCGGCCGCGATCTGCCGCAACTGGAATTCGCGCGTTTTGATGCGATGATCCGATCGCGCGCCGCGAGTTTCGGAATGCAAAGTCATGACAATCTCCGATCTGCACGCTTGGAACGCCGTGGCAGCGGCGGCGTCATCCAGACGACAACGAGAGCGTTGAATAGGAACCAAATGGCGATCAGCTTCAGCATGTGCGGCCCTTCACCTGTTCGAATTCATTCATCGAGCATCGCACCATCAACGGCGTGCATGGCGCGGGCAGATGCCTTGCGCTCGCCGTTGATCTGATATTGCGCGCTGCGTTCGGATTCGTGTGCGCATTGCGAAAGGTGAAGCGCCGGTTTGACAGGCCAGATCGCGCAAACCGCGCGGCCAAACGCGCGAAGACGGCGCGCGTGGTGCGCGAGGCGGGCATGCGTGGTGCGAACAATTGTTCGCGCTTTTCCGAATTTGCCCAATTGTTCGCCGGCAAGATTTGACGCGCGGCTATCGACGGGACCTGATTCGTGCATGACGCAACTCCTACTGAATTGCCGCGGCGCCACATCATGACGATTGCCCCGCGGTCCTAACAAACCTGTCGATCGGGATGCCAGTCGCCCGGCTCAGACGTGATGCGAGATCAAGTGAAGGCATTCGCGTGCCGCGCTCGATGCGCGAGATCGTGGCCTTTGTCGTGCCCGCGAGCGTGGCCAGCTGTTCAAGCGAAACAGGCGGCTTCTTCGATAACCGGAACTTGCGAATCGGATGCAGCGACATGCCGTTGAGTTACCAACATGGAAACAATCAAGTCAATTGAAAGTTTCCACAGTGGACAACGTTTTGATTTTGCAAGTGAATATAATGTTTCCATGGTGGAAAAGATTGGCCCAAAGGTCCCGCGGCAGCGCCCGTACTTGAAGGAATGGCGGAAATTCCGAACGTTGACTCAGGAAGAACTGGCCGAACGGCTGGATACAACGAAGGCTTCGATCTCTCGCTATGAAACCGGCGCACGCGACTTGCCGGGAGGATTTTTGGGAGCCTTCGCCGAAGCCGTGCAATGCACGGAAGCCGACCTATATAGACTGCCACAGGCCGAATCGAGTTTGGATGACATGCTTCGCAACGCGCCAGAACGAATACGGCAGCAGGCGCGCGAGATCATCCAGACGCTGCTTAAGACAGGCACCTAGCCATGCGCTCAATCGCCATCGTTGCCCTGACATGCGTCGGGGTCTCATTCGCCACGAACGCGTGCGCACAGAGCGCCGCGATCACG
>Ga0181518_10005572_pt1 | contig 10844 bp, 8 predicted proteins | sample PEATcosm2014_Bin_28_FD_119751 | JGI IMG/M metagenome (GOLD analysis project Ga0181518, IMG submission 119751) | Peatland microbial communities from MTU Mesocosm Facility, Houghton, MI, USA - PEATcosm2014_Bin01_60_metaG | ecosystem: Environmental > Terrestrial > Soil > Wetlands > Peat | place... | reverse complement strand
GGCCTCCTGGAAATGCGCGCCTTTGAAATGCCGCCTCACGCCCGGATGAGCGCCGCCCAGCAATTGCTCCTGCGCGCCTTGATTGCGCGGTTTTGGAAGCAGCCCTACACCCGCGATCTCGTCCGCTGGGGAACCGGCATCCATGACCGCTGGATGCTGCCGCATTTCTGCGCGACGGATTTCGCCGACGTGCTTGCCGATCTGCGGCGGGACGGCTACCCGTTTGAGGCGGAGTGGTTCGCCCCGCACTTCGAGTTCCGGTTCCCACTCATCGGCCAATTCGCGCAGCGAGACATGGAAGTTGAATTGCGCGCCGCTTTGGAACCATGGCACGTTCTGGGCGAGGAACCGGCAGCGGGCGCGACCGTTCGGTATGTGGACAGCTCGCTCGAGCGCCTCCAAGTCAAGGCCCGCGGTATGGCTGGCGACCGCTTTGCCATCACCTGCAATGGCCGCCGGGTGCCCTTGCATCCCACCGGAACCAACGGCCAGTTTGTGGCCGGCGTCCGCTACCGCGCCTGGTGTCCGCCGGATTGTCTTCAGCCCAACATCGGCGTCCACACCCCGCTGGTGCTGGACTTGTACGACACCTGGAACGAGCGTTCCCTGGGCGGCTGCACCTATCATGTGGCGCATCCGGGCGGCCGCCATTACACAACCTTTCCCATCAACGCTTACGAAGCGGAAGCCCGGCGGCGCTCGCGCTTTTTCCCCCACGGCCATAAACAGGGCCGTTTCCAAGCGCCCGAAGAGCCGCTCAACCGCGACTTCCCCTTCACCCTCGATTTGCGCTTCCCTCCAGCGACCCCCTGTAGCGGCGCTCTGTGAGCGCCGCTGATTCCTTTTCACGGGAAAAAGCGCGCGGGCGAGGCGGCGCGGGCGGTCGCCCATTACCTGCGAGCGCCGGCTTGCAGCCGGCTTTCAGCGCGATTTTTTGGAAAAGCCGAGTGCAACTCGGCGCTCCGGGACCTCGGCGTTCCCTTCCAACTTTATTGTCGTGCGCCCTTATCTCTTTGCCCGACAATTTTTTGCTCGACAAAGTTGTCAGTGCTTCTAAAATGATCGCGTCCCAACTGTTGGGCGCAGTTGGGACGCGATCATTTTCACAATGGCTTCAAACATCAGAGGGGCTTGACATCCGGGTCAACCTTGTGATAAGAGTAATGCACCATGAAAATTAACTGCCGCTTATTGTGCGTCTCATTTTTTGTCGCGCTGCTCACCCTGGCCTTCGGGTCGAGCGCCTGCGCCCAACCCCTCAGCGCCCAACCCCTCAGCGCAGAAAAGCCCCGCCCCGAAACCCCCCGCGAAGAAATTGCCCACGCCTTTCGTTTGTTGAAGAAGGCGGACCGCGATTACGCCGGGCATCGCGTCAAAGCGATGGCCGAAGTGGAAGTCGCCGGCAAGGCGCTCGGACTTGAACTCACAGGCGAAATTGCCGACAAGGAGAAACAGTGGAAATCGGACGAACAGGTCACTGAGGCCCGCCGTTTGCTGCGCGAAGCCCGTGACAAACTGGAGAAGAAAGACCGCGACATCGTGGCTGAGCACGTTGACATCGCAGTCAAAGAGCTGGATGAGGCGCTGAAAGTAAAGTAGCCAGCGCGGCGCGTCAGTGCCGTTCCCTATAGTGCAATTCCTGAGAATTGCGCATTTTTGGCAAAACTTTCCGAACCGTCTTTCGGAATGACAAATGCCAGATTCTCAATTGCAAATTGTCAATTCAGACTCAGCGCATTGATTTCGGCTTGCCGCTCATGATCTTCGCCCTTTTGAACCCATTCATTTTGAACCCATTCACGGCCATCCCGGCGCACGACAGCAATTCTTCGCGCCCTCCTCTCTCTCCCCGCCTTCGGGGAGAGAGCCGGAGAGAGGGGTTCCGGAAATTTGTCCTGCGCCCCGGCCCGCCCGCGCTTCCATTTTCCCTTTGACAACCCCCGTATATTTGCTAAACTTTATTGAGTGATGATGGCAGCCAATTTGGACTGCGGGAGCCGGCTCCCGCTGTTGAGCCGCGGGCGGTTTGCGGAGAGCAAAGCCCCGGCAAACCGCCGCGCCCTGAAGGGCCGGCGGTTCGATGCCGGGCAGCGCGCCGTGCCAGAGGTTTCATGGCTTTCCGGCTGCGCTCCGACAAGCCTTCCCCGGCCCTATGGGGAAAGGCCTCCAGGGAGGCTTTTTGCGCTTCAATCCGACAATACCATTCATATATTGGGGTCTTCCGTGGAAAAAGACGCCACATATTGTGGTCGCCGTCTCACCGCACTCCAAATCAGCCACGAAGCTGAAAAATATCGCGCAATCCAAAAACGAAGCTTAATTAAGGCAGAATCGAGCTTATCATGAAGGTCAAAATTAAGGCTAATTAAGGCTAATTAAGGCTAATTAAGGCTAATTAAGGTTAATTAAGGTTAATTAAGGCTAATTAAGGCTAATTAAGCTTAATTAAAGTTAATTAAGCCAAAAATGTTTATGGCTGCAACCGAAGACAGTTTGAAAACGGCAACCGGCGGGGTGTTCGAGGGCTATTCCGGGGAAGCCGGGGTGTTTGACGAGGCTGTTGACGGCTCCGGCAGACTTCGCGAGGCTTACCGGGCGTTTGCCGCTTCCGTTCCAAGCATAAGCGCGGCCGAGTTGAAGCGGCGCCACGAAACGGCGCGCCGGATCATCGAGGAACAGCGTATTACCTGCAATGTCCACGGCGACCCGATGGGAATGGAGCGCCCGTGGCAGATGGACCCGGTCCCGCTGCTGATCAGCGACGCCGAGTGGCGCCCTCTGGCAGCCGCCTTGGTCCAGCGCGCCACACTGCTCAATCTCATCCTTGCCGATTGCTACGGCCCGCAAACGCTCATTCAGGCCGGCCTCCTTCCCCCGGCCCTGATTTTCGGCCAGCCGGATTTCCTGCTGCCCTGCCACGGTTTGCGCCCGCCGGGCGGCGCCTTTCTCCACCTCTACGCGGCCGAATTGGCGCGGTCCAGGGACGGTCAATGGTGGGTGTTGTCCGACCGCACGCAAATTCCGGCCGGCGCGGGATACACCCTGGCCAACCGTCTGATCACGGCGCGCGTGTTGCCGCAGCCGTTTCGCGACTGCAACGTGGAGCGGCTGGCGGGGTTCTTCCGCGACCTGCAGGCCATGCTGGCGCGCCTGGGAACGCGGCGCCCGGACAACCCGCGAATCGTATTATTGACTCCAGGGCCGTTCAACGAAACCTACTTCGAACAGGCCTGGCTGGCCCGCTACCTCGGTTATTCGCTGGTCGAAGGCCAGGACCTGACGGTGCGGGACGACCACCTCTTGCTCAAGACCCTCTCCGGCCTGGAACCGGTGGACGTGATTCTGCGGCGCGTGGACGACGGCTGGTGCGACCCTCTGGAACTGCGCAATGATTCGATGCTGGGTGTTCCGGGGCTGCTCGGGGCGTTGCGCGCGGGGAATGTCGCGACCGCCAACGCCCTGGGCAGCGGCCTGGCGCAATCCCCGGCTTTCCTCGCCTTCCTGCCGGGGCTGTGCCGGCATCTTTTGGGCGAGGAACTCAAATTGCCGTCCGCCGCGACCTGGTGGTGCGGCCAGCCGGAAGCCGAACAGCATGTGTTGGATCATTTTGACGATTTGATCGTGCAACCCGCTTTCCGCGCGCAGTCCAGCCAGCCGGAAGGGCAACCGCCCCCAGGCGCGATGACAAGAGACGACTTGCGCGCGCAAATTCAATTTCGCCCGGAGTTGTTTGTCGCTCAGGAACGGGTCACACCCTCAACCGCTCCCGTTTGGGACGGAACCAAACTTGCACCCAGGCCGGTTTCACTCCGTGCCTTTCTGGTTAGCACCGCCGGCGGTTACTCCGTCATGCCCGGCGGACTGGTCCGCGCCGGCTCCAACGGCGACGGCATCCAGATCCCCCTCCAGCAAGGCGTGTCGAACAAGGACCTCTGGGTTCTCGCGGATGGCCCGGTCGAGGCGGTGTCGCTGCTCAACCCGGCAAATCAGCCCGTGGAACTGCGGCGGGTGGGAAACAACCTGCCATCGCGCCTGGCGGACAATTTCTTTTGGCTGGGCCGCTATTGCGAACGCGCCGACGCCACTGCCCGATTGTTGCGAAGCCTTTTGCCGCGCCTCGATTCGGAAGGCGGCCCCGGTTCGTTTCCATTGATCGAGCCGCTGCTCAACACCCTCACCAAACAGGGCCAGATCGCCCCGCTTTCCGGCCGGCCCGAAATCCGGAACCATCCGGCAGCCATCGAGGCGGAGTTGCTGGAGGAAATTTTTGACGCCCAGCGCCGGGGATCCTTAAGGGCCATCGCAGGGGAAATGCAGAGACTGGCCATGCTCGTGCGCGACAGGACCTCCAACGATTTGTGGCGCGTGCTCTCCCAGCTCGGCGATGTTCTGGCGCCAGCCGACTCCGCCTCGCCCCGGCCGGCCGACGCCAACGCGGTCCTCAACCAGACCTTGCTCCACCTGTCCGCCTTTCACGGTTTGGCGCGCGAAAACATGACCCGCGCCCAGGGCTGGCGTTTTCTGGACATCGGTCTGCGCGTCGAGCGGGCCTTCTATCTCTCCTCGCTCCTGGTTTGCTCCCTGCGCTCGGCGGAAGCCAGCAATCCCAGCGTGCTGGAAGCCGTGCTGGAAGTGGCGGACAGTTCGCTGACCTACCGCAGCCGCTACTCGCTGCTGCCCAACATTGCGGCGGTGTACGATCTGGTGTTGCTCGACGACACCAATCCGCGCTCGCTGCTCTTCCAGTTCAACCAGCTTGTCAAACATTTTGAACGCCTGCCGCTCGAACGCGAAAGCGCCCTGCCCAGCCCCGGCTACCGCGTCTTGCTCGACTGCCTATCCAGCCTGCGCCTGCTCGACCCGCGTCCCCTGGCGAACTGCAAAGCCAACTGGCACCATTCCGAAGCCGGGACGGTGATTGACCGGATATTGCGCCTCCTGCCCGAACTCTCCGACGCCATCGCGGTCAGTTATTTCGCCCATTCCACCATCTCCCGCGCAGGCAGCAAATGAGACGGCCATGAATTACCGCATCCTCCATCGCACCGTTTACGATTACTCGGCGCCGGTCACCGTTTCGCATCACGCCGCGCGGCTCAACCCCCGGCTGACCGCCAGCCAGCCGCGGGCGGATTTCGCCCTGGAGATTTCGCCCGCGCCCGCGGTGCGGACCATGCACACCGATTATTTCGGCAACGAAGTCTGTTTCTTCAGCGTCCAGCAGATCCATCGCCGCCTGGAAATCACCGCCTCCAGCCGGGTCACCGTCAACCGCGTCACGCAGCCGGAACTGGCCCTCTCGCCGGAATGGAAAAAGGTGGCCGCCCTGTTCCGGGAGAAGGCGGCGGCGGAAACCGCCGGCTTGCATCAATTTCGATTTGACTCGCCACTGCTCCGCGCCTCGCCGGAACTGGTTGCTTATGCCCTTCCCAGTTTCGGCGGCGACACTCCGTTGCTGGCGGGCGCCCAAGACTTGAATCGAAGGATTTTCGCTGATTTCAAATATGATCCGTCCGCGACGACAGTCGCGACACCGATGGAAGAAGCGTGGCGGAACCGGCGCGGCGTCTGCCAGGATTTCGCGCATCTGGCGATTGCCTGCGTGAGGTCGCTCGGACTCCCGGCCCGTTACGTCAGCGGTTACCTCCGCACCCGCCCGGCGCCGGGCCGGGCGCGTTGGACGGGCGCCGACGCGACCCATGCGTGGTTCTCGGTCTTTTGTCCCGGCGTCGGATGGGTGGATTTTGACCCCACCAACAACCTCATGCCCGGGGAAGAACACATCACCGTCGCCTACGGGCGCGATTTCAGCGATGTCAGCCCCGTCAGCGGCATCCTGGTGGGCGGCGGCGCCCATCACGCCATCAAGGTGGCGGTGGATGTGCAGGAAATCGAAGAGAGGCGGCCATGAGGTGGGACATCCGGCATCGCACAGCCTACCGGTACGCCAGCGCGGTGCGGGACAGTTTCAACGAGGCGCGGGTCCGGCCGCCCAGCAACCGGCAACAGCGGCTGGAGTCTTTCAACTTGACAGTAAGTCCGCCGGCGCAGGTCTGTCAATACTCCGATTTCTACGGCAACTGCGTGGACCAATTCGACGTGGCCGCCCCGCACACGGCACTCCAGTTGGAAACCCGCGCGGTGGTGACCACATTCACGCCGGAATGGCCGGCGCTGGACGCCCGGCCCGCCACGCTGGAGCAAGCGCGCCAGGCGGCGCAACGCGAGCCGTGCTTCGACTTCGCGCAGGCCAGCCGTTTCACAGACACCTCGCCGGAAATGTGCCGGCTGGCCGGGGAGGCCGCGCAAGGCCAGACCGACGCCTTGCAGGCGGCGCTGGCCATCATGCGGTTTGTGCATGACCGCATGGCCTACGAACCGCAAGCGACTCATGTCCACACCCATGCGCGCGAGGCGCTGGCCGCGCGGCGCGGCGTGTGCCAGGACTTTGCGCATGCGATGATCAGCCTCTGCCGCGCGGCGCGCATTCCCGCCCGGTATGTCAGCGGGTATCTGGCGACGCAGCGGGCCAATGGGACCCACGCCTGGACGGAGGTGTTCATCCCATCCGCCGGCTGGGTGGCACTGGACCCGACGCACAATTCACAGCCGGACGAAACCTACGTGAAGATCGCCACGGGGCGCGATTACAACGATGTCCCCCCGTTGCGCGGCGCCTATCGCGGCACGCAGGAGAGGACCATGGACGTCGCCGTTGAAATCAAACGGGCTGAAGAATAGCGGACCTTGACATTTATGAATTGGACTCCTTTGAATCTCACCGTCCGCGTCGGCTGCAACCTCGCTTACCAAACCGCGGTGCCAACCCCGGTTCTGTTCGTGCTCAAACCGCGGCTGGAAGGCAAGGTGCTCGTGATGCAGGAAAAACTATCGTTTGGGATCGGCCTGCCATCGTATGAGTTTCAGGACAGCCACGGCAACATCACCTATCGCTCGATGTTCATGCCGGGCCGCAACGAAATTCGCCACGATGCGCTCGTCGCCGTCTCTTCCTTGCCCGACAGCCGGGAGGTGTTGGGCCAAATTTTGCCCGTGGGACAACTGCCTTCTGAATTGTTGCGCTACACCTTGCCGAGTCGTTATTGCGATTCGGATAAGCTGTTGAATTTTGCCTGGAACCAATTCGGTCAGACCGAGCACGGCCTCCGGCGCGTTCAAGCCATCTGCGATTGGGTTCACAACAATATTGAATACCGATTCGGCTCCGGGAGGCCCGACCTCTCCGCCTCCGAAGTGATTGAGCGCCGCCACGGCGTCTGCCGCGATTTTGCGCATGCGGCTATTGCGCTGTGCCGCGCCTTCAATCTGCCTGCCCGCTACGTGACCGGACACTTGCCCGATATCGGCTATATGGATCCGGGAACGCCGATGGATTTTCATGCCTACTGCGAGGTCTATCTGGGGCAGGACTGGCTTACCTTTGATCCGCGCTACAACATCCCACGCATTGGCCGCATCAAACTGGCCCACGGCGCCGACGCAGTGGATGGCGCCTTTGCCACGATTTATGGCGAGGCGGCTCTGACCCATTTTGAAGTCTGGGCCTATCAAGTAAATCCGCGGGAAGTTTCCGTGGGCGATCCGATTGATTTGTCCAAACGCCTCGATGGCGGTGCGACGGTGCGGCTCAGTTAAGATCCCGCGTTCTGGAAGGAACACGCAAGTTCTGGGTTGAGCGAGCGTTGGGGGGGAGCCCTGCCTGCAAGTCCGGTGGATGATGATCCTGGTGGTGTTGTACCGCATGGCCTGCGAATCGCAAACGACTCATTTGCAACGATGCCCCCCGGTGCGCGGCATCTATCGCGGCACGCCCGAGCGGACGACGGAGGTCGCCGTCGAAATCACGAGTGCTGGAGAAAAGTGATCCGTGCCATTGCAATGGCTCCCAATCGTTGCGGGCCGGGCATTAACAGGCATTGTGTCAACATGAAGTATAATGTTCACTCGTAAAAGCTCTGAATGGGGTTCGGAAGGTCGTGAGTTCAAATCTCACCGCCCCGACCATTTTATCCCGAATAGTAGCTAATCATCCTTCCAGGTGAGCATGAGTCCACTGGCTTGCCGCAACTCCTGTTTTCTGTTGGAGCAAACGCGTCGATTGCGCCTTGATGCCAGCCTGACAGCCGTTTCAACGTTTGATTGAAGCCAAGGCCGTTCGGGCGCCCACCAGATCGGGATCGAGCGCGACCGCTTGGCTGAACTCCTCCTTCGCTTTCGCCAAGTCGTTAAGTCCCAGGTAACCGAGGCCGAGCGTGTAGTGCGCCGAGGCGATCCGCGCCCCCGGCGACTGCGGCGGCCCGCCTCTTCCGCCACGACCTCCACCCCGCCCATCAGCCGGGGCAGACTGCGGTTGATCGAGCAGCGTCTGTCCGGACTCGACAAGGCTCTGGAACCTAGTCCTGGCTCTTTCGGCGTCACCCAGTTTCTGAAAGCACAGCGCTTGGTAGAAGGATTCCGCCGTGGCGCCGCCGCCACCGCCGCGGGCACCGCGTGCGCCGGCACCCCTCCCTGCCCCGCCGCGCCGGCCTGCGCTGGCCTGAATGGATGACGTCCCGTTGGTCCAGGACGCGGCAGCTTTCGTGTTGTCGCCCATTCCTTCGCAGGCGATTCCGGTCCAATAGGCAATTTCCACGCGGCGGGCAGCGCCGCCAGGACCGCCACCACCCGGGAAATTGGTGGGCAGCATGACGGCGGCCTGGAAGTCAGCGATGGCCTCGGTGAACCGTTTGTCTGAGATGAGTTGCCGGCCGCGAAGGATGTGAGCCTCCGTCCAGGTGCGGCCATTGTCAGCGATGGTGACGGCGGCGTTGACCGCGGGTTTGGCAACCGCAGGCGGGCCATCGGCGGCGCGGAGGGACATCGCGGCCAGGGCCACCGAAAGAAAGGCTGCCGCAAATACGTCGTGCGAGCCAGCGGAGGGTCGTGTTTTCATGGGGAATTATTGATGGATCGCAGTCAATCAATGAGCGGATGGCTGACTGACGGGCGTTTTGAGGTATCGTTGCGCAAACTGCAGAAAGGCTTCTTCATGCGAGCAGACCTTTGATGCGCAACGCCACCGCGTGTTTGCCCGGGGCTTCCTGCGGCAGCTTGACGGCGAGTCCATCGGCGGTTTGCGACCATTCAAGTTTGCCACCGTAACCGAGCAACGATACCTCGGCAACTTTCCTGCCGGCAACCTGCGGTGAATTGCTTGCAAGAGCTGTTATCACGGTTTTCGGCGATTCCGGCCAACCCATCACGAAGGCATAGAGCGCGCCGCCCTTCGTGGTGAATCGGACATCCTGCGCCGTGAACGGCTTGTTGCCGCTGTCGCGCGAACCGGCGGAGCGCGTGGCGCCGGGCGAGGTGTCCGGGATGGGCGGCAACAGCTTGAAGGCGCTGGTGTCCCTGATGGCGCCAGCCAAACTTGGGCCTTCGCCGCAAATCTGCCAGGGGCGGGTGCCGTGGATGCCTTCGCTGTTGACGGCCATCCACGCCGTGATTTCGGAGAGAATTCCCATCTCGGCCGAATCGAGCGTGCCGTCCGATTTGAGCGGGAAATTTAGCAGCAGGGAGCCATTACGGCTGACGGTGTTGACCAGCAGGTCAACGCACTCCTTTGGCGTCCGGTAACGGGCGTCCCGGTCATAGTGCCAGTTGGCGATGCAGGTGTCGGTCTGGAAGGGGTTGGGCCAGATGCCCTCCGGGATTCCGCGCTCAAAGTCGAGCACCGCGGTGCCAGTCTGGCAATCTTCCACGCCCTTGGAGGTATAGACCGCCTCGACCTTGCCGCCGTGCCACGCCGCGCTCTGATTGTACAGATGCGCCACCAATTTCAGCCCGTACTGCTCGAACCGGATTACCCCGTCGTGGTACATGAGGTCCGGCTGGAGTTGGTCAACAAGGTCCTGGAGCCGCAGGAGATACTGCCGCTTCCACGACTCCGGCACCTTGCTGACATCCCCGGCCTGAGCCGCCGGCTGGTGCTTCTCGTGGTAAAGGTCGGCGTACTGCGGGTCGTTTCCATCGTAGGGGACCCCGGCAAGAGGACCGGTGCTGTCGCTCCCAAAACAAGTTGCCATCCATTCATAGCTGGCGTGCAAGTGCTGGCTAACGCCAAAGCGCAGGCCCTGCTTCAACGCCGCCTCCTTGAACAGAAGCGCAATGTTCTTCTTCGGTCCCGTGGCGGCCGCGTTCCACCGCGGCTGATGCTTCGAGTTCCAAAGGTCGAAATTGTCGTGATGCACCCCCATGCTGACGAAGTACTTCGCCCCGGCCTTCCGGTAGAGTCCCAACAGATAGTCCGGGTCGAAATTCTCGGCCTTCCAGGTCGGGATCACGTCCTTGTAGCCGAACTTGGACGGGTGGCCGTAGGTTTTGACGTGGTAGTTGTATTGGCGGTTTCCCTGAATGTACATGTTCCTTGCGTACCAATCCCCCGTCTCTGGAGCGGACTGCGGCCCCCAGTGCGCCCAGATGCCGAACTTCGCGTCGCGAAACCACTTCGGACACTGGTAATGCTGGAGCGATTCGCGGGTCGGTTGGAATGGGCCGGGCGCGATCGGGACGGGAGCCGGGCCAGCGGCCGGCGATGAAACCGCGGCACGGGCATGTGATTGCCATAAAGGCGCGCCCACACCGGCGGCGATGCCGAACGCTGATGTTTTCAGGAATTTACGGCGTGTGAAGGGAGTCTTCATGGCGGACAAATTCTCTGTTGGGATTTACTGTGGAACCACACCTGTGGCTTCCGGGAAGGGAGCAGACGGCTGCCGCACTGCCCCATACATCTTGAAAACGATGGCGATGTCGTTGGGTGATTTTGCGGGCGCTTTGATGGT
>Ga0181518_10005567_pt1 | contig 10850 bp, 7 predicted proteins | sample PEATcosm2014_Bin_28_FD_119751 | JGI IMG/M metagenome (GOLD analysis project Ga0181518, IMG submission 119751) | Peatland microbial communities from MTU Mesocosm Facility, Houghton, MI, USA - PEATcosm2014_Bin01_60_metaG | ecosystem: Environmental > Terrestrial > Soil > Wetlands > Peat | place... | reverse complement strand
TCGTTTTCGTGGTGCGGGAACATCAGGTCTTCGCCGCCGCAGTGCAGGTCGAAGCTCTCGCCCAGGTACTCCATCGCCATGGCCGAGCACTCAATGTGCCATCCCGGACGGCCCGGCCCGATCGCCGTATCCCACGAGGTCTCGCCGGGCTTGGGCGCCTTCCACAACGCAAAATCGCGCGCCGAATCCTTCTCGTACTCGTCCACGTCCACGCGCGCGCCGTCTTCCATGCCGCTCAGGTCTTTCTTGCTCAGCTTGCCGTATTCAGGAAACGACTTGAGCCTGAAGTACCACGAGCCGTCTTCCACTTTGTAGGCCGCTCCCGCGCGGGCGAGTTTTTCAATCAGTTCCACCATTTGCGGAATATGTTCCGTGGCACGCGCAATCTGCTCCGGCCGCTCGATGCGCAGCGCTTCCAAATCTTCGAAGAACGCGTCAACATATCGCGACGTGTAGTCGCCGATGGGAATGTTTGCCGCGACCGCGTTGCGGATGATCTTGTCGTCCACATCGGTAATGTTCATCACGTGGCGCACCGCCACGCCGCCCAGGCGCAGAAAGCGCCGCAGAATGTCAATTTGCAGGAAGGTGCGGAAGTTACCGATGTGGCCGTAGTCGTAGACCGTGGGCCCGCAGGCATACATGCGCAGCGCCTTGCCGTCGGCCGGCTCAAGCGCATCCAGTTGTCCCGTGAGGGTATTAAACAGGCGGAGGGTCATCGCGTCCAAAAATTACGGCTCGCTGAGGGTGGATGTAATCCTCCACTTCGCGGTCTACTCGATTTTAGCAAGTGCAGCGCAGCAGCATCGGATCACGCCGTTGTAGAGCAAGGCAATCGCAAGAAGAGAATTTGTTTGCTCCAGTGGCTGCAATTCGTTCGCGCCGTAGGCGCAAGGGTTGTTAGCCCAGCGTTTCAAACGGGGTCCCCAAGAAACGGTCTTTGTTTCTTGGGGAGGTAACGCTGGGAAAGCGACCCAATATGGCTTCGAAGCCCCGTAGGGGCGATGGAAAAAATCATATGCAGAGCCGGACCGCCATTTCACGCGATCGCCCTGCCAGGCGCCGCCACATCCTCAACTTCAAAGCATTGCGGGCGAACTCAGAATGGCGAATCGCGCTCCGCTATGCGCCCAACGCCGCCCGCACCGCCGCCGCCCCAACGCCGAACAGCACAATGATCGCCCACCATCCAATCACGGCAATGTAGCCGGCACTGCGCTTAACCCCTGCCACCGTCGCCACGCCGATACTCATCAGCACCAGCATCCAGACGGTCACTGCGTCGAGCGATGTCGCCAGCGCGTAGAGCATCTTGTTCGTGTCCATGGGATCGAGAAAAGCGCCCAGGTTCGTCGGCGCGAAATTCTGAATATTGAACGACTCCGGAGCCATGCCCGCGTAGATCACTACAACTCCAAGCAGCACCTTGACCACTTGGGGAAGCCACGCGTAATACACCACGGCGAAAACGTCTCCGAACTTCGCCCTGCCTCCGAATCCAAAATTGATGGTGCCCATCAGCACCGCGGCAATCACCAGCGTTCCAAGCATCCCCAGCACTGGCCCAACCAAAAACATCACCTCGGAAAACCCGGTCGCTCGTGCGTAGGCCTTTTCCCTTTGGTCCGGGGGCAGCTGCGACATCCCTTCCTCAGCCTTTGAGTTCATCCGAATCTGGTTTTCCACGGTCTGCCGCATGCCAATTTTTTGCGTCACGGCTCCAAACAGGATGAAGCTCGCCAACGCGCCCACAATGAACGGCAGCCACCAGGTCCGATTGCCCCGCTTGATGTCCTCGAAGGTCTTTGAGGGCGCCGTAAACGTATCCGCCACGCGCTGCCACTGTGTCAGCCCCGCTGCAGCTGTGGGTTGTGCCTGAGGTTCGCTCATGATTTCCGCCTTTCAATTTGCCTGGGAGGCTTTTGCCCGCAATTCTACCCTCGCCGCGTCCATGAATCGAATGATTTTTTCTTAGAGGCGCAGCTGCAACTGCCCAGGCATCGTTTTGATCGTGCCGGACAGTCTCTTGAGGTGCGCCCCTAGCGGAAGCGGATTCTGAAGCTGCCGAGAAATTCAATCCATGAGGCTTTGTAACAAGGGCACGGCTTCAGCCGGGCCGATAAGATCAGCAGAATGCGTCGGGCTTTAACCCCTGCCCATCCATCCTTTGCCGAATTCGCTTCTCGTCCGGACTTCCTCCGCAGCCAGTCCAGGGCTTCTTTTGAGGCTTCTGGGGAAACCTGGAGCGGCCGCCTTATAATCGCGGGCTGCCACGAAGCGTCGGCGACAGCCCGCGTTTTTATGCGCTATTTTTGAAGTTATTTAAGTTAATATAAACACCCACAATCAGCGACGAGGCCGAACCGGGCTCCATCGCGAATTCGTTTCGCACCGCCCGGCGCAGCGAAGGACCACCTTTTCGCCAGCCCCGGCAATTCGTCATTTCCGCTTGTGGCGACGACGCGCAAAGGCGGAAGAGCCGAGCCCAATGAGAACCAGCGACAATGTGCCCGGCTCCGGAACTACCGGCGGATCGCCGGGCGGACTCCCAGGTGGGTTACTGGGCGGATTGTCAGGCGGATGCAAAATTCCGCCGTAATTGAGCTCCGAGCGGATTTGCCGGCCACGTTGACTTGGTCTAAAACCACTTTGGGTCCCACTTACCGGCGACTCAGGAACTACTCCGGTCGCCTCGCTGCGCTGAACCTTCACAAGAAGCAGAAAGAGCAGCGTCGATCTTTTGCTGAGCTGCAGAGCTTGAACTGAGCGCAAGAAGCCATAGCCAGGTTCGACCATGACTTCTCCGCTTCGAGATAAAGTCTTCAGCGTCTTTAAAGGGTAGGTCCCAACAGAATCGCCGTGAATCCCACGGGGGTATTAGGTTCCTATGGTCACTTGGAGTCGATTGTGGTTACTTTTGCGCTAAATCGCCAATCTGCCTTGTATGATGTTCATCATTCAAAGCAATCGGGGCTCAAAGCGTTCGGGGCTGGGCTATACTGGCGGTCGTGCTGCCTTGAGTTTCCGGGCAACAGCCACACGCGCACTCCGCAACCAGGTGGATTCTTTGAGGAAGTGACCGCAGTGAGTCAATGGAAAAGCTGGATCCGAAGGCTGGGACATCCGGAAACGCCGAGGGCTGAAAGGCGAACGCCATTAGGGCTTACGGCCTGGCACACCGACCACCCGGCGTCGCAACCATCGACCATCAAGAACATCAGCTCCACCGGGCTTTATTTGCTCACAGGAGAGCGCTGGCCTATTGATCAATTGATCCCATTGACAATAGAACTGGAAGCATTGCCGGAGAACCGTGCAGAGGACCGGATTCGCGTGCAGACGCGCGTGGCCCGGCACGGCGAAGATGGCGTCGGATTAGCTTTTATTTTACCCGCCGGCATGGATCGAGACCTCTGGGACGTTCTGGTCGACAATGCCGTCATTCTTACCGACCCCAAGGCCCTCGTATACACGCTCAGGTTGCTCCGAACTTCCCTGTTCCTCTGTCGGCTATGTCAAGAGGAATCCCACCAGGCCCTTCAGTTGTTTGGCGGCGAACTGGATAAACCTCGCACCGAGATCGCGATGGAGATTGCGCTCGGCGCGGAAAAACTGCTGGCTTCAGAACCCGGCGTTGACCAGATGCGCGCTCATCCGCAGATCGTAGCGAACATACTCCAATACGGATCATGGGCGCAGGATGATTTGACAAGGCAGTTATGGACAGGCCTGTTCGTCACATCATGCCATGTGAATGCCGTCGACGATTCCAGCCACGACTTTGTCGATCTTCTTGTGAGTGTTACGCCTGCCCAGGGCCTCATCCTGGTTACTGCATGTAAGAAGGTGATGGAGATCGGGACAAAGACCGGGGATCTTCCCTCGCCGCGAATCATCTATTCAACGCAAGAGATGGCGCGGCTCACCGGTATCTATGATCCGATAAGGCTTGGTGTGGAGATCACACGTTTATTCGACGCGGGATTGATCGACAAAGCGTTCGTCTACTCGTCCTATGTTCCCGCGGAGAGCTTTGATATCACTCCCACCCGCCTGGGTCTGAAACTCTACGAGCGCGGCAAAGCGCAGCGCATACAGCCGCATTCGCCTCAGGAAGAGTCCGAGAGCGCCCAACCCTCGCTGTAGCCTGGCCGGCGCCTGGCCTGAGTTTCAAGAATGCAAACCCACCACTCCAGGGACTGCCCCACATCTCGATTTTGAGATGTGGGAAAGCACGAACCTCCACTCCAATCACTCAATCCCGCACGAACCGGGTCGTCCGGCTTCTCACATGATGCAGCGGTCTTTCCGTCGCCCAGCCAGATCCATGCACAGCAGCCGATGCGCTGCGTTTATCCTAGCCATGCGATCGTTGGCCAACTCCTGCTCCTGAGCCGTGGCCCGCGCCAGCCGGTCCGGATGATACCGGCTCGCCATCTTCCGATAGGCAACCCTGATTTGCTCCCGCGTACTCGTCGCCGCAACACCCAGCAACCGGCGCGCGGACTCAAGTGTCAACGGACCCTCTATCGCTTCTTCCGCTGCCTGCCCGTCAACCTCATCCTCGTCGTCAACCCACAGCAGATCCGCCATCAAACGTTGCTCGCCCGGCGACCATGCTGCCCCAGATGAAGCCTCTACGTTGGAGACAAACCATGGCGTGAAGGAGGAGAAAGTGTCCCACGCCGGTATCTGGTGCTCGCGCCTCTTCAATTCCTGTCGGCGCAGAAAGCTCTCCGACGCGGCGGCAACACCCACGGTCCAGCTGTCAACAAAGAACTCCGCATCGGGTTCCGTTTCCACGCCCAGAACCTGCTCAACCTGTGCCAGGAAAGACGCGCCATTTTCTGCCCCACTCGGCTGTGGAGCGGCCGCCCTAGGTTGAGCTTCCCGAACACCCTTCAGCGACGCCTGATTGATCAGCCAGAACGGATCCATGCCAGTCTTATCGGCACCAAACGCGATTCGTTCTACCCCCGATAACTCCACAAGCAGCCGGGCACTGCACCGTCTCCGGAGATCCCCAGAACCTTCCCCTCCAACCAAGGTGGCATTGACCCAGCGGCTCCCACATTGATAATTAAGAAACCTAGCGCATTTCACCTCGGAGATTCCTCAGCCGGACAGCACCGGCCAGGGATTCGCCGTAGGGATCCACGGGCCCGCAAAGGCGCACGATGGAATTCAATGTCTACACCAACGATTGACCCCGCTGCCATCTCGCCGGCGGTCTCAGCCGGTTTGCTCCCGGAGCGTCTTTCTCTGGCGCGTCCTCGCCATGCCTGGTCCCGATTTCCCATTCCCGGCATCATCGAGCAGGCCCTGGGAAACATCCAGACCCACCGCCGCGTTCGCCGTCTGCTCCACCTGCCTGCCTTCATCGACACGGTTGAGAACAACCCGAAATTCGCCTTCAAATACCTCACTTGGCAATATCTCGCCAAAGGCCTCACCATTCCTCAACGCGCCGCATGCTTCCTGCACCACTACCAGCGCCTGCACACCCTGCTCCCCGACCGCATGCTGCGCCAGGTGCTGCATTGGGATGTGCCGCTCCATGAGATCCACGATGACAACCACTGTTTCACCCTCAGCATGGGCCGCTCCAGGCCTTGCTACAAAGAGGGTGAACTCTCTCTGCACCTCAAAATCGACGGCGAAATCTTCTTCACGCTCGCCTTCACCATCGTCCCCGGATGGGTTGTCCAGGCAAATGCCGCGGAGGTCCTCCTCATCTCGCGACTGCAGGGCACGCCCGGCTGCTATCCCGGCCAGATGAAGCTCGCGACCAAAGCCATGCACGGGGTTCGCCCACGCACTGCGCTCCTGTGTGCACTCGAGGGCGTCGCTCAGGCGTGCGGCATCCGCGAGGTAGCCGGCGTCTCCGCCATACGCCACACTTCCTGCTGCGCAGACTGCGAGCACTCCCTGCTCAAGTCCTACGACGACTTCTTCGCCGAACTCGGCTTCGTCAAGAATCCCGCCGGCTTTTTCCTGGCTCCGGTCCCGATAACGGAGATTCCGCTGGAGCAGATCAGTCCAGGCAACCGCCCCCGCGCCAAGAAGAATCGCGCCCTCAAGCAGCAGATGCGCGAAGCCAGCGCAGCCTTCTTCAATAAGCTCCAACCCGCCGCCTCCGATCCACGGCTTCCTCCGCTCCCGTAAATCAGCGGCCTTCGCCCCGCCTTCCACATCTTCAAATCGAAGAGTGAGCGCGGGCTTCAGCCCCCGAGGGATGCTCCTCCAACGAATGCGTGCGGCGGCCGGCTCTCAGGAAAGCAATTCCACCGCTCCAGCGGCTGCCCCACATCTCGATTTTGAGATGTGGGGATGACTGCAGCCGAACGCGACGGCCTTGTAACAAGGGCCCGGCTTTAGCCGGGCCGCAGCAGCAAGGAAAAGGAATCGTGGGCTTCAGCCCCCGATTGACGTTTTTCAATTTGCTTCGAGCATTTATGCAACCAGCGCCAGCCCCCGCCAACTCCGCTATTCTTACTGCAACGACCATTTCCCGCGAAGGAACCTGCTCCCTTGAAAAAATTCGCCCTTTTCACCCCAGCCGTTGCGCTCCGCTGCTTCGCTGTCCTCCTACTCACTACTCACTACCCACTAATCTCTGCTTTTGCTCAGAAGCTGCAACTCGCGCCGCCGACTAAGGCGCCGGCGCCCGTCTCGCTTGAAGACCGGCGCAAGGCCCTTAGCGACCTTTTCCACGAGTACTGGGAGGACCAGCTCAAGCACGATCCCGAGTTTGCCTCGTCGCTCGGCGACAAGCGCTACAACGACCAGACCAGCGACTACTCCGTGAAGGCGGTCAACGATGCGCTGGCGCGGGAGCAGAACTTCCTGATGCGCCTGGCGGCCATCGACCCCACCGGCTTCACTGACCAGGAGAAGATCAGCCAGGACCTGCTCATCCGCGAATTTGAGATGGACCAGGAGGGGGCGGAGTTCAAGGACTGGGAGATGCCGGTGAACCAGATGGGCGGCATCTACAGCGACTATCCGCGGCTGGCGGCCGAGTTGAGCTTCACGGCCGTGAAGGATTACGACGATTGGATTGCGCGCCTGCATTCGTTGCCCACGGCCTTTGCGCAAGTCACCGAAAACATGTCGATCGGCATGGAGGACGGGCGCGTGCCGCCGAAATATCTCCTGGAAAAGGCGCTCGACCAAGTGAAGGAGCTGGCCAACCAGAAGCCGGAAGACTCGCCCCTCGCCCTGCCCCTCAAAGCCTTTCCCGCATCCGTTCCCGCGGCCGAGCAGGAGCGCATAAAAACCGCAATGCTCGATGTAATCGCCAAGGAGGATCTGCCTGCGTACCTGCGCTTCGCGCGTTTCCTTGAGGTGAGCTACATTCCCGCGGGCCGCGCCAAGCCCGGCATCGATTCCCTGCCCGACGGAAAAAAGTACTACCAGTTTCTGATCAAGCAGACCACGACCACCAACCTTACCGCGGACCAAATTCACCAGATCGGCCTGGACGAAGTAAAGAAGGACGAAGCCGAGATGCTGGCCATTGCGCAGAAGCTCGGCTTCCAGGATCTGAAGAGGTTTCGTGAAAGCCTGAAGTCGAATCCCAAGCTGCACCCCGCTTCGGCCGCGGCCCTGCTCGACGCCTATCGCGGGTACCTGAAGCCGATGCAGGCCAAGCTTCCCGAGCTTTTCGGCACGCTGCCCAAGGCGAAGTTCGAAGTGGTCCCCGTGCCCGAATATGCGGAGAAGACTTCGGCGCCCGCGTATTACCAGCCAGGCACGGCAGACGGCAGCCGGCCGGGACGCTTGTTCATCGACACCTACAATGCCAGCCAGCGCAATCTGTACGGCGTGGAATCCATCGCCTATCACGAGGGCATTCCCGGCCATCACCTGCAAATTTCCATCGCGCACGAGCTCGCGGGGATTCCCGAGTTCCGCAAATACGAACGCTACACGGCCTACACCGAGGGCTGGGGACTTTATGCCGAGCGGCTGGGCAAAGACGTCGGCTTTTACCAGGATCCCTACTCCGATTACGGCCGTCTGGAGGCCGACATCTGGCGCGCCATCCGCCTGGTCGTCGACACCGGCGTCCACAGCGAAGACTGGACCCGCGAGCAGATGGTCCAGTACTTCCACGACCACTCCAATGTGGATGAACCCAGCGTGCAGGCCGAGGTGGACCGCTACATTGCATGGCCCAGCCAGGCGCTGGCCTACAAGATCGGCCAGTTGAAGATTCTGGAGCTGCGCGACCGCGCACAAAAAGCGTTAGGACCGAAGTTCGACATCCGCGCCTTCCACGATCAGGTGCTGGACGCAGGCGCATTGCCGCTGGATGTGCTGGAGCAACGCATCGACGCGTGGATTGCGAAAAGCGGGGACTAAGGGACTGAGGGGCTAAGGGACTGCGGAGCTGCGGGATTTTGCAGGAGAAAGCGGCTCCGCGAATTCGCCCGCCAAATGACCGGCTATAACCGGACAATTGTGCGGAAAAATCGGCTCGAAATATGTCCGCCTATAAGCGGACATATTTTTTTGCAGGGCGACTATTCATAAGCGGACAAAAAGAGAATTTCTTGATCGCTTATAGCATGACATTCTGAGCGGAAAAATCCCGATTGCCTGAAATGTCCGCGTGCAAGCGGACATGTTTTTTGCAAAACGACAGGTCAGAAGAATACGAAAGAATGAAAAATGGCCGCCAAAAACGACTTCCAGGACCGCGTTTTGCATATAATTACCGCACTTTTCGCTAAGGTGGGATTGGAGGTTGAGAGAGAGGTTAGCGAAATGTTTGAAAAGGACCGGAGGCTATTGCGGAAGAGTCTGGACGAGGAGATGAGGCACTTCAGGAAGGCGGGGAAGGAACCGGGCCCCACAAATGGGCTTCTGCGTGCGGTGCGGCAGGCGCTGCATATTCCGATGGCGGAGGTCGCGCAAAAGTGCGGGGTGAGGCGGTCGGGGGCGACAAATTTTGAGAAGAGAGAGCTGGAGGGGACCATTACTCTGCGGTCGCTGGGGCGGATGGCGGAGGCGATGGGGTGCAAGGTGGTGTACGGGGTGGTGCCGATCAATGGCAAGACGTTGGAGTATATGGCAGAAGAGAGGCTGTGGAGGAAAGTGTTAAGTGCAGGGACCGAGGGACCAAGCCACCCCAGCGAGCGAAGATCGCTCGCTGGGGGACCCCGGCAGGGAACAAGGGAATAAGAGGACAGGGAACGAGGGACTGAGGGGCTAAGGGACTGAGGGACTAGGGGAGCGAGAGAGGGCGGGAGGCGAAAGCTTCCCGATTTTTTTGCGGGCTGCTCGATGGCATAGGTGTCGGGCCGGGAGGGTGGCCGGGATAGGCGGCGAGATGGCGGAGATACTGCTCGGAACGGTGGAGCCGAAGAAGACGGGGAGCAAGAGGGCCAGGAGGGTTGCGCCCCGGCCGGAAGAGAAAAGCATGAAATCCGTTGCGGACTCTGGGGCAGGGGTGGCTGGCGGGAAGCAAGAGACAGAAAAAACAGAGGGGCAAGTGGCGGTCGCGGCGGAGCCTGAGAAGAGGTACCGCGGGAACGGACTGGAACAACTGAAACGTGCGGCGGACCGGCGGCTGGGCCTCGCCAGCAACGAACTGGCGGATCTGCTGCTCAAAAAAGCGAAGGAAGGCAAGGTGGACAACACGCGGATGCTGGTGACCCTGGCCGAGCACAAGAAAGTGCGCAAGCCGCAAGAGAAAAAGAGGAAGAAAGGGTCGGTGCTTCCCTGGGTGGAACAGTTGTGCACGGAGCCGGAATTTGTGGAGGAGCAGCCGAAGGTTGGTGATGTGTGGGTGGGGAACGGGTGGAAGAACCCGGAGACGGGAGAGTTTACCAGGGATTGGAATTATTGAAAAAGGCAGGGAACAAGGGAACAAGGGGACGAGGGAGCAAGGGAGCGAGAAGGCGGGGACGTAGGGGCTGAGGGACGAGGAGCAGCTTCTAGCTTCTAGCTGCTAGCTCCTAGCTTCTAGCTCGTGGGGTTGAGCGGGCGGCGGTGGCGGGGCTTACGGCGGAGGCCAGGGACTGAGGGGCGGAGAGCAGAATCGCCGGACCGGCTGAGCACGGCCGCGCTCCCGGACCCTGCGGCGTTTGCGGATACTTATGATGCCGCAGGTTCGTCCTCAGCAATCTCCCAATCGTCGGAGATCAGATCCGCAATTAGCAGAATTGCAGGGAGATTTCTCTCGCTAACGATAACCTTCGGCTCGATTCCTGGTAGGAGAGCCGTCATTTGGCAGAGCAGCAGGGTAGTCGTCTCGATTCTCCGCATCTCATCTGTACTGATCTGAGTTTTCGCATTAGCGTCGTGTGCGAACTCGTGCCGAAGCGAGAAAACCCGGCCTAGATCGGACTGCCAAGATGCCGGGAGTTTGATGCGGGCCGGTCCAGGACGTAGCCCAGACGGGATGTCGCAGATCGGACCAAAATGATCTAGGGTGTCGAAGAAAAGGGATGGGAAGAAGATCGAAATGTTCTGGTTGATCGCCTCTGCATTTTGGAACGAAGCTTGATGGGCCGCAAACTCCTCGGGGGAGACGCCGTGAGCGGTGTATTGAGGGAGGCGGCTGGCGGGCTCCTTGCGATTGCGTTCATTCAGCGCCCGCTGGAGCATTCCCGGGTTGCGCTTGAGGAGGTAGAAATATAAATCCCGGAAGAAGGTCTCGGTGCATGCGGCAATGCCGATCACGTAAGCCCGCATGGCGGCTTGGAGCAATTCTTCCTTGCCTTTTCTCGGGGGTAGACGCGAGTGCATCAGCCGAGCTGGGCCACTAAGGTTGACAGCAAAGTTCAGCACGAGTTCTCGCGGGTCGCCGCGATGGAGATCCCGCTGCTTGAGGATATCGG
>Ga0181518_10005566_pt1 | contig 10850 bp, 9 predicted proteins | sample PEATcosm2014_Bin_28_FD_119751 | JGI IMG/M metagenome (GOLD analysis project Ga0181518, IMG submission 119751) | Peatland microbial communities from MTU Mesocosm Facility, Houghton, MI, USA - PEATcosm2014_Bin01_60_metaG | ecosystem: Environmental > Terrestrial > Soil > Wetlands > Peat | place... | reverse complement strand
TATTTGAATCTGCTACGAGATTACAGAGCGAACTGATTACAGCTCAGAGTGAGTTGTCTGGGTTGAAAGCGATGTATAGCGATGACAACGTGCGTGTACGCGAGGCCCGCGCGCGCATCGACGAACTGCAAAGTCAACTGCGGAAGATGGGTGGTATTGGCGGGAAAATGGATGGTGCCGGTCAAAAATCTGACCAATTGTATCCTTCCATCCGCGAGCTACCCATACTAGGCATGACATATTCCGATCTGTCCCGGCAATTGGCTATGCAAGAAGGAATCTATGAAATTCTAACCAAACAATACGAGCTTGCCAAAGTTGAGGAAGCGAAGGAGATCCCTTCGATTAAGATACTCGATGAACCACAGGTGCCAGAGAGAAAATCATCGCCTCACAGGTCGGTTATCGTTCTGGTTGGCATCTTAATCTCAGCCTTTGCTGGCATCGTTTGGATCGTCGCAATTGAGCTTTGGAAGATGAGACCCGATCACACATCGTCGAGCGTGGTATAAAGGTGGCCGCTTGATCGTATCAGAGTTCATACTCGTGGAATGTCTGGGTGCCCAAACACTGGAACAGGCAAGCTCTGATCCTGTGGCGCAACTGCTATTCGGCCAGCAATACTCCATCGTAGCGAAAACCATGAACACTGTTCTTTGCAGGCTGACACAGGCCGGTTCGAGCGACGAATCTGTGTGACTTGTTGAGCAATTGCGCGAGATATCGCCATTCTGCGTAATGGCACGAATTCCATTGAACTCGCGCGCGCATCGCATAGGTGCGCTATCCGGAAAAGTCCCAGAAATTTGTGGGGAGAAACGATCTCATCTGCATGAAAAAGATGGGCCGGGTTTTGGCGCTGAGAACATTCGCGAACACTGCGGAAACCGCATAAGCGGCGACTGTTGCAATGGCCGCGCCCATAGCTGAATATCGGGGGATCAGATAAAGGTTCATTGCGACATTGATAAGCGCGCCGGCGATGGTGCGGTAAAGCGATAACGTCAGCAGATTTTTGGACAAGTCAAAGGGCGATTGCGCGACGCCGAGGAAGACAAAGACGGAGGCCCAGACGTGAACTGCGAGCACCGGTGCCGCACCGCTATAGCTGGACGAGTACAGGATGCGGACGATGGCGTGGGAGGCAAGCGCCACGATGGAGCCAATGATGCAAGCTGTCATGGTCATCAGCGAGAATAGTTTGCGCAGTCGGCTGTAGAAAAGTTCTGGATCGTCCTTTACTCGCATGATGGCGGGAGAGACGGAGGATACGATGCCCATGGGGATGAAGTACCAGACTTCCGAGATTCTGGTGGCCGCAGAGTATAGGCCGACCGCATAGTCACCCTGCATCATCTTGAGCATGACCATATCCAGACGCATGAAGACCATGATGGCCATCCCTGAGAAGATGACTGGCCAGCTTTGTCTGAGCAGGTAGATCGCTCTTGTTTTGCTGCTGCGCCATGCGAATATTCTGCCACCCGAGAGGAGGTAGCCAAGCACCAGACCGATAGCACCCAACGCGATTTCACCAGCGTAGGAAGCGGCGAAGGTCCATAGGGGGGCCTTGGCGCAGATCAGCGACACGCGCACGGCAGCAAAGACCAGGAAGGCGGAATTCTTGGCCCAGACCGTTATCTTTGACTGCACCTGCGATTGGAAGAAACAATCGAAGGTGTCGAATGCCTGAAAGACAAGCATCAACGACAGGATGGAGACCAGCAGCAGCGCCTGTTTGTCGTGGGGTTGAATGATTCGAAGTGTTGTGATCGACAGCCCAATCGCCAGCAGTCCGCCTCCGCTGCGGAGGGCGAGGGTTGTGCCGAGGATCTGACGGTGCGGGAACTTGCGGAACTGATCCGCGATGTGGTGGAATTCAAGGGACGGCTGACCTTCGACGCATCCAAGCCCGACGGGACGCCGCGCAAATTGCTCGACGTATCAAGCATGAAGCAACTCGGTTAGCAGGCCAGCATCTCTCTGCGTGAGGGCCTTGCAGCGGTCTATGCGGAGTATTCGCATGACGTTGGGTTGTCCGGCGAATACTCTACATAGACAGCCATATAAACTCGGAGGAGCATTTCATGTCGAGATTTGAGACAACGCAACAGATAGGCGTAGCATATCGCCCCGCGATCCGGCAAGCGTGGACGACCATCCCCGCGGAGCCGATAGGGACAGCAGTGATCGTCGCACTGTAGCTGATAACAAGCCGGTGGTATCCGTAATTTGCTCGATACGCAAAAGCGGTAGTAATGTGAGCTGACTCAATGAAAACAAATCCCGAGAAAGTATTCGTGCATAAACTGGCCGATGTCGCAAGCGGAGATATCGGCGTGGACACCAGGATCTGGCAGTTTGTTGTCGTCTTGGCGGGAGCAAAGATTGGTGCTGAGTGCAACATTTGCGCTCATGTTTTAATTGAGGGCGACGTCGTCATCGGGGATCGGGTCACTATCAAGTGTGGCGTTCAGTTGTGGGATGGATTGCGTGTCGGCAATGATGTATTTATCGGTCCCAATGCCACCTTTTCAAACGACCTCTTCCCTCGAAGCATGAAGCGTTCTGAAAAATATCTGGAGACGGTTATAGAGGACGGAGCGTCAATTGGTGCTGGTGCGGTTATCTTGCCCGGACTCACTATCGGGGCAGGATCTCTTGTCGCAGCGGGCGCTGTCGTAACCAAAAGTGTCGCGCCAAGAAGCTTAGTTTGCGGCAACCCCGCCAAACACGTCAAGTTTATCGGATAGGGAGAGGCGCGTGAGTATTGATCTTTGCAAAATTATCGAACTACCGAAGATTTCTGACCAACGGGGAAACCTGACCTTTATTGAAGGAGGTCATCATGTTCCTTTTGATATTCGGCGGGTTTACTACTTGTATGACGTGCCAGGCGGCTCGGAGCGCGGTGGCCACGCCCACAAGGAATTGCAGCAGCTCATTATCGCCATGTCTGGTAGCTTTGACGTGATCCTGGATGATGGGAACAATAAAAAACGAGTCCATCTGAATCGCTCCTACAACGGTCTCTACATCTGCCCGATGATCTGGCGGGAACTGGACAACTTCTCTTCCGGATCCGTCTGCATGGTGTTGGCGTCCAACTATTACGATGAAGCCGATTACTATCGCGATTATGCTGAATTCATGCGCGCGCGGGGCAAAGGATGAGTATCCCGTTTCTTGACCTGGGAGCGGCCTACCGCGAGATTCAAACTGAGCTCGAGTCGGCAGTCCTGGCTTCTTTGCGTTCCGGCTGGTACATCGGCGGGCAGGATGTGGAGGCCTTCGAACAGGAATTTGCGGCCTTTACCGAAACCCAGCATTGCGTGGGCGTTGCTAACGGACTGGATGCGCTGCGGCTGGCGTTGGTTGCCATGGGGATTGGCGCAGGGGATGAGGTCATCGTCCCGTCCAATACCTACATCGCCACATGGCTGGCTGTCAGCCAATGTGGAGCTATTCCAGTGCCGGTGGAGCCAGTGAAGTCTACTTATAACCTCGACCCGACAAAGATAGAGGCGGCTGTTACGCCACGCACCAAGGCAATTTTGCCGGTGCATCTGTATGGGCAGTCGGCGGATCTTGACCCGATGCTCGCGCTGGCGCGCAAGCATGGACTGCGTGTTCTGGAAGATGCGGCGCAGGCGCACGGCGCACGTTATAAGGGAAAACGTATCGGTGGCCATGGGGACGCCGTTGCATGGAGTTTTTATCCCGGCAAGAACTTGGGAGCATTGGGTGATGCGGGTGCCATTACATCAAACGACCCAGAGATTGCCGACCGAGTTCGTGTGCTGCGCAATTACGGTTCAAGAGTGAAGTATGTGAATGAAGTCAAGGGCTGCAACAGCCGCCTGGACCCTGTGCAAGCTGCTATTTTACGGGTTAAACTCAGGCATCTGGACGAATGGAATGCGCGCAGGACAGCGATTGCCGCACGCTACACAGCGGAGTTGGTGGATACGGGGTTGGTGCTGCCCGAAGTGCCGGAGTGGGCAGAGCCCGTTTGGCACCTCTATGTTGTGCAACATGCAGATCGGGATGGTATGCAAAAGGCTTTGCAGAAGGCTGGCATTGGGACGCTGATTCACTACCCGATCCCGCCGCATCTGCAAAAGGCGTATAGGGATGCGGGTTATGCAGCGGGTCGGTTTCCCATTGCGGAGAGCATGGCCAATCGGATACTCAGCTTACCCATGGGACCGCAGTTGGATGATGCAGACGTTACGGCTGTGATTGTCGCGTTGAAAGCAAGGGCTCACGAATGACCGAGGCGAAAGAATCATACCATCGTATATTGAAAAGCACTTCCATCATTGGAGGTGCGTCGTTCGTCAATATAGTAATTGGTGTATTGCGCACCAAGGTTCTGGCTGTGTTACTTGGTCCCGTAGGTGTAGGCTTGGCCGGCTTGTATACAAGCCTTATGACAACCGCGTCCACGTTTGCCACTATGGGTATGGGCGTGGTTGGTACGCGCCAGATTGCGGAGGCTTACAGTAAAGACGATGCCCGCGTTATCTTAGTGGCGCGACGGGCCTTGTTCTGGGGTACTATGCTTCTCGCCTGCGCTGGCGGGCTGGTTGTTTGGTCTCTGCGATCGGTTCTGGCCGTACATGCACTCGGTAGCGCGTCTTATTCTGGTGCAATCGGGTGGCTATCGATAGGAGTGGCGCTCTCCGTTGCCGGAGCTTCGCAGTCCGCTTTGATCCAGGGCATGCGCCGCATCGGCGACATAGCCCGTCTCAATGTCTTTGGGGCCACGTTGGGTACTGCGCTGGGTCTCGGTTGTTTATGGTGGTGGGGCAAGGCCGGGTTAGTCGCTTATGTGCTGGTCGTCCCCCTGGCTAGCTTTGTACTCGGCCATATATATGTGTCGAGACTGCCGAAAGCCGTAGCAGAGAGCGTTACCCTACAGGAGTTATCGCGCGAATGGAAGATGCTAATACGCCTTGGCCTGGCAATGGTCGGAGGTGGGCTGGTTTCGTCGTTGGCCCAACTCTGGATACGGATCGATATCGCCAGAGTTCTGGGCGCGCAGTCACTTGGTCAATTTCAGGCAGCTTGGACAATTTCCATGACGTATGTCACCTTTGTGCTCGGGGCCATGTCGACAGACTACTACCCCAGGCTGACCGGCGTCATCCATGATCCTAAAGCTGCTGGACGCCTTGTAAACGAACAAACAGAAATTGCCATATTGCTAAGCGCGCCCGTCTTCATCGCCATGATGGCGATGGCGACGTGGGTTATTCATCTGTTCTATGCGTCATCCTTCACACCCGCGATTGAGATTCTGCGTTGGCAAGTACTGGGCGATGTTCTCAAAGTGCCAAGTTGGCCGTTGGGCTTCTTGATCCTCGCCGCGGGCGATGGAATATCCTGTTTCTTGACCGAAGCCGCCGCATGGATCGTTATAACAGGCCTTATAACGTGGCTGATGCCAGTTTTCGGGTTGCCAATCACCGGCATGGCTTATCTGGCGATGTACGCATTTTACCTTCCATTGGTATATTGGTTTGCGTACCGGAGAATTGGTTTCCGCTGGTCTAAATCTGTTCTTCTCTTGTTCACCGTAACGTTTGCAATATGTGTTGGTGTAGGGACAATTTCTGTCATAACGCACTGGGGGATGTTATTCGGCTGTGTAGCATCAGTCGTGTTTGCCGCTTTTTCGTTTGGAAGAATATCGCATATGAGTAACCTGGGTGGCCGAGCAGGTCGCATCGGTGCCACGGCACGTCGGCTGACGGCGCGCTTCAGGGTATTATGAGTTTTGGCTGCATACTATGTGTGAGGTGGTCATATTATTTGTTCCGTTGCGCTACACTAACGATCTTTATGGTCAAGAAATACAAACGGTGCACGCTCTGCAATAGTGAGATGCCAGAATGAATGGAGAGCTAGATGTCTGTGAGACATAGTATTGTAATGATTTGCTACAACCAAGAGAAATATATAAGAACTGCACTCGACTCAGTTCTCTGTGAGCGTATAAAGCCCTATGAAATAATTATTGGTGACGATGCATCAACGGATGGAACCCGGAGGATTCTCGAGGAGTACAGAGCTAAGTATCCAGAGATTATCAAGGTAATCCTGAATGAGAGAAATCTTGGGATTTCTGCCAATTTTAACAATGTCGCGCCTAAAGCTATGGGCGACATGGTTCATATCCTTTCCGGTGACGACTGGTTCAAGCCTGGGCTCCTCGAGAGAATGAACAATAAGATACTGGAGATGAACCTTAATCCGCAGAAATCAAGATTTATTCTTCTGCCACACGTTATTCACCACCTCCTCGACGGATCGGAAGTATTGCTAAAGAACGATCCGAGACAACTGGAAAGATATGGTCCTGTCGGATCAAGATTGCGCGGGATTGAGTACAATAACCAAGTCGGATACAGTCGAGCCATATTCAACATGTGGCCGTTGTTTCCTGATGACTCCGAAACAATCGGTCCTTGGGCGGACCTATTGCAATATGTCATGCTTGCCCAGTATATTGATCGGCAGATTATAATGGATTGTGAGGGACATGTATATCGAGCTGGGGTCGGAATAACGTCAAGAACAAAACGAGAGGATCTAATGCAAAGTTACCACAATGCGCTAGTTAGGATTCAGCATGAATATAAATGTGGCAGGCTGAACCTTAATAGGGCAGATAGTAAGTATTTGGACTTTCATGAAAAATCTACACAATTATTGATGAAGTATAGCATGAAGTCGCTCAAGAACGCCTTGCGGTCAGCGGCTGATTTAGCCATGGTCGACATGGCCGAGGTAACGTTTATCGTTAGAGACTTATACCGGGCACATCGAAGATTGGCATCGAAATTGATTCGCAAAATGGTGTAGAACCATTTTAGATGTAGAGCATTCGACATTAGCCCACCTTTTCTTGCCGCAGGCTCGCCATCTCCGCTTCGAGCATCAAACTAACAACTTCTTTCATCCTATTCTTGGCCTTCCACCCTAGGCAGTTGGCGGCTTTCGATGGGTCGACTTTGTTCCGCAGGATGTCCGTCGGCCGCATCAGATGCTCATCAATGGTGACGTGGGCACGCCAATCCTTACCCGCCAACTCAAATGCCGTTTCCATAAACTCTTGCAATGTATGACTACTTCCTGTGGCGATGATGTAGTCGGCTGGGGAGGCCTGCTCCAACATTGCCGCGATCGCTTCGACATATTCCGGTGCCCAGCCCCAGTCCCTTTCAATATGCAGGTTGCCAAGCGATAGGCGCACATCGTGGCCCATGGCCAACGACGCCACTGCGTGGACGATCTTTCGGGTGACGAACCTCCTCGGCCGCAAAGGAGAGTCATGGTTGGAAAGGATTCCAGTGCAGGCGAACATTCCGTAGGCTTGACGGTAGTTGGTTACCGTCCAGTAAGCTGAGGCCTTTGCTACGGCATAGGGGCTGCAAGGGTGGAGAGGTGATTTCTCGTTGGCGACGCCATCCCCTGTGTCTCCAAAGCACTCCGTTGAGCCGGCGTTGTAGAGGCGGATGTCGAGGTCGGAAAGGCGGATCGCCTCAAGCAGGCTGAGCGCGCCGAGCGCGATGCTTTCGATGGTTTCAACAGGTTGTTCGAAAGAAAGCCCGACCGAGCTTTGGCCGGCAAGGCTGAAGACTTCGTCCGGACGGACCCGCCGTAGCAGCCCAAGAACGCTACCCACGTCGCGGAGATTGAGCGACACGAGCCGGACAGACTCATAGATTCCAAGCCGACGCAGATTGTCGAAGGTGGCCAGTTCGGCATCCCGCGAGCTGCCCCAGACTTCATAACCCCGATCCAGCAGGAGCTTGGCAAGATAGGTACCGTCTTGTCCAGAGATGCCGCAAATCAGCGCCCGTTTGCCCATTTTATTCTTCCCTATCAGATTGCGACCGGAACCGGAGACATACGGTGATCCTGCGAGGACAATTCGGCGGTTCTCTCATAGAGCGCCTGAAAATCGGCGGCTGTGTCGTTGATCGAATGTTGCGATAGCGCTAGAGTCCCCTTCCTGATCAGTTCCTCCCGCACTTCCGGTGTGTCCAGAATCGTCTTCATCAGAGCCGCCAGTTCCGCCGGCGAATCGGGGTCGAAGTATAGGGCAGCATCTCCCGCCACTTCAGGCAACACCGTGGCATTCGAAGAGAGGACGGGAAGCCGCGCATGGAATGCTTCCAGGATGGGAAGACCAAAGCCCTCGAACTTGCTTGCAAATACCATCGCAGTCGCCGCGCTGAAAACGGCTTGCAGTTCCTCGGGCGTCAGAAATCCAAGGAAATGCACCTGCTCGAATACACCAAGATCACGAGCCAGTCTGTCGAGTACTGGACGATTCTTTGTCGACAAACCTGTGAAGTAAACATGCGGAGCGATGCCATGTTCGCTCTTCAAGATATGGAGAGCGCGAAAGATGGCTTCGTGGTTCTTGTGGGGCCAGGTCACGGCGGGATAGAAAAAAAAGTGTTTCGGAAGGGCATATTTTTCTATCGTGGCATGCATTGATTCTACCGAAGGTGTCTTGTAGGCATCGAATACCGACCCCCACGGAATCACGACAACCTTGTCCGCAGGTAGTCCGTAGTGCTTGATGACATCCTGCTTGGTCCACTCCGCCTGGACGCAAACGTATGAGGCGCGATCACAGAAAGCGCGGTAAAGTTTTTCCCGTAGTTCAAACGCGGTCTTGGAAAAAAATTGCGGGTAATGGAGGTGCTGCAAGTCCCACGGCTGGTAAATTGAGGGCAAATCCGTCAGGTAGGCACGCGGGTCCGGAAAGTGGACGAGATCGAACTTCTGAGATTCAACATAACCGTCGGAAACCGGGATATGCGCGGAAACCGGTATATACGCGATTCCGTCACGCAACTTGTGCCAAATGAATCGAAGCGGCGCGATCGGACGAAGCGCCGTTTTCAGGATGGAGAGTCTTGACGCTGGAATAACTGCCAGCTTGCACGGGCCGTAAACATAGGGCGCGAGCCAATCCTTCAAGTTTTCGCGAACGATGAAGGAGTACTCCTGGCCAGCGACCTTCGAGTCGGAAAGGGCTTTGGCCAAAGTGAGCACGGCCGTGCCGACGCCCTGTTGAGAGGTCGCGATCCGGCAATCGACTGCAATACGGAGTTTGTGATCCATGTGCATTCAGTGGCTGGTTCCCAAACCAAGTTTACATGATCGTACCGCTCTGGCCGGGGCCATGAAGGCTTCATACGATGGATTTGATGCGTAACAGGGCGCCGGGATGCCGGTCGGAGGTGGCATGGATTCAGGAGCAACTCTATCGAGATCGTCCGGACCCGTCAACATTTTGTAATCTTAGACTCATCAGCCAAAGCGGTGTCTAATTGCAAAGCTGGGATTGAGGCAGGCTGCTCATCCTGATGCTCAGCCAGAATCCAGTTCGGAGGCAACAGGTCAGGGAAATAGCTATCCGGCTTGAGATACCAATATTTAGGTGAGAAGACTATTTTTTCGGGATGGGGATTCAACCAGGCAGCCCACCAGGATAATGTACTATTGGCGATAATGTGCGCTCGACAGGATGACATGAGGCGGAGATCCTCGTGGGCAGAATATGAATCATTGTGGTCCACAAATACAATGTGCGCATCGCGCGGCAAATTCTGCTTAGCAAAATTCATATCGTCGGAGAATACAAAGAAGGTGAGCTCTGCGAATCGTTCCTTGAAATAGTGAATTCCCTGGAGGTAATAGCTGATTGGCAAAGCTCTATTGCCTTCTTCCGCCAGGGTGTAATCACCGCGCCGGATATGAAGAGAAATGGGGTGTTCTGCCGAATGAATCTGTTGTAAGAGTTCCAGATTTCGACCTCTTGCCGGTTCGCGGAACGCAAGTTCAGCCCGCAACTCATCTGCAAGTTCATCCGCATAGCGGTAAGCCTGCCAAAACCCGACGAGATAAACGGTGCGGATATCCTTTTCAATGGGAAGATCCTGATGGAATCTGAAGCGCTGCGTGGCCGCTTCCGTGATCACCTGAGTTCCTGACATGCGCCTCAGGAACGTCAGGACGGGTCTCAGGCTGGCTCTCTGCGCGAGGATGATGCGGTCGTATGCAGTGAACTCACGACAGGGCGACGTGATCGAGAAGTGCGACAGCAGAAAAGGTCTTGGATGTCCGTGAGACATGGCTTTTCGGGGAGGGTCGACGGCAACCTCCATCTCTGCCCCGTAGCGTCTGGCGTAATAACGGCCCGCAGCATATTGAGAGAGCTGGTTTCCCAAACCGCTGATTTGCCTCACTACAATCCGCACCTGATCTCCTACCGGATCACTCTGCCGATCCAGGTTCCTGATTCGGAAGTTCCGTCACGTCCGCATATCCTTGGTAAACTCAAAGAGACCACAGGCGAGTTCGCTTTCGGGCATAGCCAGAGGATCCTGGTTCTCGTAAAAGCACCCGTCGTCTCCCACAAATGAGAACGAAACGAGTCGAAGCGCTGGGAAGCTCTGGATGATCGTGTTGGGTGCGAAAACCCGATTTGCATTGAATTCGACACGTTCGCGACCAACAGGGACTGAGAAATAAAGCATTCCGCCCGGCAACAGAATCCTTTGCAGAGAAGCTAGGAACCGGAAACATGCACGAGGATCGACTGGGTCGCCATATCGTCCCAGGCCGAAATGCTCCGCCACATGTAGACTCGACAAAGACTCGACGCTTTCGGTCTCGACCTGAACCATATCTGTCGCATCTGGTTTCGTCAACTTGATTTGGCCCCTTTTGATGGTCTGAATTGGCCCCACCTTGAAGGCATGTGATTTGTTGTTCCGTGTTGGCCTTGGCGGAAGGAGCCCGTAGGGCGACTGGAGCCAAGG
>Ga0181518_10005564_pt1 | contig 10853 bp, 9 predicted proteins | sample PEATcosm2014_Bin_28_FD_119751 | JGI IMG/M metagenome (GOLD analysis project Ga0181518, IMG submission 119751) | Peatland microbial communities from MTU Mesocosm Facility, Houghton, MI, USA - PEATcosm2014_Bin01_60_metaG | ecosystem: Environmental > Terrestrial > Soil > Wetlands > Peat | place... | reverse complement strand
CTGTTCGAGGAGGACATCGTCGAGATCGCGGCGGCGGTGCACGAGGTGGGCGGCCTCATGTACTACGACGGCGCCAACCTCAACGCGATCCTGGGCATGGTGCGCCCCGGGGACATGGGGTTCGACATCGTGCATCTCAACTTGCACAAGACCTTCGCGACGCCCCATGGCGGCGGCGGGCCCGGGGCGGGCCCCGTCGCGGTGGCGGCCCATCTGGCCGAGTTCCTGCCCGGCCCCCGGCCGGTGCGCCTCCAGGACTCCGGGGACGCCGACCAACCGCTCCGCTACGGGTGGCACACCCCGGCCCACTCCATCGGCCGGGTCCACGGTTGGCACGGCAACGCGCTGGTGCTGGCCCGGGCGCTCGCCTACATCGAGATCCACGGACGCGACGGGCTAGTTCGGGTCGCCGAGCGGGCGGTGCTCAACGCCAACTGGATCAGAAAGCGGCTCTCGTCCACCTTCGACGTCGCGTTCGACCGCCCGTGCATGCACGAGGTGGTGTTCTCCGCCTCGGCCCTGCGCAAGCGCACCGGTGCGTCGGCGCTCGACGTGGCCAAGGGGCTCATCGAGGAGGGGTTCCACCCGCCGACGGTCGCGTTCCCGCTCATCGTCGACGACGCCCTGATGGTCGAGCCGACCGAGACCGAGAGCTATGAGACCCTGGCCGCCCTGGCCGAGGCCTTGGAGCGGGTCGCGGCCAGGGCCGAGAGTGGGGAGCTGGCCGGGAGCCCGCGCACGACCCCGGTGCGGCGCGTCGACGAGGCGCGCGCGGCGCGCACCCTCATTCCGACCTTCGACGCCCGGCGTTAGGCGGGCTCAGTCGAGCAGGTCCGGCTGGGCCCTGACGATCCGATCGAGCAGCGGCTTGAAGTTGAACCTCCCCGACATGGGGTGGCCGACCTGGGAGTGGGTGAGCGCGGCCTGCTCGGGGTCGATGTGGACGGTTTGTCCGGCCGCCGACGCGAGCAGCTGGGCCTGGCACGAACGCTCCATGGTGATGAACCACCAGGCCGCCTCCTCGACGCTTTGGCCGACGGTCAGCAGACCGTGGTTACGCAGGATGACCGCCTTGTTGCCGCCGAGCGCATGGGCGATGCGCTTGCCCTCCTCGGTGTCGATGACCACGCCGGTGTAGTCGTCGAACAGCGAGTGGTCCTCGTAGAAGGCGCACACGTCCTGGGTGATCGGCTCGAGGAGACGGCCCAGCGCGGACCAGGCCTTCCCGTGGACCGAGTGGGAGTGGGCGGCCGCGATCACCTCGGGCCGGGCCGCATGGACCTGGGAGTGGATGGCGAAGGCGGCCCGGTTGACCGGCTGGTCGCCGTAGATGACCTCACCGGTCGAGTTGACCTGGATGAGGTCCGACACGCTGATGTGGCCGAAGTGCATTGCGAACGGGTTCACCCAGAAGGTCTCGGTGTCCTCGGGGTCACGGGCGGTGATGTGGCCGGCCACTCCCTCTTCGAAGCCGAACAGCGAGAACAGCCGCAGGGCGGCGGCCAGGCGCTGCTTGCGGTAGAGACGCTCCTCGGCCGGGTCCTCGTAGGTGCCAGATGGGGGAGCGGGGAGAAGCGTGGGCATGAGAGCCTCCTCGATGGCTGCCGGCCCAAGCTTAGGGTCGCCCTGGCTGATCAAGTCGGGCCGTGGCCAGAGCACGCTCGGGATGGGCTTCGGGTTGCGCATGGTGGGACTGGCCGGCGCACCCCACCCGATCTGGCTGACCCACATCCCCTCGGGCTTCTACACGACGATGGTCTTCGAGTACGGGCACGCCCCCTGGTACGGGGGAGTGGCCCTCGGGCTGCTGGCCGTCATCACGATGGCGGCCTTCGTCACCGGCCGACGTCTGCTCGGCGCGCTCGGCGCGGTGGCGGTCACGTCTTGCGCCGCCCTGGTGGTCAGCTTTGGCGTCTTGCCGGCCAAGAACTTCATCCACGTGATGTACCTGGTCGACTGCCTGTGGGTGGTCGACATCCTCATCTGGGCGGTCGTCACATGGGCGGCGATCGAGTTGGGCCGGGTGGTCTTGCACCGAGACGCGAGCGTCGGATGGCCAGCCGGGACCACGGTGGTCGGTACGTGGGCCGGCGTGGCAACCGTCGCCGCGCTGATCGTGGTGGGCGTCCTCGGCATCGGGCCGGCCGAGATCGCCTGGAATGCCAGAGACCTCGGCCTGGTCGCGCGGGCCGCCACGGCCATCGAACATCTCGATCGGTCCGGGCCGGTGGCCATCAGGGTCGGGCCCTCCGTCAAGAGCGACTACTACCTGGTGACAGGGTGGGCGGCCGGTGTGGTCTACCGCCTCGAGGCCGATGGGTGGCGCCCCGGTGTGGGCGGGCCGGCCGGGTACTACACCGGGCTGACCATTCCTCCCGGGGTACGTTGGCCGACGGTCCTCATGGCGTTGCGCGGGTTCCGGGCGGTGTCGGTGGTCAAGGTCCGTTGAGCAGACAACGCTCGTGACGTGGCGCTGCGCCCGCTGGCCAGGCCGGCAGCTCTCCGAGAGACGGTCGCGCACAAGAGGCGAGGGAGCGGGAGATTGGCGCAGGCAGAAGCATTCCGGGACCTGAACCACAACGGGACCATGGAGCCCTATGAGGACCCCGCGCGGCCGGTGTCCGAACGCGTAGGCGACCTGCTCGGCCGGATGAACCTGGAAGAGAAGGCGGGCCTTCTCTTCCACAACATGATCGTCCCGGGCCCCGACGGTTCGGTGACCGATGCTCCCCATGGCTTCATCGAGCAGCCCCCGGCCACCGCGTACGTCACCGACCGGCTCATGAGCCATTTCAACCTGGTGGGGGTGATGGACCCGAGAGGCATGGCCGAGTGGCACAACCGCCTCCAGGAGCTTGCCGCGGACACCCGCCTCGGCATCCCGATCACGTTTTCAACCGATCCCCGTCATGCGTTCACCAACAGCCCGGCGGCGTTCAGCGCGGGTCCGTTCTCCCAATGGCCCGAGCCGATCGGCCTCGCCGCGATCGGTGACGAAGGCCTCGTCGAGGAGTTCGCCGACACGGTCCGGCGCGAGTACCTGGCCGTCGGCCTGCGAGTGGCGCTGCACCCCCAGGCCGACCTCGCCACCGAGCCGCGTTGGGCCCGGATCAGCTCGACCTTCGGCGAGGACGCCCAGCTGGCCAGCCGGCTGGTGGCCGCGTACGTGAGAGGCCTGAGGGGAGGGGAGCGGTTGGGTCCGGCCAGCGTGGCCGCCATGGTGAAGCACTTCCCGGGCGGCGGCCCACAGCTCGACGGCGAGGACCCCCATTTCGCCCACGGACGCGAGCAGGTCTACCCGGGCAATCACTTCGAGTACCACCTGGCGCCATTCGAGGCTGCCTTGGCGGCCGGGGTCACCCAGGTGATGCCGTACTACGGCATGCCGGTCGGCACCGAGTACGAGGAGGTGGGCTTCGGCTTCAACGCGGGCGTGATCACGGGCCTGTTGCGCGAGCGCTACGGGTTCGACGGGATCGTGTGCACCGACTGGGGGTTGGTCACCGACCAAGAGGTGCTCGGGACGCCGTTTCCCGCCCGGGCCTGGGGCGCGGAGCACCTCTCGCGCGAGGAGCGGGTCCTCAAGATCTTCGACGCCGGCGTCGACCAGCTGGGGGGAGAGGCCTGCCCCGGCGTCGTCGTCGATCTCGTCCGATCGGGCCGCCTGGACGAGGGCCGCCTGGACGTCTCGGTGCGACGGGTCCTGGCCGAGAAGTTCACCCTCGGCCTCTTCGATGACCCCTTCGTCGACCCCGACGAGGCCGAACGGGTGGTCGGGAACGCCGAGGACCGAGCACGAGGACTGCGAGCGCAGCGGGCCTCGCTCACCCTGTTGAAGAACGACCGGGGGCCGGGCGGTGGGGCGGTGCTCCCGCTGGCCGAGGGGACTCGGATCTTCTGTCTCGGCCTCGACCCCGCGGAGGCATCCCGTTACGGGGCGGTGGTCGAGGACCCGGCGGACGCCGAGTGTGCCGTCGTCCGGCTCCGGGCACCGTACGAACGAAGGCGTTCGGGCCTCGAGCGGTTCTTCCACGCCGGTAGCCTTGACTTTCCCGACGAGGAGTTGCGCGACCTCGTCCAACTGATGGGCACCGTGCCGACCATCGTCGAAGTGCACCTCGAGCGGCCGATCGTGCTGACGGAGATCGCGGCGCGAGCACCGGCCCTGGTGGCCGGTTACGGCGCATCGGATGGGGCGGTCCTTGACGTCGTCTTCGGCCGAGCCGCCCCCGAGGGAGCCTTACCGTTCGATCTGCCGTCATCGATGGACGAGGTGCGAGCCCAACGCCCAGACGTCCCCTTCGACATGGCGAACCCGCTGTACCGGTTTGGCTTCGGCTTGCGGTATCGGTAGGACGCCAGCCCCGCACCTGGGGAGACGATGAGACCCGAGCGGCGATCACTCTATTGGTGCAGCGGCTTCGTGCTGGCGGCATTCCTCTGGGCGTGTCTCGCCGTCGCATTCGTTGTCTGGTACCCGCTCCACACCGGAGTCATCACGGAGCAGGGTGTCCCCGTCAAGGCGTCTCTCTACTCGCAAGACCACTTGTGGCTGGCCAACTTTGCCGTCATCGGGTTCAGCGTGTTGTGCGGGGCCGTTGACCTCGCGGTTCGGGTTCGGCGCAGGTTCGACAGGCCGGGGCCGCTCGCGCTCACCGTTGGCGTCACTCTGGCCCTGTACTCGCTGTTTGGCCTGCTGTACGGGGTGCTCGGGATCGCGCCGATCGGACTGCTCTTGGCGCTTTCGGCCCGGTCGATCAAGTTCGCCCCGTCGGCGGTCTGGTCGCCTCCGCGCTGGCAGGACCGCGTTTAGATCGACGTATCGGATTGGGCAACAGCACGGCTCAGGGGACTGAGCCGGTCACATGATCCGAGGACCAACTTGACATAATGTGCACCGCTGGCGGTTGATAACTCCCGGTAACTGTCTCTTTCTGAGACGGTACGCCTTCTGGCGACAAGCGGGGGAGCAGTACACCGCTCGCCCAGTCAGGGGACCCGTTCCGCCGCACACCGGACATCCGCGAGGCGCCTGCCTGTAGCCGCCCACGGAGGACGACCGTAGCCCGTGATGGATCGTCGCGGGACAACGTGACAGCTTTCCCAGCGCATCCCGTCGAGTACCTCAACGCAGTTTGCGGGTGCTGTGTTACAGGGCCCGCACCCGCATGCAGGAGGCCCGACCAGGGCATCCAGACCGGCCGATAAACCGTAGAACTGCAATACTGCTAAACTGTTCTCTATGAAGAGCGAGTCGAGCTTCGTCACAGTCCAATCCCGGGGGGTCATCGCCATTCCGTCGGCGATCAGACGTCAGCTCGGATTGGATCGACCGGGGGCCCAGGTCGAAGTCATCGAGCGTGACGGCGAGATCGTTCTGCGGCCCCACGTCCCGATTCCATCCGACCAAGCGTGGTTCTGGGAGAAGCGCTGGCAGAGGATGGAGCGTGAAGCTGACGAGGACGTCTCCGCCGGCCGGGTGGGCGTTTTCGAGAGCGTTGATCACTTCCTCGACGACCTCGATTCGTGAGGTTCGAGCGCACCGACCTCTTCAAGGCTGACTACAAGCGGCTGTCCCTCGCTAACAAAGAGCTCTTCCGCCAGGCGGTCAGGGAGTTTAATGACGCGTGCGATCTTTTCGTCGCCAACAACGATCCATCCTCGTGGCCAGCTCGATTCCGTGTGAAGTCAGTCGTCAATGCTCCCGGTGTCTTCGAAATGACGTGGAGCTTCAGCGGCCCCGACGGCCGAGCGACGTGGGAATGGACCACCGTGACCGATGCGCAAGGAGTTCAGAATCCCGCAGTCCGCTGGCGTCGACTCGGTGATCACAAGATCTTCCGGAACCCGTAGGCGGTCAGCGGACCTGACACCTCTGGTTGTCCCAGCTTGGGACAGGTGCACCGATCAACTTGACATAATGTGCATTATGGGCGGTCGGGGGGCTAGCTACCAGGAACGCCTCATTTGATCTGGACCTTCTCTCCAGAGCATCGGGAGCCTGCTCAGCAGGAAAGGACGGACACAGCGAGGTGTTCGGAGGCGGGCGTCGACTGATTTGTGGGCGCCGGGAGCCACCAGAGCTGCATGCCGATGACTTCGGGCTCGGCGTCGTCGGCCGTTTGTTGGACCGAGGTCGGCACCGTGCGGACAGGGCACCAGGCGGTGGCCCCTGGCGCCAGGAGTTCCCAGGCGTCCGTGTTGTCACGTTGTCCCACAGCAAGAAGCGCCCCGCTGGGTAGGACGGTGATGCCACCAGGGCCCGGCTCAATGCCCACTCCCGGTTGAGCCCCAGGAAGGCTCGGCAGGGCGATGTCCGCCCAGGTGGCTCCTGCGTCGGTCGAGCGGGTGAGGGTGTAGGGCGATGCAGAGTCGACGAGGAATTCGGTGGTGGGTGAGGTCGCGACCAGCTCAGACGGGGCGCATTCGCCCGCCTGGCCCGGCCATCCTGCTTGGAGCCAACGTTGACCGTCGTCGGCCGAGCGCAACAGGATCTGGGCTCCTTCGGTCATCGCGCAGTTCACGAGGACGAAAGACCCGAAAGTTACGCACGGGCCGCTGGTGGGACAGGCGAGGCTGGCCGGCTGCCAGTGACTCCCGTCCGAACTGATCTCGATCGGTGGTTGGGGCGGCGGTGGCCCACCGGTCGGTTCGGGCATGTATACCGCTTCGAGGTCGTCCCCCTGAACGCGAAAGCCAGCGAAATTGTTGAAACTCTCCCCTGCTGGGGCAGGGAGCAGCGCCCACGTCGCTCCGCCGTTCACGGTGAAGAGAGGTACCTCGGCGGAATCAGGTCCGTTCCCTTCCGGCGCGGCGGCAAACGCGGCCACGACCGTCGAGACGATGTCGTCGCCTTCCTCGGCGACGAACGGCACCGCCGTGCTGCACGTTGGCGGCGAACCAAATGCGATTCCAAGTCCCGCCAGCACGGGCGTGACCGAGGTCGTCGGGATCTGCGTCTGTCCCCCTGGGCCCGAGACGGCGACGGAACCGCGGGCGCACCAGGCCACCACGGAAGAGCCAGAGGGACCGGCCGAGACCGCCGGAAGGCCGGCGGAGAGTTCGGCGAGTGGTATCGCCGGCGGCAGGCTGGCCCAGGTCGGCGCGGGCTCGACGGTGAGTGTGCCGTGACCGAGGTCGATTGCCGTGGTGTCCTCCTGGACCTTCATGCGGACCGCCGGCCCGGTCGGCGGCCCCGGCACCACGCCGAGCTGAAAAGTGAACGGTTGATTGGAACCGATGATCGACACGAGTGGCGCGTTGCCGGTCACACGGACGACGCCGCCTGGTAGCGCGGCACGAGGAGTGACACTGAGGTGCGCGCACGCTGGCCCGTTCGGACACCATTTCGGACCGGGGGGTGTCGCCTGCAAGTTGAACGTGGCATCGCCCTCCGAGCCCCCAAGCGCGCAGCCGATCGAGGTTTCCAGGCATTGGATGCCGATTGGGTACCTTCCTGATTCCACCCGGTGCACCCGGGCCGGGCCTGTCTCAATCCACGGCGCATCCGGAATGACGAGAGAAGCGTGGAAGACCGTCGTCGAGATCCAACGCAGCTTCACCCCCATGTACTGCAGGCCGTCTCGGCAACCGTCCCAACAGAGGTCGGCATAGCCCGACCGGTCTGAGCGAGGGACTGGCGTCTTCAGCGTTCCGGTCACTGTCACCCGGCTGCCGGGTTTCCCGGCGGCCGGCGACAGGCTCAGCGTGATCGGGGGCCCCTCCCCCACCAGCCCGCCGGACGGGACCGTGGTCGGGCTGACCGAGGACCCTGCACGATCGGTCACTTCTTGTTCCAGCTCAACCTGATCGAGGCCTGCGCCGAGAGCGCCCACCCGCAAGCAGGCGACGACATGACCACTCATCGTCTGCTGGATTCCATTAGGAGCATTGGGACAGCCGTGGTCGGACGCCGAAGTGGTGAGATGGGCCGAGGGCGTTGTTCGCCTTGGGGCGGCATATGCAGCTGGGGAACTTCCCATGCCCGCGCCGACGAGCAGCGCCTAGACGAGGGCCATCACGCAGCTGACCCCGGCCGGGCGACTCAACAACCGGCTTCTACGCGACCCGGCATTGGTCTTCGGTGCCACGATCGGAGTTGGTGCTCCCACTGACATGTGCGGCGCACGATATCTACGTGTGCCGCGGCGAGCCACGAACGTGGCCGATCTTGTGCGCGTAGCTCCCTACGGGCTGATGAGCCCGCCACCCGAGCTGTTGGTGCTCCCGCCGAGACTTTGGTTTTCGAGCGTCTGCAGTGCGGACTGGGAGATGAGGGTCAGCGTGGCCGTCTTTTCGAGGTCGCCCCGGTAGTAGGTGACTTTGATGCTCTGGCCGGCTTGGAATCCCTGGATGGCCGACTGGAGGTCGGCCGCCGAGGTGATCGTCGTGGAGTTGATGCCCACGATGACGTCCTCCTGGCCGAGCCCGGCCAGGTCGGCCGGGCCGCCCGGAACGACCTCGAGGACGAGGGCGCCGGACTTGGCCGTGAGCCCGTACTCGGAGCGCAGCTGCGACGTGAGGGTCTCGATGTCGACACCCATGTAGCCGGGTGTCTTGGTCGGCGTGCCGCCCTTCTCGAGGCCGGGCAGCAACGTTTCGATCTGGGCCGCCGGGATGGCAAATCCGATGTTCTGGGCGTTGGTGCCGTCGCCGGTTGAGCCCGCGACGGCGGTATCCATCCCGATGACGTCGCCGGCGGTGTCGACGAGCGGGCCACCGGAGTTGCCGGGGTTGATCGCGGCGTCCGTCTGGATCAGATCGGAGAGGGTCTCGGTGTCGCTGGCCGAGTCCCCGGCCGTGACGGTCCGGCCGAGCGCCGAGACGATGCCCTGGGTCACGGTGGGCGATCCTTGGGAGAGCCCCAGCGCGTTGCCGATCGCGACCACGGCGTCACCGATCACGGCCTTGTCGGAGTCGCCGAAGGTGACCGTCTTGAGGTTCGAGGCGCCAGTGATGTGTAGGAGGGCGACGTCGTCGGTCTGGTCGGTGCCGACAAGGGTGGCCTTCTGGGCGGTCGTGGAGCCCGATTCGGTGACCGTCAGGACGCCCCCGCCGGTCGCGGCCAGGGCAATAACGTGGTAGTTGGTGACGACCATCCCGTTGGACGAGATGATCATGCCACTCCCCTCATCTTCTTCTTGGGGGGTGTTGACCTCGATCGAGACGACCGCCGGCAGGAGCTTGTCGACGAGCTTGGGAATGTTCGTTCCGTTGTCGATGGCCGCTCCCGGGGCGCCGCTGTTCTCCTTGATCGTGGTGATGCCCGTCCCGGAGTTCTTGGCCACGACCGTGACGCCGGCGCCGACCAGGCCGCCGACCAGGGCCGCCACGATGGCGACGAGGAGCCAGCTCCTCCCCCGCCGGTCATCGCCACGGCCGCCGGGGCCGCTCGAGTTCGGCTGCTCGGGGGACTCGACGAGCGGGCTCGCCCATGAAATGGGACGCTCCTCGCTGACGGCGTCGGACCACGCGGGTGCCGCCCACGCAATCGGGCTCGGCGATTCCACCGGCTCGGGCTGGCCACCCATGGGAACGGCCCACGCCATGGGAGCCGACGGTTCGACACCATCAGGAGTGTGCTCGGCGTTCTTCTGACCGGACTCGGGCTCGTGAGGGGCATCGACCGTCGGTTCGGGGACGCGCTGGAGATCGGAGTCGTCGAAACGGTCACTCATAGCGGTCCTTCCTGCAAACAGGCACCCGCCGCACCAGCGCCGACACGGAACGCCGGACATGTCGACGCAGCCCACATGTTAGAGGAACCCAAGCCGGGCCCGGCTCCACCCCCCGGTCCCTCCGAGGGCCCGTGACCGGGGTTGCTTGGGTCGCGGTAGCGTGAGCGATCACATGTCTCGTTACACAGACATCGAGCTGACCAGCCAGGCCGCAGACGGCTCGTGGACCTGGCGGGCCGCCGGTGCACGCCAGCCGCGAGGCACCCTGTCGGGCGATCTCGTCCCCTCAGGGGGACGGGTGGGTGACGTCGTTCGGGCCGAACTCGAGTCGGGCCTCGACGGCCTCGAGGTGATCTCGGTGTCCGCACCCAAGATCGTTCGGCGCGCCGACGAGGCCGCGCAGCGGATCGAGGTCCTGGGCGCGCCGCGCCCGGAACCGGGCGTCGTCGTGTCCCTGGCCCGGGGTTCGCGTGGTTCCGAGCGTGACTCAGGTCCGGGCCAACGGGAGCGCCGGCCCCGACGAGAGGGCGCCTCACGGCCCCGCCAGGACGAGCGAGCCGAGGGAGATCGGAGCCGACCGCCTCGGGGCGCCGGACGTCCACCGGGGGCCGGTCGGGACGAGGCGCGGCGAGGCGCCGGACGTCCACCGGGGGCCGGTCGGGACGAGGCGCGGCGAGGCGCCGGACGTCCACCGGGGGCCGGTCGGGACGAGGCGCGGCGGGGCGCCGGACGTCCACCGGGGGACGATCAGGCGAGAGGCCCGCGCGCCGAGGGGCCGCCGGCCGGCCAGCGACGCGATCGCCGCCCCACCATCTCTGCGGCCCACCGCAACGCGGCGTTGGCGACACTTCGCCCCGAGCAGCTCCCCGTCGCCGAGCAACTGCTTCGGGGTGGGATCCCCGCGGTCCGTCAGGCCATCGAGGAGCAGAACGCGGCCGCGGCCGCGGCCGGCCAACACGCCGTCTCAGCGGACGCGTTGATGGCCATGGCCGAGGAATTGCTGCCGATCGTGAACCTGGCCGGCTGGAAGGACCGTGCCACCGCGGCACAGAACGCCGGGCGCACCATGCGCCTGCGCGAACTGCGGGCCGTGGTCGCGGCGTCTCGGACGGTATCGCTCGACGAGGACGGCCGGGTGCTTGCCCGCGCGCTCCAAGACAGCCTCACCGAGCGGGT
>Ga0181518_10005562_pt1 | contig 10855 bp, 7 predicted proteins | sample PEATcosm2014_Bin_28_FD_119751 | JGI IMG/M metagenome (GOLD analysis project Ga0181518, IMG submission 119751) | Peatland microbial communities from MTU Mesocosm Facility, Houghton, MI, USA - PEATcosm2014_Bin01_60_metaG | ecosystem: Environmental > Terrestrial > Soil > Wetlands > Peat | place... | reverse complement strand
CTGATTCAGACGATGAACCAGCTGGCCGGGCTGCATGGCATCGGCCGCATCGACCACATTGAAAATCGCCTGGTGGGCATCAAATCCCGGGAGACCTATGAAGCACCGGCGGCGGTCGTTTTACTGCAGGCGCACAAGGCGCTGGAAGCGATGACCCTGTCCAAAGACCAGCTGCGTTTCAAGGAAAAAACTTCGATTGAAATCGCCGATATTATTTACAACGGTCTGTGGTTCGGCGGTCTGAACCGCGACCTTTCCGCTTACATTCAGAGTTCCCAGCGGTTTGTTACCGGTACCGTCCGTGTGAAACTGTTCAAGGGCAGTTCGATGGTCGTCGGCCGCGAATCGCCGAAATCGCTTTACAATCTCAGTCTGGCGACTTATGATAAGGGCGACAAATTTGATGCCTCCGCCGCCGTCGGTTTCATTCATCTCTGGGGCCTGCCCGTGACCACCCAGGCGCAGATTCAGTTGCTGGCGGATAAAGAAGACCCGATGAAACTTATCGGCACGAAGCAGCCTGCCAAGAAAACCGTAAAGAAACAAAACAGGAAGAAATAAATGGCGAATCAAATCCGCGGCCGGTTTCAAAAAGAAGCCGCCAAAACGGCGTTGAACTACAGCTCTTCCATTCATTTCGACTGGCGGCTGTACCCCTACGATATCGCCGGTAGCATCGCGCATGCCAAAATGCTGGCAAAGCAGGGTATCATCACCGCGGCCGAAAGCAAAGCCATCGTCAATGGGCTGCACGCAATCGGAGAAGAAATCGCCGTCGGCAAGTTCAATTTTAAACCGGAACTGGAAGACATCCATATTAATATCGAAGCCCGCCTCATCGAAAAAATCGGCGAAGCCGGGAAAAAATTGCACACCGCCCGTTCCCGCAACGACCAGGTGGCCTTGGATACCCGGCTTTTCGCGCGGGACGCCGTGATTCATACTATCTGCGAAATTATCGAACTGCAAAACACGCTGGTGGAACTCGCCGCCGCGCACAAAACTACCATCGTCCCCGGCTACACGCACATGCAGAAAGCGCAGCCGATACTGCTGGCGCATTATTTCCTGGCCTATTTCGAAATGCTGGGACGCGATGTCGAACGTCTGGAAAATTGTCTGGACCGGGTGGACGTGATGCCGCTGGGCAGCGGGGCGCTGGCCGGCGTCGCCTACAATATCGACCGCCAGTTTGTGGCCGACGAGCTCGGATTTAAAGAAATCAGCCGTAACAGCCTGGACGCCGTCGCCGACCGCGATTATATTATCGAGTTTGAAGCCGCCGCCGGCATCTGCATGATGCACCTGTCCCGGCTGGCCGAAGAACTCGTCCTCTGGTCTACCGGCGAATTTGATTTCATCGAAATTGACGACGCTTACACCACCGGCTCCAGCATCATGCCGCAGAAAAAAAACCCGGATATGGCTGAACTGGCCCGCGGTAAGACCGGCCGCGTCTACGGCAAATTACTGGCATTGTTGACCACGATGAAAGGCCTGCCCCTCGCCTATAACAGCGATATGCAGGAAGACAAAGAAGGCTTTTTCGACACCGTTGATACGCTGCTTTCCACGCTGGAAGTCTTCAACGGGATGCTGCAATCAATTAAGATTAAAACCGATAAAATGGCGGCGGCCGCGCGGCTCGGTTACATGCTCGCCACTGACGTCGCGGATTACCTGGTACAGAAAGGCCTGTCTTTCCGCGCCGCCCATGAAGCCACCGGCAAGCTGGTCGCCTATGCCGTGAAACAGGGCAAGCCGCTAAAAGACCTGACGCTCACTGAGTACCGGCAGTTTTCCCCCAAATTCGGCAAAGATGTCTATACAATTACGGTAGCATCTTCCGTCACTGCCCGCGATAACACCGGCGGCACGGCCTATAAACAGGTGGCCAAACAGATTACCGCCGCTCGTAAAAAACTAAAAGAAAGTATGTGTGACTGCGATGACGAACACGAACATTAAGATTGCCCCGTCCATTTTGGCGGCGGATTTTGCCCGTCTCGGCGAACAGGTGGCGGAAGCGACCAAAGCCGGCGCGGATATGATCCATGTCGATGTCATGGACGGGCATTTTGTCCCCCAGATTACCTTCGGGGAACCGGTTGTGTCGGCTATCCGGAAATATACTAACCTACCGTTAGACGTCCATCTGATGATTGAGTCCCCGGAAGACCAGATTCCGCAGTTTGCCAAGGCCGGGGCGGATATTATCACGGTGCACATCGAGCCCTGCCCGCACATTCACCGCGTGATTCAAATGATCAAGAGCACCGGCGTCAAAGCCGGCATTTCGATTAATCCGGCCACATCCCTGAGCATGATTGAAGAAATCCTGCCGGAAGTTGACCTGGTACTGGTGATGTCCGTCAATCCCGGTTTCGGGGGCCAGACTTTCATTGAAAGTACGCTGGATAAAATCGCGCGGCTGCGCGCGGAACTGGATAAACGGAAATTGAATATCGAATTGGAAGTTGACGGCGGCATTAATACAAAAACGGCCCCGCGTGTTGTTAGATGCGGGGCCACGGCGCTGGTTGCCGGAGCAGCGATTTTTAATTCGGGGGACAGCGTTGACCTGGCAATTAAGAAACTGCGGCAGAGCCTCGTTTAACTACGGACTTCCTCGCTGCTTTATGCTGGTTGCGGATGCAGCGGGTGCAGAGCTGCAGACGTTTCTTCTTCCCGTCCACCATCACGATTGCCGAATGGACATTCGGTTCCCACATCCGGTTGGTATGACGCTTGGAGTGGCTGATGGTATTACCGAAAGCAGGGGTTTTCCCACAAATATCGCACTTCAAAACAGGTACTCCTTGACTAATTGTTGGATTTACAGTATTTTATATAACAGTATTTTATATATTAACATACTCGGGCAAACTGCACAAGATTAGCATTCCGGCGGCGGTTAAATTAGACAAAATCGGTTATACCGAATAAAATACATTAGTACCTGTACCTCAAAAATCTCAGGATAAACAATTGAGAGGTAACAAATGACGAAAAAAGTTAGTTCAATCACCGGCCAGGAACTGCGCGAGATGTTCGCGGCCGCCACGGCGTGGCTGGAAAAAAATGCTCCCGATATTGACGAATTAAACGTCTTCCCCGTCCCGGACGGCGATACCGGCACTAATATGCTGCTCACGATGCGCTCCAGTATCGAAGAAGCTTACCGCGCCCCGGACCACAGCGCTTCCGGCGTCGCCCAGGCCCTAGCCAAAGGGGCTTTACTCGGCGCCCGCGGGAACAGCGGTGTCATTCTTTCTCAGATTTTCCGCGGCATGGCCGAAGATATGACGGACAAAGAAGAAATCACCGGCGCGGACCTCGCCCGTGCATTCGGCAGAGCTTCCAAAACCGCTTATAAAGGTCTCAGCAACCCCACCGAAGGCACCATTCTCACCGTGATTAAAGATGCATCTAATGCCGCCATGAAAAAATCTGCCGGCAACGGCAAGGACATCATTACCGTCATGGAAACGACGGTCAGCACCGCCAAAGAATCCGTCGCCAACACCCCGACCTTACTCCCCGTCCTGAAAGAAGCCGGCGTCGTCGATGCCGGGGGACAGGGCTTATATACCATTCTGGAAGGCGCCCTGCAGTATCTCAAGGGCGAAACCGAACAGATGCAGTTTAAGAAACCCCAGGTTATCACCAGCAGCATTCCGTTAACCCTCCGCCTGCCGGAAATGATTGCCGCTGATGAAGTCCCTTACGGCTATTGCACCGAGTTAATGCTGAAAGGCGAAGAACTGGACCCGGAAAAACTGAAATCCCGCCTGGTGAAAAAAGGTGAATCGCTGATTGTGGTCGGAGACGAGACCACCATCCGTGTCCATATTCATACTCTGGACCCCGGTAATATCATCCATCTGGCCACCGGGCTGGGCACGATTCATCAGGTCTCTATCCGCAACATGGACGAGCAGCACCGTGATTTCGTGGCCGCCCAGAAAGAAAGAACGGCCTCCACTGACGTGGCTACAATTGCCGTTGTCGCCGGAGAAGGTCTGGAAGAAGTTTTCACCAGTCTGGGCGTGACGGCTATCGTACACGGTGGGCAAACCATGAACCCCAGCACTAAAGACATTCTCCAGGCTGTCGAGCAGGCTCCTTCCGATAAAGTTATCATCCTGCCGAATAATAAAAACATCATCCTCACCGCCAAGCAGGTAAAGCCGCTGACCAAAAAATCGGTAGAAATCATCCCCACCGAAACCATCCTCCAGGGCATCGCCGCTTTGCTGGCTTTCGATTATGACGCCAATCTGGAAACGAATACCAACCTGATGAAAAACGCAGTGGAAAATGTGAAAACCATCGAAGTTACCCGCGCCGTCCGCTCTACGCAAATCGGCGGCCTTAAAATCAAGAAAAAACAGATTATCAGCCTGCTGGACAACGAACTGATTACCGTCGGTAACAACGCCGTCGAAGTCGTAATGGACACATTGAACAAAATTAATCTGGCCGAAAATGAAATCCTCACGCTTTACTACGGCGCCGATACTACCCTTGCCGAAGCGGAAAAAGCCGCCGCCGCCATCCGCGAAAAATACAAAAAACTGCAGGTGGAAATTATCCGCGGCAGTCAGCCCCATTACAACTACATCATTTCCATCGAATAACCAGGGAGGAACGGACAAGTGACAGTAAGAATCGTGACCGACAGTCTTTCTGACCTCGCCAGCGACCTGATCGGTAAGCTGGATATCACCGTTGTCCCTTTAACCGTGTTATTCGGGCATGAAACTTTTCTCGACCGTGTTACTATTACCACCGACGAATTCTATCACCGGCTTGTACACGGCGAAGTCTGGCCGGCTTCTACACAGCCTTCCCCCCAGGATTTTGCCAATACCTATGACAAACTCGCCGAAACGAGCAATGAAATCCTGGTGATTATCCTTTCATCCAAACTCAGCGGCACCGTGCAATCCGCCACGGCTGGCAAGCGGTTGATGAAAGCTAAAAAATGCCGTGTTGAAGTGATTGATTCCCAGACAGTCGCCGGCGGGTTAGGTCTGGTGGTGCTGGCCGCCGCCAGAAAGGCGCAGGACGGCGCCTCCATGGACGAATTGATTGATTTCACCGGCAAAGCCCTGAAACGGTCTCATTTCCTGGTCTATTTCGACACGCTGAAATATCTGACCAAAGGGGGACGCATCGGCAAAGCGCAGGGTTTCCTGGGTTCGGTGCTTTCCATTAAACCTATCCTGAACATTAAAGACGGTGAGATGTCGCCGGTTACCCGTGTCCGGTCCAATTCGGCGGGAATTGCCTATCTGAATAATTATGTCAACAGTTTCAAAAATATTGATAGTATTCTGATTGAACATACCACTTCCGTGGAGAGCGCGGATGAACTCGCCAAAATTATCGCCGCCGCTCACCCTAAAACACCGATTTTCCGTTCCACAGTGGCCCCGGTGCTGGGCACTTACGGCGGCCCTGATGCTTTTGCCGTCAGCGTCCTCGAAGCCGAAGGTAAATAATTAGTGCCGGTGAGGATTGTTACCGACAGCGCTGCCGATATTCCATCATCCATTATCCAAAAACTCGGAATTACCGTTGTGCCCGCTTACGTGAATTTTGGCATCAAAAGCTACCGCGACGGTGTTGATATCAGCTGCGACGAGTTTTATGACAGACTCACCAACGGTCCGGTTTACCCTTCCACCGCACAGGCGACGCCGGCAGACTTTGCCCTGGCTTATCAGTCGCTGGCGAAAGAAACCGATGATATCATCTCCATCCACATGTCCGATAAATTCAGCGGCACTTTCAGTTCTGCGCAAAGAGGGAAATCTCAGGCAGCAATTAAGGGTAATATCACCATGGTCGATTCAGGGACAATCACTTTGGCATTGGGTATAATTGTAATATCGGCGGCAAGATTGGCCAATTCAGGGAAGACCCGGGCTGAAATCATGAACGATGTTCAAAAAGGGATTGAAAATACCCGCTTGCTGGGCACCTTCGACACGCTGAAATATTTGGCCCGCGGCGGCAGAATCGGTAAAGGCAAGGCATTGCTGGGCAGTGTCCTTAATGTGAAACCGGTCATCACCGTCCGCGACGGCGTAATTGCGCCGGTCGGGAATTTCCGCACCCGCGCGAAAGCCTTGGACAAATTGTGCGAAATGGTGCAGGATGCCGCCGGTGTTCTGGAACTGGCAGTCGTCCACAGTACCACCCCGGACGAAGCGGCCGGCCTGAAAAACCGTCTCGGTCCCTTTGTTGATGCCGGTAAATTTTATTTAGCGCGGCTGGGGCCGGCCATCGGGGTGCATACCGGTCCGGGCACAATTGTCCTGGTAATGAGAAACTGCGGCGGACAAACCGGGGCGAAAGATTCTACTGCTGCGCCGGAGCAGAAGAAACTGTTATTGCGTCTGCCGAAAATAAATCTGCCGCGCCGTCAGGTATGAAGATATGCCGGAAATTGATTTCAGTGCACTGCGTAAAATCCTGGAATTAGAACAAAAGAAAGGTTACTCCGATGCTGCTGTTTTTGGCGGGCTGGATAAATTTATCCGCCTCTGGGCCAATAAGACCATCGAAGCCACTACCGCCCCTTCCCTGCTCGCTAAATTACAAAAATTACATCTGCGTGACAGCAAATATGCATCCCTTACGCCGGAGCAGCGTGAAGAATGGATAAAAAATATCCTGAAATTTGCCGACGAACTGGAACTCGGCAAACAGGAAAAACCGGCGCCCATCCGCAAGATTTCCGTCAAACTGGAAAAACCGCAACCGCAGCCTAAACCGGCTGCCATTGCTGCCGGACAATCGTTGGATGCTTCGATTACCGCCATCAAAGGCATCAGCACCGCTTTCGCCGCGAAATTTAGCAAACTGGGCGTAAAAACCATCCGTGATTTACTTTACTTTTTCCCCTCCCGTCATGTTGATTACAGCCGGATGAAGACCGTTTCGCAGCTTCAGGAAGGCCAGGAAGAAACCATCGTTGCCAACGTCTGGGAAGCCAAAATCACGATGCCGCGCGGACGGCGCAGCACTGAAGCCATCGTCGGGGATGAGACCGGCAATGTCCGGGCGATGTGGTTTAACAACCCCTGGCTGGCCAAAACACTGCAGCCCAATATGAAAATCGTCCTCAGCGGCAAAGTCAGGTTATTCAATGGCCGTTTTGTCTTCGAGTCGCCGGAATGGGAGCCGCTGGAAGAAGGCGACCTGATTCATACCGGCAGGTTAGTGCCTGTCTATCCGCTGACGGAAGGTTTGCACCAGCGCCAGACCCGTAAAATGCTCAAAGGCATCGTGGATTCGTGGGCGGACCGCGTTCCTGATTTTCTGCCGGCTGAAATCAAATCTCGCTGCCGGTTGCTGCCGCTGCCGCAGGCCATCGCCCAGGCGCATTACCCTGACAGTATAGAATTGCAGGACAAAGCCCGGGTCCGTCTGGCTTTCGATGAACTTTTCCTCTTGCAATTGGGGGTGTTGAGTAAAAAACGCGACTGGCAGGAAAGCCAGCCCGGCACACCCATCAATATCAACCAAAAAATACTGGACAGTTTCCTGGCGTCGCTGCCGTTTAAGCTGACGGCCGCCCAGCAAAAAGTCCTGAACGAAATACTCGGTGATATGCAGAAAAATGTCGCCATGTCCCGCCTGCTGCAGGGCGAAGTCGGCAGCGGTAAAACCGTGGTCGCCACGGCCGCATTGCTTACCGCTGTCGCCGACGGCTATCAGACCGCTTTAATGGCCCCCACGGAAATCTTAGCCCAGCAGCATTTCGCCACAATTCAGAAGCTCTTATCCGGCACCGGTCATTTGCAGGAAGAACGCGACCATCTATATGTCTATTCCGGGATTTTACCGCGGCCGGTTACTATCGCCCTGTTAATCGGTGCTTTGACCGCTAAAAACAAACGTGAAATCCATCAGTTTATTGTCAACGGTGAAATTGACATCGTTATCGGCACTCACGCCATTATTCAGAAAGAAGTTGAATTTAAGAAACTAGGCTTTGTGGTGGTGGACGAGCAGCACCGTTTCGGCGTTGCCCAGCGCTCTACGCTGCGTCAGAAAGGGACGAATCCCCATGTTCTGGCTATGACCGCCACCCCCATACCGCGGACCCTCGCCTTGACCATCTACGGCGACCTTGACCTTTCGGTTATCGACGAACTGCCGCCAGGCCGTCAGCTCATCAAAACCAAGTGGCTGCGCCCCGATCAGCAGGAAAGTGCCTACCGTTTTATCCGTAAAGAAATCGCCGCCGGGCACCAGGCCTTTATTCTCTGCCCGCTCATCGAAGAATCGGAAACAATCCAGGCACGGGCAGCAGTGGCGGAATATGAATATCTCTCACAGAACGTATTCCCGAATTTGAGGATGGGGTTGCTGCACGGCCGCATGGCGTCCAAAGACAAGGAAAAAGTAATGCAGCAATTCCACGACAAAGAACTGGATATTCTGGTCTCTACACCGGTCATCGAGGTCGGTATTGACGTCCCTAACGCCACGGTAATGATGGTGGAAAGCGCCGACCGTTTCGGATTGTCCCAGCTGCACCAGTTCCGCGGCCGGGTTGGGCGCGGGCCGAACCAGAGCTACTGCATTTTATTATCCCAGTACCCTTCGGAAGTAGGTCAGGAACGGTTATCGGTCATTGAAACCGTGCATAACGGTTTCCGCCTGGCGGAAGAAGATTTAAGGCTGCGCGGCCCGGGAGAATTTTTCGGCACCCGGCAGAGCGGCCTGCCTGATTTACGCATGGCCAAACTCTCCGATGTCGCTTTGCTGGAGTTGGCGCGTAAAGAAGCGGAAAGGCTCTTTGCCCGCGACCGCCATCTCCAAAACCCGGAAAATTCCCTGCTCGTAAAGGAACTGGCGCGGGTCTGGACCACAGAAATCGAGGAATTGAGCTGATGTGGAATTTGGAATTTTTCTTGATTATTGACAGTTGAATCTTGATTGTTTTTCCCGTTGAATTAGCTTCACACTCCCGCATTATGTTATAATCAATGTCTACAAAAGAATCAAACAGGTACACGAAAATGTTAAGAGAAAGATTAATCGATTTACTGACCGAATCGGCAAAAAAGGCGCAAAAAGAAGGCAAACTCCCTGCCGTTGAGCTGCCGGAAATTACGATTGAACGTCCGCAGAATGCAGAGCACGGCGATTATGCCTCCAATTTCCCCTTGAAACTGGCCAGAACTGCCCGGGCTAACCCCATGACGATTGCCCAAGAACTGGTGGCGCTGCTGCCGGAGGCGGAGGAAATCGAGAGTGCCGTTGCCGCCCCGCCTGGATTTATTAACTTCACGCTGCGCGATAAATGGCTGAACCGCCAGGTTGACCGGATTCTGCAGGATGGCGAATCCTTCGGCAATAATAATATCGGCCAGGGTAAAAAAGTCCAGGTGGAATTTGTCAGTGTTAACCCCACCGGCCCGATGCACATTGCCCACGGGCGCGGCGCCATCTTAGGCAGCACGCTGTCCAACATCCTCGGCGCCAGCGGCTATCAGGTGGAAAAAGAATATTACTTTAATGACGCGGGCAACCAGATGGATATCTTCAAGCGCTCGCTTTATGCCCGTTATCTGCAGGCCCTCGATGTCAAAGCCGAAGTCCCTGAAAACGGCTACATGGGCAATTACATGATTGATATCGCCAACGAAATCATCGCCGAACACGGCAACAAATTTCAGAAACTGACCGAAACCGAAGCACTCGCCCAACTCGGTGACATCGGTATTAAAAAGGTCATTGCTAAAATTCAAAAAGACCTCAAACAGCTGCGCGTCGAATTCGATGTCTGGTTCCGCGAGCAGAGCCTCTACGAGCACGGCCAGTATAACAAAGTAATGGCCATCCTGCGCAAAGGCGGCTTCCTGGCGGAAAAAGAGGGCGCCACCTGGTTTGTCTCTACTAATTTGGGCGAAGACAAGGACAATGTCGTGGTCCGCAGCAACGGCATGCCGACCTATTTTGCCACCGATATCGCCTATCATTACAACAAATTTGTCGAACGTAATTTTGATAAAGTCATCGATATCTGGGGCGCCGACCATCAGGGACATGTGCCGCGCATGAAAGCCGTCGTAGCTGCTATGGGCATTGACCCCGAACGCCTGCAGATTATCATCCATCAAATGGTGACACTAAAACGCGGCGGTGAACTGGTACGCATTTCAAAACGCACCGGCGACCTGATTACGCTGGAAGAAGTGATGAACGAAGTCGGCGTTGATGCCTGCCGCTTTTTGTTACTGGCCCGCAGCGCCTCCAGCCAGATGGACTTCGATATGGAACTCGCCAAGAAGCAGTCGCAGGAAAATCCGGTTTATTACGTCCAGTATGCGCACGCCCGGATTTCCAGTATCATGCGGCTGGTGGAAGAAAAAAATATCAATTTCACCGGCGGCGATACCGGGCTGCTGACCGCGGAACCGGAATTAACGTTAATCCGTAAACTTTTAAATTTCCCGGAACTGATTGAAATGGCGACCATCACTTCGGAGCCGCATCATCTCGCTTATTACGCGCAGGAACTGGCGACGACTTTCCACGCGTTTTACAAAGACTGCCGCGTCGTCACTGACGATGAGGCACTGACCAAAGCCCGCATCAAGCTGGTGATGGCCAGCAAAATCGTCCTGGCGAAAACGCTGCATTTGATGGGTATGACTGCCCCCGAAAGAATGTGACATCGCAATGCCATATTGAGGCTCGCAAGCCGAAATACTTCCGAAGGTCGCGACCGAAGGTACCTTTAACCTTAGTCAAAATGTATTACTCTTCAAGTAAAATGCCGTAGTCCGCAATCGGAGGTACTTCACGAAGTGAATGTGTACTGAGTGAG
>Ga0181518_10005560_pt1 | contig 10858 bp, 6 predicted proteins | sample PEATcosm2014_Bin_28_FD_119751 | JGI IMG/M metagenome (GOLD analysis project Ga0181518, IMG submission 119751) | Peatland microbial communities from MTU Mesocosm Facility, Houghton, MI, USA - PEATcosm2014_Bin01_60_metaG | ecosystem: Environmental > Terrestrial > Soil > Wetlands > Peat | place... | reverse complement strand
TTCGACCAGGTCTGGCCGAAGGACCTGACCGGGTTCATCGAACGGGACAGGAACCATCCGAGCATTGTGATCTGGAGCCTGGGCAATGAGATTTTGGCCGAAGGCAAAATCCCCGCCTACATGCGCGACACGCTGAAGATGCTGGTTCCCTTTGCCAAGAAGCTCGACAGCACCCGTCCCTACACCCATGCGTCGGTTTCCGGCTGGAGCGACGCCCCCGGCCTGGCCGCGCTGGCCGAAGTCGAGGATGTTGTGGGGGTCAATTACCAGGATTTTCTGTTCCCCCAGATTCACCGGGCGAATCCAAACGCCATCCTGATCGGCACTGAACAAGATCCCTACTTGGCCCGCAGTGGCGGCAGCCCAACCTGGTATGAGGTCAGGAATGTTCCCTATGTTATCGGCCATAATCTGTGGACGGGCGTGGATTATTTGGGCGAGTCCCGCAACAGCCTGGGCGGCCAAAGCGGCTTCCTGGATAATTGCGGCTTTCGCAAGTCATGGTTTTATTTTATGCAAAGCCAATGGGGCGACAAACCGATGGTGCATATCGCCGTCGGCAATGGCACGTCCAGTGCAAACGGTTTGGGCGAGAGTTGGAACCAGCCCTTGCCCGGGCAGAATAATGCCAATACTGGTGGCCGGGGCGGCCGGGGCGGGGCCAGGAACCCGGGCGGAGCGACGCCGGATGCAGTGCCTGCCGTGCGGGATTCCGGCCAGCCAGTCAATCCCAACCAGAGCAACCTTGTCAGCGTAGTCACTTATACAAGTTGCGACACCGTGGATCTCTACGTCAATTCCACCAAAATCGGCACCAAGAAATCGAGCGATTTCGCCAAGACCGGCATCATGCAATGGACCGGCGTCCCGTGGGAAGCCGGCGTCATCAAGGCGGTTGGCATGAAAGACGGCAAAGAGGTCGCTGTGGACAGCATCAAGACCGCCGGCGTGCCGGCCAAACTCGTGCTTAAGCCCGACCGCACTACCCTCTATGCCGACGGAAGTGACGCCTCCTCCATCGAAGTGGACATCGTGGACGCCGACGGCAACCCCGTTTTCGCCGCGAACAATACGATCCAGTTCGCCATGACCGGCTCGGGGCGGAGCGTTGGCATCGCCAGCGGCGACTTTATGAACAACGAGCCATTTAAGGCAACCAGCAGAAAGGCCTACCACGGCAAATCGCTGATCGTCATTCAATCGCTCACGGTCCCCGGAACGATCAATGTGACGGTCAGCTCGGAGGGTTTGACTCCGGCCACGTTGACCCTGACGACCCGGCCGCAGTAGTCGGCACGGCCCGGAAACATGGCTTTGGAACATCGTGAGCTTGGTCGCTAATGGGCGTGGAGACAAAATGGCGGGCGCAAGAGCGAAAGCGGCGCTGGCGCGCGCGCACTCCACGGCGGCCTGTCGGCCGCTTGCCTTGTGCGCGAAGCGCCGTGGAGTGCGGAACGCAGTTCCGCTTTGGTCCGCAACTGGCTTGTCACCCTGGCGGAAGAATTCTCCGCCTTCCTCCATTGCTCCCGCAATCCTGTCCCTTGACAGCCAGGCCCTCCAACCGCACGTTTCCATGCCGACGCAATCGGCGCGCGGCCCAACACAGCCATGAACAACAAACACAATCTCTTTGACACCCTGGGGCAGTTCGACGCCGGCAACGGCCGGTCCGCCGCCTTCTGCTCCCTTCCCGCCCTCGAAAAGGCCGGCCTCGGCCCGGTTTCCCGTTTGCCCGTCTCGATCCGTCTGGTCCTCGAATCGGTCCTGCGCAATTGCGACGGCAAAAAAGTTACGGAAACCAATGTCCGCGATCTCGCCCAATGGCAGCCCAACGCCCCGCGCACTCGCGAAATTCCTTTCATTGTCGCCCGCATTGTCTTGCAGGATTTCACCGGCGTTCCGCTTTTGGTGGACCTGGCCGCCATGCGCGCCGCGGCGGTGCGTTTGGGAAAGAACGCAAAGATCATCGAGCCGCTCGTCCCGGTGGACCTCGTCGTGGACCACTCGGTGCAGGTGGATTTCGCCGGCAGCGCCGAAGCCATGTCGCGCAATCTGGACATGGAGTTCCAACGCAACCGCGAACGCTACCAATTCCTCAAATGGGGCATGCAAGCCTTCGACACGTTCAAGGTTGTTCCGCCTGGAATCGGCATCGTTCACCAGGTCAACCTGGAATATCTGGCCAAAGGCGTCCTGGCAACCGCGGACGCGCCGCCCGTCTATTATCCCGACACCCTCGTCGGCACCGATTCCCACACCACGATGATCAACGGCCTGGGCATCGTCGGGTGGGGCGTGGGCGGCATCGAGGCCGAAGCCGGCATGCTGGGCCAGCCGGTTTATTTTCTGACGCCCGACGTGGTGGGCGTTTATATGACAGGCGCGCTGCGGGAAGGCGTCACCGCCACCGATCTTGCCCTCACCGTCACCGCGATGCTGCGCAAGGCCAAAGTCGTCGGCAAGTTCGTGGAGTTTTACGGCCCCGGCGCTGCGGCTTTGCCGGTGGTGGACCGCGCGACCGTTGCCAACATGGCCCCCGAATACGGTGCCACCATGGGCTTTTTCCCCATTGATGCCGAGTGTGTGAATTACCTCCGCCAGACGGGCCGCAGCGAGGAACACTGCCGCCTTTACGAAAACTACTTCCGCGCGCAGGGCCTTTTCGGCATGCCGGACAAAGGGGACATCTCTTACTCCGCTCACCTGGAACTGGATTTGGCCGCCGTGCGGCCCAGTGTGGCCGGCCCAAAACGGCCGCAGGACAAAATTGAACTGGCCGCGATGAAAGAGGAATTCACCAGGGCCTTTTCCAAGCCGGCAGCCGAAAACGGCTTCGGCAAAGCGTCCGCCGATTTGCCCCGCGCCTTTCCGGTGTCCGCCGGGGGCGGCGGCGGCGCGATTCACCACGGCGACGTTTTGATTGCCGCGATCACCAGTTGCACCAACACCAGTAATCCATCCGTCATGCTCGCCGCCGGTTTGCTGGCCAGGAAAGCCGTGGAAAAGGGCCTCAAGCCGCATCCCCATGTCAAGGCCTCGCTCGCTCCCGGTTCGCGCGTCGTCACCGATTACTTGACAAAAACCGGCTTGCAACCCTTCCTCGATCAACTCGGCTTCAATCTCGTTGGTTACGGTTGCACCACTTGCATTGGCAACTCCGGCCCGCTGGCCGCGCCCGTCGAGGAAACCGTCGTCAAGAACGACGTCATCGCCGCCGCCGTGCTTTCCGGCAACCGCAATTTTGAGGCGCGCGTCCATCAGAACATCAAGGCCAATTTCCTCATGTCGCCGCCGCTGGTCGTCGCCTTCGCCCTCGCGGGCCGCGTCACCATAGATTTGACAACCGAGCCGCTCGGCGCGGGCCGGGACGGGCGCCCGGTTTATTTGAGGGACATCTGGCCCGATTCCGCCGAGATTCGCCAGGCCATGCAATCCGCCCTCAAGCCGGAAGTGTTCCGCGCGCTTTACCGCGATTTCGCCGCGCAAAATCCCAAGTGGAACGAAATCCCGGCCAGCCCCGGCCAGGTTTATCAATGGGACCCGCAAAGCACTTACATCCAGGAGCCGCCGTTCTTCGACCGCTTCAGCCTGCAACCCGGCGTCATTGCCGAAATCAGGGGCGCCCGGCCCCTGGGCATTTTTGGCGACAGCGTCACCACCGACCACATCTCGCCCGCCGGCGGCATCAAGAAAACTTCGCCGGCGGGCCAATACCTCATCGAGCATGGCGTGAATTTCCTGGACTTCAACAGCTACGGTTCCCGGCGCGGCAACGACCGCGTGATGACTCGCGGCACCTTCGCCAATGTCCGCATCAAGAACCTGATGACCCCCGGCGTGGAAGGCGGCGTGACCCGGTTCCAGCCCGGCGGCCAACAGATGAGCATCTTCGACGCCGCCGCCAAATACGCCGAAAAAGGCACTCCGCTCATCGTCCTCGCCGGCCTGGAATACGGCACCGGCAGCTCGCGCGACTGGGCCGCGAAGGGCGCGCGATTGCTGGGCGTCAAAGTTGTTGTCGCCCAGAGCTTCGAGCGCATCCATCGTTCCAACCTCGTCGGCATGGGCATTTTGCCTTTGCAATTCAAGGAAGGCGTCTCCGCCCAAACCCTCAAATTGGACGGCACCGAGACCTACGACGTCCTCGGCCTGGGCCACGGCCTCAAGCCGCAGCAAGACCTGACCCTGCGCATCACCCGCGCCGCCGGCCAGTCCGAAGACATCCCCGTCCGCTGCCGAATAGACACCCCGATAGAACTAGACTACTACCAGCATGGCGGCATTCTCCCCTTCGTCCTCCGCCAACTCGGCTCCGTGCATCCGTAAGCCGAATCAAGAATGTGGTTCACAAAGGGAGGACAGACTGATACATTGTCGTGGATATGCCGAAGTATTTTGACGATGAACGAAAGCTGCCGTTTCCACGCGTCCCGGCGATAGACAACCAGTTGGATGATTCGTGGCTTCAGCGGCAACTGACGCATCATTCTGGAAAAGTGTCCTTGTGCGTTCGGTTCGATGGTTTTGAAGAAGCCTGTCTCGGTTATGTTTTTAACATTGAGCAGTCGGGCGAATCATACCGCATCAGCGACATTACTGGAAAACAGTTGTTGACTGTAGGCACTATGCGGGAGCTTCTGGCAATGGTCATGCATGTCAGCGGCACGCGCTACGATCAAAACTGGCAGACTGAGTTTCAGAAGCTGCGGAATCAAATCACGTCAAGTTGATCACACCTACCCGCTCATGGCTTTTTTGATTTTCTCATAAGCTGTGTCTGGTTTGTGGCCTGAGTCAATTTGCTTCCACGAATCGTCAGTAGCCTTCACGATGACCCATTTCAATTTGGAGGACAGCCAAAGTGCAAACGTGCCGCGTGGCTGCACATCTTGATCCGGATTTGAACGAAGCAACTGCGAGACGCTCCCGCCCGCATACAAACAGAAAATGGCTCCACTTGGCAACTGCGCACGGCCCAGCTCTGTGAGCGCGGTTGGATATTTCAGCGGCGGTTGGCAATCCAACTGGCTGGCCTTTTGAAGGTCGCAGATTTCCCGGAAGGTCTCGGTGAGTCCCAATCCCAAAGCGCGATCCTTGAAGCGCTGGTATTTCTCGGCCTCCTGCCGCAGTTCCGAAATATTAGGCGTTGATGAGGGAAGTCGAGGATCAAGTTCGATTCGCATGAGCTTGCCCATGTTCCCCTCTTCAGCCTTGAAACACAGATGCTGAGTCTCCGACGAAATAATCGGCGTAGAAAGGTCAATGCCCTTGATTCTTCCGCCCTGATTAAGAAGCCAACTGTAATCTCTCGTCTGGGCAAGCAAGTAGGCACTGAATACCTGGGCAGCATGGATGTGCGCGTACGTAACACTGATGCCGCCGATATTCTCGCGCAGCCAAGCCCAAATCAGAATCACGACGAAATCCTCCTTCTTCTTGATCACATGCAACGGTGTGGAGAGGTTGGCGGATTTTTCTTCTGCGGCGGTGTGCAGCGCTTTCACTTCGAGACCAATGGTCGGGTTGCGGCTGGAATCGCGCACAACAAGATCCGGAAAGACGTTCCACAAGACTGACGAGACGCTGAACCCCTGGCCTTCTTCGTCCAGCAAGTGGTTCATCTCGTAGGCAAGTGAGTATTCGAGCAGGGTCGAGACTCGGGTGCGTGTGTCGGTGAGATGTCGGGGGTCAAGAGGCGGCGTTTACGAAGACCGGCGCGCAGTCAGGGTTCTTGAGACGCCGTTGTTGACTCTTTCGACGGCCTTATTCAAAAGGGATTGCAGGAACTCTGTATGGCTCATGTGCCTTGATAGCTTATAGAAATGCCGCAGAGACTCCGGGCAATATTCTCAATTGCCTGAATTTTCATCATTTCGGCCTGTTGAAACCGATCCCGCGCTTCCTCTTCCATTTCTTTGTAAAGCAAGCGTGCTTTCAGGAAGGAGGCTTTCAATGCCGACTGCGTGTTTGGAGACGGCACCGGCACGAGAATGTGCTTAAAATCTCTTGACGCCAAACGCGGACGGCCAATCCCTGCGACTTGGTGCATGATTTGGCCATAAACAAAATCAGATCGAAGCAAAACCGACAAGAGAAATGGGTCAAAGACGGCTTGACCGTCGTTGTTCTTGCGCACCGTCAATACCATGCACTCGGAGGATGTGTAACCGTCATGCGTGAATTCTGCAAAATGGCATTTGCGCAAATTGGGCCGCATCCTGGCGAAAAGAATGTCGTGCCGGTAAAATTTCTTCACGCAACTCTTGAGCGATTGGCCGGGCACATAGATTTGCGTGGCGTTTCCAGTGCGCGACTCCATTTGGGCGAGACCGGTGTAGTAAATGAACTGGTCGGACAAATCCACGGAAGGGACATAGCTCTCGTTGCGCTCAATGCAGATTTCTCCAAGACGCACCACAGGATGCTTGCTCTGTTTTATTGCAGAGGCTGCCATGAGGCGGGCGGGATGATGAAATCTAAAATCAAGGCGTTGTTCTGGATTTTGTGTTGCGTCGGCAAAAGGGTTTGCCAAAAAAGCCCTGTCCTGATCGGCAAGTATCGTGCCGCATTTTTGGAATTCATTCCACGCCGCAAGAATCTCATCCAGGTCGCTGTTCGGCATGGCCTCGCCATTCTCATCGTAAGTGATGTCCGGCTCGCCATTTGGCTTTCGCCCCATCCGCTCTGACCTGGCAAAGAAGGTGGGATGGCGAGCGGGCCTCATGGTTTTCTGCAACACGATGATTGATGTGTTGACAGAGGCGTATGGCATAAATGCCGTCTCTGGGAGGCTGACCACGGCTAATAGTTGAGCCCGCCGGTGAATGAGCTGTCGTACGTCAATGGTTGACGACAACGACAGAACACCTTCATCAATTACCATTCCAAGAATGCCTCCTTCCTTGAGCAAATCCAAACAGCGTTCAATGAAAAGAATCCCGCGACGACGCGAAGTGTAACCACGGCCAAGCTCATATTTGGCCAATGCGCCGGTGTCGGAAAAATCGCTGCCGAAAGGAGGATTAGTGAGAATAAGGTCGAATGAATTCAGAAAACGGTCTGCTTTCTGTCCGAGCGATCCGCCATTTCCAAGATAAATACTTTCGAAGTCACTCGCGCCGCTCAAAAAAAGGTTTGTTCCGGTTACCCAAGCCAGCCGGTCGTCCACTTCCAGCGCGGTAAATCTCTTGGCGTGGGCTGCCTGACGGATCATCTCCACGAGAAACCCGCCTGTTCCGCTTGCCGGGTCACACACATCGCCACTGGACGATTCCTTCGTCATCGCAACCATGAAAGCCGCAATTTCCCGCGGAGTGAAAAACTGCTGATTGTCACCTTTGTCGAAAGTATTCTTGACGACCTCCTCGTACGCAACGCCCTTAATGTCCACGGAAGCGCCAGACAACTGCAACGCACTAAGCACTTCGCCAGCGGCAACGATGGCTTCATCCGGGAGGTTCAATCGGCGAAATCGCTCTGGCACGAGTGTTGGATACTTCGTGCATGCTGCTTCGTAAAAGGCTCGAATCCTGCGGGCGTATGTCTCATTTGATTCGAGCAATTGCGTGAAAACTTCCCGCTTCGTCGGCTCGCTTTCGGACAGCACCTTGATGAAAAGCAGTTTAGTGATCTCGTCAAAGCGGGAAATCAAAGAGCTGTCACCGTGAGTGTCCCGCATGCAGCGTTGAAGGCGAGTCAGGTGCTTCTTGAAAGCCTCCTCAGTCAATCCGGCGTTCTGTGCCGGAGGGATCCGCTCCGACTGTTGCCCGTCCGGCACATGATATGTCGCCGTTGAATCCTCTTTTAGTTGCAGAACCTTTTCCAGCGAGTAAGTCCGATAGTGGTTTATCGGATGCCTCTTGGATTTCAACTTCCCAGCCCGATCCCAATTCCGTAAAGTTTCCTTGCTGACGCCAAGGAGTTGCGCTGCTTCGCTCAAAGAGATATCGGTTCGCATGTTTTATAATGTTGCAACCTTACAAAACGGTCAATCGCTTTCTTCACTTTTCTTTGGCGGATTACGCGTAAAGGCCGAGCCGTTTGAGGACGCGCTCCTTGCCGAGGACTTCCATCAAATGGTACAGGCTCGGTCCGGCGGCGGCGCCGGTGAGGGCTAGACGGGTAGGATGCACCAAGACACCGGCTTTGACGGAAAGTTCGGCTGCAACTGCTTTCAGGGTTTGCTCGATGGCGGCGGCGTTGAACTCGGGCAGCCGCGACAGCGCCTCGCTGAATTTTCGCAGGCGCTCGCGGTTTTCCGGGGTGAATTCCTTCGCCGCCGCGGCCGGGTCCACTGGCACTTCTTCCGTGAAATAGAAGCCTGCGTAGGCGGGCAGGTCGGCAAAGCGCTTGATTTTGCCGCGGCAGGTCGCCAGGGCGGCGCGGACGAATTCCGAAGAATAAGTATTGACAGGCAGGCCGGCGCGCGCCAGCGCCTGCGCGCCCAGTTCGCGGAAACGCTCTTCGCCCATCTCGCGGATGTATTCGCCGTCCAGCCAGCGCAGTTTGTTGAGATCGAAGCGCGCGTTGTGCCGGAGAATTTGCGGCAGGTCGAAAAGACGGATCGTTTCCTCCAGCGACATTTTCTCCCGGTTTTCCTTGGGCGACCATCCCAGCAGGCAAAGGTAATTGACCACCGCTTCCGGCACGCTGCCCTCTTCCATGTAGGACCGCAGCGACGCGCCCTGGTCGCGCTTGCTCATCTTCGCGCCGTCGGGATTCAGAATGAGCGGGATGTGCGCGTATTGCGGCGGCCCGACGCCAAAGGCGCGGAACAGCGCGATGTGCTTGGCCGTGTTGGAAAGATGATCCTCCCCGCGGATAACATGCGTAATCTTCATTTCCAAATCGTCCACCACGTTGACAAGATGAAAGACCGGCTGGCCGTCCGACCGCACGATGACAAAATCCGGGTCCGCCGTCTCGCGGTCGGTCAGTTCGCGCGTGACGTTTCCCACCACCAGATCCGGAATCAAGACCGGTTCGCGCGGCATTTTGAACTTGACCGCCCCGTCGGCTTCGTAAGCCATCCCCTTGTCCTTGAGTTCCTGAACGCGGCAGCGGTAAAACTCGCCGCGCTGCGATTGGAAATAGGGGCCGTAATCGCCGATGCCCGGCGCGGACGGATCGGCGCTCGCCGGCCCTTCGTCCCAATTCAGGCCCAGCCAGCGCAGCCCGCTCAGAATGACCTCCGTGGCCTCCTGCGTGTTCCGGGCCGCATCGGTGTCCTCGATGCGCAAGATAAACGCGCCGCCGGTATGCCGCGCATAAAGCCAGTTGAACAACGCCGTGCGCGCCCCGCCAATGTGGAGAAAGCCGGTGGGACTGGGGGCAAATCGGACGCGCGGGTTCATAAGTTCAGAGGTCAGTTTTCAGTCAACCATACAAGCGAACCGGGGGGGAGTTTGTCGTAGAGCGGAATCAAGTCCTGCGCGGCCAGATGAACGCAGCCGTGCGAATCGGGCCGGCCCAGCGCCGGTTCGTTGCCCGTGCCGTGAATGTAAATAAAGCGCGAATGCGAATCCACTCCCCCAGCGCGGTTGAATCCCGGCTCCAGCCCTTCCAGCCACAGGATGCGGCTTGTAATCGTCGCCGCCGCATTTCCCCGCCAGGTAAAGCCAATCGGTTTCCGTCCCTTGAAGGCCGTGCCAGTCGGCCAGCCGCCGCCGATTTTTTCCGCGATGCGATGCAACCCGCGCGGCGTTCGGTTCGAGCCCGCTCTTTCGCCGATGCCGAACTTGGAGGTGGAGCAGCGGAATGTTTTTTTCAATGCGCCCCTTTCAAAGAGCGCGGTCGTTTGCCGGGCGATATTGACCACCAAGACAAACCGGCCGGGCGCAACGCCGAGCCGCGCGCAAGCGCGCAAGAACGCCAACGGCAGGCGCCCACCAATATGACAGGGTGAGACTCGTCCGGAGCGCCGACTTGCAGTCGGCTCCACGGTGCGCGACGACGCTGAAAGCCGATTAGAAATCGGCGCTCCCAATTCAGGGCGGCTCCCGATTCGGAATCGGGACGCCCTGCCGTTCAAAGTGCGGCTCATTTGGGCGTCAGTTTTTTTACCAGCACCTTGGAGTTTCTGCCGCTCTGCTCGTATTTTTCCCGGCGCGGCGGCGGCAAATCTTCCGGGGAGCCTTCGGCGAAGCCGCCCTTGGACTGGAAATAGGTGAAGGCCTGCGTGGAAAGAACAATCAGTTCGCTCATGCCCAGTTCGCGCGCCTTGTTTTCGACGAATTGAATCAACTTCCGGCCGATGCCCTGGTTCTCGTGCGACGGGCTGACATAGAGACACGCCAGCTCCGCCTTGGCCGCGTCCAGGGGATGCAGCGCCACGCACGCCACCGGATTCTTGTCCGTCTCAAAAATATAAAAATCCGCCAGCGTCTTCTCGATGGTGGCGCGGCTGCGCCGGACCAGCTCCTCCGTCTCCACCGAGTCCTTTGTCAAAGACATGATGGCGCGGATGTCCTTTTTCATAGCGCGGCGGATTTGCTGGTATTCATTGGCGTAAATGAGGGTGCCGATGCCCTCGTTGGAAAAGACCTCCGCCAGCAGCGCCTCATCCACCCGCCCGTTGATGATATGCACGCGCGGCACGCCGGCGCGGCAGGCCGCCGAGGCGTGCTGCGCCTTGGAAAGAATCTCCGGGGCGAAATGGCCCTTGTTTTGCGCCAGCAAGGCGTCCAGTTCCCCCGCCAGCATTTGCCGGATCAACCGGCCGTTATGGATCAGGCCGTCTTGCGCGGCGATGTAGATCAGTTTGGCCGCGTTCAACGCCCGGGCCAATTCCAGCGCCACCGAATCCGAATTCACCCGGTAGGTCTTCCCTTCGCCGTCAAAACCCAGCGGCGGCACCACC
>Ga0181518_10005558_pt1 | contig 10859 bp, 9 predicted proteins | sample PEATcosm2014_Bin_28_FD_119751 | JGI IMG/M metagenome (GOLD analysis project Ga0181518, IMG submission 119751) | Peatland microbial communities from MTU Mesocosm Facility, Houghton, MI, USA - PEATcosm2014_Bin01_60_metaG | ecosystem: Environmental > Terrestrial > Soil > Wetlands > Peat | place... | reverse complement strand
CGGAAAGGTCCGTTATCTCGGCCTGTCCGAAGCGTCACCCGCCACAATTCGCCGCGCGCACGCAGTTCATCACATCGCCGCTCTGCAGACGGAATATTCCCTCTGGACCCGCGACCCGGAAGAGGGAGTGCTGAAAACCAGTCGCGAACTCGGCATCGCGTTCGTTGCCTACAGCCCTCTCGGCCGCGGATTTCTCACCGGGCAATTCAAGAAATTCGAGGACCTGGCGGCGGACGATTACCGGCGGTTTTCTCCGCGTTTTCAAGGTGAGAACTTCTAGAAGAATCTGGATCTCGTCGCCCGCGTGGAAGCGCTGGCCCGGGAAAAACACTGCACGGCGGGGCAACTTGCGCTGGCGTGGCTCCTGGCGCAGGGAGAAGACATCATCCCCATCCCCGGCACAAAACGCCGCAAATATCTGAAAGAAAATGTGGGCGCGTTGCGCGTGAAGCTTAACGCGGATGATTTGCGCCGGATCGAGGAAGTAGCCCCCAAAGGAGCAGCCGCAGGCCTCCGCTATCCCGAAGTCATGATGTCCCTTGTGAACCGCTAGCCTTGGTGAACCGCTGCAGCGGCCGCCTTCTGAGGCGGGCGCTCTTTCCATCTCCGCGCACTTCGCATATGGAGTGCGGCGGCGAGCCGCCGCTTTTGAGGCTGCTACCGTATCGCCTGATCCCACCGCGAAGTGCAACCCACGTCTTAAGTCCTATCTGCCGCCTTTCTGCAGCGCGGGCAAAGTGAAAGTGGGCTTCACTTCTTTCCGCTTCGACCAATCATGATATGTGTGGCACTCAAAGCACCGCGATTCCGCATGCTCCGGCCCAGGCGCGTGGCACGTCTTGCAATTCTCAATCCCCGGCACCAGCACATCGCTGGTTTCCGTGCTACTCAATGCTTTCACGTGGCAACTCGCACAAGTAATACTGCGATGCGCATCGTGATCAAACTTCGCATGCGGCAACCACCTCAGAGTGATTTTAGCTGGCGCGATCACCGGTAACGGCCCTTCTGCCAGGTTCAACTGCGCGCCCGCAGCGGATCCGCGATTTGCAATCTGATCCGAAGCGGCCTCCCATCGGCCGAGCGTAATGTCCTGAAGTTGGCCGCCATTGAGTGCGTGGCATTGGCGGCACGTCTTTCCCCAAAGCAGTTCTTCCGCAACCGCCGTGCGTTGCTTCACCCACTGCGCCGGTGTAAGAAACTGCGTGCGCGGCAAAAGTGGTTCGCCAGTCAACCTGCGCTCCGGTTCCTGAATTTCGCGAACCGCGGCCGGATGCGCGGCAATGTACTCACTGAATTTCCTTACCAGGAAGGAATGCACCACTTCCGGTTTGTCATGCGGAACGCCCTCCTCGAAGCGCTTATCAAAGGAGAGAAGGTGGCATGCCGCGCAAGCGCTGGCGAACTTTACTGGCTCCATATATTCCCGGCCAGCCATTCCACGCCGACGCGGTAACGTCTGCTGGTTCAACGGCAGATTCTCATCCTCGGCTTTGTAGGTAACACTGGCAGCCGCATACGTATTGTCCGCATAGGGCCATGAACCACTCGCTGCCGCTGCCCGGTGGCAATCGCCGCACTCCAGTTGCACAATCGGCCCGTTCGGTCCGCGCCTTATGGGTTTCATGTGAATCGCATGATTTAACTGAATCGTGCCGGGATCCTTCGCCTCGTTACGTAACGCCGCAAATTCCGGGTGACCATCTTCCAGGCTTTTTATGTGCGCCGCGTATCGCTTCACCGGGCCCACGACGCGCAAATCGCCATGACATTCCGCGCAAGCCTGGTTGCTCGCGGCGCTGATATTGATGCGCCCGCGATGCTCGGCGTGGCATGTGGCGCATTCCGGCACCTGCGCTTTCACCTGATTCTCGTGGTGGACCGGTCCGTCATGACAACCAAGGCACGCACTGCCCAGCGCGTTAGCGGAATACTCTCCAGCCTTCTGTACGTGGCACGCCGCGCATTGTTTTTCCAGTACCGCGTGCGGTTCGCTCATCCGCCCGCTCGAATATACCCGCGAATCGTGAAAGAAGCTGCGCCAGCCAATCCACACAAGCGCCAATAGCGGCACCAGCACGCAAAGCCACAGCTTGGCGCGCTTGTACGGCGTCGGCCTCTTGAAGTAATTCAGGTCGATGCGCTGCGCCAGCTTCTTCGTTGTGCGTGTTCTCGCCACTTCTCCTCTGTGACCCCTGTGCTCTTTCTCTGTGGCTTCTGTGTGAATTCTTGCTTTCCTAATATCGCAGCGCTATCACCGCGTGCACCGCGCCCAGCAAAATCAGCGCCAGCGAAAGTGGAATGTGCACCAGCAGCCATCCGTGCAACCAGTGATGCAGCCGTTCTTGCAGCACCAACTGCCGCGCTTCATCGCAAATCTCCGCCAGTTCCTTCAACGTTTCCTCCGCGGCGGCTGGCAGCAGTGTCTGTAAAGCCGCAAATGCGTTCTTCGCCCTTTCCGCATCCCCTAGGCGCTGCCCGCGGCGCATTGGCTCTTCCAGAAACACGCGCATTTCCTGTAAATAAAAACGTGTCAGCGGCGCGCTCTGTTCCGAGTTCAGCAGCACCACTTCCGGCGCGGCGGCCACGGCGGCACTCGCTCCCGCGCTCACTGCCGCGGAAGTCCGTAGCGGCGCTGCGGCGGCCGCGATCGGCCGCAACGCATTGAATCCCCCCGCGCGCATTTCCTCGGCTTCGTCATTCTTCACCAGCCCCAGCGAGCCGCACAGCGCTTCTACCGCGCGGTCCGCCTCTTCGCGCAGAGAATTCCGCACATTCGCAATCTCGTCGTAAATCGTTTCCAGCGGCACATCCGTCGTCATCATCCGCGGCACGTAATGCTGCAGCGCCGCGCCAAACAATCCGCTCCCCACAGTCACGATCAGCAGCCACATCAGCACCCGCGTAAGCGTGCCACCGAAGTGAAATCCCCCATGAAACAGAATCAGTGGCAGGCTGAGCAACCCCAACCACAGGTGCCCGCGCATCCACGCTTGCGCGCGGCCCAGTCGCCATGTGGGCACACGCTTTCGCGCTCCCAACAGCGCCGCGAAGATCATCAACGCAAAGCCCACAGTGCCAAAGGTTAGCCCGATGACGCTTCCGCCGCGCGGTCCGGCAGGTGCGTTCATCGCGTAGAACACATACACAATCGCGCTAAAGAAAAAAATGCCCAGCGAGAGCCACGCCCATCCGCGTTGTGTCGCGTCCATCCTCATCGCGCAGCCCTCATTGCTCTTGTCCCTGTCCCATCATGCCCGCGAAGAATTTGCGCGGGTCCACACGGTGCGCGGCATCGTGCGGGCAGGCATACACACAACTCGGTTCTTTCAAGTGCGTGCACAGATCGCATGACGTCGCTTTCTGCTGCACCACGGCTTTGCGCCGCCCCGCGTGTTCCGTATCCTCGGCCATCACTTCAAATGGGTGCAGGTTGATGTTCCCATACGGGCAATTCCGTGCGCACAGGCCGCAGCCGATGCACCAATCTTCTATAATCACCTCGAGCGAATTGCGCCGCCGTATCGAGCCAACGGGGCAGCCCACCATGCACAACGGATCGCGGCACTGCCGGCAAGACGTGGCCACCAGGAAATTCTCGAAGCGCAGCCCCTCGCGCACCAGCCGCGTCACGCCTTCGTGTGCATCGGCGCAGGCATTCACGCAGGCGTCGCAGCGCGTGCACTTCTGCAAATCCAGAATCAACAGGCTTTGCGCTTCCATCAGCCCTTGCGAGAGGAACTGCTCGATGGGCACGCTGTGCACCATCTGCATCCTTTGCGTATTCGCCGCTCGCCTTTCTGCCGCAACCGCTTCCAGTCCCACGCGCACATTGGGGAAGCGCTCCACCATCTGCCGGAAATCGTCACCGGGGATCTTCACCACTTCCACATGGTCCAATGCCGTGCACGTCGCTGTGCGCACGCCCCCGCCCAGCAAACCGATTTCGCCGAAATAATCGCCGCGCGAAAGATACGCCAGCACCAACTCGCCGCCCGGATACTCCTCGGAGATTTTCACGAAGCCGATGCGCACCAGATAGAAACTGTCAGCCGCTTCGCCTTGCCGTGCGATCACTTGCCCCGGCGCATAGCGCACCAGTTCCACGCTCTCTTTCAAATGTTCGATAAAGTCCGGCGAAAGATCCGCAAACATGGGCACGCCGCGCAAGTGCGTTTCCAGTGCGCGCCGGCGGTAGTTCTGCTCGATCTGCGCGCGAAACGTTTTGTTCTTCATCATGATGTCGAGGACGTTGCGCAACATTTCGTACGCCACGACATCGCTTTCCGCGCGCACCGTCGCCGAGCGCGGGTAAAAATTCATGCAGGTCATTTCGCCAAAAAGATCGCCCGGGCCAAGTTCCGCCACCGGATTGCCGTAGGAAAGATCCACCGACGCATCAATGGGGATGCTGCGATCGCGCGCTTCTTCCTCGCGCTTGTCTTCTTCGCGACCCACCAGCACGCTGCTTAGCCGCTTGAAAAAGCCCTGCGCGCCTCCTTGCGTTTTCACGTGCGCGATTGGCGTGGCGATCGCCACCTGCGCCTTGCCTTCCAGAATGTAAAACGCCGTCGAACCGAATTCGCCTTCGTGGCAAATCACTTCGCCCTTGTGGAAACGCCGCTTCACAATGGCGCCACGATTCAATTCCAAAAACGTCCCGGAGACGCCCGCGAACACCGGTAACCTGTGAAGCTCCTCCGCCGTAAGGCTCTGCGTGTCGTGGCCCGCGGCAATCGCCGTACCCGCCACGCCTTTATTCGTCAGCGCGCCTGTGGGGCAAGAGACCATACATTCGCCGCAGGAAATGCATGTGGAATCACCCATCGGCGAATTCAGGTCGAACGCAATGCCCGCGGAATAGCCTTTGCCCATGCGGCCCAGCACGAAGTTGTTTTTGATTTCGTCGCAGCCGCGAATGCAGCGGTCGCACAGAATGCAGGCATCGTGATCCACGGCAATCGCCAGCGAAGAGTCATCCTCGCCGCGCGAAATCGTGCGGCGCGCAAATCGCGGCGTGCCAACTCCCGCCGTCTTCGCCAGCGTCTCTAGTTCGCAATCGCCGGAATGTTCCTGCCGCGCGCAAGGCGAAGGGTGATCCGCCATCAACAATTCCAGCAGCGTCCTTCGTGCCGCCAGCACTTTCTCCGAATTCGTGGACACCTTCATGCCCGGCTCGACTGGCCGCACGCACGCCGCCGAGAGCACACGTGCGCCCGTATCCACCACGCACAACCGGCACACCCCTACGGGCGTCTGATTCTGCAAATGGCAAAGCGTGGGAATCGCGACGCCATGCACACGCGCTGCATCGTAGACGGTCGTACCGGCAGGCACCTGTACGAGCTTGCCGTCAATCGTCAGTTCCACCAGCCCCGCGTTTGTAGCCGATGTGCTCATTGTCTCCGTATCATCTTTTCAACTCAGGCTGCGTCAGCTCCTCGTTATCTCCGCGAACTCTGCGCTCTCTGCGAACTCTGCGTAATTCTTCTCGTTCAAGGCCGAATCCCCACCCGCGCCAATTCCGGCATCCGCGCATTCTCCGAAAAACAAATCCCGCTTGGACATTGCCCATGCAACACGTGCGCATCCACCTCTGCGCGGAAATGTTTCAATACGGATTGAATGGGCGCCGGCACAATCTGCCCCAGCCCGCAAATCGATGTCAGGCTCATGGCCTGCGACAATTCCTCCAACAGCGCCAGGTCCGCGCGATATTGCGCCTCGCTCACACCGCCCTGGGTCCAACGCGCCAGCAGTTCCACCATCTTTTGCGAACCCATGCGACACGGCACGCATTTTCCGCACGATTCGTTGCGGTAGAAACGCACCGCGGTCAGCGCCATGTCCAGCATGCACGTTGTGTCGTCGCACACCACAATCGCACCCGACCCCAGCATCGACCCGGCCTCCGCCAGCGCCTTGAAATCCAGCCGCACATCCACCATGGACGCCGGCAAATATCCTGAGGACGGTCCCGATGGTGCAAACGCCTTCAGCGCGCGCCCGCCGCGAATTCCACCCGCGTGCTTGAAAATTACCTCGCGCATCGGCGTGCCCATGGCAACCTCAAACACGCCCGGCCGTGCCACGTGCCCGCTCACGCCAACAAATTTCAAGCCGCGCGAGCCGCCGACGCCGGCAGTCTTGTACCACTCCACCCCGCGCGCCAAAATTTGCGGGACATTCGCAAACGTTTCGACGTTATTGATCACCGTGGGCTTCTGCCACAATCCGACCTGCCCGGGGAACGGCGGCTTGTTGCGAGGCTCCGCGCGATGCCCTTCGATCGCTTCGATCAACGCGCTTTCCTCGCCGCAGATGTAACCCCCGGGACTCACGAAGATCTCCAGATCGAAATCGAATTCGCTGCCCAGAATCTTCTTGCCCAGTAGCCCAGCTTTGGTGCAGCGCCGGATCGCTTCGCCGAAAATCTCTTCCTGCAGCGGATATTCGTGCCGGATGTACAGAATCCCTTTCTTGGCGCCCGTGATCAGCCCCGCAATCAGCATCCCTTCAATCACCAGGTGCGGCAGATTGCTCAGGATGAAGCGGTCCTTGATCGTTCCCGGTTCGCTCTCGTCGGCGTTGCAAACGATGTATTTCACCGGCTCCACTTGCTTGCGCACCAGGTCCCACTTCATCGATGTGGGAAATCCCGCGCCGCCCAACCCGCGCAACTCCGCTTCCTTCAGCGTGGCCAACGCGCCGTCCCAATCTTTTGTGGCGATCAACCGCCGCACCACGCCATACCTTTCGCCTTCACCATATGGATCGGAGGCGCATGCCACGCGCGCTTCGTGCAATTGGTCGGCGCGCAGCTCGTCCTCGCGGATCGCACGTCGCATCAGGTCTTCGGCGCGATCCGGCGTGATGTTCGCGAAGATCTGGTCGTTGATAGCCACTGCCGGCGCCTGGTCGCAGCGTCCCAGGCAGCTCACATCCTTGATCTGCACGTCTTCCGTCCGCGCCGCGGCAAAGCGCCGCCGCAACTCCGCTCGTAGTTCGCAGGCGCCATTCAAGTGGCAACTCATGTCCGCGCAAACGTGGATCTCCGCTTTGGCGGGTGGGGTCAAGTGAAAATGCGGATAGAAACTGGCGACGCTATGGATTTGATAGAGCGGCGTTTGCGTGCGCTTGGAAAGTGCTTGCAACTCCGCCTTTGGCAGGTACCCATAGCGCAGTTGGATGGCTCGCAGCTCGTCAAAAATCACTGTGGAGTCTCTCCCGAAACTGCGCCGCATGTGCCGATAGCCCCGGCGCGCTTCGGGGTTCAGATTATTGACGCATACTAGGGGCAGAGCCGCCGGAAGTAAAGTGCCTCCCGTTGTCTTTTCGCGCAATGCCCCCAAAAAGCCAACGCTTCCGGTTGACTTGGGGGCGGACCAAAGCTATAAGCGAAAAGACGTTTCGCGTCTCACCGCATGCGATTTCATTGCCAAAGAGGTTACTCGCGCCTCGCGTTCCTGTTCGCGGGGGTTTTTCTTTGTATGGTCACGGCGGATTCTGCGCCCACGGATACTCCTGAGCCCATCAAGTACATTGGCCCCGGCTCCTGCGCCGCCACCAGTTGCCACGGCAGCGTGAAACCCATTGCGGGCAGCCGCATCCTCCAAAACGAATATTCCACCTGGATCTTGCAAGATAAGCACAGCCGCGCGTATCAGGCGCTTACCGGCGATATCGGCGAACGCATGGCGCGCATCTTGAAACTCGGCAGCAAGGCCGAAGAATCGCCGAAGTGTCTGGTGTGCCACGCGCTTTATACCACCTCGGAACAGCGCGGACGTTCCTTTGAAATTGCCGAAGGCGTTTCCTGCGAATCCTGCCACGGCCCCGCGTCCGCCTGGCTTGGCCCGCACACCACGCGCGATTGGTCGCATGAAAAATCCGTAGCTCAGGGCATGCAGGATACTCGCAACGTCATTCACCGCACGCAGAAATGCCTGGAATGCCATCTCGGCACGAAAGAAAAATTTGTAGACCACGAAATGATCGCCGCTGGCCATCCCGATCTTTATTTTGAACTGGACTCTTTTTCCGCCGTTATGCCGCGCCATTGGAAGGTGCCACGCGAATCCGCTCCCGGCAAGCCCGTGGAAGAAGCGGCTTGGGCCGGCGTCCGCGATTGGAGCACGGGCCAAGCCGTACAACTCAGTGCTTCAATGGATCGTCTGGCATGGCGCGCCCGCGGCGAACGCGCCGACAAAAAAGATCCCTGGCCGGAGTACGCGGAACTTTCCTGTTTTGCCTGCCACCACTCATTGGGCGCCGCGAAAGATAGCTGGCGCCAGGAGCATGGCTACGAAGGCCGCCGCCCGGGCGATCCCGCCTGGAACGCGTCTCGCTATGCGATCTTCCGTCTCTTGGCCAAGCAAATCGATTCCGCCAGCGGGCAGGAACTCGACCGCCAGCTGCTGACAGTCTCCACAGAAATGAGCAAGCTGAATCCCGAGCGCCGCATCGTCGCAGACGCCGCCGCGGCTGCCGCCCCGCTTGCCCAGCACATCGCCGAGCGCCTCTCTACCATGCCCTACGATCAGGCCATCACGCTCCGCATGCTTCAGGGCATCACCGACGACGCGGATAACATCGCCATGTCCGATGAGCGCGCCGCGGAACAGGCCGCCATGGCTCTCGATTCCCTGTACATCGCCTATAGCAAGGACACCGATCCCGCCGATGCCGCCGAAGTTCGCGCCGCAATCAACGCATTATTTCAGCAACTCGAAAATCCTTCCGCCTACAACGCCGATCAATTCGCCGCAGCCCTGCGCCGCATTCGCCCTCTGCTTCACTAATTTGGAGTGCGGCGGCTAGCCGCCACTTTTACGGTTAACTGTGCGCCACGAAACTGTAATCTTGGCGAGGCCAGCAGAGCCATCGTCGGCTGTCTACGACAAATGCAACCGCCGCGCCACGACGAAGGAATAGTGGAACCCCGAAGCGATCACGAACGCAGCCACCATGTATCCCAGATAGTGTGACAACAGGCTTACCCGCTCATTGGCATAGGCCGCGCCCAGCACCGTGAAAAACACCAGCGCGATTTCAAAAAACGTAGTCGCTTTGCCCAACAAGCTCGGCGGAAACGGCCGGTACCCCTGAATCACCAGTATGACTGCGGCGACCACCAGCATTAGAAGATCGCGGCTCAAAACGAAAATCGCCAGCCACCAGGGGATCTTCTTTTCCATCGCCAGCGCCACGAATGAAGAAGAGAGCAGCAATTTATCGGCAATGGGGTCCAGGTACGCTCCCAGCGCCGATTTTTGATTCAGACGCCGCGCCAGAAGCCCATCAACCGCATCAGTCAGCGCCGCGCACACCAACACCAGAAGCGCCCACCGGTATTCTTCATAGAGAATGAGCACCAGAAAAAACGGCAGAAAGCCGAGGCGCAAAAACGTGATCTGATTGGGTACCGTCCAGATGCGGACTTTCATTGGCTGTCAGGATATCCCAGATCAGGCGAACTGGGCGAGATAATCGGTCAATGTGCGGCCGATCTTTCGTTCAAAAATCTCCGCCATCGAGGGGATGGAGCCGGAAGGCTCGTCCAGCGAAATGCGCTCGACGCGCATCATGGGGAAAAACACCGTGGGCAGCCCAACGCGCTCGGCATCCAGTTGGTTGATCTGGCTGACGAAATGATCGAAGGAGTTCAGATCGATCCCACGGATGGTTACGCCGCTGGTGTTCAGGTCAATCAGAATGCCCCACATCTTTTCCTTGGGGGAGTGCAGGCTGATGATGACGATCGAGTCTGGTTTCATGTGCGCCTTGTGAACATGATTTCATCTAGTCTACCGCATGGTTTGCAAGTATGGGAGTGGGAGACGGAAAAAGTGTCGAGAACGAGACGCAGGCGTTCACCGAGCGCGGCTGGCGGCGCATTCGTAAGCGTGGTTGAGCCACCACAACGCATCGCGCAAATCCACGTCGGAGCTCAATTCAAAGGAAACCCATCCCGTTCCGGAAATACGCGTATTGAAGTTGATGCGCGAATCTGCCAGGGCGCGTTTTGAAAGAGCTGGAGGCATAGGATTGAACTTGAAGATGATGGAACTCGCGCTATTGAAGGAACGGGTACGCGGAAGCGCCGCAAAAATCACTTTGCCACGATAGAAAGACCGGAAGCTGAAGAGGCGCTTGGCTGCTACTCCCGGCCACGTTTTCAGCTCCTCTTCCAGCAATGCAGACCAGTGTTGCATTTCGGGGGTAATCGGAATCAAAGCGGGGCGAATGCTTTGCTTGCGGGTCGTCTGTTGGGGCTTCTTCTTTGGTTTCATGGCGGATTAACACACAAATGAAAATCAGATCGCCATCGGTGCAGGGCCGCCGTGGGGCAGCAGTAACATCGGTTCCGTGAGCGATTGCACTTGTTCGATTGTAGCGTCCGGCGCGAGTTCACGCAGAAGCAGCCCCTCGGGCCTCACGTCGATGAAGGCCAGTTCCGTAACAATGTGATCCACCACTTCAACGCCGGTCAGCGGCAACGTGCATTTCTTCAGGATTTTGGGTTTGCCTTCGCGCGTGGCATGCTCCATGGCGACGAACACGCGCTTGGCCCCCGCCACCAGATCCATCGCACCGCCCATGCCCTTCAACATTTTTCCAGGAATAGCCCAATTGGCCAGCGTCCCTTTTTCATCCACCTGCAACGCGCCGAGCACGGTCAGGTCCACATGCCCGCCGCGAATCATCGCAAACGAATCAGCGGAAGAAAAATAAACCGTTCCGGGGATCTCGGTGATGGTTTCCTTGCCTGCATTGATTAAGTCCGGATCCACTTCGCTTTCCAGTGGGTACGGCCCCACGCCGAGCATCCCGTTTTCCGATTGCAGAATCACGTCCAT
>Ga0181518_10005552_pt1 | contig 10866 bp, 10 predicted proteins | sample PEATcosm2014_Bin_28_FD_119751 | JGI IMG/M metagenome (GOLD analysis project Ga0181518, IMG submission 119751) | Peatland microbial communities from MTU Mesocosm Facility, Houghton, MI, USA - PEATcosm2014_Bin01_60_metaG | ecosystem: Environmental > Terrestrial > Soil > Wetlands > Peat | place... | reverse complement strand
GCGACGCGGCCGATTTCGACGTCGTCGCCGGGACGCAACAACTGCTCCGGGCAGAGCCGCCGGAACGCCGGCATGGCGATGACCCGCTCGCCGGTCAAAGCGTCCTGCGCCCAGTTGCGGTTCTCGACGACGAAGAACAATGGCCGGTCGGTGTCGTTGCGCACGACGAGTTCGTCGGCGTTGCCGTTCGGGGCCCGCGAAATATCGGCACCGCTTGCCGTGACCTGCGGGATGATGCCGTCGGCGCCGATATCGGCATCGGCTTCGCCGCCGGCCTCGACGGTGCGAAAGCGATAGGCGCCGGGCGGTAACGTCAGCGCGAAGCTTTTGTGCGCCCGCGCCGCTACCTCGGCCTGCAGCTTGACGTGAGGCGTGGACGCTTGCCCGAGCATGCACAGCTCGCCCTCGGGCAGGGGGCGAAACCACGGCTCGGGACGAAAGGTGAGTTCGACATTGTGGGTAAAATCGCGCCGGTAATCGATATTGCACGACGAGCAATGGGTGCCTTGCGGCAATTCGTGCAAACGCTCGACGCGGGATTTGGCGCCGCGGCAGCGCGGGCACAGCAAATCCCAGCCCATCGCCAGAATGCCGCGATGCTGCGCGGCGAGAAAAAGCTCCACCGTGTCGGAGGGGGCCGCGCGCCAAAGCCTGGCCAGCGTCAGCGGCCGGATGCCGCGCAGCGTCACGACTGGCGCTTGCCGCAGATACGCGGCGAGCTTGGGCGCGAGGCCATGGCTCGCCGGGTCGCGCGCGAGATCGGCGATCAACGCATCGAGCCGGCGCTCTCCCGCCGGCGTCGCCGCCTCGTGCACACTGGCGCCGGGAATGTGGCCCGGCATGGTGGCTTCGGCAGCCATCGTCTCAATCGCCGCGACGCGCTTGTCGACCTCGCTGTCCAACTGACCCGAAAGTCTTGCCAGCAATCCCAACGCGCCGGCGCATTCGACTTCGGCGGCGAAAATCAGCCGGCAGCCGCTGCCTTCAGGATCAAGCTTGGCGTGCACCTTGAAATGCCGGAACGGGCCGTTTTTGAATTGGCGCTCTTGGGTGAGCCAGCGGTTTTCCTGCCACTCGCCGAACCGTTCGTCCCATTGCAATCGCATGGGACCGGCCTTGGCGGTCGCGGCGCGGCGGGTGCGGCCATCGGCGTCGATCCGATCCGTAACCTGATAGGGCGGCGAGCCGACCATTTCGTTAAGGCGCGCGGTATCGGCCAGGAACGGCCATACCGCCTCGGGCGGCTGCGCTAAGTGCGTCTCCTTGCGGTAGCGGTAGATCGTTGTCATGTTTCCGTCGCCGCTGGCGCAACTTCGCTATCACAAATACGTCAAATGTCCTCGATCGTTTCGCCGCCACGAGAGGCGGTCAACCTGCCGTGCAGCCTAGAGCGATTTGCCCGATTTTTCCAAACAAACATCAATTCGCTGTGAGGCCGCCGCCACGCGCTGACGGCCCCGCGCCTTGAAGGGAAGAGACCGCAGACCTACCTTCCTCATGCGCCAAGGTACTGCGCCCGGCACACGGCACTGCGCCCGGCACAAGGCACTGCGCCCGGCATAGGATTGCGAGCGGTGAGCGATTCGGAAGCTCTTTTCAGCGTGCTGCGGCAGTCGGCCGATCCCGGCTGTGTTGCCGCCATCGAAGAGACGGTTCGCGAAGCGCCCGATCGCGATCTCTGCCGCGTCAACGTGCTCGATTTTGCCGCCAAGCGCGGTCTCGACGAAGAGCGCGCGCTCGCCGCATTCCTGCACGCCGCGCGGCTCGGCCTGTTCGAATTGTCGTGGAACGTGCTGTGCCCGGGCTGCGGCGGCGTGCTCGATGTCGGCCCGACACTCAAGACCATCGATCACGAGGAATATGCCTGCGGGCTCTGCGCCTCGGGCTATAAACCGACGCTCGACGAGATGGTCGAGGTGACCTTCACCGTGAGCCCGCGCGTGCGCCGTATCGCCGCCCACGATCCCGACACGCTGCCCGAAGTCGAATATTACCGGCAGATTTTCTGGAGCTCCGGCGTCGATCTGCCGGAAACACTGGGCGACAGCCTCGCCGAGTTCACTGTCGATTCAATCGAATTGCCGCCCGGCGAGAAGGCGGTGCTGTCGGTGCAATTGCCGAACGATTTCGTCATCGTGTTCGATCCAGTGACGCACGGCACCCAATTCATCGACGTCAAGGGCGAGCCGACGCGCGAGCGGCAGACGCTGTCCATGATCTTCAACAAGGTGAAAGCGCCGGTCGGCACCGTCGAGATGCAGCCGGGCCCGCTGCGGCTGTCGCTGGAGAACCGCACCGACCGCCGCGTGCTGCCGGCGCTTTGGGTCGCGGGCGACCAGCTCCATCACCTGCTCGGCAAGCGCAAGGCCTTCATCACCGCCAAGCGGCTTCTCACCAACCAGACGTTTCGCGACATCTATCGCACCGATACGCTCGACGTCGATCAGCGCCTTAAGATCACGAGCCTGACGTTCCTGTTCACCGATCTCAAAGGCTCGACCGCGCTCTATGAGCGCGTCGGCGATCTGGTCGCCTACGACCTGGTGCGCCAGCATTTCCGCGTGCTGCACGAGATCGTGGCGGCGGAGGCCGGCGCGGTGGTCAAGACCATCGGCGACGCGGTGATGGCGACGTTCCCGACGCCGGACCGGGCGCTGGCCGCGGCGCTGCGCATGCGCGAGGAAATGACCCGCATCAATGCCGAGCGCCGCAACGAGGATTTGTTGCTCAAGATCGGCATTCACGAGGGCCCGTGCCTCGCGGTGACGCTGAACAACAGCCAGGATTATTTCGGCCAGACGGTGAACTTGGCGGCGCGGGTGCAAGGGCTTGCCTCCTCGCGCGCCATTTTCGTCACCAAGCCGGTGGTCGAGGATCCGAAATCCGCGAAAATCCTCGAAACTGCGGGCTTGCGGCCAAACATGCAGGTCGCGGCTTTGCGCGGCATTGCCGATAACACGACGGTCTACGAAATTCCGTGAGCGATTGCCGCTTCGCGGCGATCTTAGAGCATGATCCCGAAAAGTGGATGCCGGTTTTCGGATAAGATCATGCTCGAACGAAAATCTAGATCCTGATCCGATTCCATTGAAGCGGATCAGGGTCTAGGCGGCACCGAGTGGCATGGCGCCGCTCGCAAAATGCTCGACAAAGACCAAGCCGATGCCGCGGGTCATTGCGCCGGCGGTAATGGCGGAAACCGCAAGCCCCACCAGCGCCGGTCCCGGCATGACGAAGGCGAGCGTTGACGCGGTGGTCACGCCCAAGCCAGTCGGCACGGCGCCGCCGATCAGTCCGACGATGATGGCGCGGGTGCGGTCGCGCTGGAACGGCACGCCATAGAGATCGCTGAGCTGTTTCACCATCCGCAAGTTGATGGCGGTGACGCCGGCGACGGTGACGATCGGCAGCGGCACAAGACCCCCGACAGCCGCATAATTCCTGTGACGTTCGACGATTTTGCGCGCCAGTGCCCGCCGCTTCGCTGCGAATTGCCGCGCAGCCGGCGAGATCGCCGGCGCGGCATCGTTGGCGATCGGCGCCGACGACACCTGCAGCGCGGGTTCCGGCTCGACCGCATCGTGCGGCAAAGCCCGCGAGGGCAGGGGCGCTTCGCCGCGCGCTGAGCCTCTGGCGACGCGGAGGCTGTCGAGCGGCCGGACGATGGCTTTCGGCAGCGGTTTTCTGGTCATGCGGCGGCCTGCTGGGCGCCGAGCACCATGTCGACCTCGTCGGCGATGGCGGCGATCTCCTTCGCCGCGGGTCCTTTCCAGCTGATGAGGCTCGGCGTCGCGCCCCACAGCGCGGCTTCCGGATAGGCGACCCGGTTGGACATCTCACTCTGCAGCACCGGCAGGCCGGCGTCGGCGAGCTCGGCACGGATGTGCTTGGCGATGACGGAATCGCGGGTGGTCTGTGTCAGCAGGCAACGGAACAGCGGGCGGTGGCCGTCGGGGCGGTCGGTGAGGATGCTCAGCGTGTCGAGCATGCGATCGACGTCGAACGGCGACGGTTTTACGGGGACCAGCAGGAAGTCCGCGGCCGCCAGGCAATCCAGCGTCGTCCGCGAGCGAAACCCCGGGGTATCTATGACAACCAGGCTGCCGTTGCTGGCGGTACGCCGCGCCGTCTTCGAGGCTTCTTCGGTCGCGTCCTCGACCACGGCGACGCCGCCGAGCGCCCGTTCGCGGGCCGCAAGCCGCATGATCGAGCGCTGCGGATCGGCGTCGATCAGCGTCGGGTGCCGCCCGCGCAAATGCCAATGCACTGCGAGGCAGCTCGCCAGCGTACTCTTGCCACTGCCACCTTTCATGGTGGCAACCGTGATGATCGTGCTCATCACCCAACGCCCTCCCGCCCGAAGTCGGGGCGAAGTGATTCGACGAATCAAAACGTTATCGGATTCGCGGCGAATTGTCCCGCCTAGAGCATGATCCGGAAAAGTGGAAACCGGTTTTCCGAAAAGATCATGCTCCATCAAAATGCTAGGGCGTAAATCGCTTCAATCAGAAGCGATTTGCGCCCTGGCGGCTATTTGGCAGTGTCTCAGCTTGAATTTTCGGAAGGGGGCTAAAGGTCCGCTGTAACGGTCGGCCATAGCGCATCAGCGAATGCTCAGGCGTCTGGCTGCCACCACCCAAATATCGCAACAAAGAGGCATGAAACCGCGAGAATTATCTGGATGCCGATTTGTATCCAGTACTGGACCGGCGCGGCATCTCTATCAGCAACCCAATTCGACCAGTCTAGTAAATGAGGGTTGAAGTACGCGATTTTTCTCTCGGCAAGGCCATACCACAGTTTGCGACTGCAATCGAGGCACAAATAGATTGCGACGATGCGAGCGACGATTTCATAAAGGAAAAACCGCATTCAAACATCCGTCATATGAACTGCGTTGCCGATAACGTCGGCCGCTCGCCGTTGGGGCCTCTGGGCGTGGTTGGAGCATAGCGCGCCTCCCGACGCCGTGCGCCCAAATTTCAAACTGAGACACTACCGACTATTTGCTGCCGGTTGCAGCGATCAGTTTCCGGGCCAAGTGCCGCAGCCGCCGCCTGTCGCGCACATCGGCTGCGAACAGGTGAAGGTCGGAAAAGCCTGCGGATTGCCCACCGCGGCTTCCAAATCCTCGTCGGAATATTTTGGGACAAAAATATCCTCGTCGGTCTGACCGAGATGGTCCATCGTATCGCTCATGGCTTTCACCCCTCATGGGATCGGCAAGATTGACGACAATTATACGCCGAACGCTAACCGGCAAATAGAAGCGTCAAGCCGGCGCCACCGCCGGCCAGCGCTTTTCTCCAGGTGTGGAGTCATCAGTGCACCCGACACATTTTGGAGCGTTCATTCACGTTTTCTTCTTGAATGATGACGTGGCAGGCTTCATATAAAATATGCTCCCGCATTATCGGGCGCGGTTCGCCCCGCGTAAAACCCGGACTTTTATGGACGACCGGCACCAATGCCGGTCCCAAGGATTGGCCAACACGTGAACATTGCAGCAAAAACCTCGGAGCCGGAAGACAACTTTCCGGCGCTTCGCCTCGAAATCCCGGACGTCAACAGTGTGATCGTCGGCGAACTCGCCCAGAACGGCGAGTGGATCGTCGCCAACGTCACGAACAACAGCTTGTGGCCGATCACCTCGCAGAAGGTGCGGTGGCGCGGCGTCGACGTCTGGATCATGCCGATCATGAAGAACCACTACCCGGCCGTCGCTTTGAAGGTGCCGCGGGGCAAAAGCCGCGCCGACTGCGAAGAACTGCTGATGCGTTTTCTCTCGATGCTGTCCTGGGTCGAGGAGCAGGGGTTCATGGTCGACGGCGTTGGCGGCGGCAATCTGCCGAGGCCGATGGGCCGCGACAAGGAGCGGGGCTTCTCGATCTGCGACGAATTCGACCTCAGCTACTTCCCGGAGGTCACCGACGAAAAGGCGTTGCTCGCGCTCGCCCTGATGCGCGAAGGTCGCGGCCTCAACCACGTCGGCTACGCGTTCCTATCGTTCTATCGCGTGCTCGAGGTAGCGTTCTCAACCGACAAGCAGCGCATCGCGTGGCTCTCGGCAGCGCTCGGCAATCTGACCGGCCACGGCGTCAAAGAGGCCCTCGATGGCATAACCGCACAGGGTATCGCCGACATCGGCCGGCACCTTTTCGAGTCGGGCCGCTGCGCGATGGCGCACGCCAACCGCAAGCCCATCGTCGATCCCGACAAGCCGGTCGACCTTCGCCGTCTAGGCTCCGAACTGCCGATCGTGCGAGCGCTCGCGACCATGGCGATCGAGGAAGTCTTCGGCGTTGAAACGAGGGGCACGAACTTCCGAAAGCACCTCTACGAGCTCGACGGGTTCAAGAGAATCTTCGGGCCAGACATCGTCGGACATTTGCAGAGGGGCACGGTGCCGACCGAGCAGCCGACGGTGGAGATGCCGGACATCAGCGTCCGCATCCGCCGTAAAAATCATTACGCGCCGCTCGAAGGTCTGCGCTGCACGCGCGCGGGCCACAACGGTCAGAAGGTTCACATGCAATTCGAGTCGCTCCAGGGCGACGTCAAGTTCAGGTTCTCGCTCGACTTCGGGGCCGAGCGTATCCAATTCGACATTTTCAACGACGTCGGCTTTTCCGACACCGGCACCGCCGAGTCGGCCGAGCGCGTCCACGAGGTCAAGCGTTTCGGGCAAGATTACTTCGGCAACGGGCAGCTCCACATCGTCAACGCCGACACCGGTGAACTAATCGGCCGGAAGGATGCCTACATTCCGATGAACATGTTCTTCAATGCCGAAGGCGCCGCCGCGGAGCTCGCGCACTGGAAAGCGTTGGCAGAGCAGCGGCGCGGAGCTTCGATTTAAGCGATCAATAGAGCGGGTAGCGAAGACAATGCCAGCCCGAGCCGTGGCACACGGCGCATTTCGAATTTCCCGTAAATCCGGTCCCAACGCACGCCGTGCATGGTTCCCAATCAGAGCGCTTTATGGTGCTGCCGAAGTAGACGCCTTTGCAATGCAGCCCACCAACTCTTCGGCCGCATCGCTCACCGCTTTGTTGAGCCCGACTCATCGGCAGCGGGTCGCCGCACTCCGTGCAAACGGCGAACGGCCGAACATCCCAAGGCATTCTTGCGTCCTCGCTCGCGTCGTGTCGCACTATGGGTACAGATAGGACAAGATCATCAATGGAATATGGCGGAAGGGGTGAGATTCGAACTCACGAGACCCTTGCAGGTCTGCCAGTTTTCAAGACTGGTGCCTTAAACCACTCGGCCACCCTTCCTAGCCTTATAAATCAAGTACTTCAATCACCATTTACGACGCCAATCTTCCCAAAATTTCAGCCTGGGAAGACTATGGGAAGATACAATAGGGGGCGGCGTCCCAGCACCTTTTCGCCTGCCGAATAGCCTTTCTTTTCCGCCAGCGCGCAGCATGGGCGCGACATTAACCGCGTCAGTCATCCGACGCCAGCGCACCAGACGGCCGCCCAGTGCGCGCCACGCTGGGTGAGGAGGCCTGTGATCCCATGATGACCGCCGCGCCGCTTCCCGCCGCCCTGGTCGATCGAAGAACGTGAGTAATCCTTCATCGTAAGGACGCGACCGGCCAGCAGCTAGCCTACCTCTACTTTGAGGACGAGCCACAGCGGCAGATGTCGATGAAGCGGCGGTCGCGCGACGAGGCATTCCTTATCGCGGTGAACATTGCGAAGCTGCCGAGCGTGCCACGGCAGATACTGAAGGACATTCCGCGACCGCCGAACTCAGCTGAAGCTACGTAGTCTCACGATTCAAGTCTTGGCCGGAGGATGCGTCGCCTGCTTGACCATTTCCTCAGCTAAAAGCCTTTGCAGCATTTCTCGTTTGATAGGATCGGTTTCGATCACCAATTGCTTGGAATAGTGCCCGATGTTCTCGCGCACGATGAACTTGTCCATTGGAAAGCCCCCTGGGGGTTAGGGTGGCCGATTTGGAGAGTCTGCAGGCTGCCCTTCCTAGGCAATGGTCGTCTGATCAAAATTGCTCACTAGCTGCTCGACGATCATCTTGCCGGGCGGCAAGCATTCGGCCAGCCGGGACGATTGAGCGCGAGAGTCAATGTCCGCCGCTATGCCCCCAACAGCGGACACTCTTTTGCATCGCAGCGAACGCCGCTATGGGCCAATTCCTGCCGCACGCACCCGCAGCAAAAGCAGCGAGCCTTTTCGCCGCCTACTGAGTCTTTTGTGGCTTGCGCAACAAAGCATTCCTAATCAGAAATCGTAATGGCTTTTCGAAAAGGTGAAATGATCCATATGAGACGAATGTGGTAACAAGTGCTATCATCAAAATCATTATTGTTGAGAGTACATAGGCACCAAAAGAATCATCTATGCGAGCAAAGTAGTGTGACATTGCGGCCATTATCACCATCTGCCACATATAAACAGAGTAGCTGATTTCGCCGGCTATAGCGGCGACTGGCGTGCGCAATACAGGTCCAAAAATTGAGTTGGGCGATGTGGTGCAGATGAGCAGGATACCGAGAGCTGGCGCATATTTGAAGTTCATCTCTAACCTACCGAAAGGCATCGCTCCAGCAGCTCCAATGGCTATTACCATCCCGCAATACACGATGGCGGCAATCTCCAACGTTTTGCAAACTCCGCTGATAATCGGTGGAGACCGCAGATACACCTCGCATGCGAAGACACCAATGACAAATTCTGCCACTCGAATCATTGGGTTATAATACCAAAACCAATATTCCTGCGGCGCGCTCACGACTTGGTCAGTGTAAACGGCATTGACATAAGGCGTCAGAGTTGAAAACCACTCATTGATGGCCAGTAGAGCGACAATAAGTAATGCGTTAGTTGCGATAAACCACACGCTCGCGAAACGCTGGATTGTGGCAACCGGCACCGCCAGAAGAACAAATATGAAATAAAATGCAAATTCGGTACTGATCGACCACGCAGGTGGGAAGACCGCCTGCTCCACATTAAACCAGGAAGCCGTCATCGTGAGGTAGGCGAGAAGCGTGCCAGGGTGCTCAGCGAATGACACCTGGAACTGTGTCCACCAAAGGAAAATAGTGAGTGCGTAAAGGGGGTATAGTCGCGCAATGCGCGCAACGAAGAAGCGATATAGCGCAATATGAAAGCGCTGCTCCTTGAACGACTCGGCGTAATTGTAAGTGATTACGAACCCGCTAAGAACAAAGAATAATGACATGCCGAAATAGGCGAACTGTTTCGCAAGAGGGCCGAAGGGTCCGTACACGCCGTTCGCGCTCTGAAATCGAAAAGAGAAGTCAATCGAATGACCGAGCAAAACAAAATAAGCCGCTAAGCCGCGTAAACCATCCAAGCTGGCAATGTGAGGGGATGGTTTTTTAAGTTGTGACGTGGGAGCGAGATTTCTCGACTGAAAGAGCATGTTCGCGTGTCCGTCATCAAAGTTTTTAAGATAGCGAGAGGTGCAAATTAATGGAGGCTCTGGCTCGTCTGGTTGATGACGTTACCCAAACCTTTCGCAATGCGTCAATTGATGGGGGCAAAGCGCCGAGTTGGGTCAACAACTGCCTCGACGATCACTGGCTGGCGCGGCGGCTGTACACCTAAAAGCGGTCACGCCGGTCGTCCGCCATCAGGGGCGTTGAGGGCCGCTGACCGGCATTTTGGGGCGTGATATTCTCCCCCTGTCGTCACCTCAAATTTGGGCGCGGGGCAAATGGCAATCGGCATCAGACGGCGGCAATTCATATCCGCGCTCGGCGGCGCGGCCGTCGTTTGGCCGCTCGCGGCGCGGGCGCAGCAGGGCGGAGCGGTGCGGCGTATCGGCGTCCTCATACCACTCGCCCCCGACGATCCGGTAGGACAGGCGCAATTGAGGGCGCTTACACAGGGGCTGCAGGAAGTCGGCTGGACGATCGGGCACGACATGCAGGTGGAAATCCGCTGGAACGTGCGCGATCCCGACAGTGTTCGTAAGAGCGCCGCAGAATTGCTCGCACTCGCTCCGGATGTCATCGTCTCTGTCGGCAGCGAGCAGCTGGGGCCATTGCTACAGATAACCCGTACCGTACCGATAGTGTTTGTGGTCGTCTCCGATCCGGTCGGTGCCGGCTTCGTCGAAAGCTTGGCGCGACCGGGCGGCAATGCAACTGGATTTTCCCAACCCGAATACGGCACGAGCACAAAATTGCTGGAGCTGCTCAAAGAGATTGCGCCGGGCGTGACGCGAGCAGCGGTGCTTCGAGATTCTACTACACCAAACGGGATCGGACAGTTTGGTGCGATCCAGGCCATGGCGCCTTCGCTGGGCGTGGAGGTGATCGCGGTCAACGCAAGGGACACTGGCGAAACGGAGCGCGCCGTAACGGCCGTCGCGCGTTCCTCTAACAGCGGTCTGATTGTGCCGTCGGGCGCGCCAATGGTGGTTCATCGCGATCTGATCATCACGCTTGCCGCCCGGTACAAACTGCCCGCGGTCTACTTCGAACGCTTCTTTGTCGCAGCCGGCGGATTGATCTCGTATGGGCCGAAGGTCCTCGACGAGTTTCAGCGCGCGGCCGGCTATGTCGACCGCATCCTCAAAGGCGAGAAGCCGGGCGACCTGCCGGTGCAGGCGCCGACTAAGTACGAACTTGTGGTCAATCTCAAGACCGCCAAGGCGCTCGGTCTCACCTTCCCGGCCTCGTTGCTTGCGCGCGCCGACGAGGTGATCGAATAATCCTTTCGCAACGCACCAATTTAGAGGGCCGAAGTGACGTCATGGGTCATGTATGGACGGCGCCCGCGTTGCAAGAGGGAATCTGACTTTTCTGCGAAGCGTTCGGGTGCGGTCATGTATTCGGCCTGTTGTCGCTTGGAGGATTACCTC
>Ga0181518_10005549_pt1 | contig 10870 bp, 9 predicted proteins | sample PEATcosm2014_Bin_28_FD_119751 | JGI IMG/M metagenome (GOLD analysis project Ga0181518, IMG submission 119751) | Peatland microbial communities from MTU Mesocosm Facility, Houghton, MI, USA - PEATcosm2014_Bin01_60_metaG | ecosystem: Environmental > Terrestrial > Soil > Wetlands > Peat | place... | reverse complement strand
GTCCCACACGGTGATTTCCGTTCGCCAGTGAATCGGTATTCCGTGGATGCGGAGGCGGTAGTCGATCAACATGCCGGGGCGCATCGCAATGGGCACGGGCGTGAGGATCTCAAACCGCAACGTGGAAGGTGTGAGGGTTTCGAGATTTCCGGCATCGCCGAAAAACATGAACAGCTCCTCGGGCGGACGAGGAAGCCACAGTTCGGTTACAAGATTGCGGGCTTTCATGATTTATTCAACGTGATTTGCAGGGTCGAACGATCCATTATCGTGCCTTCCTGAACATATTGACGGCCCGGATGCGGGCCTGAGCATGATCGACCATTGGCGGCGGATAATCGACGCCAATGCGACAGTTGGTGCGACGCTGCTCGGCAGCAGACATCTCGTGCGGACGATGAATAAACCTATCCGCCACCATCGCCAGTTCCGGACAGTATCGCCGTATGAACGCGCCATTCGGATCGAACTTTTCGCTTTGGGTGGTCGGATTGAAGACGCGGAAATAGGGCTGTGAATCGGTACCCGTGCTGGCGGACCACTGCCAGCCGCCGTTGTTCTGAGCGGTCTCGCCGTCGATGAGGTTTTGCATGAAATATCGCTCCCCGAGACGGTAATCCAGAAGCAGGTCTTTGGTGAGGAACATCGCCACAATCATTCGCAGGCGATTGTGCATCCAGCCGGTCTGGTTGAGTTGCCGCATGGCGGCATCGACGATTGGATATCCGGTCGTTCCATCAATCCATCGCTTCCAGTCTGCCTCGGATTTCCGCCATTTCAGCGTGCTCAGATTTCGCTTGAACGGTTCGTGTTCCACGTGCGGAAAATTGAACAGGACCTGCTGATAGAAATCACGCCAGATGAGTTCCCTAATCCAGGAATCCACGCCTTGGATGGGTCGTTCGCGCCGGGCCTGCAGGGCGGCGGCCAGGCACTGCCGCGGTGAAATAGTTCCATGTCGCAGGTGCGGGCTGAGCCGGCTGGAGCCATCAATCGCGGGGAGGTCACGAGTTTTTTGATAGTTCCTGATTTTGTTTTGGCAAAAGGCGGCTAGCCGCCTTCGCGCCACCGCTTCGCCGGCTTGAATCTCGAACTGGTGCATGGACTCGAAACCCAGTTCCATGGCCGTCGGCATCGGCACAGATTTCACCGCGCGCATCAAAGCTGCAAACAGCAGCTGCGGCTTGCCGAGCACGTCGATGTGTTCCCGGCAGAATCGCTTCAACCACGCATGCTTGTAAGGAGCATAGACGGTGTATGGCTGGCCGCCGCTAACGGTCAGGATCTCCTGCTCTTCGAAGATCACCTGGTCTTTGAACCCTTTGACGGTGATTCCCTTCGCCGTCAGGATGCGCTCGATCATCTCGTCGCGCTCCACCGCGTCCGGCGCATAGTCCTTGTTGTAATAGATCGCGGTCGCATTGGTCTGCCGCACGAGCTCTTGCAGCTCTTCCAATGGTTGACCATGGAGAAGGACAATGTCGCCGCCTTCGGCCCGGAGGCTGGCGCGCAGTTCGAGCAGACAATCCAGCATGAATCGCACAGTCGGCGCGCCGCAATCGGGGTGCCGAAGGATCGCGTCATCAAAAATGAAGACCGGAATCACGCCGTCGAGTGCGTCCTTGCACGAGTGCCAAAGGGCCGTGTTGTCATGAAGACGAAAATCTCTCCTGAACCAGTGAATGATTGGCATGATGAAAAATGGTATTTAACGCATGTTCGGGTCACGACATGATAGGACCGTCGCCGCAGCGATTGCACTTCTTCCGGAAAGTATAGGCGCTGTGGACCGTGGTGAACCTGACGACGTTAGTTTTGTGCTTCTTGAAATCTGAAGGTGACAGTGGCCAGGGCAATCAGGACGGTCGACCAGACGAGCATGCCGATCAATTCCCGCTTGATTTCCAGAGGTCCGGCGCCGTTGGTCATTACACTGCGCATTGAGTCCGAAAAGAAAGTGAGCGGCAGATAACCAGAGATCGATTCCAGCCAGGCCGGCATGGTTGAGACGGAGAAAAAAACGTTACCCACGAACAGCATCGGGAAAACCACGATGTTTGCCAGGAGGGGCGCACTCTCCACACTCTTGGATAATCCCGAGACGGTAAAACCCAGACCCAGGAACATCAGAGCTCCCAGTATGACGCACACGGCCATAAGCCAGTAGGCGCCGACAATAGGCACACGAAAGATAGCGGTGCCCAAGGCAACAAATATGGAAGCCTGGGCCACAGCCATGAAAAGCCGCGTAATGATGTTCGCGGTGACGAATTGCCAGGGGCGCATCGGCGTCGCCATGAGGCGCTTTAGGATTCCCTGTTCCTTGTATCGGGCAAAGACAAATGCGACGGAGAAGACCGACATTTGCATGATGGCCATCGCGATCACGCCCGGCAACAGGAATTCGATGTATCGGGAATCGTGCGCGTTCACCATCTGTTGTTTGATCGTGAACAACGATGGGACATGTGCGGCAGAAAGCGAAACATGGTCTGCAAGCTGATTGATGAACGACATCGCCATCTGCGCCTCGATGGGCCGGCCGGCGTTGACATAAACGGTCAATTGCACAGGATCCGCCGCATTCAGGGGCGATAACAGATTGTCGGGAACATCGAGCACCGCGTTCAGACGGCCACCGTCTAACTTTGCCAATTCCGATTCCAGAGTTCCCACCTCCACAGGAATGGTCCCAGCGGAACGAACCGCCCGCACAAACTGAGCGGTTCCCGGCGAGGGTCTGTGCGTCACCAGACCGACGTGCATTCCGTGGGGCTTATCAAAATCGAGACTGCCGAAAATGAACAGGATAATCAGCGGCATGAACAACGAGAAAAAGACCGCCTGCCGGTTCCGCAGGAACATCTTGATGGAGGCGATGGTCAGTTGATACGTGCAGTACATGGCCCTCTATTCGCGAAGCTGGCGTCCCGTCAACTTGAGGAATGCATCTTCAAGCGTTGCGCGATGGACGGTCAGTCCACGCATTTGCAATGACCCCGCGCGCCCCAATGCGAAAAGTGCGCCGAGCGTGGCCTGGGCGTCGGACGTGATAACGCGATGCGTTTCACCTTCCCGCTCAAGTCCCACCACCCCCGCAAGCGTGTGAAATGATTCGCCGGCCGGGGTGATACTCGCCACAAATTCAATTCGGGAGCGGACCCCCGTCTTGGCAAGTAACTGGTCGGTGGTGTCCAGAGCGACTATTTTCGCATGGTCCATGATTGCGATGCGATCACACAGCACCTCTGCCTCATCCATGTAATGTGTGGTAAGCACGATCGTTTTCCCCTTGCTCTTAATCAACTTCACGAGTTCCCAGAGGTTGCGGCGAGCTTGGGGATCCAAGCCGGTGGTTGGTTCGTCAAGAAAGAGAACCTGCGGGTCGTTTACCAGTCCGATGGCGATTGCCAGTCGCTGTCTCTGGCCACCGGAAAGTTCCCTGGCATTGCTGTCCGCCTTTTCAGTTAACTGGACTTCCCGCAATAGCTCGTGGGCATCAACCTTTCGGTTATAGCAGGCGGCAAAGACGTGGATTAGTTCACAGAGCGACAAGTTCTCGAAAAAGGTCGAGCCCTGAAGCTGAACACCGATGATCGACTTAACGGCATCGGGCTGTTTACGAACGTCGATGCCTTCAACCCGAATGCTGCCGGAGGTCGGCCGCTTGAGTCCTTCGATCATTTCCAGCGTTGTTGTTTTCCCGGCGCCGTTGGGGCCGAGCATGCCGAAGGTTTCGCCTCGTTCAACCGAGAAGGAGATTGCATCGACAGCCGTGAGGTTGCCGTACCTTTTTGTCAGGTTGACCACTTCGATGCTGGCGGGCATTCTTGACCTTTCTTACGCTAGGGCAGCATAACAGGAAATCCATTGAGGAGCTTACCGGGGCACGCGACGCTGCCCGGCAATATTGTGGAGGCGAATTCAAGAATGAAACTCGCTACGATTCTGGCAATTTTCTTGTGCGGGTGTTGTGCACGGAACCACAACACTGCCGCTCCGACTTCGCCTACTACCTTGCCGGCGAGCGTAGATGCACCCGCTATGATCCATGAAGCGCAACCACCCGTCGGCTTTCCGCCCCCCGGCCCGATTGGTCAGGTAATCGTGAAGACCTACCCCGCCTGTCGCGCTGCCACGGTCGCGGCCACCGATGTGAAGGGGAGAAGTCAGGACGGCATGTTCCAGCCACTCTTCGATCACATCCAGAAGGAAAAAATCTCCATGACCGCGCCGATCCAAATGGATTTCGCCCGCGCGGATGGTGCGGCGGCCTCCTCACAACCTTCGCCGGGGCCGCCGATCTCCATGTCATTTCTTTACGGCCGCCCGCGGATTGGAAACACGGGCAAAGACGGTATTGTCCTTGTCACAGATCTTCCCCCGGTCACCGTGCTGTCGGTCGGCATGCGGGGTAGCTATGACGCCGAGCATTTCGACAAGGGTCTCAAGTCGATACGCGACTGGCTCCGGACGCATCCAAATACTTATGTCGTCGTGGGAACCCCTAGGTTCCTGGGCTACAACAGCCCCTTTGTTCCGTCCTTTTTTCGTTACGGAGAAGTGCAATTGCCTGTCAGCCCAGTTGGTCCGAAATAGAAAACTCGCCTTTTCAGTACTCGAGACCCATCCCTTCCAATCCATCAACTTCGTTTGTCATCCACCTGTCTTCGCAATAGCCTCGACAGGCGACCGCGGTTGTAACGCTGAACGAGAATGCACGGCAAATTCGCCACCAGCGCATAGGCCACCATGACCGCATCGGCCCACCAGGGGTTCCAGATAAAAAAAAGCGGCGTGAACGCGATAGCCGCCTCGTGGCACATTTCGCCGGCGCGCGTCGAGCGGATGAATTGGCGAATGTAATCCGGATTCGAGCCCGACAGCCTACCCTTGGTGAAACCGCCCCCGAGCCATCGCGCCCCATCGGGCAATCGATCTTTCCATATTCGAATCAACAACACCCGCTCGTAAAATCGCTCCGACCATGGTGACGCGCGCACCAGTTTGTCGGAAAAGGCTTTTAGCGGCCAATTCGTAAACAGAACGGCGAGCGCCAGTTGAATCACCGGCCACAGCCCGATGTTCAGCACCAGCTCCCACGCCGTGGGCAGCTCAATCAGCACGGATCGTGCGTCCTTTCCACAAGACCGGTTTTTTCGATCGCAACGCCGACAACGCAAACACGCAGAAAAAGAAAATCAGCGGGATCGGATAGATCAACGCGAGATACCATCGAAATGAGCCCACGCGCCAAAACGCCGGCGCCAGTTGAACCACGAACAGAAGATAGACCACCGCGCTGACCCAGCCCAGGGGCAGCAGCGACGCCGCCAGCATCATCCCGGTGAGCCAGAGGATGACCGCCAGTATCACGCCGATCGGAGTCTCCCCGGCTCCACTCGAAAACGCCTTGATCCATCCATCCGTGAGCTGTCGCAATCCCTCGGGGTACATGCGAAACGACAACATACCCCGCCCGCCAAAGCTGCGAACCGCCAACCCCTGCCGGCGGAACTCCCCCGCCAACGCAAGATTCTCCAGAATCCGCCCCTTCACGGCCTCGTGCCCGCCGACGTGCTGGTAACTGTCTTTCTCCACCAGCAACATCTGCCCGAACAATCCGTTCGGCACTACTGCACAGTTCATCACCAAATTGAAATACGCCGACATCTGTTCATGCGCTCTCACCACGGCATGCCACGGTCCCACCGAGAATGCCCCACCGTCATACATCGCCAAGACCTCGGCTAGCCCATTTTCCTCAAACCAGGTATCTGCATCCAGGAATAGCAACAATTCCCCGCTGGCTGCGTTCGCCCCGTGCTGACACGCCCAGGTCTTGCCGCGCCATCCCTCGGGCAACTCCGGCGGGGAAATCACCGTCGCCCCGAATTCCCGGGCAATATCCGCAGTGCGGTCCGTCGACGCATCGTCGACAACGATCACCTGAGCCGGTTGAATCCGTTGTCCGCGAATCGAGCGCAACAGCCTTGGCAAATTCTCTGATTCATTCCGCGCCGGAACAATGATCGACAACGCGGCGGCATCCGTTTTTTCCCCAGCAGCCCGCGTCGCTTGCCGGCCTCGCAGCAGCAATATCCACCCTGCCGCCCACCCCACTGCGGTAATCGCGATTACGACTGGCTCGTATCCCACGCGACCACCTTGTTGGCGACATTTTGGCCGCACAGCACAACCATCGGCATCCCTCCGCCGGGGTTTACCGAGCCACCGACGAAAAAGAGATTCGCGTATTTCTCGCTTTGCTTTGGGGCTTTGAACGCGAGATTCCGAAATCGATCGGTGACCACCCCGTAGATCGCACCCTTGTTGGAGTAATACTGCTGGCGAATATCGATCGGCGTCCAGACGTGCTCGAAGACAACGTGCTTGCGCAAATCAGTCAGCCCCATGCGCTCGAGCTTATCGATCACGCGATCTTTGAAGGCCAGATAATCGTCGCGGCTCAACGGATGCGCATCATCGATATATGGAATGTGCGGAAGAATCTTCAGGCAATCGCAGCCCGCCGGGGCAACCGTCGGATCGGTCTTGGAAGCCGCGACCAGATAGATCGTCGGATCTTGCGGCAGTTGGTGCTTTTGAAACACGGTTCGAAAATGCTTGCGCTGGTTGCCGGAAAAAAAGAAATTGTGATGCGCCAACTGCGGATATTGAATATCCAGCCCGAGGTCGAGCACCAGCCCCGAACAACTCGGCTCGAGTTTTTTCTCCAGTTTGTCGATAAAGGCCGTGCGCTCACCCAACAGTTGCCGATAGGTGGGGACCACTTCCATATTGGAGACGACGATATCAGCGGGATGAAAGGTGCCGGCCTTTGTCGTAATGCCCGTCACTTTCCCGGCCTCGACCGCAATTGCCGCGATCTCGCTATTTAAGCTGACGGCGATACCAAGCTCTTCGAGCAATTTCTTCAAACCCAGGGCGATGCCGTAAAGTCCCCCTTCGACGTACCAAAGATCATAACGGAACTGAATCGTCGGCAGGCAGTTCATGAATGCCGGGGCGCGATAAGCCGACGAGCCCACGTATTTGATGAAGTAATCAAAGATATCGCGCATGTGCGGCGTCTTGAGAAATCGCCTCACGCCGCCGTGCATGGTGCGAAAAAGATCGAACTTTGGGAATTTCCACAGCCCGTAGAACTTGGCGAAGTCATTGGATGTATCCAGTCCCCGCTGGAAATACCCCGCGTCGACCAGGTCATACAGCTTGCCGGAATAGTCGAGAAACCGCCGGACGTTTTCCGGATCCTCCCCGACCTTCCGCGCCTCCTCGGCCATCTTTTCCGGCTCCGGATACAGGTCGACAACCTTCCCGTCTTCAAAGAAATTCCGCCAGTGCGGGCGGATGGGTCGAATCGAAATGTAGTCCGCGATGCGCTTGCCCGATCGCTCGAACAATCGCTCGAAAATCTGCGGCAACGTCAGGATCGAAGGCCCCAGGTCGAACGTATAGCCATTCTCTTTGAGCACGTTCAGTTTCCCGCCGATCTGCGCATTCTTCTCATGAATACTGACAGCATACCCCTTCTGCGACAGCGAGATTGCCGCGGACAGCCCCCCGAGCCCAGCTCCGATGACGATGATTTGCTTCTTCATTGCACTCGCCGCACGCCGGTTCGTCCATTCCTATCGCGTCAGCGCGACTTGACTAATTTACTGCCAAAGCCCAACACTATACAGGCACCTCATGGACATTTCCGCACTCATCGCAGCGCAACGCGCGTATTTCGCGGCCGGCTCTACGCGCTCACTGGAGTTTCGCCGCAGTTCACTTCAAAACCTCCATGATGCACTGACCACCCATCAGTCCAGGTTGTTCGACGCCTTGCAAGCCGACTTGCGCAAGAGCCCGGGCGAAGCTTACACCTCGGATATCGGGATCGTTCTGAGCGAGGTACGTCACGCGATCGCGAAGCTGAATCGATGGATGAAGCCGAGGCGTGTGCGTGTGCCGCTACTCACCTGGCCCGCTCGCGCCTGGGTTAAGCCCGAGCCGTTTGGCGTGACGCTGATCCTCGGGCCTTGGAATTATCCCGTTCAACTGACTCTCTTACCCTTGGTTGGGGCGATCGCGGCCGGAAACACAGCCGTGCTCAAACCATCGGAGTTGTCACCACGCACCTCCACCGCGATCGCTGAACTCGTCGGCCAAACCTTTGCGCCCGAATATATCGCGGTTGTCGAAGGCGATTCCACCGCCGCCGAGGCCTTGCTTCGGGAGAAGGTCGATAAGATTTTCTTCACGGGAAGCACGAGAGTCGGCAAGCGGGTGATGGCGGCGGCGGCGGTGAATCTGACGCCGGTGACTCTCGAACTCGGCGGTAAATCGCCCTGCTTGGTTTGCGCCGATGCCCCATTGAAGCTCTCGGCTCGCCGAATCGCCTGGGGAAAGTTCCTGAACGCCGGGCAAAGCTGCGTCGCTCCGGATTTCGTGCTCGTCGATCGCAGTGTGCGCGACGCGTTTCTTGACGAATTGCGACTGACGCTGTGGGAGTTCTTTGGCGAAAATCCGCAGGCGAGCGCGGATTTTGGCCGGATCATCAATCGCCGCCATTTCGATCGCCTCGCCGGCTATCTTTCCGGTGGCCGAATTTACCTCGGCGGACAGACCGACGCCGCCGATTTGTACCTTGCCCCGACTATTCTCACCGATGTCGCGCCCGATCAGCCGGTCATGCTGGATGAAATTTTTGGTCCCATCCTGCCCGTGATTGAGTTTGTAGATCTCGACGAGGCCCTGGCGATGTTATGCAATCGCCCGACGCCCTTGGCCTTGTATCTATTCACCGCCGACCGCGCCGTCCAAAGACGCGTAGTGGCCGAGACGCGTTCCGGCGGCGTCTGCATCAATGACACCATCGTCCACATGATCGGCAAGGACCTGCCGTTCGGCGGCCTCGGAGACAGCGGCATCGGGGCGTATCACGGTAAGGCGAGTTTTGATTGTTTTTCTCACCATCGCTCAGTCATGCGGCGATCGCTTTGGATCGATCCGCATTTCCGCTACCCGCCGCCAAGATTTCCACTCAAGACACTGCAACGAGCCTATCGTTTCCTGATGGGCGCCTGAGCCAGACTCGGGCTGAATGGACGGGTGTCCGCATACTTTGCCGTGAATCCTCAAATGATGTACAAATCACCCATGACACGTCAGGTCGCGATTGTTGGCGCGGGGCCAGGGGGATTGGCGTCGGCGATGTTGCTCGCGCGAGCCGGCGTCAATGTCGTTCTTTTCGAAAAACAGTCGCGCGTCGGCGGACGCACCAGCGCCATCGAAGCTGAAGGATTTCGTTTCGACGTGGGCCCGACGTTCTTTCTCTACCCGCAGATTCTCGAAGAGATTTTCGCCGCCTGCGGGCGCGATCTGCGCAGCGAAGTGCCGATGGTCCGGTTAGACCCGCAATACCGGCTGATCTTCGGCGCCGGCGGGGAACTACAGTGCACAGGCAACATCGAGCGCATGGTGAGCGAAATCGCCAAGTTGGCCCCGGAGGATGCCCCGCGGTTTCGAAAGTTCATGGCGTACAATCGCGTGAAGCTCGACAAATTTACGCCATGTCTTCAGATGCCTTTTTTGGGCTGGACGAGCTTGCTTCAGACGCGATTGCTATCGGTGCTGCCGTATCTTAAGCCCTGGCGATCGCTGCATAACGAGGTCGGTAAATATTTCCACGACCCCAGGCTGAAGACGGCTTTCACGTTTCAATCGAAATACCTGGGCATGTCGCCGTTTCAGTGCCCGAGCCTGTTTTCCATTCTCTCGTTTCTTGAATACGAGTACGGCGTCTTCCACCCGATCGGCGGATGCAACGCCGTCACCCAGACCATGGCCCGCATCGCTGGGGAAATGGGCGTAGACATTCGCTTAAATGAAGGAGTCGAAGAAATACTCTTCGAAGGCCGCCGTGCGGTGGGTGTCCGCACCAGTTCCGGTGAACAGCGCGCCGATGCCATCGTCGTCAACGCGGACTTTGGCCACGCCATGACGACGCTTGTGCCGCTACGGCTTCGGCGGAAATGGACCGACAAGAAAATCGCCCTCAAGCGATTCTCCTGCTCCACCTTCATGATCTACCTTGGAATCGAAGGCTCCATCGAGAATCTTTCCCATCACAACATCTATATCGCCAGGGACTACCGCCGGAATCTCGACGAGATCGAACGCCTGCACACACTAAGCGAAGACCCTTCATTCTACGTCGCCAACCCCAGCCGGACAGACAGCACTCTCGCCCCAGCCGGGCACAGCACGCTTTATGTTCTCCTGCCGACGAGCCATCAGCATCCCAATATCGATTGGACAAAAGAGCGCACGCGCTATCGCGAATTGGCGTTTCGGCAGATCCGCAAGGTTGGCATCCCTGACATCGAGCGGAGAATCCGCTTCGAGCGCATCGTGACGCCAGCCGATTGGGAGAAGAGTGGAATCTATCTCGGGGCGACATTCAATCTCGCTCATAATCTTGGCCAGATGCTGCATCTCCGCCCGAACAACCGCTTCGAAGAATTCGACGGCGTCTACCTCGTCGGCGGCGGCACACACCCCGGAAGTGGCCTGCCGGTCATTTTTGAATCGGTGCGGATCACCACGCGACTGCTGCTGGCGGATATGGAAATCGAATTGCCCGCGACAACCTCAACAGTCTGTTGATACATGGCGACCGAAAAACTACGGTGAGTTGGTTAATAATGCGCCCAGAACACGGCACGCTCACGAAAAATGCGAGGATGGATAGACGGATATCGCTCACCATTTCGGCGCCTACCTGCCCTCCTCCGCTTTTAACGCGTTGAGCGGAAGCTTCCGTAATCGGGATTTGGTTAATCGGCCAGAATGGGTC
>Ga0181518_10005543_pt1 | contig 10879 bp, 11 predicted proteins | sample PEATcosm2014_Bin_28_FD_119751 | JGI IMG/M metagenome (GOLD analysis project Ga0181518, IMG submission 119751) | Peatland microbial communities from MTU Mesocosm Facility, Houghton, MI, USA - PEATcosm2014_Bin01_60_metaG | ecosystem: Environmental > Terrestrial > Soil > Wetlands > Peat | place... | reverse complement strand
CCACAGCGCGCCGGCCGCCGCAAGTTGCGCCGCCTGCTGCGGAGAGGCTCGGTCTCCCCACCGTTCCACGGAAAGAATTCGCCCGCCCAGCGGCCTGCCCGGCACGATCCAGGCGTGCCTACCCATCCGGTGGCGACCGGTCACGCCAACGAGAATCACCGCAGCCCGGTCCAACGCCTTGCTCGCGGCGACCACCGAGTTCAGCAACGCCTCGGGACGGGGCACGTAGTGATCGGCTGGCGTCACCACCACGCGCGCGGCGGGTGAGCGCGAAAAGACCCGTCCCAGCGCCAAGAGCAGGTCGAGGCCAGCACCGCATCCCGCCGGCCGTGTGATGAGATCGATGCCAGGCCACTCGCGCAACTGCGCGCGTGCCGCCGCCTCGCGCGCCGACGCCACCACCACGACCATATGCTCCGCCGGCACCTGGCTCGCATAACGCGAGACCGTCTGCTGCAACAAGGAGCCGCTGCCAGCGATCAAGGCAAACTGCTTTGGAGTGTCGACTCCGGTGAGCGCCTGGGTAAGCGACTTGAGAGAATGGTCCTCTCCACTCGCCAGGATAATTACGTGCAGATTCTCGGATTTCGACATGGCCCCCCTCCTTGTGACCGATACGCGCCACGTTGTGCGCAGCCCTCCTGAAATGCAAGACGGGGGCCAGCCGAGGCGGTCCCAGCGACTGTTTCCCGACGAGAAATCCCTAGATGACGCTGCCGTCGGGGAGGATGCCATTCTTGGGAACGACCACGATCCCCTCGCGGATGAAATGGCCGTCGCCGTCCTTCTCTTTGATCCTCGCTTGGTTGACGATGCGCACGCCGCGGCCGATGCGGGCGTTCTTGTCGATGATGGCCCCCTCGATAAACGAATCTGAGCCGACGCCGATCGGCGGTATGCCCCGCGCCTCGGTGGCGCGTATCTCATCCAATGTCTCGTAGCTGTCGGCGCCGATGAGCAGACTGTTGCGGATGCGCACATTCCTGCCGATGCGGCTGCGGATGCCGATGACGGCGCGGTCGATATCCGCGCCCTGCAAGATAAAGCCCTCGGAGATGAGCGCATTGTGAATGGTGCTTTGATCCAGCTTCGAAGCAGGCAGAAAGCGCGGGTTGGTGAACACTGGCCGGGCAGCGTCGTAGAAATCGAACGACGAAATCGGCTGGCACAGAGCCAGATTGGCCCTGAAGTACGACGGAATCGTCCCGACATCCTCCCAGTAGCCGCGATAGACATAGGCCTGCACGCGCTGATCGGGGACTGCATGGGGGATGACGTGGCGGCCGAAGTCAACCAGCTTGGGGTCCGAGAGAGCCTTCTCCAGGATCTCCCGTCGAAAGATATAGATGCCCATTGAGGCCAGGTATTCGGGACCGTGCCCTGGTATGTCGGAAACCAAGCCCGGCAGTCGCTCGCGCGGCGGCTTCTCCTCGAAGAGAACGATGCGGCCGCTTGCGTCCATCCTCAGAATGCCGAGTTCGCTGGCCTGCTCTTCCGCCACGGGAATCACCGCCACGGTCGCGTCGGCGCCGCTCTCGCCGCGGGTTCCGACTAGCAGCGAAATGCTGGATTTGCTCGTGCGAGCAGCCGAGGTGCTTCCGCCGGATCGGCTGTGGGTGAATCCGGATTGTGGGCTCAAAACGCGCAGCTGGCCCGAGGTCGAGGCTGCACTCGTCAACATGGTGCAGGCAGCACGCCAGGCTCGGACGCGGCTTGCCGGCAGAACGCAATGACTCAAGCAGTGCCATCGATCTTTTGGGTTCTTTTGGGTTGCAACTGGTCCAGCGTGGAAGCGATCGTGCCGAACTGCGGCGGCTGGGGCCCGCGCGAGCGAGGGTGACGCAGCTCATGGACATGAGGCTACTGGCACCGGACATCCGGGAGCAGATTCTCGGCCTTGACCATCGTTTCGGCCAGCGGGGACGGACGCCACACTCAGTGTTGCCGCTGGTTCACGGGTGGGCAGCACGCCGCTCTCTCTTTCCCCGGCCAAGTGGTGTTGAGGTTGATGTTGAGTAGTAGGTTGGTGGTGGCCTAGTCAGCCGGGGGAAAAGCGTAGTTCTCAAGCTCCTCGGGCGCCACCCAGCGAAGCTCGGCCACCCGAAGCGGACGAGGTTGCTTTGTGAGCGGGATGGTGGCCCGATAGAGAATCAGGTCAACGACGCAACCGTCGGAACGGTGGATGCGGTGGGCGATAACGTCGCCCACATCCGCGGCGACACCGGCCCGCTCCCGCAACTCCCGTCGTAGCGCGGCCTCGTCAGTCTCGCCTGTTTCGACCTTGCCACTCGGGAACTCCCACAAACCGGCCAGGACATCCGTCGAACGTCGCTGGGTGATGAGGTATCGTCCTTGCTGCTCGATGATGGCAACCGCCACACGAATGTGAGACACGACGTCGCTCACGGTACGGCGCCGAGTGTGGCCCTTTCTGAACGCGGATCGCAGCACGTCCTGCCGGTCTTGCGACGTCGGTTGGGGTTGCAAAGCATTGGTTTCTGCCTGCCTGATCATGCCGCTTAGTTGGATTCACCGCCCGATGGCTTGTTTCCAGAAGATCGTCTCGCGCGCCCTCTGGCCGAAACGCTACCGGGCTGTTCGGTCAAACTCGCAGCCGGCCGCCTGAAGTTCCTCTCATGGAGCCGTGGCGGGTACCTTGCCTTCACGGCATGGAAAGAGTGCGCCACTACAGCAATCGCGTATCCAGCTTCCTGACCCGCTCCACATGAGCCATCGCTACAGCCTGCTGCTGGCCGTGGCCGCCGAACTGGTTGGTGGAATCCTAATCACGGTCGGCCTAGCGGGTCGGGTTGCAGCCCTCCTGCTCGCCTTCAGTTTGGGCCTGGCCCTCTTCACCGGCGAGGCTGGGGCCTCGTGGCGGCAGCGCGGGGTTGCAGCTCTCTACCTGGCCGCAACCTTGGCCATTCTGATGATGGGATGCGGTCGCTGGACGCTCGACGCTGTAGTGTGGAACCGTTTCCGAAAAGGCGGCAAAGGCGGTGGCTCTGCATCGCCCAAGCCCAAGCGATAGCCGGATTGCTGCCATCGTCAGACGGTGAACGCCTCCGCGCCGCGCGGGTGGTACTGCGCGTTGAGCTAGACGAGGTACGTCAGGTTATGATCGGGGTCGAGAATCGGCAACTCGTCGTTCTCGGCCACGCAGGACATCCAGTAGGGACCCGCCAGCTTCATGAACGTCTCGTACTGTGCGATCGGCGTCTCCTCGTCGTCGAAGTAGCACAGCTTGTTCGCTACCATATTCTCGACACTGCTCCTGGTTTCCTTCGGAAATCCCTTCGGGTCGCCGAACATGAAGACTTGGCCGTCGTATTTCATGGTTCTGGTCAGAAGAATTTCTCCCTGGCCATACTCGTCGACGGAAGGAAACGCCTCGATCACATATCCCGTGAACAGTTCGCGAAACTTGGCGACCTTCTTGGTCCGCATCACGTCCTGATGAAGGCCGAGTCGGCTCCTGCGGGCTTCGTCGACAAAGTGTTGGAGATGATGGCGGGGTGCAAGGGTTGATTGGCTGATGGTCTGGCCCAGTCCGATGGGCACCGGCCGATCGTCGTAGGCGAAGCGACGCACGTTCTCGGGCATGAACTCGTGTCGTGGTACCCTGCGCATCGCTGCGAGCACGGCCGCTTTCTTCACCCCACGCGCTGCTATCTGCTCCCGCACCATCGCCTCGCGCGCTATCCGGGTGGCGTCGCCCTCTGACACGCTTGAATCCTCGCCTGGTGTTGGGGAGGGTAGAGCCTCGGTCTGGCCGCAGGGTGGACGTGTGGCCGCGCAGACAATCCAGGCCAACAGGCTCGCGGCTCGCCGGGTCCAGCGCAGAAATAGTCGAGGCGCTTCGTTCGTGCTGGCTCCTGCGGCAGTTGGCGCTGGGCAGCCTTGCGATCGATACGGTCCCTCTGCGGATTTCGGGTTCTTGAAGCCATAGCGCATCGGTGTCCGCCCCGCCATTCGAGAATCCTGATACGACCCTCTCTCGATTGCCACGTCGTTGCGCGTGCGGAGGACAGCGGCCACAAGGGAGCGCCGACCGAGTTCTCGGTAGACACGCCGGATGGGTGTGGCATCTTGCGCCCGCGGGACGCCCGCTTCGTTAACCCATGCCGCCCGCCGCCTGGAAAGGCAACCTCGCCTCGCTCTTCGTCGCGCAGACCTGCGCGATGATCGCGTTCAGTTTTGTGTTCCCATTCATCCCGCTGTACGTGCGCGACCTCGGGGTCACGGACAACGCGGCGGCGGCGCGCTGGGCGGGCGCCATCGGCGCCGCCTCCGCGGTCACGATGGCGATCGCCCAGCCGTTTTGGGGCAGCCTCGCCGACCGCTACGGACGCCGTGTAATGGTTCTGCGGTCGATCACAGCGGCGAGCGTCACGCTGCTGCTCATGGGCCTGGCACGCCATCCGTGGCAGCTGCTGGTATTGCGCCTCCTGCAAGGGGCGTTCACGGGCACGCTCGCGGCTTCCAACGCGCTCGTGGCAACGTCGGTGCCGCGCGAGCGCCTGGGCTCGTCGCTTGGCCTCATGCAAGTGGCGCTCTACGGCGGCACGTCCGTAGGCCCGCTCGTCGGCGGACTCATCGCAGATCGGCTGGGCTACCGCGCTTCGTGCTTCTCAGCAGGCGGGCTCATGCTCGTCTCACTATTGCTCGTCGTGGTCTTCGTACGCGAGTCGTTCACGCCTCTGCCCGCCTCCGCTCTGCGCCTGGGCGTCCTCGCCGACAGCCGCCGGTTGCTCGCCGTGCCGGGCCTCGTGCTCGTCATGGGCGTCACGTTCCTCATCCAGTACGGCAACTCGGCGGTCACGACGATCCTTGCGCTGTTTGTCCACGAACTCGCGAATGGAATAAGAGCGGCGAGCACGGCTGGTGCGATCATGGCCGGCACCGGCGTAGCGAGCGCAGTCGCCGCGGTGCTCGTCGGGCGGCTCGGGGATCGCTTGGGGCATCGCCGGCTGCTGCCCGCGTGCCTGCTCGGTGCCGCGCTCGTGTGCCTGCCGCAGGCTTTCGTGCGCAGCCCCGGCGAGCTCTTCGCATGGCGGTTGGCACTCGGACTATTCCTGGGCGGCCTGATGCCGAGTACCAACGCGCTGCTGGCAGGGTTGGTGCCGCCTGAGCGACGAGGTTCCGCGTTCGGACTCGGGGCGACCGCCGTGTCACTGGCGAACGCGATCGGGCCGCTCTCGGGGGCATTTCTGGGTGGAGCGCTGGGCATGCGCTCGGTGTTCCTCGCCACCGCGGCCGTGTACGTCGTGGGCCTCGTCTTCGTGCTCTCGCGCTTCCGACAATTGCCCAGGCGCATGGACAACGTGATGGACAACGTGCCGGAGAGCCTTGTCCCCGCAGAAACGGTGGAGTGATTCCCAGCGGCGGCGCAGTCGGATCGGAGGCCGGCGCGGTAGTGTGCAGAACATCCTTTGGCGGCGTCTGCTGTTTCCGGTTTCGTGCCCGCGGCTCAAACGGAGAAGAGGTCCCCTCACAGCTTGGGAATCCGCAGGGTCTTGCTGATCATTAGGCTGCCCGAGAGAGCGAACATCAGAACAAGCGGATGCAGAACCAGGCCCGGCTCGACCGAGCCGAAGTAGAGCGCCGCCCCCAGCCGGTCCTCCCAGGCCGCCGCGGCCAGCACCACGACCAGGACAACGCTCGATGGAATGGGCGTGCCCTCGAAGTACTTCACTTTGTCACCCCCGGCGGACAATGCCTCGGCGGTCACGTTGAAACGCGCCAGCCGGCTGACTCCGCATCCTACGAAGTAGAGCAGCACGGTCCAGTCCCAGCCGCCGCGCATGCCAGCCGCAAACGCCAGGGCGGCAGGCGCTACGCCGAACGAGATCACGTCAGCCAGTGAATCCAGTTCACGCCCCAATGTCGAGTGGGCGTGGCGCCAGCGTGCCACACGGCCGTCCAGCGCATCGAACACCAGCGCCAGCGGCACGAGTGCAGCTGCCAGGGTGAAGACGCTGACCGTGGGCGAGACCAGATAGGTCATGGAGGCAAATACCGACGCCATTCCACAAGCGGCATTGGCCAGGGTGAACAAGTCCGCCAGGTGGATCCCGCGGATCATGGAGAAGTGTTGTGGTTGGGCCTCGGGGTCGTTCATGACGGGAGACTACAGCAACCGGGCCGACTGAGTCCGATCCCGAAATACCTATTCGCCGACTATGGAGTGGCGGGGATGTTGTCCGTGCTCGTGCCGGAAGAAACCAGGACGGACGTGGCCGGCAAGCAAGCGCGGCCGTTTGTGCGCGGCAAAGACTCTGTGCGGACTATGGTTCGTCCACCTATTGTGGAAGATGCCGTCACGCAGAATCTTTAAGATGAGGTCCATCGCGCGATCACCAGCGGATAGCGAAAACAGTGACGTTTCTGATCTTGACCGGGACGCTGTGCGCCTACATCCCAGCTGCGGCCCACGGCTGAAGTAGAGCCAATTCTGCGTGCCGTTAGCTTCCATCCTGGCCCCTTGCGCCGCGAGTGACAGACAAGAGCCAGCCATATGCTGGTCCGCACAGAATTTCTTCGGCGGACAGGCATCCGCGGGCCTCGTTACGTTGGCAGACGCACTTCACGCGAGGACTCGGTGAGCGTCCACCTTGACGGCGTGATCAACAGCATCTCGGCCAAGCTGTAGGGCAGTACCTGCTCGGGCCATGGACGCGGTGGCTGCTCCAGCGCGAAACGCAGACACACGGACATCCCTTGCGCAAACCGCTCACTCACGAAGGCCATCATCTCGCGCTCCTCCGTGAGGGTCATTCGTCGCTGATCAAGCGGGTAGCCGCGGAAGTCACCCGCGTGGATGTTCTCGACAGGCCCGTTGCGCCAGGCGCTGTTCACGAGAGCGTTGGCCAGGACGCGGCTGGGGTGCCGCTCGACATCGCCGCGCGCCCGCTTGATGCGCGAGGCATCGGATGCGCGGAACGCCTCGACCAGACGCGAACCCACCCCGGGGTTCGAGAGGGCGCCAAACTCGGTTACCTTGAGCCTCGATGTCTTCTTCGGCATCGGCAGGAAGGCGACCGCCCGGTTCACGAGCTGCTCGTAGAGGCGCCCACCCGGGTCGGCGCGGTAGATGTCGATCCACTCCGCAAGCGCCGCTGACGCCTCGATGTTGATGCGCGCCATCTCCTCGTCGCTCATGCGGCTCGTGCTCGGCGAGTCGACCTCTGGCCAGATGGGCTTGTCGTGGTCGAGCAGGACCGCGAGGTACGATCCCCACCGAAGAGCCAGCGCCACTGCGGCGACGCCCTCGCGGCCGACCATCGAGCCGGATGGGCGCTGCGGTGGGTCGCGCTTCTCACGCAGGTAGGCGAGGACCTGGTTGAAGAGCGTAGTCGTCGGTGGATGGATGAGCCGCTCCGGTCCATTCGCCCCGGTGACCTCCTCGCAAGTGCCCGCATCGAGCGCCAGTTCGTCGTTGACCCGCACCTGCAGTCGTTCGCTCGCGCCCATGTCAGATGCCCCGTCTGGCTACATGATCTCTCGGCCTGCCTTGTGGTTCACAAGACTACGGAGCTTCGATAGCTCGTCGGGCGTCGGCTTCCAGGTATTCAGCTGCTCAAGGCGTCGCTTTGCGAACCTGTGCTCCGCACCCACTGCGCCCGTCGGCGGTTTGGAAAGCTGAAGCCATCCGAACGCCGCTTCGGGGACGGCGGCCATGATCTCACGAAAATACCCTCGGTCGAGCCTGCCGTCCTTGAGCGCGCGGTACTGAAAGAAGCTGACACGCAGAACGTCCACGGCACGACGATTCTCCAGGTTCACGATCACCTGCGCGTAGCGGACAAAGCCTTCCGCGTCGGCTGGGAGCCGACCCGCCTCAGAGAGGAATTCGTCCACCGCGCCTTGTGTGACGGGGCGCAGTTCACCTGGTTGCGGTCGCAGAAAGGACCAGACGCTCGCGCCCATAGATACCAAGATCGCGCATCTTGCCGAGCTTGGCCATCGTCTTGTGCAAATCGATGTGATTATGGACGATGGCGAGTGGTGCCGGCTAAACCCCGCTGTCCATCATCCCTGCCGTCGGGAAACACCCATTCGCAGATGCGGTCGGATCGCCCCTCCCTCGGCCGGGATCGGAAGCCGCGATTCCAGCCTGGGCTGCGGCTTGAGTTGAGAGATGTCCCAACCCCAGAGCTCGCCTCAGACGAAGTAGGCTCCGCTGCACGGGACGGACAGGCTCTGAGCGATTGGCCCCCTCCCCGTCCCCACTCTGGTGATCTCTTTAGTTGCCACGCCGGGCACATCGCAGACGTCAGCGTCTTCTCGCTCGCTGCCCAGTTCGCGGTCGATGACCGTGGGGGGCCGCTGTCACCTGTCGAGCTCTTCCAGGGCATCGTTTCAAGCCGGACAAGGAACCAAGCGGCCGGTGAGCGCAAGGTCGAGCGCGAGAAGAAGGATCTGCGCGCTGGGCGTGCCGATCGTGCGGGGTGCCGATGCAAGAGCGGCTAATCTAATGATGGAGGCGTGTACGTCTCCGGGCTCAACCTGGGCCAGTCGGCTCGAACTCCCGAGACGTTCAGGCTCCTACCAGCGCCCAATGCACATGCTACCGCGGGTGTGCCTAATGGCGGGGAGTCGGGGGAAACGACGGTGCGGATTGGACTTATATAATGACGTGCCGACGGCTTCCACGGGCGCCCGTGGCATAGAGCTGTTGGCCTCCGGAGACACCGAGCGCACCTCGCGGCTGATTGCCCGGAGATCCTCGGCCGCTTGCGGGCGGCTCTGGCCGGCGGGGATCGTTGCGACGCGGTTCTGTTCGATCTCATCATTCCCGGCGGACCCGGCACGGACGAGGCGCTGCGAGGCCTGCGGGAGATCGACCTGCAGGTGCCCGTGATCATCTGCAACGGGGAGGTGAATTCCCCCATCATATCGCGCCATGCAGAGCATGGTTTCGCGGCCCCGCTCGCCAAGCCATTTCACCGCGAGGGAACTGCAACCCGTATTGCGCTTGCTGCTCCCAGTCCAGCGCCGAGGCGAGGCTTGAGGATGGTTCTCCGGCACGCGACTCGGCGGAGTCAGCCATGGAAACCTGTATGCCATCAAGCAAGGGCAGGAGAGCGAGATCGGGAAGCAGCACGTTTCGTATCGGCAGCAGTGCGGCTCTTCCCGCGAATTTCATTGCACGTCGCTCGAAAGACTGGCTACAGTCCGCGGCCCAGCCTGTTTTGGTGGCGTCCAGGGATGGTGCTGTTGGGCATCTCACGCCGCGCTGAACAGGTGATCCCAAACCCAACCCAAACCGCAGGAGATACGATGGCTAAAGGTCCCATTACAAAGTCTGCCCTCATCCAGATCCTCGTCGACAAGTCCGACAACAAGCTCACCCGCAAGGACGTCAAGGGCATCCTTGAGTCGGTCGCCAGCATTGGCCAAGCGGAGTTGAAGAAGAACGGCATCTTCATCGTGCCCGGGCTGGTGCGCATGGTGGTCGTCAAGAAGCCCGCCACCAAGGAACGCAAGGGCATCAACCCGTTCACCAAGGAGCCGACGGTGTTCAAGGCCAAGCCAGCACGCAAGGTGGTCAAGGCGCGCCCGGTGAAGGCCGCCAAGGACGCCGTAGCGTAGCTTGCGTTTGTCCGTCTTGTCCCGGTGACCACAAGACAGGAGGTGACCTGACCGCAGCTATCCTCGCGCAAGCCATCTTCGAGGAAGAGAGACACCAGCCGCGTCTTCCCGTGGCAGCGCTGCGCCAGATCATCGCAGAGCCGGGAGATCCGTAGCCCCACCTGCCTACGACAGGCTCCACACAGGCGCCGTCTCTCGCCTGACAGGAAAAGCACCGATCATTTTATAGGTGGCCCCGGCATGCGTGACCCAGGCGCAAGGGGACAACCCATTCTTCAGCGCAATCGCAAACTGGTCTTCATCATGCCCGGGCTGGTGCGCACGGTGGGCGTCAAGAAGCCGGCCACCAAGGAGCGCAAGGGCACCCGTTCACCCGCCAGAATACGGTCTTCGAGGCCAAGCTCTAGCTCGCGATGTGGTCAGGGCGCGGCCGGTGAAGGCGGCCAGGGACGCGGTGGCGTAACTCGCACGTGTCCGTCCTGTGCCTGGGGGCGTGCCAAGACTCGACCCCACCTGTTCACGAGGACAAGAGGTTGGTGTCACGGCCCTTGTCCCCTGCCACTGGCACACGACGAGGTGGTCATGGGCGGAGCGACAGGGTAAGCAATGATTATGCACGACGGCTTTGACGTTCCTAGTCCGCATCCGCGACTTCCGTATGGCCACTATCAAGACGGTGCCGCGGGCGGCGTCCAGCAAATGACGCCGCGCTCCGGCACGGTGGTTTCCAAGGCCGTCATGGCGAGACACACTTCGGACGATGACGTCGGACGTTGTGCCGGTGCGCCATGACCACATCGTCCGACGAAACCTCTGGGGATATGGATATGTCGGACGGTGCGGACGATCCGGACGGTCATGCCGGCAGATTCCACGATGTTCTACGGGGCAACCATCTTGCAGCGCCATCACGCAGTCTCCGGTTCCCGGAGCCAGTGTCTCCTCACATCTCCTCCTCGCGGGATCCCCCAGCAACATCGTCCGGATCGTCCGAGTCGTCCGACACCTCGGTTTCCTGGGCTTTTCTGTCGGACGCTCCGGTGGAAGCATCTCGCGTGGCGGCATGGCCATCGTCCGAGGCCGCCTGGGGGCATCCCACGACGGTCCGCGGTGGCCCGGCCGAGGGCTGTGGCGCCGGTGGCGGTACCATCGATATGGTGATCAGCCGCTGTCTGCCGTGCCCACTCGCGCGCGAGTACTCCACCCGAATCCCGGCCTCCCTCATGTTAGGCGCAGAGCGACGAAGCGCCCCTCCCATCGCGATGGGCGTCCGTGGCCAACATTT
>Ga0181518_10005539_pt1 | contig 10882 bp, 8 predicted proteins | sample PEATcosm2014_Bin_28_FD_119751 | JGI IMG/M metagenome (GOLD analysis project Ga0181518, IMG submission 119751) | Peatland microbial communities from MTU Mesocosm Facility, Houghton, MI, USA - PEATcosm2014_Bin01_60_metaG | ecosystem: Environmental > Terrestrial > Soil > Wetlands > Peat | place... | reverse complement strand
ATTATGTTAATTCCAGTAGAAGCCAGAGAGAGTTTCGACGTTGAACCCGGCCGTTACAAAGCCAAGTGCATCGACGTTCGTGATAAAGAAATCCCCACCGGCAAAGGCCCCGTCAAGGGCCAGCGCATCGTTTGGGAAATCGATGTCCCCGGCAACGATGATGTCCAGTATCTCGTTGGCAACAATTATGAAGCCACGCTAGCCAAGAACAGCCTTTTACGCAACGACCTCATCAGTTGGTTTGGCCACGACATCAAGGTTCGCCAATTCGATACGGCAACGCTCAAGGGCAAAGAAGCAATCCTCACCGTCCAGGACATCGAGAACGAAGGCTGGCCGAAACCGTATCACCATGTTGCCAGAGTCGAACCGCTTGTCGACGAAGATGCCGAGGACGCAGAGGATGCCCGATCAATTTCTCCCAACGTGGTGTGCGGGTGAAAAACACAGGCTCGCAGGAGGAGTGGTGCCCTTCTGCGAGCCTCTCCATTACTGAAACCCAGCACCAGAAAGAACGCACGCCATGAACACCATTACGTTTAAGCACACCGAATGCGTTATCCAGCACGCACCAGATCAGCCACGTGGTACCCTTCCGCCATTACCCGACAGAACTGACTGGCCGTATCCCAAACCAGTCCCATCCTCACGAATACAACCGGTCGAGTCCAAGTGCATTATTACCGTCAAGAACCCACTGCCAATTCAACCGGTCAATGCGGACTACCAGATCACCGAGTTCCACGATGATAGCGAGCCCTGGAAGATCGATCTGGCCGAGCTGTTCATCAAGCTGGGTCAGAAAGTGATTGAAACGGAACAACGCGACCGGTGGCTGACCATGACCCAGGTCTCGGCTCTTTGCAGGCGATACCGGCTCAATTGGAAAAAGCAAACGACCAAGGCCAAGCACCTCGAACAATTCGGCAGGGAGTATCTTGACATGCACACCGACATCAGAGGCGGCGGGGTCAAAGTGGAATACCGAGCCGCTTCGATTTGTGGGGTTGGTGCAGCGGTTCAGGGCGGCGGTGATCGGAAGGATGGGATGCAGGGCCGGGGAAATGCGTTGCAAGAAACGCTTCAATTTGCGAGCCTGATGCCGGATTGATCGAGAAGAATCGAAACCATTATTCTTACTGTTATTCTTACTCTTGGGTTTCTCTGCAAAAACCCTCAAAAGTCCTTTATTCTGTAGGATTAGCAGCTCATTCCGCATGAACCTGCCCAACAAGCTGACCATTTCCCGCTTCATCCTCACCGTTGCGTTCCTCGCGGTGATGTTCTCGCAAGTCATGTATCACAAGTCCATTGCGCTGGTGCTTTTCGTCGCCGCCGCGGTGAGTGACTTCCTCGACGGCGAAATTGCGCGGCGCCGCAAACTCATCACGAACTTCGGCATCCTGATGGACCCGCTGGCGGACAAGATCATGGTCTGCTCGGCCTTCATTGCCTTTGTTGGGCTCAATTGGATCCCGGCGTGGATGGTCGTGGTCGTTGTCGCCCGCGAGCTGGCCATTACGGGGTTGCGGCTGCTGGCTGCCTCTAAAAACGTCGTGCTGGCGGCGGAGGGTTACGGCAAGCACAAGACGATCTCCCAGATTGTCGCCATCATCGCCATCTTCGTCCAGGCCTCCTATAACGAATGGGGCCCGGTGGGCCGCGTCATCTTCGGCTTCCACTTTCCCGGCCAGGCGCCCTGGATCGAGTGGTTTACCGAACTCTCCAAGTGGCTGGCGGTGGCGCTCACCTTCATCTCGGGCTGGCTGTACCTCTGGCGCAACCGCGCCATTTACCTGCAAGACCTGTGAAGCTTTGGGTCGCTCAAGGCTTTGGCGTCGGGCGGATTCCCGTCGCGCCAGGGACGTTCGGCTCGGTGGTGGGCGTGCTGTGGTTTGGTCTCTTGCTTATGACCGGCAACCTCTGGTTGTTCATCGCCGGAACCATTGCCACCGTGGCCCTCTCCGTTTGGCTGTGTGGCGCTGCCGAGCGAATCCTGGGACAAACGGACCCGGGATCAGTCGTGCTGGATGAAATCGCGGCAATGCCTGTTTGCTTCCTTGGCTGGGTCGCTGTCCTGGCTTCGAAGACCGGCGCTCTCCCAAAGTGCGCCGACTTCTTTTCCCCGCACACATGGCCGCTCACGCTGGGGGTGTTTGCGGCCTTTCGCTTCTTCGATATCGCCAAGCCCTGGCCGGTATATCAGAGCCAGTCTTTGCCCGGAGGCTGGGGCGTGACGATCGATGACGTGCTGGCGGCCGTTTACGTGAATGCAGCCGTCCTGTTGGTCTATGCGGGAAAGACGCTGCTGTAGCTCAACGGGCGGCTGAGCGCGCCTGGCCACGGCGCCCGCCGGCCGGGCCTAGCCGCCGGCATGAGAGACACGACTTAGTGCTTCGGCGGCGGTGTGGGCAACGGCAAAGTGTCCCCCGTCGTGCCGTGCGCGGGTTGGTACACCCCGGGTTTCAAACCCTTCAGCGGGTTGCGTTGCCGCCAGTTAGCCCAGATCGAGCCAGCAGCCACCAGGACGATCACGATGCCCAATCCAATCAACGCCTTTCGCCAATCCACCTTCGAGAGCTGCAGCATGAGGAAATCGACGGAGCTGTGCTTGTGCTCCGCCAGCGATGGCGGCTCCGCGAACTTCGTGGTGCCCGCCAGCTCGGCCTCCAGCGCCGCCATGATTTGCGGCACATCCAGCTTGAGCAAAGTAGCGTAGCTGCGCACGAAGCCCTTGATATACACTGGTGCCGAAAATACATCGAAGTTCCCATCCTCCAGGGCGCGGAGATGGTCGGTCCGTATCTTCGTAATCTCCACGACCTGCTGCTCGGTGAGGTTCTTGGCCTCACGAGCCTGACGAAGCTGTTCAGAGACTGTGGACATGACCCTCATCTTGTAACTGTTTCCGGCAGGCCTTGGCAATCCCCGAAAACGCAGTGCCGCTTTCCGGTGCGGGAACAGCCGAATTCCTTCGAAGACCCGTCGTAATCCCGTCGTAATCCCGTCGAAACTCCGTCGTAACTTCAGGCTAGCAATACCGGAGCAACGAGCCTGCGCCAGGCGTAGGCTCCCAGGTACGGAGTGGGGTGCCGAACGGGCACACCCGGCCCACCGCCCCCGCGCATTCTGGGCAGCGATCAGAAGCTCCCGGGTTCAGGCGGCCTGCCTAATACCGACGCTGCATCATCGGCCCCCCGGGGCCGCGGCTACGTGCCCGTTCTTTGCTGCCGAGCATCGCGTCGATGTTCTGCTGTTCGACCTCCTCCTCCTGCCGCCGTTTCTCGGCGTAACGCTCATGCTTCTTCATCTCCTCCTCGGTCCAGGCGTTGGCCTCCCGGTAGTCGCCGCAATAAGGCACCAGCAGGTCTATCCAGCACGCGATCTTCTCCAACTCCTCTCGCGAAAGCTTCACGCCCTGGTGGCCTTTCTCGAGCAAGGTCATTAGCTCGCTCCGGGCCGCGCCGGCAAAATACGCCGGCAGCGCCTCCGGCACCGATTGCGCGCCAATCCAGTTGACCACCCGCCCCTGGCAATTGCCGTGGAACGGCCCCTCCGAGGACAGAGGCGGGATCACACCGGAGGATTGAGCGGCTGAGCTCGAGGTTCCCCCGCTCGCGCGGTCAGGGGCGTCAACCGTAGCCTGCGTCAGGACGAGATAGGCGTCGCTCCATTTCCGCTTGGCGGTGCGGTCTTCTGTCACCTCCCCAAGCAGGCTGAAGACAAGCTCGTCCTTCACGCCATCGCCGGTTGCTGCGGCAGGTCGCCTCCGGCCAAGAACCGGCTCGCGAGTTTTGCCCTCGACCAGCGTGCGGATGGGTTGGCGGTCCTTGTGACAGCGCACGCAATGGCGATCCAGGATGGGCTGTACCTCATGGGAGAAGCTGAACCCGCGCGGCGGTCCATAGAACGGCTCGAGCGGCTGCGGCCCGGCTTTCATGGCCAGGCTGAATCCATAGTCCCGTGCCGGAGGCGCCGTGTTCTTGTGCTCATGGCAGCCGATGCAGGCGTTGTACTCACCGGGTTGCAGCGTGCTCCAACTGCGCATCGTCTGGACTGCGCAGCCGCGCTCGTCCAGCGCCTGGAAGTAAACGGGCTTCCGCGCCGGCACCGTGAAGAGCGCCGAGCCGTCCTCATACACCTTGGCCTCGCCGAGGATGGTCTTCACGTCCCAGGCGCCGTTGCCGATGGAGATGGGCGTGCTGGCGAGCGCGCCCCCGGCCGGGCCGCCGCTGCCATTGTGGCCTATGCCCGCGGCGCGGAATTCCAGCGCCACCACGCGCAGCTTGCGGATCGTCCCGCGCGGCACCCCGGCCAGGCCGGCACCGGCATAAATGTCCTGCATATAGAACGTGCCGGCTACCTGGTTGTAATCCATGCGGTTGGCCCACACCAAAGGCTGCGGGCGCGCCGCCAAAGCTACGGGTTGGCTGCACGGCAGGCGCCGGTCCCAAGCCAGCAGTTCCCGCCGGCCCGCGAAGTCCATCCAGTAGATGCCGAAGTCCGCGTCGCCCCGCCGCCGCTCGGGCTGATCCCACCCCAGCGGCGCGTAAGTCACCAGGCATTCCTGCTCGTTCAAAGGCCACGGATACTGCCAGAGCTCGCCCGCCTGCCCGTAACCGTCTATGCGCTCCGTCGGCGTGTCACGCACCGGCGCGACGAGCTGGACCCCGGTGTTCTCCTGCCGGCCCCGGGCCGGGTCGATCACCGCCAGCTTGCCCGCCTGCGGCGTGTGATGACCGCAGAGAATGGCCAGCACCTTTTGCGTGCCGGGGATGCCGCGCGCGTGCGCGATGGTCGTGGGGAACCATGAATTGTTCCCGTAGAACTCCGTCTGCCCAGTGCCGTCGGGGTTCATTTGGAACAGCGGCTGCACGAAGATCTGGCCCCGGTCGTTGTAGTCCCAGCGAGTGTAAATGACCCGGCCATCGTCCATCACTTGCGGATACACCGTGTGCACCTGGTCGAAGCCCAGCCGCCGGAGATAGCGGCCATCCGGGTTGCAGGTGTAAAGGTTGCTCGCTTCCGTCCACCAGCAATCCACCGTCTGGACGCAGCGCGTCGAGGCGAAGACGATGTCGTTGTTGGCCAGGTAAGCGGGCTCGTAATCAGCAAAGCCCAGGCCCGTCGTAATCTGGCGCACGACATTGGTCGCGACGTTCAGCTCGTAGAGATGGTAGTCATCCTCGTCGAGCGACTTCTTCCATGCGAACAGCACCCGCTGGCCGTCCCACGACACCGCCGGATCGCGGATTGCGCCCGTCGGATCCGCTACCAGCGTGCGGACCTTGCCGTAAAGCCCCTCCATCTCCAGCACGCACAGCTCCGAGTCCGGCAGGAAATGGCGCTCGTCCTGCGCGTCCGATTGCCCTTCGGTGTAGGCGAAAAACGATGGGCGGATCGTCCGGTGCTTGGTGAAGACGATCCGCGGAGCCTTGGCCAGCACGGTCTTGAGCCGCTGCTGCCGCCGTTGCTCGCAGACCTTCACGTACAGGTCCAGCCAGCGGCGGTCCCTCGCCGGAGCGGCTGCTTGGACTAGTCGATCCAATTCCTGCCGCAGCGCGCGCCCCGGCTGGTCCAGCTCGGCGACCGCCTTCTCCACCAGCCGCCGCTCCAGGCTCACGGCGTCACCCGGTTGCAACCACCCCGCGAATTCAGCGCCGCCGTCTTGCAGCGCCCAATCCCACTGCACCGGGAAATCGTCCTTCACGCGAAACCAAACCTGCCGAGCGGCAGTCGCTTGCTCCGATCCAGACAGCCCCGCCCCCTCCAGCGCGGCCCGGCACGCCAGCATCGTCTCCACCCAGCCCGACTGGCGGACGTAAAGCTCCGCCGCGGGGGAAGCAGTGGCAAACCCGATTGCGAGCAAGAGCGGCCACAGTAAGCAGACAGCGCCAATAGAGGAACTTCCGAAGGGAAACAGCAACCGTGTTGTGCCATGAATACTGCGCGGCCGAGCCGCAGCCAAAGCCAACCCAGCCCTAACGCAGAGACGCAAAGAAACGCTAAGAAACGCAGAGTCATTGAACTCTCTGCGGCTCTCTGCGAATCTCTGCGCCTCTGCGTTAAATCCTCGCCGTCTCCGCGCAAATCGGGATGTCGCGGGGCGAAGAAAGGAAGACTCGTGCGCCAAACCTCCATCCTTGCGCCGGCCACCACGAGGTCCAGGGCTTCGATTGCGCGCGAATATCATTTGCTCTGCTTTCCGACGCCAACCTTGCGCCGCTCGGCGCCAATATTCGAGGATTTTCGGGCGTCACCCCGCCTGCCGGTGCCCGAGTCTTCCGCTATTCCCGGGCTTTACTTCCGCCTTTCCACCCTTTCTATATTCAACTTTCTCCCGATCCAGCTTGCCTTCAGGCCGCTCGCCCCCTTGGTCACGCATCACGCATCACGCATCATTCCCGGCTTTGAGCAGCCTCGTCCCGCCTTTCTACTTTCTGCCTTCTGCTCTCTGCTTTGGCTTGGTAGTAGCCTTGGTGTCGCATTAGCCGAGTTCGCGGCCATTTCTGCGCATCCTGACACCACCACCGGAACGCCGGATTCTTCCGGCAGCCTCAGTCCCACTCTCCCGCCTGCCGGGTGAATCCGGCATTCCGCCCTTCTTCATTCTGCATTCGGCATTCTTCCTTATTCATTCCCCTCGGCCCGCCCCAACCCGCACGCCTCGCCCTGCCAACACCGTAGCGCCACCGGATCACCCCCTTGGTTGCAAGGATGTTGCAAGCATGTTCCTAGGATGTTCCTTGCTTGTTTCTGGCTTCTTGGTCCCTCTCTTTGTTCCCTCCTGCCCCCAGGTCGCGGCACCCCGGACACGCCGAGACCCGCGCTCTGCGGCCCTGTCTCCCGCCTTCAGCCCGGGCGCCGATCCGATCCAGCCGCCCGGCCTCGCGCCCGCCCACAGTCGCCATTCCCAATATAGAGACGGAAGGAGCCTTGTCAAGGTTACAATGACCGCCACCAGCAGTTCGGGCGTATCGGGATAGTACCACCCGCCGCCAGCCGCCCAAATCCGAATTCCGAGGGCCGAAGCCAGGCTTGGGAATATCGGGTTTCGGGTTTCGGCCTTCTTTCGGCCATCGGATTTCGGGCTTCGGGTTTGGGCCTTTGCACTCACGGGTTAGTGGTAATATCAAGCAACGCCCCGCCCATTTCTGCTTTCTGCTTTCTGTTTCCTGCTTTTGCTTCAGGGTGACTTTGCCAGGGCTTTCGATATTGGATGTTGGATGTTGGATGTTCGGTGTTTCCAATAAGCCTCTCGAATACAACTCCCCTCCTACGCCGTCCTCGGGCTGGTCTGGGGACACCCTGGCACCACCCTGGACATGTCCTATATCCGCGCGCCATTTGCCATGTGTCGGTCTGGGGCGACCGGTGGGAGGACATTCTTGTCGCTGATGTTGTTAGGGGTATGCTGTGGTTTGATGCGACCGAAAAAGGGTCGTGAGAATGCCATGTTTCTGCGGGACGCCGTTCACCCGGGTGAGCGCTTCATGGCTGCTAAACGTAAAGCGCATGATCGGCTCTCCCGCAAAAGGCTTGAATTGAGGAGGGGAGTGTGGGGTTTTTACACAAATGAACGCGGTCAAAGTTCGACCCTTTGCTCAAACAGAGGCCCCGGCCGCGTTTCGGCCCCCCTTTGCAAGTCCTCAATTCCAGGGTATATTAAAGCGCTATGAAGGCGACGACCTTGCGAATCTTGGTGGTTATCCTATTCTTCCTGGAGGCAAACGCGGTTCTGCTTTTCGCCCAGGCCAATTCCTCCCTCGAAGCCGTGACCTGTCTCACCAACCGAACCCTCCTGCAGCGGGGGGCCGGGTGGACGCTTCTGGAGAGCCCGATGACAATGCCGGGCGGCATTAAAGTATTCACCAACGGCACGTACCAGGTGAACGAGGGCAAAAATCGCCACTTGGAGGCGGGGCAGCTCCTTCGCGCGGACGGGTTCCTGTTGAATACGGACGGCTCGGCAATGCCCGCGTTCGACCACATTGTCATGAGCAACGGGAAGGTGATGGTCTTCAAGGATGGCGAAGGCGAAGGGCTGACCACCGCGCTGACCTTGCCCGACGGCTCTATTATCAATCCCGATGGGTCTTATTCCCGTCCATACTTGCGCCGCTCCCGCCTGGTGGATGGCCAACTCCTGACCTTGGAGGGTGCCTCCATAACGGGGTTGGACACCATCACCTTGCGCGACGGCAAAGTAGTGGTTTGTAAATCCGGGCGCTTGATTCAACTTGAGTCCCCTCTCCAGACCATGGGCATGTACGACGGAAGCCGCGTCCGAGGCGACGGTCTTCTCACCTCCAGAGATGGCACCACCTCCAAACTAGCCGAGGGCCAGACGATCACGGTCGAAGGCGTGCGGGCGGAGTGGTAGGGCGCGCCGCGATTCGATGGGGCGGCGTGACCTTCCGAACCTGGGCGGGGACAGCGGGGCGGTCGCGATCTGCCTTGCGCCAGGGCTTGGGCACCAGGGAATCCGTGACCCGCAGCGGAGCAAGGACTGCTGAAAACGCGTAACCCATTGTAAACATGGTGGTAACGGTGTCGGTGACAGATTCTATACGCCTATACGGGGTGAAGCGCGACGTGAAGTTGCAACGTTTGCTGCCTAGTATGGGCCGTCCGTAATTAAGCCCTGTGTTTCGCCACAAGTATTCTACGGAAGCAGGCACCTAACGCGGTGCGTTTTGGGGTCTAATGCCTTCCGGACAACGGAGCAAACCTGGGAGTCTCAATCCGGGGGAGCACTAGAATTGGATGACAGGGTTAAGGGCGACTTGCGCAGGAACACCGTTGGAGTACATTTGGAACATGAGTTTGGAGCAGCTTAAAAACGCAGTGGCGTCGCTAAGCAGTCAAGAGCAGGCCGAATTGATCTCTTATGCACTGCAGTTGCGTTACGCGGGCGACTTGGACTATCGCCGCGCAGTGACCGATCGCCTTAATGACTCCAATAAATCGCATTGGTTGACCCCGGAAGAATTTGAGCGCCGCCTGGATAACGCATGAGGATTCATGCGCCCTTACCAGGTTTATATCAATCAGGAAGCCCTGCTCTCAGCTCCGCGCTCTGCTCCAATGCGCAAGGCGGTGATGGACTTTATCCGCAGCTTGGCCGCCGACCCTCATTGCACCGGGGACTTTGCGGAGAGCGATGAGGTAGGCAGAACCGTATATGTTAAGATCGTGGGCCGTTTCGCTATAACCTTCTGGGCTGATCATGCCGTTTCGGAAGTAAAGGTTACGCACATCCAGCCAGCAGACAAATAGCCCATTCTGCTGGGGTTAATCAGTCCGCAAACAGGAAGCGGAGGTCGTCCAGGGTGAGGCTTTGCGCGAACTTCTCCTCGCCGAGCACGTCGGCCATGAGTGCGCTCTTTTGCTTCTGGAGGGCGCGAATCTTCTGCTCGATGCTCTCGCGCATCAGCAGGCGGTAGGCCATCACGTGGCTGGTCTGACCGATGCGGTGTGTGCGGTCGATGGCCTGGGCTTCCACCGCCGGATTCCACCACGGATCGAACAGCACCACGTAGGACGCCGCCGTGAGGTTGAGGCCGAAGCCCCCGGCCTTGAGGGAAATCAGGAACACGGTGCCGCCTTTCGCAGACTGAAAGTTCTTCACCAAATCGCCGCGGTTCTCCGTGCTGCCCGCGAGATAATAGTGCGGCCACTCGCGCTGCTTCACGGTTTCGCGCAACCGGTCGAGCATGGTGACGAACTGCGAGAAGACGAGCACCTTGTGGCCTTCCTCCATGAGCGGCTCGAGCAGGTCGAGCAGGGCGTTGACCTTGGCGCTTTCGACCTCGCCCAGCTTATCGTTCACGAGCGCGGGGTGGCAGCAAATCTGCCTCAGCCGGAGCAGGGAGGTAAGGACGTTGAAGCGTTGTTCGTTGAGCTGGGCGCTCGTCTGGACTCCGAGCAGCAACCGCTGGGCGCGCTTCAGCTCGGCGCGGTAGAGCTTGAGCTGTTCGCCTTCCATGTCGCAGAGCAAATCCTCTTCCACGCGGTCAGGCAAGTCCTTGGCGACCTGGCCTTTGGTGCGGCGCAACAGGAAGGGGCGGACGCGCGCGGCGAGCCGGCGGCGGGCGAGGGGATCGTCCTGCGCATTGAAGCGGCGGAGGAACTCGGCGCGGTTGCCGAGGACGCCGGGCATGGCGAAGCCGAAGATGCTCCAGAGATCGAGCAGCCGGTTTTCGATGGGCGTGCCGGTAAGGGCGAGGCGGTAATCAGCCTGCAACGCGCGGGCGGCTTGGGCGGTTTGCGAGTCGGGGTTCTTGATGTACTGCGCTTCGTCGAGGATCGCCGCCTGCCAGGTGACTTTGGCGATGGCCGGCGAGAGCGAGCGGAGCTGCGCGTAGTTGGTAACGATGATGTCGGCCTCATCCCGCGCGGCCGCGAGCGCGGCGGCAGGCTGACCCGTCCAGCGGCGGACGCGCAGGCTGGGATAAAAGCGCTCCGCCTCGGCGACCCAGTTGTCGGTGACCGACTTGGGGCAGACGACGAGGCTGGGCTGGGCTTTACCCTTGGCGTCGGCGCGCAGCCACGCAATCCACACGAGGGCTTGCAGGGTCTTGCCGAGGCCCATGTCGTCAGCCAGCACGCCGCCGAAACGATTGGTGGTGAGGTAGGCGAGGAAGTGGTAGCCCTCGATCTGATACGGTCGCAGCTCCGCGCGAATCGGCTCCGGCACAGGCGGCGAGACGCGGGCCTTCAATTCCCCGACCCGGCGGTGGATCTGCTCGACGCGCGCCGGGGCGAGGAACTTCTTGGCGGCGTTATCGGCGAGCTGTAGCGCGTGGAAGCGCTGGGGTTCGGCGGTAAAATCACGCGGGGCGAGGCCGAGCCTGGCGAGCTGCTCGTCGTCTTCGGGGGT
>Ga0181518_10005537_pt1 | contig 10884 bp, 9 predicted proteins | sample PEATcosm2014_Bin_28_FD_119751 | JGI IMG/M metagenome (GOLD analysis project Ga0181518, IMG submission 119751) | Peatland microbial communities from MTU Mesocosm Facility, Houghton, MI, USA - PEATcosm2014_Bin01_60_metaG | ecosystem: Environmental > Terrestrial > Soil > Wetlands > Peat | place... | reverse complement strand
TAACTAACTAGATAAGGGCTAAAGAATCTCCCCCCGGTGTCGAATGAGACACAAGCACCCCCGTCGGGAGGAGCAGGTCATGGTAACTGTGCAACGTCAAGGTCTCGAATCCTGCGTCGCCGCAGTCGACGACGACGGGATCTGGCCGCTGCCCGCGCTGACCGAGCGCGAGGACGAGCTCGGGGCGCTGAGCCGCACCGTCGCAACCGCGCTCGACGAGCTCGCCGAGGTCACCTCTGACTTCTCCTGCGGCTCGGCCCGTAGCTCGGTCGCCGTGTCGGCGATCCACGACAAGCTTGAAGGGCTGGGGCAGGAGCTCCACGAGGTGACCGAGCGCGTCGGCTCGCTGCGCGGCTCCGCGGAGGAGACCGCCGAGTCGGCCGGCGCGTCCGCCGAGCTCGCCGGCCAACTGTCGGCTGAGAGCGCGACGGGCCTGGAGGTGATCGGGCCGGTGATCGACGCGATCGGCCAGATCAGCGCGCAGGCCACACGGGTGCACGAGCTCGTCGAGACCCTGGCCCACAACGAGCTGGAGAGCATCGGGCAGTTCTCGGCGATCATCGACCGCATCGCCGGCCAGACGAGGTTGCTGGCGCTCAACGCCGCGATCGAGGCGGCCCGCGCCGGCGAGCACGGGCGCGGCTTCGCCGTCGTCGCCGACGAGGTCGGCCGGCTGGCCTCAGAGACGGCCGCCCAGACGTCGCAGATCCGCGACACCGTCAAGCAGACACAGTCGCAGATGGAGGCCGTCCTGGAGGCCGCCGGCACCGCCCGCGAGCAGTCGGCGCGCAGCGCGCAGGATGCCGGGGCGGGCCGCGAGGCCTTGGAGCGCATCGCCGAGCTGGTCAGCATCTCCAGCGACCGGGCGACCCAGATCGCCGCGCTCGCGCGTCGCCAGCTAGCCGACGTCAACGCGATCGACGCGAACCTGCACGCGATCACCGCTGGCAGCGCTCAGATCGAGGAACTCGCCCACTCTGTGGCCGGGCGCCAGCTCGACCTGTCGGCGGGCACCGAGCGGGCGTCGGCGGCGATCGGACGCTTCGACACCGGTGGGCTCTTCGGCCGGTTGCGCGGCCGCTGCGAGCAGCTCGCCGGCGACCTGGCGGAGATCCTCGAGCGCGCGATCGACAGCGGACGGGTGAGCCGCTCCCAGGTGCTCGAGCTGCGCTACAAGGAGGCACGCGGGAACGTGATCGGGCGCTTCGCGAGGTTGTTCGATGTCTCGCGGGTGGACCCCGCGGGATTCTCACCGCCCAAGTACCACACCGCCTACGACGCGATCGTCGATCAGAAGATGATGGCAGTCATGGACGCGGTGCTCGCGGACGAGCCCGGTCTCACCTTCGCCCTCCCGTTCGACCTCAACGCCTACGCGCCTGCGCACAACACCGTCTTCACGAAGGACATCACCGGCGACGCCGCCAGCGACCTGGCCGGCAACCGCAGCAAGCGCTTCTTCCTTGACTCCGCCGCGCTGACACGCGCCTCCCGGATGGAGCTCGGGATCGACCTGCCGGGTGAGATCCTGACGCGGTCCGGCATCGTCGCCGCCGGCGCGTCGCTGACCGAGCCCCACCACTCGGGCCGGCCGTTTCTGTTGCAGACCTACGCGCGCGACACCGGCGCCGTGCTGAGCACGCTGTCGGTGCCGTTGTATGTCACGGGCGAGCGCTTCGGGTGCGCCTGCATCGGCTGGGATCCCGAGCGGCTGCACAGCTGAGCGGCAGACCGGTCCCACACCGCGTCGACCGGGGCAACACGGCGCCAGCCGCCGTTTTGAACGGTGCAACAACGGCTTCCGACACGCGGGATGCCATGATCAGGTCATGACCGCAACCAGTGAAATCCTTCAATCGATTGAACTTCGCCTCACTCAGCTGAGGGAGGAGATCAGTGCACTTCAGTCCGCGCGCGCAGCCCTCAACGGTCGCAACGGGCAGACCACCGCCACCCGTTCGAGGCGGGCAGCCCCTGATCGTGCCGAGCGGGTCGCCCCTGATCGTGCCGAGCGGGTCGCCCCCGATCGTGCCACCAGGGCGGCCCCAGAAAGTGCCAAGGAGACCCCTGCCGCGCGTGCTGCCAAGGAGGCTCCCGTCGCGCAAGCCAAGGAGGCCCCGGTCGCGCAAGCCGAGGAGGCCCCCGTCGCCCACGCGGCCGTGGAGCCCGCGCCGCAGTCCAACGGCGAGCAGCCGGCGGCCACGAAACCGCTGCGCGCCCGAACCGCTCGGCGCAGGCGGCGGAGCCCAGCCAAGCAGGGCACGACTGTCGTGCCCGCCGGAAAGCTGGAGCTGCTCCTCGCCGCCACAGACGGACTCACCACCACCACATTGGCCGAGCAGACCGACGCCAGCCGCGACCAGGTGCTTACCCTGCTGCGGGAGATGGAGGCGCGCGGGACCGTCCGCCGAGTCGGTCAGCGGCGCGGGACGCGCTGGCACTTGATCACCGATGAGGAGCGGATCGCCCAGCGCGCCGCCGAGCTGGCCGCTCAGAGCCGAGCAGCCACGTCCTGATCAGCGCGGCGACGCGCCGCCCCTGCCGGCGCGTCGCCCGCCTCGCAGCATCTCCGCGGCGATCACCAGTTGCTGGATCTGGCTGGTGCCCTCGTAGATCCGAAACAGGCGCGCGTCGCGGTAGAAGCGCTCGACGGCGACGCCCCGCATGTAGCCGGTTCCGCCGTGGATCTGGACTGCGCGGTCGGCGACCCGACCGACCATCTCGGACGCGAACAGCTTCGCGCACGCGGGACCGAGCCGGCGATCGGTCCCCGCGTCGTAGGCCCGCGCGGCCTCGATGACGAGCGCCCGCCCGGCCATCAGATCGGTCTGCGAATCGGCGAGCATCGCCGCGACCAGCTGGTGCTCGGCGATCGGCTTGCCCCCCTGGCGCCGCGTGACCGCCCGCTGGAGCGACTCGTCGACGAGCCGCGCCGCCATGCCGACGCATTGCGCCGCGATGTTGAGGCGTCCATGACCCAGGCAGCCCAGCGCGGTTCGGTAGCCCTTCCCCTCCACGCGGCCGATCAACGCGTCCCCGCCCACGCGGACGCCGTCGAGGATCACATCGGCGGTCCAGGCGCCCGCCTGTCCCATCTTGTGGTCCCGCGGGCCAACGCTGAGGCCCGGCGTGCCGGCCGGCACCGCGAACGCCGAGATGCCGTCGGCGGGCGCACCCTCGCTGGACGTCCGCGCGAACACCATGAACAGGTCCGCCACCGGCGCGTTGGTAATGAAGCGCTTGGTGCCGTCGAGCACCCATTGCTCGCCGTCGCGGCGCGCGCTAGTCGTCAGGTCGACGGGGCTGGAACCGGCCTCAGGCTCGGTGAGCGCGAACGCCGCCGTCAGGTCCCCGGAGGCCAGCCGCGGCAGCAGCGCTCGCTGCTGCTCGGGGGTCCCGCCGAGCAGCAGCACGTGACCGGCGATCCCGTTGTTGGTCCCGAACAGTGAACGAAACGCCGGCGTCGTCCAGCCGAGCTCGAACACGAGCTGCACCTCCTGCTCCATCGTCAGCCCGATCCCGCCGTACTGCGCCGGCAGCGAGAATCCGAACAGCCCCAGATCGGCGGCCTGCGCGCGGATCCGCTCCGGCACCTCGTCGGTCTCGTCGATCTGCGCCTCGAGCGGGACGACCTCTCCGCGCACGAAGCGCCGAACCTCGCGCAGCATCACCCTGAACATCTCAGCGCTCGGCGCATCATCCACCACAGCTCGCCGGCTCATCGCAGCCCCCCAGTCGGGCCCCGATCGGCCCCTCGGATCTCGTGCATCGCCACATTCTGCAAGCCGCCGGGTCGCGACCGTCGGGCGGTCGGGTCGCGAGCGTCGGCCGGTCGTGATCGGACGGACGTTTGCCGCCATTATCGACGTCAACGTCTCACTCGACGCGCGGCCGGCGCTGCGGTGGACGTTTGCGGACAGCGGTGACGACCGCTGAACGGTGGCAGCCGCCGGCCCCGGGCAACCACTACGCTCAAACGATGACCGCCGAGGGAGACGAACCGCCGCCAGAGGCGGGAAAGCTCCCGGCTGGGCGGCTGGCGCGCACGGCGCGGGTCGGCGGCCTGGTCACGGGTCAGAGCCTGCGCTGGGCCGGGATGCGCACCGCCAACCGGGTCCGCACGCCGGAGCGCGCGGCCGCCGCGCAGAGCGAGCGCACGGCCGCGCTCGTGCACCAGCTCGTCGATCGGCTCGGCGAGATGCGGGGGGCGGCGATGAAGGCCGGGCAGATGCTCTCAATGGTGGAGTTCGACGGGCTCGGCGAGCGACAGCAGGAGGAGCTGCAGCGCAAGCTCGCCGCGCTGCGCGACGACGTGCCACCGGTGGCGTTCGCCGACCTCGAGCGGCTGATGCGCGAGGAGCTGGGCGGCCCGCTGGCGCGAGTGTTCTCCGAGTTCGACGAGCGCGCGTTCGCGGCCGCCTCGATCGGCCAGGTCCACCGCGCCGTCACCGTCGAGGGCGACGAGGTCGTCGTCAAGATCCAGTACCCCGGCGTCGCGGAGGCCGTCGAGACCGATCTGCGCAACGCGACGATGCTGCTTCCGCTCGTCCGGCGGCTCGCTCCGGGACTCGACGCCAAAGCGCTGATGGCCGAGCTGCGCGAGCGGATCAGCGAGGAGCTGGACTACGAGCTCGAAGCGGTCAACCAGCGCCGCATCGAGCGGCTGATGCGGGGGCATCCGTTCGTCAGCGTTCCGCGCGTCCATACCGACCTGTGCACGCGCCGCGTGCTCGTCTCCGAGTTCGTCGAGGGCGATCGGTTCGAGGTCGTGCGCCGGACCGGCCAGGCCGACCGCGACCGCTACGGCGAGATCGTCTTCCGGTTCTTCTTCGGCCTGCTCTATCGCGAGCGGATCGCCCTCGGAGACCCCCACCCCGGCAACTACCTACTGCGCCCCGACGGCCGGGTCTGCTTCCTGGACTTCGGTCTGCTGCGCGATGTCGGCGCCGCCCGCATCGCCGGCGAGCGGGCGATCACGCAGGCGGTGCGCAAGCAGGACGCGCCGGCGCTCAAGGCCGCGCTGCTGACGGGCGGTTATCTCCCCGCCGATCGGGCTGACGCAGTCGATCCCGACCTGGCCCTGGGGCTGATGCGGATGGCGATCAAGTGGTACGCGGTGCCCGGCCAGCGCCGGTTCTCGCCTGACAACGCCCGCCGCCATCGCGGCGCCCAACGGCCCGACGCCCGGCAGCGAGCCGCGCTGCGTAAGCAGGTCAATCAGTTCACGCTGCCGCCAGAAGCGCTTCTCATTCGTCGCATGCACGCCATCGTCGCCGTGGTCCTCGGGCAGCTGCGGGCGGGAGCGGACTGGGGGACGATCGCCGCCGAGTACCTGCACGGGATTCCGGCCGCCACCGCGCTCGGACAGCTCGAGGCCGCCTTCCTCGCTCCCAGGCGCGCCCCCGCCTGACGACATCAGGCGATCAGCTGTCGTCGACCTCGACGCCGCGCCAGAAGGCGACAGGGCGCATCGCGCCGCCGATTGTCCGCCGCCTCAAGATCGCCGTCGAGCTGACGACCATCCGAACCATGCCAACTCCCGCGCCTTTTTCGCCTGACCGCACCTACCGCCTCGTTACCCGCAGCGACTTCGACGGCCTCGTCTGCGCGGCGCTGCTCAAGGAGCTGGGGCTGCTCGACGAGATCGTATTCGCCCACCCCAAGGACGTGCAGGACGGGAAGGTCGAGCTGACCGGGCGCGACATCACGACCAACCTCCCCTGCTCCCCGCAGGTGGCGCTCGCCTTCGACCATCACTCCTCGGAGCGCCAGCGCGTGACCGAGGACGCTGCCAGCCGCGTAATCGTCGCCGATGCCGCCTCCGCCGCCCGGGTGGTCTACGACCACTTCGGAGGCGCAGCCCGGTTCCCGCGGGTGACCACGGAGATGATGGAAGCCGTCGACCGGGCCGACGCCGCCCGCCTGTCGATCGAGGACGTCCTCGATCCACAAGGCTGGATCCTCCTCAGCTACCTGATGGATCCGCGCACCGGCCTCGGTCGCTTCCGCGAGTTCCGTATCTCCAACTACCAGCTCATGCTCGAGCTCATTGACCACTGCCTCGAGCTGTCGATCGAGCAGATCCTCGCTTCGCCTGACGTCGCCGAGCGCGTCGCGCTCTATCGCCGCCACAGCGAGGCCGCGGCCGATCAGATCCGCCGCTGCTGCACCGTGCACGGACGACTCGTCGTGCTCGACCTCCGCGACGAGGAGATCATCCACCCCACCAACCGCTTCCTCCTGTATGCGATCCATCCTCAATGCACGGTGTCGATCCACGCGCTCTGGGGCCTGCGGCAGCAGAACACGGTGTTCGCCGTCGGGCGCTCGATCCTCGACCGCTCGTCGCAGCTGGACATCGGCGCCCTGATGCTCTCCTACGGTGGGGGCGGTCACGAGGCCGCCGGAACCTGCCAGATCGGCAACGACCGGGCCGAGGCCGTACTCGCCGAGCTCGTCCAGACGATCGCCGGCGGCGAGCGCGAGCTCGTCGGCGGCTGAACGACCGCCGCGTAGACGGAGGGATCCGGCGGCCCGCCCCGGCCGCGGCAGGGTGGCGTCGGTGCGTTAGGCTCGGGCCGTGCGGTTCAGCGCTGACCGGCCGATGGGCCTGGCTCCGGCGACGGTGCTCGATTACCGTGAGCTGGCGCGGCGCCGGCTCCCGCGCCAGCTGTTCGACTACATCGACGGCGGCGCATACGACGAGTCCACGATGCGCGCCAACGTGGCCGACCTGCGGGGGATCCTGCTGCGCCAGGTCGTGATGCACGACGTCTCGGTACGAGACCCGGCAGTGGAGGTGCTCGGCCGGCGGCTGGCGCTGCCGGTGATCCTCGGGCCGGTGGGCCTGGGGGGCATGTTCGCCCGGCGCGCCGAGGTGCAGGCGGCACGCGCTGCGGACACGGCGGGCGTGCCGTTCGTCGAGTCGACGGTCTCGATCTGCGGCATCGAGGAGGTGGCGCGGGCCACGTCGAGCCCGCCCTGGTTTCAGCTGTACGTGATGCGTGACCGCGGCTACACCGAGGATCTCATCGCACGGGCCCGCGCGGTCGGGTCCGAGGTGCTCGTCCTGACGATCGACCTCGCGGTCACCGGCGCCCGCCATCGGGACACGCGCAACGCCATCGCCGGTCACCCCTCCGCCCTCGCTCAGGCGCGACGCGGACTTGACCTCGCCACCCATCCGCGGTGGATCCGGGACGTCGCGGTCCGTGGCCGGCCGCTGACGTTCGGCAACCTGGAGCAGGCGGTCCCGGGCGCCGGCACCCCGGCCGCGTTTCGGGACTGGGTCGCGGCTCAGTTCGACCCGAGCGTCACCTGGGACGACATCGCCTGGGTGCGGCGCAACTGGGACGGCCGGCTTGTCGTCAAGGGCGTGCTCGACCCCGAGGACGCGCGGCGCGCCATCGAGGCCGGCGTCGACGGCGTGATCGTGTCCAACCATGGCGGCCGCCAGCTCGACTCGGTACCGTCGACCGCGCGGGCGCTCCCGGACGTCGTCGACGCCGTGGGCGGCGAGGTCGAGGTGCTCGTGGACGGTGGCGTGCGGACCGGGCTCGACGTCGTCAAGCTGGTCGCGCTCGGCGCCGGCGCGGTCCTGATCGGACGGCCGTGGGCGTGGGCGGTGGGCGCGCGCGGCGAGGCGGGCGTGCGCCACATCCTGGAGGTCATCAGGTCCGACATCGATGTGGCGCTCGCCCTGACTGGCCACACCTCGTTCGCCGGGATCGACCGCTCCGCCCTGTGCCGGCCCGGCTCCCCCGTGGCCCCGTCGCTTCCGTAACGACAATCGCGCAACTCCGCCACCGTCACAACGCGGGTTAGGATCGGCGACGATGGGGCTGACCGGCGCCCGTTTCGCCGCTCACCGGTGATTCCGCGGCGCGGCCCCGCAGCCGAACGTCGCGCGCGCGAAATCGAGCACGATCGCGGTGGCATCGAGATGCTGCGGGATCGGTCCGATCAGACAGGCCGGCATGTACTGCCGGCTGCCGGGCCAGCCGTGTCCCCCGCCCTGGATCCGGTAGAGGATCACCGGCGGGCTTCCGGGCGCCCCGGGCGCCCAGGTCAACCGCTCCACGCGATACTTGCCCCCCGCCGCGCCGTTGAGCGAGTCGACCGACGGCACGCCGACGCAGCCGTTGGCCGCTGCCCACTCCGCGGCCAGTGCCTCGGGAGGGGCGGATTCATGGCCGGATTCGTCGAGCAGTATCCGCCGCACGTGCTTGAGGGCGAGGCGCCCCATCGAGCCGCGCGGCAGGCCGCCGGCATACGGCAGCATCGGATCGGCGGTGCCCGCCATCAGCAGCACCGCGGTCGGGCCCGCGGCGATCGGGGCCACGCCGCAGCTGGCGACCCGTGCCGTGCCCGTCACCAGGCCGATGCCGCTCACCTCCACAGCCCCGATGCGCACGACGCGCTCGACGAAGGTCGCGCCGGTGGAGACGCCGGTCATGAACACCCGGCCCGGATCAGCCGCCCCTGTCTGGACGAGCTCGTCGATCAGCGCCCCCACGAACGCGACGTCGTCGGCGCCGTCCCGGCGCCCGCAACCGTGGTCGTCCCAGATCTGCTCGAGGGCATCCGGGAACACGCACTGAAAGCCCTCCACCGGGCCGCGGGTCCCCAGCCCCGTCCACCACGCCATCCGCGACCCGGACGACCCGAGGCCGTGAAACCCGATCAGCAACGGAGGCGGGCCGGGCTCGGGGCCGCCACCCACCGCCGGCTCCGGAGGCTGCGGCGCGACCCAGTAGGTGCGCGCGAACCCCCCCACTTCGAGCGTATTGCGGTCCGTATATGCGGGCGGTCTGATCCGCAATTTCCTCATCCGTTATGACGGTAAACCGCCGGTTACCGAGGTGACATTCACCGAACCGGGCAGGCCCCCAGACAGGTCGACGAAACTCCTTGAAATGGCAATTTTCTACGCCGACTGCGCCTTGCCTCGGATATTCGTCGACGCGGGCGCGTTCGGTCTCCGATCCCAACGGTGGCACGAGCGCGCCCGGTACGCAACTCGTCGCCGGGGCAGGCAACCGCGGCGGAGCTACGTGGCTCGAGCTAGTGGTACATCCTGCAAGTTTGTTGTCACACGATCCTCTGAAGGTATTCGACGTACGGCCGCGAAAGTCCTTCAACGAACGGCGAGGCATGAGTAAATAGATTTACAGGATGCACCACTAGCTTGCTAGCCGGAGCTAGCTTAGCTAGCTAGGTGATGTCCGCGAGCCGCTGCACAACCGTGCCCTCGGCGAGCGTCGTCTCGCCAAGCGGGGTGAGGCGCCAGATTGGCGAGCGCTGGATCGACAACGGGGAGGCGAGCTGGGCGCTTTGGAGCAGATCTAGCGCGCGGCCGACCCGGGCCATCAGCTCCAGCGGCTTGAGTCCCCTGACGCCGTCGACGTCCCTCAGGAGGTATTCACACAGCTGCTGGACGCGCGCCGCGTTCCCTCCCGCGGGGCCGTCGGGGCCCAGGCCACGCAGCACGAGCACGGCAAGCTCCGTGGGCGGGAGCGCCTTGATGCGGTCGATCTCGGCCTGCACCGCGGCTTGTCGAGCAATCTTCTCCTCGCTTTTGCGAAACAACGGTGACATCGGTGCCTCCGGCGATCGTGCGCTCGGGGCGCGCCCTAGCGACTCCTCAGTCTAGTTTCTAGTAGGAGGGTTTGGCGAAACGATTGGCGGAACTATGCAGCCTGCTGGCGCAGGCGGGCAGAGGCGCGACTCCGGATCCGTAGCGAGCTGGACAAGAATTGGCTGGGCTTCGCCGTTCTCGCCGATCAACTCAAGCCACCGGAGGGCTGCGATGACTTGGGTCTGCTAGCCACCCGACATGCCATCGAGATAGCTGCGGTCGATCCGGGCGGAAGGTATGTCTGCTGCAAGCGCTCAAGCAGATTCGTCAGCGTCTTGAACGAGATGCATGGCGGGGCGTCAGGGGCTTTGGCGAGCCGAGCCCGGCGTCCAACGAGCGCTGCCTGAGCCGACCGCCGACGCGCGTCGCGTACGATCGTGGGCCGCCCACCCCGATCAGGAAGGTGAAGATCAGTGCCCGACGAGCAGTCGCTACTGGACCTGATCGCCGATAACCGCCAGGGTGTCCTCGCCGCGGTGACCCGTGCCGGCTATCCGCATCTGACCAACGTCCTCTACGTGTGGGATGCTGCGGAGCGAATCGCCCGCGTCTCGACCACGGCCGACCGCGTCAAGGGCCGGATCCTGCAACGCGACCCGCGCGCAGCGCTGCACGTCGCCGGCGCTCACTTCTGGTCCTACGCGGTCGCCGAGTGCGATGCGGAGCTGTCCGCGGTCGCCCGGACCCCGGGTGACGACGCGTGCCGCCGCCTGCTCGAGGTTCATTCCGCGTTCTACGGCGAGATCGGCGACGAGCCGGCGTTCTTCGCGCAGATGATCGAGGCGCGGCGGCTCGTCGTCTCGCTGCGGGTCAGTCGCGTCTACGGCGTTCTTCTGGATACGCCGCCCGGCTCCTGATCGGGCGCTCCCGCGTGGAGATCGTCCTCGCCCTCACATCGGCGCTGCTGTTCGCGCTCGGCAGCGTGCTGCAGCAGAAGGCCGGCTCGGCCGCGCCGTCGGCGGGGGCGGCATCTGGGCTGCTGCTGCGCATGGCGCGCCGGCCGGTGTGGCTGGCCGGAATCGCCTCCGACGGTCTGGGCTTCGTGGCTCAGGCGGCGGCCCTGGGCATCGGCCGCTTGGCGGTCGTGCAGCCGCTGCTGGTCACGAGCGTTGTGTTCGCGCTGCCGCTCGGGGTGAGACTCGGCGGCCAGCGCGTCGGGCGCGGCGACGTCGCAGCCGCGGCGCTCGTCGTCGTTGCGCTGATCGCCTTCCTCGCCATCGCCGGCCCCTCGGGCGGACGTGAAGAGG
>Ga0181518_10005536_pt1 | contig 10884 bp, 7 predicted proteins | sample PEATcosm2014_Bin_28_FD_119751 | JGI IMG/M metagenome (GOLD analysis project Ga0181518, IMG submission 119751) | Peatland microbial communities from MTU Mesocosm Facility, Houghton, MI, USA - PEATcosm2014_Bin01_60_metaG | ecosystem: Environmental > Terrestrial > Soil > Wetlands > Peat | place... | reverse complement strand
TAACGGCAGTTTTGTTCAGGGTCCCATCAGCGATAAGGGGCGAGAAAGCTTTACTAACTACGGGCAGGTTCCCATTCGTCATGGCATGACGATTGGCGAACTGGCGCGTTTTTACAACTCCGAGCGCGGCATCAATTCCAAGCTGAAGGTCGTCCCCATGGAGGGCTGGCAGCGTGGCGATTGGCTGGACTCTACCGGAGTACTGTGGGTAAATCCTTCGCCTAACATGCGCAGCCTGACCGAAGCCATTCTCTATCCGGGACTCGGAATCCTGGAGGCAACCAATGTTTCGCTGGGGCGCGGCACCGATACTCCCTTCGAGTTGCTTGGCGCACCGTGGATTCAGCCGCAGGAGCTGGCCGCCTATCTGAATGAGCGCGCCATCAGCGGGGTCCGCTTTGTGCCGGCGGAATTCACGCCCGGCGCCAGCGTCTATGCGCAGCAGAAATGCGGAGGCGTGAACATCATCGTCACCGACAGGAACTCGCTCGACGCGCCGGAACTTGGCATCGAGATTGCGTCCGCACTTCACGCCCTTTACCCGCAACAATTCGAGATGAAAAACCTGGACAGTTTGATGTTGAACAAAGCCACGATGGATGCAATCAGCGCCGGGCAGGTTCCGCGCCGCGTGTGGATGGATTGGGTCGAGGCGATTGAACGGTTCATGCCAATCCGGGCCAGGTATCTGCTGTATTGAGCCCACACGCGCGGAGATCAACGCGCGCCGCAACCGGGGAACTGAAATCCAAAGGGGAAAAGCCCTGCGCAGCCAGCCAGAGAGCCAGCCAGCCAAACAGTCCAACGCTCAGTTTTTGGAAAAGGGACTCTGTAAGTTACTGATATTACTATAAGTTATTGAATTTATGGTGGACCTGGTCGGGATCGAACCGACGACCTCTTCCATGCCATAGAACCAACACTAGGCTTTTCAACAACTTACAAGACCCCGGTGGCTCCCTAAGTCCTTGTAAGAATGTAGAACCCCGAGAACCAGCGTATCCCAAAACGTATCGCGTTTTCAGTCCACGGGTATTTCAACGTTGAGATCGAATACCTCAGCTCACCCCTTGCGTGCTTCTTTGGTCACCAGGTGGTGAGGCATACCAAGGAACACCTCTGAGGGCAAATACCTCCTTTGCTCTCCGCAGAGCGGACAGGTCACCACGATGGGCTGGAATGGGAACTCCCTCACACCTGCCGGGACATCACGTCGGCACCGCTTGCAGGAGACAACAAACTTTTTACGCTCCAGGATTGGGAACCCAAAACTCATTAACCGATTATAGGCGAACAAATAGCGAATCGTCATCCACGGGGCAAGCAATGCGGCGTGGGCGGTTATGGCTCCGTGGGTACTGAATGCCTTCGTGTTGGCGGCGGATCGCAGGGTAATCCTTCTATTATGAATGGATAGGCAATCAAGAGAATTGCCTGAATCCGCCGCAGGTGGCACGGTTCGATACCGAGAGCGCCGAGTTTTTGCGGGGCATTCGGAGGTTGCAATGAGCACAAGCCAGAATTCCACTCCGTTGTACGAGGGCATCCGCAGTTTGGTGTTGTCGGCTCGTCAGAGCGCCGCCCGCGGTGTCAACTTGTTGCAGGTCTACACGAACTACGAGATTGGCCGCCGAATCTTCGAGCAGGAACAGCAGGGAGCCGGCCGCGCTCAATATGGCAAGGAACTCGTCCGAGACTTGACTGCCCGACTGACCCGCGAGTTCGGGAGCGGCTTTTCCATCAGCAATCTTAAGTACATGCGACAGTTCTATCTGGTTTATCCAGAACGAGTTCCACCGATTAGCCAGACAGCGTCTGGCCAATTCCAGCCTTTTCCCCTCCCCCTATCATTGACCGGGAACTCTGGGTCTTCGCTAATTGGCCAGACAGCGTCTGGCCAATTGGGTTCCCCGGCTGATTCGTTGCACCATCCGTTTTCTCTGAGTTGGTCGCACTATGTGTTCCTGATCGGCCTCAAAGAAGAGGAACGCAACTTCTACGAGATTGAGGCTGCCCAACAGGGTTGGACTCTGCGCGAACTTCGGCGCCAGTTTGATGCCGGCCTATATGAGCGGCTGGCTCTCAGCCGCGACAAGCAAGCGATCCGCGATCTGGCGCGGCAGGGGCAGCAGATCGTCAAGCCGCAAGACTTGCTCAAAGACCCCTACGTTCTGGAGTTTCTCGGCATCGAGGAAAAGACCCGCTACTCTGAGTCTGATTTGGAATCGGCCATCGTCACCCACATTGAAAAGTTCCTGCTCGAACTGGGGAAAGGATTCCTCTTCGAGTCCCGGCAGAAGCGGTTCACCTTCGACGAAGAGCATTTCTTCGTCGATCTGGTTTTCTATAACCGGCTGCTACGATCCTACGTGCTTATAGACCTCAAGATTGGCAAGCTCACGCATCAGGACCTCGGCCAGATGCAGATGTACGTCAACTACTTTGACCGCCACGTCAGAACCGAGGCGGAGAACCACACCATCGGCATCGTGCTCTGCAAGAAAAAGAATTCCGCCCTGGTCGAGATTACCCTTCCCAAAGACGCCAATATTCACGCACGCGAATACCAGCTCTACCTGCCCAGCAAAGAGGAGCTGCAACAAAAGCTCGTGGAATGGATGGGAGAACAGGATGGACAGGGTGAGTAAACCCCTTGCGGGCGCGAGGGGGGCAGAGCACGCCTTAGCTGCTTTTGCTCTTGTTTTTGTTTTTCGGACGAGAAGCCGATGGCAAGTGATACCTTTTCGTTGAAAAGAATTTTCATCCAGACTGTCGCGTAGAGCGTGCCGCTGGACGCGACCAATGTAGCTTCTTAGGGGAACCACTCAAAATGGCCAGGCTGACAGAACAGGAACAACAGGAAGTCATTCGCTTTATCGAGGCGGGCAAGCCGCTCCCGGAGAAGTTTCGCTTTCTGCTTTTTGACGACAAGCGCGAAGTGGAACTGGTTTGGAACGGCAAGACCAACGAGGTGACGAATGTCGTGCTGCCCTTTCAGGTGATCGAGCAGGTGGACGAGCCACGTGCCGAGAAGCCGGAAGACATGGCATTGCAACCGGGGCTGTTCGATGAACGCGGTCGGCAGTTGAAGGGCTGGACGAACAAGCTTATTTGGGGTGACAACAAGCTGATTCTCTCCTCTCTGAAGAACGGGCCGCTACGCGAAGAGATTGAAGCGCAGGGAGGGCTGAAGCTTATTTATATCGACCCGCCCTTTGACGTGGGTGCCGACTTCAGCATGGACATTGAGATCGGCGATGAGACCTTTACGAAGAAGCCGGGAATCCTTGAAGAGATTGCCTAGCGGGACACGTGGGGCAAGGGCGCAGACTCATTTCTTGCGATGCTCCATGAACGGTTGACTTTGCTTTATGGACTACTCGCGAATGATGGCGTGATTTTTGTTCATTCTGACTGGAGGATGAACAGCTTAATCAGGCTCACACTTGATGAAGTCTTCGGAAAGAACTTTCATGTAAACGAAATCGCATGGTGTTACAGCATTGGCGGAAAAGGGTCTGACCGTTTTGCGAGGAAGCATGACACCATTCTGTTTTACTCGAAGTCTGGACAGTTCTATTTTGATGGAAAGAATCCCGATGTAGCAGTCCCGCGCAAACAAAACTCCCACATGAGGGCAAAGGTCGATTCAAGTGGGCGGGAATACCAAGAAAAAACAGATGCGAAGACAGGCAAAGTCTACACATACTATCTCGATGAAGGGAAAATTCCAGAAGACTATTGGAACGACATAGAGCAGCTTAATTGGGAAGACTCAGAACGGGTTGGATACCCAACTCAGAAGCCTGAAAAACTTATAAGGCGAATTGTTGGGTCAGTAACAAAGTGTGACGACTTGGTTGCTGACGTTTTCTGCGGCTCGGGGACGACAGCAGTGGTGGCAGAGAAGATGGGTCGTAAATGGATTGCTACTGACCTCGGCAAATTTGCCATCCACACCACCCGCAAGCGCCTCATCGGTGTCCAGCGGGAACTCAAGGCTAGCGGTAAAGACTACCGCGCCTTCGAGATTTTGAACTTGGGCAAGTACGAGCGACAGCACTATGTTGGCGTGAATCCGAACCTACGTGAAGCAGAGCAGCAAGCGCAGCTTGCACAGAAGGAAGCGGCCTTCCTTGACCTGATTTTGAGGGCATACAGGGCTGAGAAGACCGATGGCTTTGCAACCTTCCACGGAAAGAAGGCAGGGCGGCTGGTCTCGGTTGGCCCGGTGAATCTGCCGGTGACGCGGCTCTATGTGGAAGAGGTGATCGCCGAATGCCGCCAGAAGCGCATTACCCGCGTGGACATTCTGGGCTTCGAGTTTGAGATGGGCCTCTTTCCCAACGTGCTCGACGAAGCCCGCTCCAAGGGCATCGATATTGCGCCGAAGTACATCCCGGCAGAAGTCTTCGATAAGCGGGCCGTCGAAAAGAATCAGGTGCGCTTCCACGATGTTTCCTACATCGAAGTGAAGTCGCACGTGACGGCGAAAAAAGGCGGCGGCGGCACGGTGGCCGTGGAGTTGACCGACTTCAGTGTCTTCTATTCGCAGGACTCCATCAAGTCGGCAGAGGCCACGCTCAAGGACAAGGCCAGCAAGATCGTGGTGGACAAGGGGCAGATTGTTAAAGTCTCCAAGGACAAGGACGGCGTTGTGACCCGCGAGGTGCTGACGAAGAAGTGGTCCGATTGGATCGACTACTGGGCCGTGGATTTCAACTATGAGAGCAAGCGGGAGATTATCCGCAAGGCCATTGTGCCGGAAGACCGTTTGCCGGGAATCGAAGCCGACCAGATGGGGCTTGAGACCTACGAAGAGGTCTGGACCGGCGACTACATTTTTGAGAACGAGTGGCAGGAGTTTCGCACCAAGAAGGATCGTAGCTTGAACCTGATTAGCGCGGCCAAAGAATGTCCATCTGGGCGGCGCAAGATCGCGGTGAAGGTGGTGGATATTTTTGGCAACGACACGATGACGATTGTGGAAGTGACGGTAGGGGGGAAGGCATAATGGCGCTGCATCCGAAGTTTCCATCGTCGCCGTATTCGATTCTCGATCCTGAAATTCGCTGGTTTCCGGCAGATGAGGCGCTACGCGACACAAGCGCCGACAAGCTGATGCCGCCGCTGGTTCCCACCCTGCGCAAGCGGGTGAAGGAGTGGCGCGCGAGCGGCTATGTGGGAGCCACCCAGACCAGCAAGAGCCTGCTCAATTGGTGGTTCAACACGCCGAAACTGTGGCCGCAGCCAGATGGGACGCTGGGCGACTTCCAATACTACTTTGCGCAGCGCGAGGCGCTGGAAACCATCGTCTACCTGTACGACGTGGTGGGCGCGAAGGACAAGCACGACCTGATGCGCTTCGATGCGACGGGCGTGGTCAGCGGAAGTATGTTCGATGAAAGCTGGCGGCGGTTTGTTATCAAGATGGCCACCGGCTCAGGCAAGACCAAGGTGCTCAGTCTGGCGCTGGCGTGGAGCTTCTTTCACAAGACGTATGAGGCCGACTCGGACCTATCGCGGAATTTTCTGGTAATTGCGCCGAACATCATCGTGCTAGACCGCATCCGCAAGGACTTTGACGGGCTGCGCATCTTCTTGAAAGACGATCCGGTGTTGCCTGAGAACGGCATGGATGGGCGCGATTGGCGCGACGATTTCCAATTGACGCTGCACATTCAGGACGAGGTGAAGGTCACGCAGAAAACCGGCAACATCTTTCTGACCAATATCCACCGCGTCTATCCGGGGGACGATGCTCCCGCCAGCGCCGACGATGAAGACATGATGGATTACTTTCTGGGCAAGCGCCCCACGGGAGCGACGACCGACCAGAAGGTCGATCTGGGCATGATTGTGCGGGAGATTGACGAGCTGATGGTGCTGAACGACGAGGCGCACCACATTCACGATCCGCGCATGGCCTGGTTCAAGTCGATTGAGGACATTCACAACCGGCTGCTGCAGAAGGGCGCTTCGCTGTCGATGCAGTTGGATGTCACGGCAACGCCGAGGTCGAACAGCGGAGCCATCTTTGCGCAAACGGTCTCCGATTATCCGCTGGTGGAGGCGATTGCGCAGAATGTGGTGAAGCATCCGGTGCTGCCCGATGGGCCGAGCCGCGCCAAGCTGGTGGAACGCCAGAGCGCCAAGTACACGGAGAAGTACGCCGACTATCTAGACCTGGGCGTGATCGAGTGGCGCAAGGCCAAGGACGAGCACGACAAGATGAACAAGAAGGCCATCCTGTTTGTGATGACCGACGATACCAAGAACTGCGACGACGTGGCCGACTACCTACGCGGGCATTATCCCGAACTGGCGGGCGATGCAACGCTGGTGATTCACACCAACAAGAGCGGCGAAATTTCAGAGTCCACATCGGGCAAGAACAAGGACGAGCTAGACAAGCTACGGGAGCAGGCGAACTCGATTGACAGCTTGGAGAGTCCAGCCAGGGCCATCGTCTCGGTGATGATGCTGAAAGAGGGCTGGGATGTGCGCAACGTGACGACGATTGTCGGATTGCGTGCGTACTCGGCAAAGAGCAACATTCTGCCAGAGCAGACGCTTGGGCGCGGGCTGCGCAAGATGTATCCGGGCGGCGTGGAAGAGTACGTTAGCGTGGTGGGCACGGATGCCTTCATGGAGTTTGTCGAGTCCATCAAGAATGAAGGCGTTGAGTTCGAGCGCAAGCCGATGGGCGAGGGCACCGGGCCGAAGACTCCGCTGATGATCGAGGTGGACACAGAGAACGAGCGCAAGAACCTGGACGCGCTGGATATAGCTCTGCCGCGCCTGACGCCGCGAGTCTACCGGGAATACAAGAACCTGAGCGACCTGGACGAGAGCGCGATGGGGCACGAAAAAGTGCTCTATCAGGAGTTCACCGAAGAAGAGCAGCGCGAGATCGTCTTCAAGGATGTGACTACCGGGGCCGTGACGCACACGACGATTCTGGATACGGCTGGAGTGGCCGACTACCGCAGCGTGTTGGGCTACTTTGCGCACACGATTATGAAAGACCTGCGCCTGGTGAGCGGCTACGACGTGCTGTACGGCAAGGTGAAGTCTTTCGTCCGCAGCGAACTCTATGGGCGCGAGGTGGAGCTTGAAGCGCCGAACACGATTCGCAATCTGTCGGAACTTGCTTCGACCAGAACGATTCTGGAGAGCTTCAAGAAATCCATCAATGCGCTGACCGTCCGCGAGAAGGGCGACGCTGAAATCCGCGACCACATCAAGCTGCGGGAGACGCGGCCCTTTGTGGTCAAGGAACAGGGCTACGTGGTCTCGAAGAAGAGCGTCTTCAATCGCACCATTGGCGATAGTCGGCTGGAGCTTGAGTTTGCCAGCTTTCTGGAGGATTGCACCGACGTGGAATCCTACGCCAAGAACTATCTGGCCGTGGGTTTCAAGCTGGACTACGTGAAGGCCGACGGCGACATTTCCAACTACTACCCGGACTTTGTGGTGAAGGTGGCAGGCGGCGAAATCTGGCTGGTGGAGACCAAAGGGCGCGAAGACTTGAACGACCCCGGCAAATGGGAGCGGCTTCAGCAGTGGTGCAGTGATGCCAGCAGGCTCGACTCCGGGCGGCAGTACCGGGCGCTTTTTGTGCGCGAAGAGGACTGGGAACGCTACAAGCCGAAGAGTTTCCGGGACGCGGTGGCCGTCTTCGGCGTTGGACAGACGAGTGCCACTACCTGATGGATGACTTTTCGGCAGGAGTTAGGGATGTTACTTTGTGGTTCGCTTCGTCAAACAAGCCTCTTTTCTGTGACCCAATGAACGGCGGGCGGATGGCACTTTAGCCGCCGCCGCTTGCCGTCAATGACGCTGTTTTGGCTCCCCCATGCCCTGCGGTCACGGTCCCCCCAAAAAGCTATGACTGCTGCGCTTTCCCGGCAGCATATTTGTGCCTCTCTTGCCCCCGCCGATGGGGTCACTTCAACGAAAAGAGGCATAACATGACGAACACAGCAGCACTCTCCGAATCGCAACTCAGCCAGTTCACCGGCTCCGAGAACTGGTATCGCCACGGCATCAACCGCTCGGTACTCTTCACGGACGGCGCAAAGTTCCTTGCCGACCAAAGCGGCGCTTACTGGCTGCTCGACATCATCGCCATTGCCCAGCAACATGACGCCCGCGTTTCCGGCGAAGAGTTCCAGGTCTGGAACTTGAAAGTTCACTCCGACCGTAGCGCGACCGTGTACTGCGATGACGGCAATGGGAATCCGGTTTACACGCAGGAGATTCCCTTCACGGACTTCCCGCTGGACGAAGTGAAGCTCTACTTCGCCAACAACGTGATTCACCTGCCCAGCGAGTATTAGCTGGGCACGCCCGCGCCGGCAATCGTCGGCGCGGGCTTTTGATATGGCCTGTGCGGCCTTGCCGCCGACAACTCCAGTGAGGCCCAGACGGAACAGTTGCCGCAGTTCGCCAGCGGAATCCACATTCCAGCGTGAATCCCGCAAGTTTTCCACGCATAAACGGTGTACCTGTTTACGCATAAACGGTGTATCCAGGGCGGTTTTCCACGCATAAACGGTGTACATTTGCGCATAAACGGTGTACAAAGTGTCCGCAAGTAATTGATTACAAAAGGATTTCACGGCGCCCTGTAGTACCTTTATGCAATCCTATATGGATAACCTGTAGTAGTAGCTGCGCTCTGTGGAAATGCACAGTTGTGCGGCGTGGAAGGGCGAGAACCTCCGCCCCCTCTGCGGGGGAAAGGGCGCTACGCGCCACCGATGACTAGCGCAGAATTTTGGGGATATGCGGACCTGAAGGACGAAGCAGCAGGCCATTCTCATGGTCTTCTATCTTCAATTCGGGGTAGACCATGACTATCCTTCGGAATGCTTCGACTGCTTTTGCTCGAAAGCAGGAGCGGCCTTGCGGCGTATCGGCGTACCCGGCCCCGAAGCTCCGGCGCAGCGATTCCCATGCAATCAGCGTGGGCCGCGGCAGATAGCTGACCCGGCGCGTTGCCCAGGCGTAGAGATCAAGCGCCAGAGGCGACTTCTTGAGAGCCTTGACCGCCCGAAGATCGAGCGGCACTGGGGCGGCAACAAGTTGCTCAAAGAAGTTCGCCGACAGGGTCACTGAGGACTTTTCACGGCGTTCGATCGGCAACTCTTGCGGCGTCCACCAAAGATTGAATCTGTCCGCGACGAGGAGATTCTCTCCGCTTGAGTGCGCCTGCCCGTATGCCTCACCCGACCAGCGGGTCGAGATGGCGGCACCAACCAGACGTTGCATCTGATCGCGGAAGCGCGGAATGGTTCCCCAGTGACCGCCGGTCGCTTGCAGCCCCAGTTGCGCCATAAACCTCGATAGCGAGAAGCCAAGTTCCAACTCTCGATTTGCCGTGCGCACGGCTTCTGTCATCATCCAGATGAGGATCAGGCGTGGATAGCTGCCATAGGGCAAGCCTGTCCCGCCGACATCGGTGATGCGCAAGGTGACATTGCCGTCCGCCCGCACGTATTGTGTGCCAGTTTGCTCGCTGTGCGGTAGCGTGGTTTGGACAAGGAACTTTGCCATGAAGCCGAGCGCGCCGGCATCGACCGCGCTCTCGGTGGGAATGGCTTGCACGATAGACAGCAAAGGATGTGGCTGCCGGGGGACAATGGAACCTTTTCGCGGATGCGCTGACGAGCCAGTCGTATTGAACCGCGAGGCTGACGCCCGCTTATCGGCAGCCGAAATGGAATTCAGGCCGAGTATCGCGCTTACGGACGTGAGTTCGGAACTCAATCGTCTGTCTACCGGATTCCAAGAACATCGGCAACTTCGACCGCACGGAAATACAAACGACGGCCACGTCTCAAGAGGGTTGCGTCGATCTTGTTGACCCACTCGCCGGAGGATTTCAGCGAAATGCGCAATCCATCTGGAGAGCGATCAAGGATGGCTACTAATTGGCTGATACTGAGCAGCGTTCCGTGCTGCTTAATCAGAGTCTCGTCTGCCGTCATTGTCATCGGTTCTTAGATCCTCTCTGTGCCGATCCTGTCGGTGTTGCCTTCAAAATGCACTCGCTATTCAACGAGTGATTCCATATTTCCATCATACAGCAGTGTACATTCCAATAGACGCGCCATCATTTGTTTTAGCTTTCCCAAACAAACGTAATCTCGCTTTCCTCCCAGTTTTCTCTTCACAGTTCGTTTCTGTCCAACTGCCCGCATACGATGCTTCCGGTTTACGAAATGCCGTCTTTGGTGGGAGGAGGTTTCCTCCCTGTCTGCGGCCTGCTTTGCAGTCCTCCGCCACCCACCTCGGCGGGGCCGTTCCTTCCCCGCAACGCCCCTCCCTGATTGGCTGAAAAGCAACAGCAACAACAAAAGCAAAAGCAGCTAAGGGGTGTTTCCCCCTCGCGCCCGCAAGGGGTTTCCCCAGGCTTCCGCGCTCCGCTTGTGCAGCCCTCGCGCCCTTTCCGCTGCGCTTCAAGGGTGGGAGATACCCCTCCCCTTGCAGTTGCTACCCCCCACCTTCGCCAGGAGGCGTTCGGCATGTATGTCACATGCCACTGCCAATCCAACGGCAAGAGCAAAAACCCAAAGGAGGAAACACCCATGAGCAGCGCAGTCGCCACCGTCAACAACCCCGTCCAGTCGTCCACCTATCAACCCAAACAGCAGCAGCGCCAGACGGCAAAAGACGTGATTGCCGAGAATGTAAAAGCCCTGATTGCCCAGCTTGAGGCGGGCAAGAGCGATGCACTGACCGCGTACCTTGACGCAATGGCCCGGTTCCACAACTACAGCTTTGGAAACATTCTGGCCATCGCGCGTCAGAAGCCGACAGCAACCAACGTAGCCGGAATGTACACATGGAACCAGCTTGGACGCCGCGTGAAGAAAG
>Ga0181518_10005535_pt1 | contig 10886 bp, 8 predicted proteins | sample PEATcosm2014_Bin_28_FD_119751 | JGI IMG/M metagenome (GOLD analysis project Ga0181518, IMG submission 119751) | Peatland microbial communities from MTU Mesocosm Facility, Houghton, MI, USA - PEATcosm2014_Bin01_60_metaG | ecosystem: Environmental > Terrestrial > Soil > Wetlands > Peat | place... | reverse complement strand
GCGGAGATTCTCCTCCTCGATGAGCCGCTCGCGGCGATGGGCGCAAAGGAGTCGGCTCTGGTCATCGACCTCATCAAGGACCTCTCGCACAATCGCGGCGTCTCGATGATTGTCATCGACCACAACTACACGCACCTGTTCGAGCTCTGCGATCGACTGAACGTCTTGCAGGACGGGCGCATCACCTACGACCAGGCCGTCCAGGCGACGTCGATCGAGGAGCTGACCGAGCTCATGGTCGCGGAGTACCGCCGCCGAGTCACGGCCGGCCAGAGGGAGCTCAAACGTTGACGCATACATCGACGGTGCGCACAGCAGACGTCGATTGTCGGGTCGGCGATCGACGGAAATCGCTCACACCGAACGCTCGATACATCTAAGGAACGAGACATGGAATACCGCCAGCTTGGCTATACGGGATTGCGGGTCTCGGCCCTTGCCCTCGGCACGATGACCTTCGGCGGTCGTGACAAGTTCGCGATGGTCGGCGAGACCGAGGTCGACGAAGCACGGCGCATCGTCGATCGCTCGCTCGATGCCGGCATCAACTTCATCGACACGGCGGACGTTTACTCGGCTGGCCGATCCGAAGAGATCGTCGGGGAGGTCATCAAGGGGCGCCGCGATGAGATAGTCCTCGCGACGAAGGCGCGCTTTGCCATGGGGAACGGCCAGAACGATGCCGGTCTGTCGCGCCGGTACCTCCTGCGGGCCTGCGAGGCGAGTCTTCGGCGCCTCCAGACCGACTACATCGACTTGTACCAGGTGCACCAACGTGATGGCCTGACCCCGATGGACGAGACGCTCGACGCGCTCGACACCCTCGTGCATCAGGGAAAGGTCCGCTACATCGGGTGCTCGAACCACTCGGGGTGGCACCTCATGAAGGCGCTCGGTATCTCTGAGCGCCTTGGGCTGCAGCGCTACGTCACTCAGCAGATCTACTACTCCCTGCTCAATCGAGAAGCTGAATACGAGCTCGTTCCCCTCTCCATCGACCAGCAGCTCGGCATCCTCGTCTGGAGTCCACTCGCGGGTGGCCTCCTCTCGGGCAAGTACCGGCGGAACAAGGAGCGCCCGGAAGGTGCGCGACAGACAACATCTTGGGGTGAACCACCCGTCTACGACGAGGATCGGATGTACGACATCATTGAGACCCTCGTCGAGGTGGCCTCGGCTCGAGGCACCTCCCCTGCTCAGACAGCGCTCGCCTACCTGCTCGGACGCCCGGCGGTCACATCGGTCATCATCGGCGCGAGAAACGAGCAGCAGCTCATCGACAACCTCGGCTCGACCGAGTGGACGCTCGACGATACCGAGCGCGCCCGCCTCGACGATGTCAGTGCGCCACAGCTCATCTACCCGTACTGGCATCAGGCGAAGACCGCCTCGGAACGACTCAGCGCCGCTGATGAGGCGCTCTTGAGGCCGTTCCTCTGAGAGCCCGGCGCGAATCAATGAGCACCCCCGGTCAACCGGCCCTCCAGGATCTGGCAGGTCGGTAGGCGATCGGACGAGTGAGGAGGAAGATTGCTGATGGCTGAACCAACCAAGCAAGATAGGTTCTCGTTCGGTTTGTGGACGGTCGGCTGGCAGGCGCGTGACACCTTCGGCGATGCCACGCGCGCACCCCTTGACCCTGTCGACTCGGTTTCTCACCTCGCCGAGCTCGGTGCATACGGCGTGTCCCTGCATGATGACGATCTCGTCCCGTTCGGAAGCAGTGATGCCGAGCGCGAACGGCTCGTCAAGCGCTTCCGCCGGGCGGTCGACGAAGCCGGCCTCGTGGTACCCATGATGACGACAAATCTGTTCACGCATCCGATGTTCAAGGAGGGCGCCTTCACGGCGAACGACCGTGGTGTCCGCCGGTACGCCTTGCGAAAAGTGATGCGAAACCTGGACCTCGCTGCCGAGCTCGGTGCGGAAACCTACGTGTTCTGGGGCGGGCGGGAAGGTTCCGAGACCGATGCCGCCAAAGACGTGCGTTCAGCCCTCGACCGCTACCGAGAAGGGCTCGACCTTCTCGCCGAGTATGTCGTCGACGAGCACTATCCGATCCGCTTCGCGATCGAGCCGAAGCCGAACGAGCCGCGGGGCGACATCATCCTTCCCACTGTCGGCAGCGCGCTCGCGTTCATTGCCACCCTTGAACACCAGGAGATGATCGGCGTCAATCCTGAGGTCGGTCATGAGCAGATGGCAGGACTGAACTTCGTGCACAGCATTTCCCAAGCCCTTTGGCATAAGAAGCTGTTCCACATCGACCTGAATGGCCAACGGGGGGTCAAGTATGACCAGGATCTTGTCTTCGGTCATGGGGATCTTGTGAGCGCGTTCTTTCTCGTAGACCTCCTCGAGAACGGCGCGCTGGGCGGCGGACCTACCTACGAGGGTCCGCGACACTTCGACTTCAAGCCGCTACGAACGGAGAACGCGGCAGGCGTGTGGGTCGCTGCCGCGTCCAACATGCGGACGTATCTGCTCCTCAAGGAGCGGGCACGGGCGTTCCGTGACGACCCGGATGTGCGCGATGCGCTTGCCGCGAGCCAGGTCGACGAGCTCTCTGTCCCGACCCTCGCCGACGGCGAGTCCGCGGCGGAGCTGCGCGCTGACCTCGACGCGTATGAGCGCTACGACGTCGAGACGGCCGGCACCCGGGGTTACGGCTTCGCCCACCTCGACCAGCTTGCGATCGAACACCTCCTCGGCGCGCGCTGACCGACGACCTCGGGTGCGACGCGCCAGCGCAACGCCGGTTCTTTCGCGAGCTGAGCAATGACGCTCGTCGCCGGGGTCGATTCGTCCACCCAGTCGTGCAAGGTCGTCGTGTGCGAGGCCGCGACGGGAGCCGTCGTCCGCTCGGGGACCGCACCACATCCTGACGGAACCGAGGTCGACCCCTCGTTCTGGTTGGCGGCCCTCCGCAAGGCCGTCGACGGTGCTGGGGGCCTGGGAGACGTCGCCTCCCTCGCCGTTGCCGCGCAACAACACGGGATGGTGTGTCTGGACTCCCAAGGTGCTGTCGTCCGACCGGCGTTGCTGTGGAACGACACCCGGTCAGCCGAGGCGGCCGCAGAACTCGTCGACGAGCTCGGCGGTTCGGTCGAAGGGGGACGGGCGTGGGCCGAGGCTGTCGGCAGCGTCCCGGTCCCGTCGTTCACCGTGACGAAGTTGCGATGGCTCGCCGAACACGAACCGGAGAACGCAGGAAGAACTGCCTCGGTGTGCCTCCCGCACGACTGGCTCACCTGGCAACTCGGCGGCGCCCTGGTCGGCCGAGAGCTTGGCGCGAACGCCCTCGCGACCGACCGAGGCGACGCGAGCGGCACCGGCTACTTCTCCCCAGTGACCGGCGCGTATCGCCTCGATCTCCTCGAGCGCGCCTTCGGGCGGGTGACCGAAGTCCCCGGGGTCCTCAACCCCGCAGAGCGTGCCGGGCACACGCCAGAGGGCCTGGTATTGGGGTGCGGAACCGGAGACAACGCCGCCGCCGCGCTCGGCGTTCTGGCGTCTCCGGGAGACGTCGTCGTGTCGATCGGGACCTCGGGCACGGTATTCGCTGTCTGCGACCACCCTGTGACCGACCCGTCTGGGACGATCGCAGGCTTTGCCGACGCGACCGGCCGCTTCCTCCCGCTCGTGTGCACACTCAACGCCGCGCGCGTGCTCGAGGCGATGGCACGACTGCTCGGTGTCGACCAGCACGAGCTCTCTTCGCTCGCGCTTCGGGCGCCAGCCGGTGCTGATGGCCTCGTCGTCGTCCCGTATCTCGAGGGAGAGCGGACGCCAAACCGACCGTTCGCAACAGGCGCGATCCACGGCCTCCGCCTCAATACATCGACCCCCACACATCTCGCCCGCGCCGCGGTCGAGGGCATGTTGTGCGGCCTCGCGGCTGGGCTCGACGCCCTGCTCGCCCACGGCGTGCGCGCCGAGCGCGTCATCCTCATCGGGGGCGCCAGCCGATCCGAAGCCGTTCGGCGGATCGCCCCCGGAATCCTAAGACGGCCCGTCGTTGTCCCCGCGCAGGTAGAACACGTGGCGATTGGCGCGGCGCGACAGGCAGCATGGGCGCTCACCGGCGATACCGTTCCGCCTAGGTGGTCCGCCGGGACGAGCGTGACGTATCAAGCAGAGCCGCTTGACTTCGTCCGAGCCCGTTACTCCGAGGTCTCGGAGCTGACAGCGAGGGTGGTCAGTAACGGCGAGGGGTCGGGTTGACGACGCGGCCCGGCGGGAGAACCGTGAGCACTTCGGCGTCACCAAGGGATCGGCGCGTGACGATCGGAATCGACTTCGGGACCGAGTCGGGACGCGTGCTCCTCCTCGACCTGCGCACCGGCCAGGAGATTGCGGTTGTCGAGGTGAGATACCCGCACGGCGTCATTGACTCGAGGCTCCCCTCCAACGACGAGGAGCTCCCCCCGGACACGGCGTTGCAGGATCCCGGCGACTACCTCGACGTTCTCTACCGCGGGATCCCCGATGCGCTCGTGGCCGGAGACGTCAGGACGGAGGAGGTGATCGGCATCGGCATCGACTTCACCGCCTGCACCGTCTTGCCGGTGACCGAGGACGGCACACCCCTTTGCCAGCTCGATCGCTGGCGGGACCACCCCCATGCCTGGGTCAAGCTCTGGAAGCACCACGCCGCGCAGCCGGTTGCCGATCGCCTGAATGAGGTCGCGATCGAGCGCGGTGAGGATTTCCTCGCCCGTTACGGAGGGCGCCTCTCTTCGGAGTGGTACTTTCCAAAGCTCATCGAGACGTGGCAGAAGGATCGCGCTGTCTTCGACGCGATGAGCGCGTTCGTTGAGGCGACCGACTGGATCGTATGGCACCTCACCGGCACACTCATCCGCGCGAGTTGCTCCGCTGGCTACAAGGCGTGCTGGTCGGCGAAAGAAGGCCTACCGTCTCGAGCGTTCTTCGAGGCTGCCTATCCCGACTTCCCAGACCCGAGCCAGAAGTTGGGGACGAGCTTTGTCCCCCCGGGTCGCCGCGCGGGAACCTTGCGACCGGTGGTGGCTGCCCGCCTCGGGCTGAACCCCACGGTCGCCGTCGCCGTCGGCAACGTCGACTCGTTCGTGGCGGTCCCCGGAGCCGGAGTCCAACGCCCTGGCGTGTTCGTTATGGTCGTCGGGACGTCCATTTGCGACCTCGTCATCGACCGGCGCGAGATCCGGATGCCGGGGATCACCGGAGTCGTGGAGAACGGCATCCTTCCCGGGTACTTCGGCTACGAAGCGGGGCAAGCGGCCGTCGGAGACATGTTCGCGTGGTTCGGGGGTCGCCTCCTCGGCCTAACAAGCGGCGACTCAGGCGCAGGCACGAACTGGTACGAGGAGCTCGAGCGGGCCGCGGCAAGCATCCCGCCCGGAGCGAGCGGGCTCGTTGCCCTCGATTGGTGGAATGGCAATCGGACGATTCTCGGCGACGCCGACCTCTCGGGGGTCATCGCCGGCCTCACGCTCGCGACCACACCGACCGAGATCTACCGGTCCTTGCTCGAGTCGGTGGCCTTCGGGACGCGACGGATTGTCGAGAACTTCGTCGATCACGATGTCGCCCTCACCGAGGTGGTCGCGTGCGGCGGGATTGCCGAACGCAGCGTGCTCATGATGCAGTTGCTCGCCGACGTGACCGGCATGCCCGTGACGATCCCCGATTCGAGCCAGATACCCGCGCGCGGCGCGGCGTTATTCGGCGCACTCGCCGCGGGCTCGGCGCGGGGTGGTTTCGACGACATCGAGAGGGCTATCACCGAACTCAGACCAGAAACCTCCGGTCACTATGAGCCGTCTCAGGTGAATACGGTGACCTACGACGAGATCTATTCGGTCTTCCGCGCGCTGCACGACGAGCTTGGCCGAGAACACGTCGAGTGGCTCCACCGCCTGAAGCAGATCCGCCGGGCAGCCTCGGCGGCGCGCCCCTAGGACCTCCGCAAGTGAGGCCACGACGCGAAGGTCGCGCCATGATCCGTGTTGGAGGGAATTCTGCCCAGCGGCACTAAGCTGAAACACGGCCCGCACCAATAGCGCGCTCGGCCCACGAAGGAGGAAGGCGATGGTGGCGAACGAGCGACCGCGCATCGGGATGCTTGGCATCATGCAAGAGCTCTACGACGAGATGATCCCTCGTATCACCGAACACCAGGACGAGTTCTCGCGAACGCTGTGCGAGCAGCTCGCTCCCGCCGCCGAGGTCATCTTCACTCGCCCGGCGAGAAACCGCGACGACATCGAGGGGATCGTGAAGGACCTCGTCGGTCGGGATCTCGATGGGATCATGGTCGTCATGCTCACTTACGGGCCTGCTATGCGTACGCTCCGTGCGCTGGCGGAGAACCCTCTCCCGCTTCTTCTGGCGAACATTCAGCCGGAACCCGTTGTGAGTGCATCGTGGACGATGGACGACCTCACCTACAACCAAGGCATTCATGGAGCCCAGGACCAGTCGAACGCGCTGCTACGCGCCGGGCTGCCCTACTCAGTCATCACCGATGAGTGGCGCTCGCCGGAGTTCCTCACCTCCTTCGAGGCGTGGGCGAAAGCCGCGCAGACGGTGACGAAGCTGCGGCGGACCAAGATCGCCCTGTTCGGCTACCCGATGAACGGCATGGAAGACGTCACGTACGACGCGGCGGCGCTGCTCCGCAAGATCGGACCGACGATCGTCAACGAGAACCTCGGGGATGTCTACCAACAGATGCAATCCGTGTCAGCTGACGCCGTCGATGCGATCCGCGAGCAGCACGAGTCGCAGTTCGAGATCGACTCGAATCTCCGACGTGAGAGTCATGAGTACGCGATCCGATTCGAGCTCGCCCTGCGGGTGATCCTGTCGCAGGGCGGCTACCACGGGCTCTCGGTGCATTTCGAACCCGTCGGGCGCGACGGCCGCTTCGAACAGCTCCCGCTCCTCGCAGCGTCAAACCTCATGGCGGACGGGTACGGCTACGGCGCAGAAGGTGACACGAACGCGGCCGCCCTCGTCTGCGCGAGCCATACGCTCATTGGCAACGCGCACTTCAGCGAGATGTACGCGATGGACTACGAACTCGACTCTGTGCTCGTTAGCCACATGGGCGAGGGCAACTGGAGAATCGCGCGTCAGGACCGGCCGATTCGCCTCGTCGATCGACCGCTTGGCATCGGAGGCCTCGGGAACCCGCCGACGACGGTCTTCTCGGCGCAGCCAGGCGTCGCGACAACCGCCACGCTCATCGCCCTCGGGGGCGAGCACTACCGGCTCGCCGTCGCACGCGGAGACGTGCTCGACACCCCCGAGCTCCCTCACGTCCAGATGCCGTACTTCCATTTCCGGCCGAACTCGGGCATACGGTCGTTCCTCACCGCCTGGCTTCGCAGCGGCGGGACACACCACTTCTGCCTGAACCTCGGCGATCACGTCGAACGCTGGTACAACCTCGCCGAGCTGCTCGACATCGACTTCGTCCAGATCTGAACGACGGTGCCCGGCATGAGCGTGGGAGATGGCTTTCGAGAGGAAGTGCTCGACGCGAACCTCGGGTTAGTGCGGCACGGTCTCGTCACCTTGACGTGGGGAAACGCGAGTGGAATTGACCGCGTCAGGGAGCTCGTCGCCATCAAACCGAGCGGCGTTCGGTATGAGGAGATGGTCGTAGAGGACATCGTCGTCGTCGACCTTGCCGGTCGAGTCGTCGAGGGGGCGCGGCGCCCTTCGACGGACACCCCGACCCATCTCTCGCTCTATCGCTCGTTCCCCGAGATCGGCGGCGTCGTCCACACCCACTCCACGTGGGCGACCTCGTGGGCACAAGCCGAACGTGAGATTCCGATTTTTGGGACGACCCATGCTGATCTGTGCCCTACCGCGATACCGGTCGCCCGCCGGCTATCAGACGACGAAGTGCGAGGCGCCTACGAGGAGAACACGGGGCTCGCCCTTCGCGAGGTGATCGGCAACCGGGGAATCGACGAAGTCCCCGGCGCCCTCGTCCCCGGCCACGGCCCGTTCACCTGGGGCGAGAACGTCGCGCGAGCACTCGAACGGGCCGTCACGCTCGAAGAGATCGCGCGCATGGCCTTCCTTACGGTCGTGCTTCGCCCGGATGTAGCGCCACTACCCGCGACTTTGGTGGATCGCCACTTCACGAGGAAGCACGGACCTGGCGCCTACTATGGCCAGCTTCCCTGAGCTAAGCGCCGCAATGGCCCCCGCGCGTCACGTCACGGGGCAGCGGGCGGCGAGGGGAGGGCGTCGTCGATCGCTTCTTCAAGCCTGCCTTGACCCTCCAAGAAGTCAAGCACCGTGTAGCGGGACCGGAGCCGGTTCGCCAACCGGAAGGTCGTCTTGAGCGTCGCGGTGTCAAGGTCGAAGAATCCGGGGTCCGACGGGATCCCCGCAGCCAAGAGCGCCTTCGAGACAACGGGAAACACTCGCATCGCCTCCGCAGCTTGATCCTGTAGCGCCTCCCACTGCGACAGGGTTGCCGGCCATGCCGAGCCGTGTTCGCGAAGGTATCGGCGCTTTTCCTCCATGACGGCGTCCACCTCGACGGCATGGCCGGCGAACCACAAACGCGCATCCTCACCGTCGGCAACGACGGGGCGCGGGGTCGTGAGTACGGATACACCTCCGCCAAACGCGAACCGCTGGAGGCGCATCGCGAAGTGGGTCGCGTAACCCACTTGCAGGCCGTGAGGCGCACGGGGTCGCCAGCCTCTCGATGCAAGCAGGTCCCAGAAATGCGAAGCGTGGTGCTCGCAGCCACTTGCCGGTCGAGAGCTGCCGACCATGGCCATGGCAATCCCGGACTCAACTAGCCCGCGCAACAGTTGCGAAACCGCCTCTGGTGACTGCCCGAGAATGTCGTCGACGTGTGTGGCGGCATGGACGAGGGGCTCAACAACTCGTCGCTCGGCCTCTGGGCAGAACTGCTCGCGGTACAGCCCGTGAGACATCAACCAATCGATGCGCGCCGACGCCTTACCGAGCAGATCACCGAGACCAGCCCGCGTCATACAAGGCGGGGCCGCGGCAATTGTCTTCGTGTCAGCGAAGATCGCGACCGGGGGTACGGCTAGGTAGCTCGTTCTTATGCCGCCGAACTCCATCGCGGCGACGTTCGAAGCGTACCCGTCCATCGAGGCAGCCGTCGGTACACTCACGAATTCGCGTTTCATCCGACTCGCGACGTACCGAGTGATGTCGGTGATCACCCCAGAACCTACCGCGATGAATGAGTCAATCTCTACCTGGTTCAACGAGGCCTGCAGGCGCGAAACGCTCGACTCGTCGGCGAGCAGCCCGCTGCGATCAGGGAATCGAAACGCCGCGACGCGTATCTTTGCGCTCGACAGTTCGCTGACCACGCGCCATCCGATGGCCTCCTCGGTATTCGCGTCCATGATGACCATCGGCCTCGACCACCGACGGGCCATCGCGTACGCGCAGAGCTGCTCGATCGCGCACTCGTCGATCACGATCGCGTCGATTGGGACGTGATGGGCCGTACCGCAGACGCAGCGATCGTGGGCCGGCGATCCGACACGGGGCGTAGCCAAAGAGGAGCGCCGCGACATGACCGAGGCCAATCCCCTCACGAAGCGCCCCCGTAGCGTTCTCGTCGCCAACCGACCCCACTTGGCATTCGCGGGGGACCGGTCTTCGACATACAGCCGGGCCCCGTCACAGGATTCCTCGGCATAACCGATCGACCAAGTCTACGACGACGATGTGAATGATCATGGGCCTCGCTGCCCAAGACGAGAGGCAGTCACGTTGAGCGGAAGGGTTCGGTGGACCCACGCCAGCCGAAGTATGCTGTGCGAACGCGCAGTCGCGCCACCGATTGGGACGGGCGGGGAATCGAGAACCGTAAGCAAGACGATGACCCTACCGAGGTCCCCGAGGAAGACTACGACGTCGTCGTGTTCAAGATCCGCTTCCCGGCGTTCTCTGTACTCGTGACCCGGGGATCAACGGCTGCGACGTGCTCCTCATCGCACCGGTCGGTCACGACTGTCTGCCCCCGTGGCCGGCCTGACGAGCCGTCATCTGGAGGAGTGCGAGAGCGGCCGAATCGGCACGATTGGAAATCGTGTGTGGGGAAACTCACCGTGGGTTCAAATCCCACCTCCTCCGCCAGCTTGCGTCGTCGAGCCTCGAGGTTGGCCAACGTGGGCCTGTCCTCAATCGCCGACGCGGCGTGCTGAAGAGCGTCTTGAAAGAAGGCGCCTGGGAAGGGAGTGCAAAGCCGTCCGCATGCCGAGTGAACGGCCGGAATATCGACACATCGGGCCAAGAGAGGCCAGCGACGATGAGGCGGCGATGCGCCTCGCCATCACCGAGGCTGGGCGCGCGCTTGCGCACAGTGACGTGCCGATCGGCGCGGTGGCGATCGTGGACGGCGAGGTGGTGGCGTCCCGCCACAACGAACGCGAGCTCCGTCGCGACCCCACGGCGCACGCGGAGTTGTTGGTGCTCCAAGACGTCGCCCAGGCCATCGGCGAGTGGCGCTTGGGCGGGGTGACCGTCGTCGTCACGCTCGAACCCTGCGCGATGTGTGCCGGCGCGATGGTGAACGGCCGGCTGGGGCGTTTGATCTTCGGCGCCCACGACCCCAAGGCCGGCGCGGTCGGGTCTCTCTACAACCTGTGCGCCGACCCCCGGCTCAACCACGAGGTCCCGGTGACCGGCGGCGTCTTGGCCGAGGAGTGTGGGGCCCTGCTCACCTCGTTCTTCGACGGCCGGCGGGTCAAGGGCCCGGACGCCTAATGGGTCTGGATCAGACTCCTCGCTGAAGGCAGGCTGATCTCCGAGCCACCTGCCGGTGAGCACTCGTTCCGCCCGAGCCCTCGAGCTCTACGGTTAGAGCGTGCCCCAACAGGTCG
>Ga0181518_10005530_pt1 | contig 10893 bp, 8 predicted proteins | sample PEATcosm2014_Bin_28_FD_119751 | JGI IMG/M metagenome (GOLD analysis project Ga0181518, IMG submission 119751) | Peatland microbial communities from MTU Mesocosm Facility, Houghton, MI, USA - PEATcosm2014_Bin01_60_metaG | ecosystem: Environmental > Terrestrial > Soil > Wetlands > Peat | place... | reverse complement strand
AACGAGTCACCGGAAGAGGAGGCCGCCCGGATTGCCGAGAACATGGAGAACCCGGAGGCCTACGAGCACCTCGTTCTGTAGTCGGAAGCCGCCGCTCGCGCGCCGAACTCGGGGTCCGTCATCGGCACCACGCTCGACGCCCAGGGCTACGCCACCCGGTGCGCGACCTCCTCGGTCATCAAGCCTCAGGGGTGTCGACAGCTCCCCCAAGATCATTGTCAGGTTCGTCGCGGCTAGGGGACACGCTGCGTCCTGGGAGGGATTCGCTCACTCGCGCCTACGTTCCTGAATTCTGGGTACTCATTTGCCCTGCGTCCTTGTATGGCGATTCCGATCGTCAGCCCGTATGACCGGTTCCATTGGAGGAGTTCAGATTGGGTCTGCTGTCCAACCTGTGCGACTCAGGGGCTTCTGATCCGTTGATTTGAGGAGTAAACGCCGTAGCAATCCCTGGACTGATTGCTGATTTCTCAATGCCCGGAAGTTCAGCCAGTCGAGAGATGCGACCGTCGAATGCGGCATTGCATCTTCAGATCGGCAGTCCGGCCTTCGTCGCCTCTTGGACCTCTACCAACCGCCCCGTGGCCACGTCATAGATGAACCCGTAGATCGCGATTCGGCCGGGAACCAACGGATGGTTACGAATCCGAGTGACATCGTCGACCACGCTCTGGGCATTGTCGGCGATCGTCAGCCAATTGATGTAGGTCGCTTCCGCGGAGCCTGGACCTCTTCCCACATCGCGAAAACCATCGGGACCAAGTTCGGCCGTTTTCAGGCTGCTAGCCAGCAAACCACGAATGACTTCGTCGGTGAAGAATTCCATACCGCAGTTTGAATGGTGGATGACGAACCATTCCCTCGTACCGAGCAGCTTGTAGGAGATGATGAGGGAACGGATGGCGTCATCGCTCGCCCTTCCGCCGGCGTTGCGGATGACATGCGAATCACCCTCACTGAGGCCTGCGTACTTTGCCGGATCGAGCCTGGCATCCATGCACGTCAGGATGGCGAAGTGCCGAGCAGGCGGAAGAGCGAGCTCGCCCTTCCCCCCGAAGCTCGCCGCATATTCGCCATTGGCTGCCAGAACCTCGTCGTAGATGGACATTGGTACCAACCTCCTTTGTGTTCCTCAGAACACTATAATCCCGATTGGATTAGTAGCCTATAGCCGGTCGCGTAGCCACGTCGCACCTTGAACAGGCTCGCTCCGTCAAACCCGCGCGGACGGCGATGTGCGCCACGGTGGTGTACTCGAACCTGCACCAATCTCGCTTGGGTTTGAGCCCGGGTACCCTGTGATCTGTTCATCAAGAGTGACCTGAGGGACCTGGCCCTTCGATGGTCCGGCAGCCGGCTTCGGCACGGTGCCAATGCCAGGACCGATGAGGAGGGCGTCGTGACCCCAGCTTCGAGCGACCGGCTCCAGCCTTTTCCACCTGTCCGCTATCGGGCGGCGGCACAGCACGATGCCGGTGCCATCGCAGCTCTGCACGCCGACAGTTGGCGGCGTCACTACCGCGGCGCCTACATGGATGCGTACCTTGACGGTGACATTGTCACGGATCGATTGCAGGTGTGGACCACTCGCCTCAGCCCACCACAGCTGAATCAGTACACGGTATGTGCCGACGTTGACGGCGAAGTCGTCGGCTTTGCTCACACGGTGTTCGGCCACGATCCGAAATGGGGAGCACTGCTGGACAATCTGCACGTCCGAAGCAATTTGAAAGGAAATGGGATCGGCACACGGCTGCTCTCGGAGGCAGCTCGGGATCTCATTCGATGCCGACCATCGGAACCTCTCTATTTATGGGTGCTCGATCAGAACGTGGCCGCGCAATCCTTCTATGAAGCTCGTGGGGGTGTCAGGGCCGAGAGCATGCTGCGCGGGCCCTTTCCCGGGGGTGGGAGGGCAACGGGGCACAGGTACGTCTGGCTACAGCCTTCTCGGCTCCTCACGGAGGGCGCCTGATCCCGCCCGACTGGCCAAGAGGGCCATGTCCTTACGATCACGTACCGCGGCGTGCATCAGTGTTCGAGCTGCAGTTCCTTCAAGACCTGATCCGACTGCCGCGACCCAAGACGCATTTCAGTGCTCCCGCTCCATGGCTTCCAGCATCGCCGCCATCTGTTGATGTACGAGGTTGACAGCCTGCAACGGCCGGACCATCACCCGAAATTCGATGATACGTCCGTCATCGTTGCAACGAATGATGTCCACGCCATTGACATGCTTGCCCTGCATCGTGGTCTCGAACTCCAAGACGGCCGTATCTTCGGTGAGCACGGTCTTGGTGTAATGAAACCGTCCTGCCTGTTCCACACCTTCTGGGCCTGTTGTCGAATCGTTCCCGGCAAATGTCGGACCAGCGGCCCGCAAATAGAGGCTGGTGATCTGCTTACCTCTCTGGGGTGTGAAGACGATCGGGGAGTAGAAGACGACGTCGTCGTCGAGTAGGTCATCGAGACCCCCCGGGAGCTCGCCCCGCAGATAGGCGTGCCATCGTTCAACGACACCTTCAATCATCGGTTCTCCTTCTACTCTCAGCCATGCCCGAACGTCCACATCGTAGATTCGGCGCAATCGTCGCCGAGAGACAAAGGGGACTGTAGGTCGGTCCCGATGGGAACTCGTCCCGATGAAGAGTTCACCTGTATGGGACCGTGCCCGATTCGAATGTTCCCGCCGGTCGGTGCTCCAAGAACCGACGCTACCTAGGCGATGTCGGCCGAGCAGCCAGCGAGACCATCATGCGCGACTGGCGGCATGCGCACCACTGTGCGGCCGGTCGTCTCGCGCCGCTCGAGCGCTTCGAGCTCGGCGGGGACATTCGCGAACTCGATCTGCCGGCCGATCACAGGGCGGATCGTTCCCGCCCGGGTGAGATGCAAGATGCGGTTCCAGATGTCGACGCCGTGGGCGGTAGAAAGGAAGTTCATGCCAAACGGACGAGCCGGCCGCGGCGAGTCGGCGTATGCGAAGCAGATCCCCATCAGGTCGAAGTTCCCGTAGATGCTCGGCTGGATCGGCAGCGGGCGCTCCTCCGCCTCGATGCCCGAAGCGAACCCGATGATGAGGTGGCGGCCGTTGAATGCCATCACCCTGAACGTCTCCGTCGTCACGGCACCACCTACGGTGTCGAACGCCACGTCGACTCCCCGTCCGTTTGTGACGTCGTCGACGAAGGCGACGAAGTCCTCGCTGCGGTAATTCACGCCGTAGTCGGCTCCCAGCGAGCGACAGAGGTCGACCTTCTCGTCGGTCCCCGCCGTGCCGATCACCGTCGCGCCGAACGCCCTGGCCAGTTGGACGGCGGCCGACCCGACGCCGCCGGCCGCGGCATGGACGAGCACGACGTCACCTGGGGCCACCCTTCCCCGGACGTGCAGGGCGAGGTAGCTCAGCTGGTAGGGGAAATACATCGCCACCCCCTCGGCTGCGCTGAGCCAGGTGGGGACCTGCTGGAGCATTGCTCCGTCGAGCAGAGCCGCTGACGCGTAGGCTCCCTGCACGCCCGCGGTCGTGCCGACGACCCGGCGGCCCAGCAGCGCCTCACACCCCGGCCCGGCCGCGTCGACCGTTCCTGCGGCCGCCATGCCGACGACGAAGGGGGGTTCGAACTTCAACAGCCCGTAGCGACCGCGGATGGTGTCGATGTCGTTGAAGTCGAGGCAGAACGCCTCCACGGCGATCCGCACCTGGTTGGCGCCCGGTTCGCCGACCTCCACAGTCTGGATCTCGAGGGATTCGGTCGGTGGGCCCAGCCGGGTGACCATCCACGCCGCCGCAGTCGTCGTCGTCATCAGGATCCTCCATAATCGACCGGCAGGTGTTTGATGCCGTTGAGCCACGACGAACGCAGGCGGACGGGCGGACCCATCAACTTCGTGTCGGTCAGCTCGTCGGCGATCACGTCGAACATCACCTTGAGCTCGAGCCGGGAAAGATTGGCCCCGATGCAGAAGTGGGAGCCGCCGCCGCCGAAGGTGACATGGGGATTCGGTGAGCGCCCGATGTCGAACCGCCCGGGATCGTCGAATACCTCCTCGTCGAAGTTGGCGGAGGCGAAGTACAGGCCCACCCGTTCGCCCATATGCACCAACTGGCCGGCAACCTCGGTGTCTTCGCTCGCCGTGCGCTGGAGGACCACCGCGGGCGAGGCCCAGCGCAGGATCTCGTCGATCGCGGTCGCGGGCCGTTCGGACCGCCATCGTTCCCATTGGTCCGGATGTTGCAGAAACGCTGACATGCCGTGGGTGATCGCCTGCCGGGTGGTCTCGTTGCCAGCGACGGCGAGGATCATGAAGAAGAACGCGAACTCTTCGCTGTTCAGGCGTTGGCCATCGACGTCGGATTGGACAAGTCGGCTGGTGACATCCCCGAGGTCGTTGTCGACCCGCGCCTCGGCTGCCGCGTGTGCGTAGGCGAACATCTCGACCACCCCCGTGAAGTCGGTGCTGGCATACTCCGGATCCTCGCTGCCAGCCATCTGATCGCTCCAGTCGAAGAGTTGCTGGCGATCGTCGTCGGGGATACCCATGAGACCGGCAATGGCCTGCAAGGGCAGATGACGGGCTACGTCGATCACGAAGTCACCCGTGCCGTCATGCTTGGCAGCCCAGACGATCCGGTGGGCTCGTTCGCGCAGGTCGTCCTCGAGGCCGGCCAAGGCGCGCGGGGTGAAGCACCGGTTTCCCACCCTGCGAACTCGGGTGTGCCGGGGCGGGTCCATACAGAGCAGGAGGTTCTTGGTGGATTCGCCTGTGGGATCGGATTCATCCAGCCGGCGAACGAAGGCGGAGTTGGCCTCCACAGACCACCCCGGACGTCTCGTCACCGCCGAGACGTCGGCGTGGCGGGTGAGCGCCCAGAATCCGGCGTCGCCGTATCCCGCCATGGGCGCTTGCGGATTCCACCGAATGGGCTGATTCCGGCGCAGCCAGGCGAATTCGTCCAGGGGCAGATGATCGGCCAGCAGGTCGGGATCGCTCAGATCGAGACGAGCGTCGACAGGCGTCGAGGGCACGACGGCGGACCTCCTTGCTTGGCACCGCTAGGTGTCAGTGACCGTAGTTGGCTCCCGAGCCGCCCTTCGTCCTCCCCGGTTCGCGCGTCACGCCGGCCTTCGTGTGACGTGGGCCGTGTCCAAATGGCCGATGCGTACGGGTGCACCCGACACGTGCAGCTCGACCCGCAACCCGATGGCAACCGTGTGGGGCTACCAACCAGCCGAATTGAACATTGGGGTTAGTGGAGAGAGGAGCCCGACACGGTGGCTGAGCGGAGTTGGCGCAGGGCAGGTGGGGTGATGGAACCCCTGGCGCTGCCGCCGCGGCGGCGTACAAGAGAGCGGCCGCGCCATACCCCTGGGTCGTCCCCCGACGAGCGTGGCGCCATGGCCGACGCCTTCGAGAACCTACCCGACGCCGTTGTCATCGTCGACGGAGCCGGGAGCATCGTGTGGGGGAATTACGCGGCCGAGCGGCTGTTCGAGCGCACGTTGGACGACTGGAGGGGCCATTCCGGCTTCGACCTCATGCACCCCGACGACCACGAATTGGCGCTGCGTTCGCTTTCCACCGTTGGGTACAAGCAGGTGGGCGCACCCATCGAGATCCGGGTCAATGCGGCCTCGGGTTGGCGCCTCATCGAAATGGTCGGCACCGCAACGCAGTGGTTGGGCGACGACGTGGTCCTGCTGTGCTTGCGCGACTTGACCGAGCGCCGACGATTCGAGTTGGCCAGCGGGCGTGAGGCCCGACTCCGATCGGTTGTGCACAACGCCGGGTCCATACTCATGCTGGTGTCGCCCGACGGCGTCGTCGAATCGGTCTCGGGCGCCATCACGCGGCTCCTGGGACACGACCCCGAGATGCTGGAAGGACGACCCTTGTCCAGCATCGTCGCCGCACGCGACCGACTGAAGTTCGATGCTCGCCTGGCCTCGGCGTGTCGCGGAGCAACGTCGGCCCGCCCGGTCACCACCAGGATCGGCCTCCTCCGTCACGACCGGGGCGTCGCCGTGCCATTCGACCTCAGCATCGTGAACCTGTTGGACGACCCCACCGTCGAGGGGCTCGTCATCTCGGGCCACGACGCTACCGCGCAGATGTCTGCCGAGCGCGACCTGAGCGAAGCGCTCTCTCGTCTGACCGCCACCTTGGACTCGACCGCGGACGGGATCCTGGTGGTCGACACCGCCGGCAAGATCACCGACTTCAACCGACGCTTCACCGAAATCTGGGGTTTGCCCCACAACGCCGTCGCCAGACAGGACGACCTTGCCACACTCGACTTCGCCCTCGACCAGTTGACTGACCCCGGCGCCTTCGCGGCCAGGCTGAACGAGCTCGACCTCCAGCCCGATAGCGAGAGCTTCGACCTCATCGAATTCAAGGATGGACGTGTGGTCGAGCGGTACTCGAGACCCCAACGCGTCGATGGGGAAGTCGTGGGACGGGTCTATAGCTTTCGAGACGTAACCGACCGCAAGCTCCTGGAGGACGAACTCTCCTACTGGGCGTTTCATGACTCGCTGACCAGGCTCGCCAACAAGACGCTCTTTCAGGACCGGCTCGATCATGCCCTCGCTCGCAGCGCGCGTGCCGGCACCCACCTGGCCGTGCTCTTCATCGACCTCGACGACTTCAAGACAGTGAACGACACCCTCGGTCATGGCGAGGGGGACCAGCTCTTGAAGAGAGTTGCGAAGATCCTCCTCGACACTCTGCGGACCTCGGACACGGCGGCTCGTCTGGGTGGGGACGAATTCGCGATTCTCGTCGAAGACGTGCGTTCGCCAGAGGCTGTCACCGATCTGGCGCTGCGGATGCTCGACTCCTTGCGGCCGCGCGTCCGCTTGGGGACCAAATCGGTCAGCGCGGCCAGCAGCATCGGCATCGCCTTCGAAGAGGAGGGCATTACCAGTGAACAGCTGCTTCGCAACGCGGATATCGCGATGTACCAGGCCAAGAAACTGGGCAAGGACAGGTTCGAGGTCTACCGCAACGAGATGCATGCCCTTGTGTTGGCCCGTGTCGAACTGGAGGAGGAGCTGAAGGCGGCGATCGTCAACGGAGATCTCATCGCGCACTACCAGCCCATGATGAACCTGCAGACCTACCGGGTGGCCGGGTTCGAAGTGCTGGTCCGGTGGCCACACCCCGACCGGGGTCTCGTCCATCCAGTGGATTTCGTGCCTTTCGCCCAGGAAATAGGTCTCATCGGCGAGATCGATTCGTTCGTGATGCGTACGGCATGCCGGCAGGTTCGACAGTGGCAAGAGGCAGGATTGTGCGGCCCCGATCTGGATATCGGCGTCAACCTTTCTGCGGGCCAGCTCGCCGATCCGGCACTGTCACACCGGATCGCGGCGCAGATCGAAGAGTGCCACTTCGACCCACGGTCGCTCGTCCTCGAGATCACCGAGAGTGAGGTGATCACCGATAACGAAACCACGTTGCACAACCTGGCTGCGCTGCGCGACCTCGGCGTACGCATCGCACTCGATGACTTCGGTACCGGCTACTCAACCTTCTCGCATCTCGACCGTCTACCCATCGACATTGTCAAGATCGACCGGTCCTTCGTCGAGACACTGGGATTCGGGGACGACTCACGGAGCATGGCTGCAGCCTTGGTGCAGCTGGCCCGAACCCTGGGCTACGGAACGATCGCCGAGGGCGTCGAGACCGCGGCTCAGGAGGAAAGCTTGCGTACTTTGGGCTGCGTTCTCGCCCAGGGCTACCATTTGAGCCGGCCGCTCGACGCCGAAGCGGCGCGGTGGCTTCTGGCAGCGCACAGCATGCCCGAGTCGGCCATCTGAGCGTGTGAGACGTACCTTCTCCGGTGCATGTATCAGTGGTCCACCCAATCGGGTCAACCGCAGCCAGCGCGCTCGGAGGGATTCGAACCCCCAACCTTCTGATCCGTAGAGCGATTCCGATCGTCCAGCCCGTGTTCCAAAATCCATTGGGCCAGGTCAGATACGGTCCACGATCCACTCCGTCCGCCAGAGTGCGGGGCTGTCCGTCGGTTTGAGTAGCAAGCCAGTAGCACGATCGTCAGAGAAGCGACCATCTGAGTTTGATCACGATGCCTACCGTGCCTCATTGGCTGTGCTCTTGGCGCTTAGCCGAGGAAGGAGACTGACGGTGACCGACTTCATTCGGACCCCCGACGTGAACTTCATCGACCTTGCCTCTTTTCCCTACGAACCGAACTACCACCTATGGCAAGACCTCCGGGTCCACTACGTAGACGAGGGGCCCCCGGACCGACCGGTCATGCTCCTATTGCACGGAATGCCGACCTGGTCCTTTCTCTGCCGGGACGTGATCCCTGGCCTGGTCGCCGTCGGCTACCGCTGCATCGCGCCTGCTCACCTCGGCTTCGGCCGATCAGACAAACCCACCGATCCGCGCTGGTACACCATCGCTCGCCACACTGAGGTCCTGACCACGCTGATCACCGGGATCGATCTCACCGACGTCACTCTGGTCTGTCAGGACTGGGGTGGTCCGATCGGGCTTGCACAGGCAGTGACGATGCCGGAGCGGTTCTCTCGGCTCGTGATCATGAACACGTGGCTTCATCACGAGGGATATCAGTACACCGAGGGAATCCGAAGCTGGAACCGTAATTGGCACGAGGGAGGTCTCTTTGACGGGAACGTCCGGATGTTGCCTTGCTGCTCGTCCTCTCTGCGGGATTGGCAAGCCCTGAGGTCATTCTTCCCGCGCTGGTCAATGGCACAACGCCAGGACTCACAGGAAGGGCTGCTGACGAATACCGGGGATTCTCTGCGCCTTTTGCTGGTCTCTCCGATGCCGCGTTCAACGGGCTTCGAAGGTTCCCGCTCTCGATACCGCTGGACAGCTACGACAACGGGAACGGGGCGGCGCAGAACCACCACTACAACAAACTGCTCTCGTGGGACAAGCCCGTCCTCATCTGGGGATGTGCGGATCTGATCTTCACCGAGGAATGGGGTAGGACGTGGGCGAAGCGACTCGGTGCGTCCTTCGACCCGATCGGCGATGCCAACCACTTTCTCCAGGACACCCACGGATCAGAGGTCGTCGAGAGGATTCTGGCGCGGATCGAGGCTCAGGCCTCGCGGATCGAGGCTTAGGCCTACCTGAGGGCGCCAGCGCGGGCGGATCCTGGTGGGAAGCCCGGGCGGTGCCACGATCGAGGGTGGTGAACCCCCTGGACGGGAGACCCATGTCAGGAGCACCAGGGCATGTCAGGAGCACCAGGGCGAACGGGCAAGACGGGCTGGACAAACCCGTGCGGTGAACTGATCGTCGGCTCGCCAGTGAAACCTCGTTGCCGGCCGCTCCGTCGAAGGCTTGATACCCAGGGGGGTATCATGGTATAGTTCTCGATACCCCCCTAGGTATCCGTCCACACGCTCCTCTTTCCGGGTGCGGCTGGCGGTCTGATCAAAGGATGCGTCCCATGACTGCGACCCGAGGAACCGGTCTCGACTCTCCGCAAGTGTCGGCGGGAACCGCGGTGGCGGACCTGCCGGCCGGGATCCGGGACAGCGTCCGAGAAGACGACGCCAAGGTTCACGGGAGCCGTCCCGGCCCGTTCGCCCGGCTCGGCCGCTGGGCCGCCACCCACTTCCGCCGGATCCTGATTGCTTGGCTGCTCGTGGTCGCCGTCTTCGGGATCTTCGCCGTCCATGTGGAGAACGCGCTCGCCGGCGCGGGGTGGCAGGCATCGAACAGCCAGTCCGTGGCGGCCAGGGCTATCATCGAGAAGGACTTCTCCGGGCTCGGTGCCACCGCCCTGCAGGTCGTCATCGTCGACCACCACGGTCCGATCGTGTCGGACCCGCAGGCCCGGGCCATCGAAGTCAAGGCCACCGAGGTGCTCCGCAGCGATCCCCGAGTGTCCACCGTCGTCGCACCACAAGCCGGGGTCTCGGTGTCGCGGGACGGACGGACCGCCATCATCACCGCTGGATCGGCTGCTAACTCGAACCAGATGGTGCAGGCGGCCGACTCGGTGGAGCCGAAGCTGGCGGCTCTGTCATCGTCCGGTGTCACCGTGACCCTGACCGGGGACAGCGCCCTGTGGGCCGACTTCAACACCGCAAACCGCTCGGCCATGCTGCGCTCGGAGATGCTGTCGTGGCCGGTGACGATCATTATCCTGGTCATCGCCTTCGGGAGCCTGGTCGCCGCCGGCCTGCCCCTGCTGCTGACCATGGCCGGTCTGCTGGTGGCTGCCGGCGCCCTGGTCATCACCACCAAGTTCACGCCCGTCTCCATTTGGGCGCTCAACTTCGCGCTGATGTTCGCCCTCGCTCTGGGCATCGACTACGCCCTCTTCCTGGTCATGCGCTTCCGCGCCGCCCTCACACGCCGTGGAGCGAAACCGGGCGACCGCGAGGCGATCGTTGCGTCCGTGGCCGAGACGGTCGATACCGCCGGAAAAGCCGTGGCGTTCAGCGCGCTGACGGTGCTCGCCTCCCTGGCTGCCATCATGATCGTGCCGAGCCCGGCCTTCCGGTCGATGGCCTTCGGCATCATGCTGTCCGTGGTCGCCGTGCTGGCTGCCACCCTGACGCTCCTGCCCGCGGTGCTCGGCAAGCTCGGGACCAACATCAACAAGGGCAAGATCCGGCTGCGTCGAGGGCCTCGGCCCGAGGGTGAGGGCCCGCTCGACCGGATGCTGCACCGCTGGGGCAACTTCCTGTGGCGTCATCCGTTCCCCGCGGGTGCGGGAGCTCTGGTCCTGCTGCTCCTGGCCGCCGCGCCCGCAGGGAATGGATGACGCCACAGGAAGTTGCCCCAGCGATGGAGAGTCCGGTCGAGGGGTCCTTCGCCCTCGATCCGTGGTCCTCGGCGCAGCCGGATCGTGCCCTTGTTGATGTT
>Ga0181518_10005529_pt1 | contig 10894 bp, 7 predicted proteins | sample PEATcosm2014_Bin_28_FD_119751 | JGI IMG/M metagenome (GOLD analysis project Ga0181518, IMG submission 119751) | Peatland microbial communities from MTU Mesocosm Facility, Houghton, MI, USA - PEATcosm2014_Bin01_60_metaG | ecosystem: Environmental > Terrestrial > Soil > Wetlands > Peat | place... | reverse complement strand
GGGTCAAGGTCACCGACAAGGAGCTTGCCGCCCTCCCGCTCACGCCGCACAAATGGCATGGTGACTGGAATTACACGATCGCCGCGGCATGATGTCGCGATCTATTCCGCGGCGGGCCCTTAGCTCAGCTGGTTAGAGCGCAGCCTTCACACGGCTGGTCAGCGCTGTTTAGTGACCAGGTGCGACGTGAAAAAGACCTGTTGGCACGCCGATTCGTGGTGTCTGCTGCTGACCGTCAATCACCGAGATCTTCCTTGCGATGTCGCACAGATGTCGCACGGCCGACACGGTCGGATGGAAGCGTCACAAGAGAACGGCATGATTGGTCGATGGACGAACGCACGTCCCAAGGCGACCACTACCTCCCTGCTTGCCTAATAGGTGGATTTGGACGCCCAGGCTCCCGAGGAGGAAGACGGACCCGGCGTCGTAACGCCGTTGTTGCGGTGAGATTCACTTCCACACCAGACCAGGTCAGACCGATAGCAGCCCGAGAGGTCGCCAAGCAGCGAGGCATCTACCGGCTTCAAGAACCCCCACCAGGCGTGGGCGCAAACGTAATCGACGATCTCTGGGACGACTACGAGCCTCACCTTCCTGCGGCTATCCGAGAAGTCGAAGCGGGTCAGGCAACCGATCAGGTGTGGGATGTCATCAAGTTGCACATCATCGCTCAGGCGGTACGACATCCGGACTTCGATGAAGCGGCACGAACGTACCTGAGAGGTGTGGGAATCGAAGAGCCGAGTAGAGACCAGATCCAACGTGAGCGTGTCCGGACTCTTGACCGAACGCCCGAGCTATTGGCCGAGTGCCGCATCGCATTCGTGAAGCGATCCAATGATGGTCCAAGGTTCGTTGTCAACGACAAGGGCTACGCCACGTTGGAAGACCCAGACAACCGCAAGGGCGTGTTCTTTCCGTTGTCCGGCTCGGTAGGTGTCCTGGCCGTCACGGGGGTGGGACTTTACGAAGGCAGAGCCGAGCCGTGGGTGTGGGGCGAGTTGACTCTCACCCCCGGCGCTGTGGAGCTGCTCAACGAAGCAAGCTGGCGTCTAGGTGGGATCCGATGCGTGCTTGGGCATCCTGAAGATGCCGAAGCAATCCAAGTCCTTTCCGTGGATCGAGAGCTGGTCGCTCCGCTTCTCGGCCCGTTTCGAGGCACGGGACGGGCCGATCTCTTCGACTGGGCATTCGAGGTCGAGAATCCCGGTCCTCAGTTCGTTGAGGGCCAGCGATCGGCTAGGTAGTCGTCGAGTTCGTCGTCGGGCAGCTCTCTCGTTGAGTTGTTCATCCTCACGAAGAACACCCGCTCCTTCTGGCTGGTGCTGGCCCATACGGGTTGGGAGGATCGAGCAACATCGAGGCGGCAGATCTCCTTGCCCTGGTGAAGGGCAATACGGGCACGGGTGCGCATGACGGCGGCATGGCCGATGGCGTTGTTGAGGTGGGTCGTGAGCCAGTTGACGAAGCCATCACCGTTCGGGGGCTTCACTCGGGGATAGTCGTAGTCGAGTCCCACAACCCGCCGGTCAGGTCCGACGCCGATGAGCAGGGTGCCGCCGTCGGTGTTGAGGAACCCGGCCACTGTCTTTACGACCGCATCCTCCATCGCCTTGTTCGGTTTGCCCTCCTTGATGTCCCACCGGGCCGTTGACTTGAACTCCACGGCGAAGTCCTCGTCATTGGCGATTACCTCGTCAATGGTTCGCAGAGCCGCTCCACCTGGCAGTCCAAGCTGTTCGGCCACCCTGGACGCAAGATCTGCATCCCGCCTGAGCCGCTCCACCACTTGGTCGGCGATCGTGTCCAGATCCGCCTGAGGGAGCACACCGACACCACTCATACCGGCACCAGCCGACACGGCGACGTTCGCCACACCAGCATGGGCGACTACCTCTTCGCCCTGATAGACACTGGACCCGTCGTCACCGTAGGCCGTGATGACGTGGTCGAAGACGGCCTGCACCTTGGTGTCGAAGACCTCGGGCGGGTAGGGATCGTCGGGAAGTTCCTGATCGAGGACTTCTACGATCGTGGTGCGCACCCCCGCCATGGTCGCCGCTTTGCGTCGCCAGTCGAGCACGAGCTTCTCGTGGAGGTGGGCAAGCAACTGCTTGGCCCCGGCCTTCACCCGCTCCCGTTCGGCATCATCAAGCACCGGGTCCGGCTTGGTGAGAAGGTCGAAGATCGCCAACTCTTCTTCGGTCATGTCCTCGACGACCGTTCGCCGCTCCTCGGTGCTGAGGTCGTGAGATAGGGCGATCAGGCGGCGGAGGTACTCGTCGATGTTGAGGCTGCCAGCGTTATAGGAAGCGATCAGTTCCTCGATCCGATCGACCAGGTCGAAGCGGGTCGGATTGCGGGTTGCTGCACTCACCGCTCGCACTTTCAGCAACGAGGCGAGCCGGTCGGTCTCGGCCCGCTTGCGACCGGCGAACTTGGCAGCAAGGACATCGAAGTCGATCTGCGACAGGTCGATCAACGGATCCGGTTCGATGCCCTCTGCCGCCGCTCGGATGACGTACTCCTCGGCACCCACCGACCGATCGAGCAGGGCGTCGACGGCATCCGCAACCGCAGTGAGATCGGCCTGTGGCCCCTTGGACAGATCGGCGATCCGCTCGGCGAGCACCCTGATCACCGCTACGGGCGATTGGTAGGCGGCAGCCATCGGGTCGGGCAAGATGGCCTTGAAGAGCTTCCGGGCCGTGGTGGCGGCAGCGAGGAACTCGGTCCGCACCTCCTCGTCGACGAGAAGCGCCTCCACGGCAGCGTCCCGCAGAGCGATGAAGTTGAACCCCGAGGCAGTGCGCAGTTCGTCGAGGTCAACGTCGTAGCGCCCACAGAACTCGGCGACGGAGTCGACGCTCTGGGCCAGTGCAGCGAGGAGTTCGGTCTTGTCCTGGATTGGTGAGTCCACACCAGCCTCGGCATTGGCGGCCCCGTAGATAGCGAGGGCACGCTCAAGGTCTCGGAACACTCCGATGTAGTCGACGATCAGCCCGTTGTCCTTGTTGGGGAACACTCGGTTGGCTCGGGCGATGGTCTGCATCAAGGTGTGGTTGCGCATCGGGCGGTCGAGGTAGATGGTCGAGACGCTCGGGGCGTCGAAGCCGACCATCCACATCGCACACACGAACACCAGTCGCAGGGGATTGCTCGGATCCTTGAACTCCTCGTCGAGGGCCTCGGCGTTCATCCTGGCCCGGTGGGGTCGGATGTCGAGGCCCTTGTCGGCCAGAAGCTTGATCTCGTTCTGACCCTGGCTGACCACGACGGCCATGTCGGTCGTCTCCATCAAATCGATGCGACTGGCCACCCAGGGACGTTCCAGCTCGGGGAGCCGGTCGTGCAGGATGCGCAACTCGGCCAGGTGCTCGGCCCACTCCTCCCGCACGAGGTCGTACATGCGCACGGCGGCTGCCTTGTCGATGCCGACGTACATGGCCTTGCCAGCGAACCCCCGGCCGACGAAGTGCCGGACCAGGTCACTGGCCACGGTACGGAGCCGTTCGGGCCTGGTGATGAGCGCATACTCCCGACCGAACCGACGCACTAAGCGCCCTTCGGCGTCCTCGTCGAGTTCAGCCTCCTCTAACAGCTCGGTCAGTTCGTCGGCGAAGTCCTCGTTGATGAGCTGAAGCTCCGGGATGCGGTTCTCGTAGTAGAGCGGAACGGTGGCACCGTCTTCGATGGCGTCTCGGAAGTTATAGATGCTGACGTAGTCACCGAACTCTCGTCGAGTCAGCTCCTCCCCGCTCAGGAGTGGGGTGCCAGTGAAGCCCATGAAGGCGGCGTTGGGGAGAGCGTTGCGCATGTTCAGGGCCAGCGTGTCGTACTGGCTTCGGTGCGCTTCGTCGGTGATCACGATCACGTCGTGTCGGTCCGAGAGCACCGGCATCTGGGTCTCCCCGCCCGCCTTGTCGATGCGGAACTTCTGGATCAACGTGAACACGTAGCGGTGATCAGCTTGAAGTAGCTCCCGAAGGTGAGTCGAGTCCTCGGCGTGGACCCGAGCTTCCTTGGAGATGACCCCAGCATCGGCGAACTCGCCGTGGAGCTGGTTGTCCAGTTCGATCCGGTCGGTGACCATGACGAACGTCCACGAACCGGGAAGTCGGCGTAGTACCTTCTGGGTGAACCACAACATCGACAAGCTCTTGCCGGATCCTTGGGTGTGCCAGAAGACCCCGAGGCGCTTGTCGCCTGCTGCTCGGATGCGAACGAGGTTCTCGATGGAAGAGTTGACGCCGAGGACCTGGTGGTTGCGGGCGAAGCTCTTCACGAGCCCACCGGGCCGCTCCAAGTAGGCCACGAAGTTCTCGATCAGGTCGAGAAGCCGATCGTGGGCGCAGGTCCCCCGGATGGCTGTCTCAAGAGCGACCACGCCACGAGTGCCTTCGGCGTCGATGATCTTCCAGTCTCCGAAGAAGCCCCAAGGGGCGTAGGTGGCACCGACCTTGGCCTCCGAGCCGTTAGAGAGGATGACGAACCCGTTGGGCCAGAAGAGCTGCGGGATGGTGTCGTAGTAGTCGGAAAGGTTCTCGTCGTAGGCCGCCTTCACCGGACGGTTGGGTTCCTTGAACTCAGCGAGAACCAGCGGGATGCCGTTGACGAACAGGATGCTGTCGGCTCGGCGGCGATGAAGGTCCCCGGCGATCCACACCTGCGATGCAGCGAGCCAGTCGTTCTTGAGGGAATCGTTGAAGTCGATATAGCGAACGTTGGCGAAGTGTGATTCGCCGTCATCCGTTCGCCACTCAACCCTGTAGCCGTCACGCAGGAGAGTGTGGATCTCCCTGCTGGCTCGGGTTCGATCCATTGCCGATCGGTCCTTGGTAATCGACAGCAGCGCCTCTTCGATCAGATCGTCTGGGACCAATGGATTCAGGAAGTGAAGGGCGTCACGTAGACGGTGGGTGAGGACGGCCTCATGGATCGAGTCCCGACCCAGGGTGCCAGCCGGTCCGAGTGTCTCGGCGTAGGCGTCGATGACAGTCCACCCCAGCTCGGCAAGCAGATCGAGTGACGGATTCTCGACGAGTTCGGCCTCCGTGTAGCGGCGAGGGTTCACGCCACGGACTCCGTCACAGCGTCGAGATCGAGACCTGATATGTCGATCTGGCCGGAGACCAACTTCGGAAGGAGGAGATCCCGAATGATGCCAATCCTTCGACACTGCTCATTGAGTACCCAGACATAGTCAGAGAGTGGAGCTACGGCAACGGAAAAGCGGCCTTGCAGGTCGTGTGGTGGGACAACAAGCTCGAAGTCCCTCAACATCTTGAGGTTGACGTGTGGCACGCCCGAACTCATTGCCATGGCGATGAAACGTGCGGTGGTCTCAGCAGTCCGGAACTGTGCGTAGATGAAGTGAACTGCCGCCCTCGACGGATCTACCGTGATCTTCATCTGACTCTGAGACAGCAGGTAACGATCCCACTGCGCCCGAAGTGGTATTAGCCCAACCTGACCCAACGTACCCCTTTGCGTCACCAGAATGTCGCCTCGGGTCGCCAAAGAGGACCGCAGCTCATCCGCCTTTTCGTCGGTGACGAACACGAGATCGGTCTCGTCGAAACCACCACCCAAGCGCAGATTGGCCCCACGGACTACAGGGACCCCTTTATCCACGTAGTCCTTGCGCCCAAGCTTGGACCCAAACGGGCCTCCGGTCACAGCGTTGCGATCGGCTGAGGCAATGGCCGACACTGGCAACACGTCCCAGCCCTTAGGGATTAGGCCGAGATGAGAGTCGACCAGAGGGCCGTCCTCGTAGCCTGGATAGCGGAAGTGGATGAACCACTCTCGGTAGATAGCTTGCGCCACCTGCTCCAACAGCTCGATCCGCCGCCGGTTGTTCACGATCAAGTCGTTGAGAGCACCGAGGACATTCACGACGGCGTGTTGAGTATTGAGATCAGGCACGTCAATGGGGAAATCCGGGAAGTCAATAATCGGAATCCGGTCGACAGTCGAGCCAGAGATGATGCGACTCGTCACCGTGTCCTTCCAGATTGGTCCGAGCATGTAGAAGTGCAGATACCTTGGCAAGATGACCGTTCGGTCGGGCCGAATCAAGGCAAGTCTGCGGCCAAGACACCCAACGAAATCATCGGGAATGAGCGCATACCGGTGCAGCGTCGCCTCGTAGACGAAAACGACATCGCCCGCCTGCGGTGTGACTCGCTTCGTCCACTTGGCGAAGTCTTGCGGCGCTATGTGGCGAACGTCGGTGACATCCAACAGTCCCGAATCAGTGATGTTCTTGATGCCAAGATAGACAGGGCCAGCATCGGCTGGGGCTGGCGTCGCATGCGGACCGTCATAGAACTCGGCCATGACGTCACGCATCCGCAGGTTCCGCCACTCCGTCACTGCCCGAGGATCCCCCGGAGGGCTGCGTCAACCTTGGTTCGTAACGCATCGGCTTCGTCACCCAAACGGGTGAACTCGTCGTACAGACCGGCGAGGTTCTCGTCGAAGTCCCCCTCGTCGTCGTCCACGGCTGCGGCGCCTGTGTAGCGACCAGGGTTGAGACTCCAACCCTGGGTCTCAATCTCGGCAATCGTTGCCACCCTGCATAGGCCCGGCACGTCGACGTAGTTCCCATCCGGGAACCGCTCCGTGAGTGCCGACTCGCTCCCAGCGACGGTCTCGATGCCCTCCCCTCGGTAGAGCCGCACGATGTTGGCCAATAGTTCGATCTGCTCGGGCAGGAAGTCACGATGTGCACGGTCGATCTGGCGGTATGTGTGGCGAGCGTCGATGAAGAGCACGGTGTCCTCACGGTCAGTGCCGAGCTTCCCTCTGTCGAGGAACCACAGCGTCACCGGCAGGGTCACGGTGTAGAAGAAGTTGGTGCCGATGGCCACCATCACGTCGACGGCCTTCGACTCAATGAGCTGACGGCGGATCTCACGCTCTGAGTGAGCGGCGTCTCCCGCTGAGTTGGCCATAACGAACCCAGCACGGCCACCGTCAGCCAGGGCGGAGTAGAAGAGCTGGATCCACAAGTAGTTGGCATTGTCAGACTTGGGGAGGCCAAGTGCGTAGCGGGGATCACCGGCCAGCTTGTCCTTATCGACCCCGTTCACGTTGAACGGCGGATTGGCCATGACGAAGTCGAAGGCACCCAGGCTGTGGTGCAGATCGTCGTAGTAGCTATTGCCGAGGCGGATGTCGCCGGACAAGCCGTGGAGGGCGAGGTTCATCTTGGCCAGCGGGACCGTCACCTCCTTCTGCTCCTGGCCGTATACAGCCAGCTCGTCGGTGGCCGAATGCTGGTGGCGTTCGACGAACTTGGCACACTGCACGAACATGCCACCTGAGCCACAGGCCGGGTCGAATACCCGGCCATGGAACGGTTCGATGATCTCGACGATGAGCCTGACGATGGAGTGCGGAGTGAAGAACTCGCCACCGAGCCGACCTTCCGCCATTGCGAAGTTCGACAAGAAGTCCTCGTAGATGAGGCCGAAAGCATCGCCCGAGAGCTTGCGTGGCAGCGGTGCGAAAAGCCGCAGCAACTCGACGAGGGTCGACTTCTCTAGGCGCTGATAGCCCTTGGGGAGCACGTCTTTCAACTCAGGGTTGTCGGTCTCGATGAGCCGCATCGCCGTGTCGACCGCTCCGCCGAGGTCCTTCCCTTCGGGCAGGTGGACGAGATGCGACAACCGGGCCTCGTCGTGGATGAAGAGAACGGACCTGGCCCGATAGTCGTCTGCCGTCACCGGATGTCGTGCGGTGGCGTGTGCCTCGACCTCCTCTCGAACCTGGTCGAAGCGGTACTCGGCATAGGCGAGGAAGATCAGTCCGAGGACTGGCCCTCGGTACTCGTTGGCGGCGAGCGACGAGTTGGCCCGAAGCTCGTCGGCAGCAGCCCAAAGCGTCCGTTGAACCTCGGCGAGGTCGGTGCTATCCACGCCCGATTTCCTCTGGGTAGTCATTGAAGGTGGCATCGTTCTCTACGGTGCTTTGTGCCATGCCCGCTACCTGCTCCTCTCTCGTCCGCTGTCGAGCCTCGGGCACGACTCGGATAACGCTACCGACACTCAAGGTGACGACAGGGGCTTTTAGCCGGTGGGCTGCGGCGTGGCTAAGTGCCGGTACACGGTTTTCCTACTCACACCGATCGTGTTAGCGATCTGCTCGACGGTTAGCTCTCGGGCCTCGTAGAGCTGCTTGGCCACCTTGATCTTCTCGGGAGTCATTGAGGGTGGTCGTCCCCCCCTCCGGCCACGGGCACGAGCTGCCGCTAACCCAGCGTGTGTCCGCTCGCTGATTAGGTCTCGCTCGAACTCCGCCAAGGCGCCCATGATCTTGAAGAACAACTTCCCGTTGGCGGTTGTCGTGTCGATGGACTCATGCAGGCTTTTCAGCCCCACCTGTCGCTCTTGGAGATCTTCGGAGAGGGCGATGAGGTGCTTGAGGGAACGGCCAAGCCGGTCCAGCCTCCACACCACCACGGTGTCTCCGGGGCGAAGCTGGTCCAATAGTCGGTTGAGCTGGGGACGGCTGTCGAGCTTGCCAGAGGCCCGGTCGGTGAAAGTCTTGATACACCCGGCTGCTTTCAGGGCGTCGAGCTGCAATGTGGCGTCCTGGTCAGTTGTGCTGACCCTGGCGTACCCAAGTAGATCGGCCATGCCTATATTGTGTCAAAAAGGGCCATGGGTGTCAATAGTGACACATACATTCCCAAGACGGCTTTTGACACATGCATTCAGCCACCTCGGTCGAGTTGCCGGACCTTGGGTCAGAATCGACCGTTTCTGCGCTCGGTCACAGCCGGGCAGCACAATGTCAGATCGAACAGCGTCCTTGGCCTCCCGTGGGGTCATAGACGCTCGATGTGGGAGCGTGACCGTGAGGTGGACTAGCTCAGAGATTGCGATCCTCGGGATGACCACCACGGTCGTCGTGGCGATTCTGTCGGCGCTGGCGGCCTATCTTGCAGCGAAGCGGGACCGAAGGCGGACTCTCTACAGCGAGGCAGTACAGGCCATTGCTGGTTGGAAGGAGATGCTCTACCGAGTCCGGCGACGGCAGACGGATGACGCACCCGAACTGGTCGCTCAGTTTCATGAGCTTCAAGACAAGCTGGCCTTCTGTGAGGCATGGGTGGGCAGTGAATCGAAGTACATGGCCCGGAGCTATCGGCGGCTCGTTAGGGAGGTCAAAGGCGCCACCGAGTCACTAATCCAGGAAGCATGGGAAACGCCTCCTCGATCGCCTCGTGCTGCTGACACCGAGTTCGGCCCAGTTCCCGATCTGACATCATCCATCGACCGCTTTCTCGCTGACGTCCGATCTCACCTGTCCCCGATGCCTTGGCGCAAGCTGGCAATCGCTTCCCGAAACCCGGAGACGGGCAACTCGTGACCGTCGATCTGTCCGCTTACTTCCAACAGTTCCTCGAACAGATCTCCCTGGGTCAGCCGCAGGTAGGCCGCATGGATTCTGCTACTGCCAACATTTCGGGCCTACTCGTCAAGGAGTACGGCCTCAACCCGAGTGAGGTGTTTCTTCAAGGGTCCTATGCCAACGGAACGGCGATAGAACCCACTGATGGTGGCGAATATGACCTCGACATCGTCTCGGTGTGCGCTGATCCCGATGAGAATCCGAACGCTGCTCTAATCCGACTGGAAGCGGTCTTGAAGAGCGATGGCCAGTTGGCGCCGAAGGTACAACCCAAGAAGCCGTGCGTCCGGCTTCAGTACGCCGATGATGACGTTGGGTCATTCCACGTGGATGTCGTTCCGGCCAAGCGCAATGTTGCCAGTTCGCCTCCTCTACTAGCGCCTCGACGCAATGAGGGCTGGCGTGGAACTGATCCGGCGGCTTACACCTCGTGGTGCACACAGCAGGGTCCATTGTTCTTGCGTACCGTCAAGGCAGCGAAACGGTGGCGAGACGTACAGCAGCCGGTTCGAAAGGCCATCAAGTCCATCGTCCTTCAGGTACTTGTGGCGAACTGCATGCCTCAGGAGTTCCTTGATTCGGTTCGTCTAGCTCACACGTTCGAGAACCTGCATCAGAGCTTGCAGGACTTGTCTGCCCCTCCGTTGGTACCGAATCCCGTTCTGACGAGCGAAGACCTCGCTGCCAGTTGGACGACTGAGAGCTTCAGCAGCTTCCGAACAGAGTTGAGCGAGGCCGTTGAGTGGTCTCGTCTGGCCGAGACATCCGCAGACATAGTCGAGGCCGCAGACGCTTGGAGAGTCCTCCTGGGAGATGACTTCCCGGTGCTCGCTCCGGGTGAGTTGGGATTCGAACTTGGCGACATCAGCCATGCCGAATCCCCAGCGTCCATGGGTTGGACCGTAGCTCTCGATCCTCGCTATCAGGTGTCCCTGAGCGCAACGGTGCATAAAGGGCGGGCGGGTCGAGTTGGTAGACCCCTCCCTTCGGATGGTCACACAGTTATTGCTGGTAGCACTCTGCATTTCATCGCAGACATGCGGACGCCCAGCAGGTCGGTCGAGGTCTGGTGGCAGGTGGCAAACACCGGCGAACACGCACGAAGTGAAGGGGCATTGAGAGGCCAGATCCAAGCAGGGCGCACGCTCGATGGCAGTGACGTGCCGTTCGGTCACAATTGGGAGAACACGGCATACACAGGATCCCACCTCATTCGGGCGCTGTTGGTCCGGAGCAACGTGGTAGTGGCGTCAAGCAACTGGTTTCGAGTCAACATCTACAAGCCAGGACGTTCCTTTCGGCGTTAGAGCACCGCCGGCCCACTCCGTCCTTAGCCCTCGACGTCCTTAGGGTCCACGCCTGATTAATACGCGCGTAGTAGCGTAGCCATGTGGAGGTTACCGACGACGGCCTCGCGCGATTCTTCGACGTGGTGTTGCCCCACATGAACGAGGTGCAGCGCCGGGTC
>Ga0181518_10005526_pt1 | contig 10900 bp, 6 predicted proteins | sample PEATcosm2014_Bin_28_FD_119751 | JGI IMG/M metagenome (GOLD analysis project Ga0181518, IMG submission 119751) | Peatland microbial communities from MTU Mesocosm Facility, Houghton, MI, USA - PEATcosm2014_Bin01_60_metaG | ecosystem: Environmental > Terrestrial > Soil > Wetlands > Peat | place... | reverse complement strand
CGATAGTTGACGCTAACAGGCGTTAGCGCTCATTGAAGTTTTCGAGTTTGTGATTTGGGCTTGCATATAGGACAGTCCTGCAGTCGGTGCATGAGCCTTTTCCAGAACGGCCAGCCTTGCTTTTCGATCTCGTGTTCCCATCTCGGTCCGAACACCTTCTTTTGAATCTCGGGATTGCTCATGCCCATGGTCTTACTCCGACGTTTGCTGGCTTGGGAACCCAAAAACAATGCGGTTCCGTCCCCCTGTGATTCGAGCTTGCACGCGAGCCAAGCTTACCGTATTCCGACTGCTGCGGCACTGGAGGCCGTCGTCATGGGCAAACCGAGAGTCAAGCCGAACTATCGTCGCCGAGTGCTCCGCCTGCCAGACTTGGATCATTGTAAAACGGCAGTTCTCAATAGCCTCGGCTCGCCAGCTTCGCGCCGCGTCTACGAATACGCCATCGACCAGTTCATCGCCTGGTACTGCTCCGAGCCCCGACTGGCCTTCAATCGCATCGTAGTCGTTCGCTACCGCATGCACCTGGAATCACGCGGCCTAGCCGCCAACACCATCAACCAACAACTCGCAGCCGTGCGCCGCCTCGCTCACGAAGCCGCAGACTCAGGCTTGCTGAGTCCCGAGTTGGCGGCGGGGATTAGCCGCGTCAAGGGAGTCAAGCAGCTCGGATTCCGGTCCGGGAATTGGTTGAGCGCGGAGCAGAGTTCGGAAGTGCTCAAGCATGCGGGGGGAGACACTATGCGCGCCAAGCGCGATTCTGCGATGTTGGCCATGCTGTTCGGTTGTGGCTTTCGCAGGTCGGAACTGGTCGGTTTGGAGTTGGACGACATCCAGATGCGCCAAGGACACTGGGCGGTTGTTGATCTGATTGGCAAAGGTGGCCACATTCGCACGGTGCCCATTCCGAACTGGGTGAAAGCCGCTCTCGATCAATGGACGGCGGCGGCCGGGGTTGGTGAGGGCAAAATCTTTCGAGCGGTCGCCAGGCGGGGAAAGGTGTGGGGCCGCGGCCTCTCGCAGAACGTTGTCTGGTACGTGGTCAGAACCTGCTGCGAGAGAGCAGGCTTGGAGCACATTGCACCGCACGACCTGCGGCGGACCTGCGCGAAGCTGTGCCACGATCGCGGCGGTGAGCTAGAGCAGATTCAGTTTTTGCTCGGGCATGCATCAGTGCAGACCACGGAACGCTATCTCGGCTGCAAACAGAATCTCGGGCATCCAGTGAACGACCTTTTTGACCTCAGAACGGACGGAAGGCTGAAGGAAAACGATGATGAATCCGCCCCAGTGAAAGCGTCCGACCCTGTAGAAAAGGCATCTGGGCAAGGGGTAGAATGCGGCCACGGAGGACCGGAACATGACCAGCCCGTCTGTGACTCAAGACAGCTATCCCTACCAGAACGAACCGATTTGGTCGAGGTCAGAAAAGGCCATCGCCCGCACCGCCTTCGACGCTGCCCTGGGGCGAGAGCTTCACGAGGTGATTCAGCAAGCAAAGAAGATGGCCAGCCAGATCCAGCAGTCGTCGGATCTGTGGGACTTGGAACATTACCTGACCCAACGCCGTAAGGAGATCGACCGCAAATACGACTATCGTTATTCGCAACTCACGCAGGTGTTCGGGAGACTTTTGTACGAAAAGCGACTCCGTGAGGAAGAGCTGCGCGGCTTACGGGAGGACAAGCTGAAGCCGATCCGTTCTTTCGCCAAATTCTTAGCGGAGGACGCGGCCTGACCTCCATTCTGAGCGCTAACGCCTGGTTACGTCAACTGATGTGCGGACTCCCGAGTAGAATGTCTCCCGAGCACCTACGAGGCCGACCATGGCAAGAATGTTCGCAAAGAGAAAATCGAATCCCCGCAAAAAAGCGAAGAAATCCCCGCCGAGGAAGGCGAAGAAGGCCCTCCGTCAGGTGAAAAAAGTACCTGCGTCGCGGCGGGCAGCGGAGGTCGGCGGCGAGAAGCTGACCTTTAATCATGCAATGGTCTATGCTGCGGACGTGCGACGCGCGCTGGGCTTTTATCGCGACCTGCTGGGATTCAAACTCGTGGACGAATTCCGCCACGAAGGTATACCCGTGTATGCGCGGCTGCGCGCGCCTGGAGGCGACGGCACGATCGCGCTGCACTTGGCGGGGCCGGGGACGCCGCTTGCCAGTGACGGCGTGCGGTTGTACTTCGAGATTCGCGAAGTTGACGACTTCTGCCGCAAACTGCAGGCCAAGGGCTTCTACATTACGCAGATGCCGCGCATGATGCCATGGGGTTGGCGTCACGCCTATCTGAACGATCCCGATGGCCACGAGATCAGCATCTACTGGGCCGGGGAGAACCGCATGAAGAAGACCGTCATGCGCGCGGCAAAGGAAGTTGAGCAGGCGCCTTCCGCGAAAGGGCGATGACGGTCGCCGCCGTATTCGGCTTCTATCGTCCCTCACGATGAACCGGACCCTGGGGTTAATGAGTGCAATCTCCCGATTACGCTCATTGACGGTTGAAGGGATTTTGAGCGTAAACGCCTGTCGATAGTTATCCGAGTTGCCCCGCGCATTTGGGCCTCACGGCGAGAGCGACGAGTTCCTGTTCTGCCTGCAAACGCGGAACGGAGACGCTCGGGCTATCGGAGCCTATCCGTGAGTCCTTGGTCCCATGATGAGCGCTGCCCGGGAATGTTTCCCGATGTGGGCTCGCAATAGTTGCGATTTCCTTCTGCCACGCATATCGACCCACGGCAACAAGGGGGCCGTTGTGGGGGGCACTGCTGTCCCGCTGGCGTGCACTGGCCCGTGCCACCACTACCGCTTAAGGAAACGATCTGCGGGCTGCCGGCGGCGTTATCAATGATGCTCACCGCCGCCGTGCGGCTTCCCGATGCCGTGGGCTTGAACGTAACACTGATGCTGCAGCTCGCGCCTGCTCCCAGCGAGCTTTCGCAAGTGTAGGTCTGCGCAAAATCCCCGGCATTTGTTCCGGTAATCGCAATGTTGGTGATGTTCAACGTGGTCGTGCCCACATTGGTTAGAGTCGTAGCTTGCGCCGGACTGGTCGTGCCAATGGCTACAGACCCGAAGCCCAAGCTGGTGGGTGAGAGCTCCGCAGTCGTCTGGACCAGGACGGAAACCGTGTTGTCGTTATAGTTGGGAACCGCTAGCTCAAGCCCGCCATCCTGGTTGAAGTCGCCCACGACTGCCCCGTGGGGGTGCACGCCAGTGCCGATTTGAACTTGGGGCTGAAAGGTTCCGTCTCCGTTCCCTAGGAAAATCGAGACTGTATTGGAGCCTATGTTTGCCACCGCTAAATCGAGATTCCCCTCCCCGTTGAAGTCCGCGATGCCAAGAGTCCCCCAAGGGAAAGAGCCGGTCCCATAGTCAAGGTGCGTCTGGAATGTCCCATCTCCGTTTCCGAGGAGGATGGAAACGGACCCGATGTTGTTGACGACCGCGAGGTCGAGCTTGCCATCCTTATTGAAGTCGGCTGTCGCGATTGCCGCAGGATTTAAGCCCGCGGTATAGTTCACGCCACTCCGAAATGTGCCGTCGCCGTTTCCCAGCAGCACTGAGACCTGAGTACCAGCTCCACCGGAGCCGGTAGCGAGTGCAAGGTCGAGAATTCCGTCGCCGTTGAAATCGCCAACTGCGACGCCGTTGGGCCCTTCCGCGCCTTGCGGCGTCGGGTAGTCCACACGCGGCTGAAACGTGCCGTCGCCGTTTCCCAGTAAAATTGAGACCGTTCCCGTACCGCAAGGCGGACCGCCATTGGTGCAATTCTGATCAGAGACGGCCAGGTCCAGCTTGCCATCACGATTGAAATCTCCGATCGCCACCCACGTGGGATTGATCCCCGTGTCGTAATTCACCGCAGCCTGGAAACTTGCGTCGCCATTACCTAAGAGCACGCTGACATTGTTGCTGCCATAGTTCGCCACGACCAAATCCAGCTTGCCGTCGTCCCTGAAATCGCCCACCACCATCCCTGACCAGGGATTGCTTCCAGCGTCGTAATTCACCGAGGCTTGGAAAGTCCCGTCGCCGTTCCCCAAGAACACACTGACGTTGTTGCCGGCGCCGTTTGCTACCGCGAGGTCGAGCTTTCCGTCGCCGTTAAAATCGGCTGTAACCGCTGACACCGGCGAAGAGCCGGCGGCAAAGGCTGATCCGCTCCATGCCAGACTTGCCGGGAGCGTAACCGGAAAGAACACGAGGTTCGACGTTCCTCCGCCTGGACCTGGAGTGACCACGGTCACCGAGGCCGTGTTAGGGGCGGAGATATCAGACGCCAGGATGTACGCCGTGAGCGTTGAATTGCTGATGAAGTTGGTGGCGCGGGCGCTGCCATTCCACTCGACCACCGACCCGGACACAAATCCGGTGCCGTTTACAGCCAGCGAGAACGCTGCCCCACCAGGGGCTGCAGCGTCGGGACTCAAAGGCTGGTTAATAAAAGGAACGGGGTTCACCGCGGAGGCTGCAGTGATCTTGATCGACTTCGAAGCGCCTGCGATCGAAGCCGTGACCGTGTCGGTGGCCGTGATGGTCTGGCCGCCGTCAGTGTTCAGCGTGGCCGAAAAGATTGCGGTCCCGCTCGGCAGCGTCGAGTTGGCCGGCAGCACCGCTTGGACATCAGTGCTCGTGAAGTGCACGGTCCCGGAGTAGCTGGTGGCCACGTTGTTCCAAGCGTCGAGTGCAGTCACGGTAAAGCTGAAAGAAGTCCCGGCGGCGGCGGCGGCCGGTGCGCTGACGGACAAGCTAGTGGCTGCTCCCGGGCTGATGTTGATCGAGCTCGAAGTGCCGCTGATCGAGTGGGTGACCGTGTCGGTGGCGGTGATGGTCTGCGGGCCTGCAGTCTTCAAGGTTGCAGAAAAGGTTCCCATCCCACTCGTCAGCGTCGAACTGGCTGGCGAGAGGATGGCTTGGGGGTCGCTACTCGTGACCTGCACTGTCCCCGCGTAGTTGCTCACCATGTTGTTCGAGGCGTCAAGCGCAGTCACGGTGACGTTGAAGGCCGTCCCAGCGGTGGTGTTAGTCTGAGCGGGGACGACGGAGAAGTGAGTGGCGACGATAGGAGGCGGTGTCGATGATCCGCTACCACCGCCACCACAGCCGTAAAGGAGACACAATCCGCAGAGGGTAAGCACGGCCCGCAAGAACCTTTTCATGAATCCTCCTAGGGCCGCAGTGGTTTGTGCGGCTCAGACAGTTCGCGAATGCCATCTGCTCGCTGCTTGTGTTCCAAAGGCGATGACATCAGGACAACAGCGTGCATTTTCTTAGTCCATCCAAGGACCAGGTCTGTTGGCTGCTTGCGTATCAGCTTTCTAGTGACTAATTCGCCGACCTACCTCTCAGCGGTAACAGGCCGGAGATGCGATACCGGTTGGCCCGCCGCGACTGGGGCGTCGGCTGCGTTTCGCGGGACACGTAGCGAGGTTCCGGGAGTTGTGGTGCCGCAGTTGCGTCTACTAGGTCGTAGTCACAACCCTCGAGGCCGGGATGCTTCTCGTCGCAGGGGATCAGCAGATAGTCGTGGCCGCAAGTATCGGTATCGTCGCAACCAGCCGGAGCTCCGAGGCCAATGATTTCTCCCTGATCATTGATGTAAGCCGCCTCCGTGATGGAAAAACCGTTATTGGAGGAGATGAGAGTATCCAAGTCAACAATTGGTCCCGCACCCTCCCACAAGAATCCATGCCCGACAGAGTCGTTCCCCCCGTTGCCGACGACCTGTCCGGATGCGTTGATCCAAAATGGATAAGCGTAGTTATCCCCGGGGATCGCCCCAAGATCGTGCATCTTTCCGTCCCACAGAAACGCATGGCCCACCACGTCACCCGAAAGTAAGGATCCTCCGACAACCACTCCGGCATCGTTGATCGCAGAGGCCTCCGCCGAGCTCCCTCCCAAGGTACCCAGATCGATGAGCCCCCTCGCACGATCCCAGAGAAAGGCATCGGTCACTTGATCGCCGGCCAGGTTCGATGCGCCGACGATCTGACCTCGATTGTTCAGCCCGCTCGGACCACCGCAGGTCCCTCCAAGCGTCCCAATGTCGATCATTCCCGTGTCCTTGTCCCAAAAGAAGGGATCCTGCACAGGGGTGTTGGACAGGGTGACCGCATAGCATCCATTGTTCGAATTTGTTGTAGAGCTTGTGTAGGAGAACCCAGTGACTTGGCCGAGTTCGTTGATGGCTGTGGGAAAAGCGTCAGGACCGCCCAGAGTGCCCAAGTCCCGCATGACACCGTTCTGCCACAGAAACGCACGCGTCTGGTAGGGACCATAGAACTGGTATTGGAAAAAATTGGGCGATACCGCGCCAAAGGAGTACGGATCGGGAATGGTATTGATGGCCCAACCAGTCACTTGACCGGAGCTGTTGACAGCGGCGGCCCCACTCTCGTATCCCCCTTCCGGCAAAGTTCCAAGATTGACAATTTTGCCGTTCTGCCAAAGTACGGCACGTTCTTGTATCCAGGGGGAGAACAGCGGATCGGTCTCGCCGTTTTGAGAGGTTCCCGCAATCAATCCGTTGGCGCTGATCCATGCGGTAGCGCTGCTCGCGCCCCCGGGAAGTACGCCAAGGTCCTTCCTTACACCGTTCTGCCATTGAAAGGCGTGCGTGACATAGCAATCCCCCACGAAACAAAAGTTTGGGTTGTCTATCAATGGATCGGGCCTGGGCGTATCCGCCCAGCCTGTGAAAGTGCCTTGGTTGTTTCCAATTGCATCGGACCAAGATCCGTTGTCACCACCCTGGTTCATATTGCTCTTGGGGCCGCCGAACGTGCCCAGATCGATCAGCTTGTAGTGGTGGTGCGTGGGGTGGCCGGAGTCTTGGCCTGCCTGGGCAAAGAGCGTGGCCGGGATGGCTAACCCCGCAGACAGAGCGATTGCGGCAAAACACCGCGTTAGATTGGTTTTCATGACTTCTCCTTTGGTTTCTTTTGGCGTTTCGTCCTAGCGGGAGATCGCCAGGTGCAGCAAACCCGCGACAACCAAGGCCACTTTACAAAAGTGCAGGTTCTCCGCCAGGGGCTACCCCCAGATCGCGGCGATCTTATGTCCGAAGCGAGCGGCGAGTCTATGCACTGGCGCTGACTTGGCACTGAACTGTGGCTGAACTACGGAATCGCTCGCCAAAAGACCGCCAATCTCGAACGTTTGTTCCCGATGTTGGGTTGCGCCGAGGCTGGTCCCGGCCGGCGTTGTGGGCTGGAAAGCATCAAGAGAGGCTTCACCAGAGTGGTAAACTCGGGCACGGCCGGTCGCCATGGCAATCTCGGCCCCAAATCGGGCTCGGTTCGGGGACTTTGAACTGGACCTCAAGGCAGGGGAGGTCCGCAAAGGGACGGGGAGGATTCTGCTTCAGGAACAACCCTTCCAGATCCTTCTGATGCTGGTAGAACATCGGGGCGAGGTGGTTACCCGCGATGAAATCAAGAAGAGGCTTTGGCCGAACGACACGGTCGTGGAGTTCGACCACAGCATCCACACGGCCATCAAGAAGCTGCGACAGGCACTAGGAGACGCGGCGGAGAGTCAGAAGTACGTCGAGACAGTGGCCCGGCGCGGATACCGGTTGTTGGTCCCGGTGGAGTGGATAGAAGCTAGCCCGGCCGATCCGCAACTCGCGGTCTCCACCGCCCGATCTCCGGGCGTCGAGTCGGCAACCTCCTATCTGATCGGCAAGAAAGTGTCCCACTACCGCGTGCTCGAAGTGCTGGGCGGTGGGGGAATGGGAGTGGTGTACAAAGCGGAGGACCTCAAGCTGGGCCGGCCAGTGGCTTTGAAATTCCTGCCTGAAGAGTTGGCCAGCGATGCTCGGTCTCTCGGTCGCTTCGAGCGCGAAGCCCGGGCTGCCTCTGCGCTGGACCATCCCAATATCTGCACCATCTACGAGTTTGGCGAGCATGCGGGCCAGTCATTTATTGCGATGCAGTTCCTCGAGGGGCAGACGCTGCGGGAGCGCCTGGCCGCGTCCGCGAACCTATCGCGTCCGGCCGAAGATGGTACTACCAAGCCACTTCCCCGAGCAGCACCGTTCACGACCGAGGAATTGTTGGAGGTGGCAATTCAGATTGCGAATGGTTTGGAAGCGGCGCACGACAAAGGCATCGTTCATCGCGACATCAAGCCGGCGAATATCTTTATCACGGATCGGGGTGAGGCCAAGATTCTGGACTTTGGTTTGGCGAAGCTTGCGCCCGATTCGGCGACGACCGGACATTCCACAGTCGAAAATCCTCAGGAGCAGGCCGGCGTTCGCCAGACCCAGCCTCAAGAACACTCGGGCATCAAACGATCGGATCTTTCTCTTACCTTGACCGGTGCCTCGATGGGAACGGCGGGGTACATGTCTCCGGAGCAAGTGAAGGGCGAGAACTTAGATGCCAGGACGGATCTGTTTTCCTTCGGTCTCGTGCTTTATGAAATGGTTGCCGGGCAACGAGCACTTACTGGAGAAACCGCGTCCATTCTTAAAGCGGCAATCCTGAGCCATACGCCCACGCCAGTTCGGCAGCTAAATCCTGACGTTCCGCCAAGACTGGAAGGGATCATCAGCAAAGCCTTAGAGAAAGATCGCAGTGTTCGGTACCAGTCGGCGACGGAGATGTTGGCCGATCTGAGGGACCTGAGGGAGTCGGGTCGGTCTTCTCCATTCCGAGCCGCGATACAAAAGCGGCGGCTTCTAGCGCTGGGTTCTGCGTTCGCAATTGGCACCCCGTCAGTGTCCGTTTATTGGCTTTCGTTGGGAATGATTGCGATCGCTGCGATGATTGGCGGCGGGCTGTACTGGCGGTCCCAACGAACGCCAAAGCTCACCGAAAAAGACAGCATCATAATCGCGGAATTCGCCAACACCACCGGCGATTCGGTCTTCGATAGCACTCTGCGGCAGGGCCTCTCGGCGCAACTGGAGCAGTCACTGTTTCTGAACCTGCTCTCCGACCAGCGCACCGCGGAGGCGATGGCGCTGATGGGCCAGCCTAAAGACGCGCGCCTGACCAAGGAGTTGGCGCTGGAGGTCTGCCAGCGTACGGGGAGCGCGGCGGTTCTGGATGGGTCGATCTCTCAAGTGGGCACGCAGTATCTTCTGGTTCTCAAGGCGATCAATTGCACGAATGGCGAATCTCTGGCCAGTGCAGAAGCGCAGGCCAGGGATAACAACCACGTTCTCGACGCCTTGGGAACAATAGCCTCCGAAATTCGCACGAAACTGGGCGAGTCACTGGCTTCCGTGCGGAAATATGACGCGCGACCGGAAGACGTGACCACGCCGTCGCTCGAGGCGTTGCAGGCGTACAGCCTGGGCATTCTAGCTCGGCATGGCGATCTCTCTCCCTCCATCCCATTGCTTCAGCGTGCCGTTGACCTGGATCACAACTTTGCCATGGCGTATGCGCAATTGGGGGCGGTTTACTTCAACCTAGGTGAGTTGGTCCGGGCGTCGGAATATCTCCGCAAGGCGTACCAACTTCGCGGGCAAGTGAGCGAGCGCGAGAAGTTCTACATTGCTTCGAGATACGATGAAATCGTCACCGAAGATCAGGAGGCAGCGCGCAAGGACTTCGAATTGTGGCAGCAGATTTACCCACGCGATGTCCAGGCGCCTGCAGGTTTGGCCGTTGTTGAAGCCTATTGCGGCCATTGGGATCAGTTCCTAGCCCTGACCCAGAAAGCGAACGAACTGGGCCACCCGACGGAACCCGAGTCGAATCTGGTCTTCGCGTATATATACGTCAACCGGTTGGACCAGGCGAAGGCGCTGGCACGGGAAGGGACCCAAGTGCGGGACTCGCCCCTTTATCACCTTGGTCTGTACACGATTGCTTTTCTGCAGCGCGATGTCGAGGGCATGCATCGGGAAGCCGCTGACATCATGGGCAAGCCCGGGTGGGCCGACCATATATTCCAGATGGAGTCCGACACTGCTGCGTATAGCGGGCAATACGTTAAGGCACGGGAGTTGACGCTCCGTGCGGACGATTCTGCCCAACGTACCGACAAGAAAGAGAATGCGGCGGAATACGAGGCGGAAGCTGCCGTGCGCGAGGCTCTGGTGGGCAACACAGCCCGGGCAAAACAGCAGGCGAAGGCGGCGCTCGCACTCTCGAATGGCAAGGAGGTCGAGGCCATTTCGGCCATTGCGCTGGCTCTGGCAGGAGACTCAATGCAAGCCACGCGCCTAGCCAACGACTTGGATAAACGCTACCCGGAGAATACTATCCTGCATTCGAGCTTTCTGCCGATGATTCACGCGGCCATCGACACCAGGAGTGGAAACGCTGGTAAGGCCATCAAGGATCTCGCGTTGGCTGTGCCCTACGAGTTGGGGCAGACGGATTTGAACCTGGGGTTCAGTCTTTACCCGGTTTACCTGCGGGGCGAGGCGTTCTTGGCGGCGAAGCAAGGCAACGCCGCTGCGGCTGAGTTCCAGAAGATCCTCGACCACCCCGGCGTCGTTCAGAACGAGCCTATCGGAGCGTTGGCGCATCTGGGCGTGGCGCGTGCCAACGCGCTGCAAGCGAGAACGTCACAGGGAGCGGATGCCGATGCCGCCCGCACACGCGCCCTCGCCGCCTACAAACATTTCCTCACCCTCTGGAAGGACGCCGACCCTGACATCCCCATCCTGAAGCAAGCCAAGGCGGAGTACACGAAATTGCAGTAGCCCGACAAATGCTGCCTCGGCGCTTGCTGTTTGCCGATAGTTTACGTAACCAGGCGTTAGCACAAGTTTGCGCCGTCTGTTCGCCTTTTTCGATGTCAATGAGTGAAATTGATTCCATAACAATGTCGGCTCCGACGCGCGAGTAAGCTTTGGTGGTGCGAACCAACCAACAGGCTCGGGAGAAAGGAGCCGAACATGATGATTATAGGATGCGATTACCACCCGGCCT
>Ga0181518_10005525_pt1 | contig 10901 bp, 10 predicted proteins | sample PEATcosm2014_Bin_28_FD_119751 | JGI IMG/M metagenome (GOLD analysis project Ga0181518, IMG submission 119751) | Peatland microbial communities from MTU Mesocosm Facility, Houghton, MI, USA - PEATcosm2014_Bin01_60_metaG | ecosystem: Environmental > Terrestrial > Soil > Wetlands > Peat | place... | reverse complement strand
ATCCCCCACTACAGGCCTTAACTGACCACTATTTTTCTGTTCTCGCAAAATGGAGCCATCGCCGCCGCTGCGATTTGCCTGTGAGCGGACATCCTCAGCCCGCCTGTGAGAAAAGACGGTTAAGGGGTAAAGGGGACAGATCGGAAGCCGCAGTGCTGGTAATAGCCGCCCCGGCCCGCAAGCCAAGCAGGCGCCTCGGTCCGAGGCATCCTCCTCACACTCAAGAGCCTGCCAGCCGGTCGTAATCTGAGTGGGTGCCGATCCAGACCCAAATCATCTTCTCGCCTGCGAGCCTGCCGAGGGCGCGATAGTGATCTCCGACGCGAATGCTGAAGCGATCTTCACTTCCTTGCAAACGCCGGAAATGGAGGGAGGGATGATTGGGGTTCCGCCGCCATAGATGATAATTCTTGACGGCGAGATTTTGAACTTCAGATGGCAACGCCTTGAAGAGTTCCCAGAATCGCCGTGTGCCTGCGGATTTCACTCTTGGGACGGCCACTCACGAAGGAGGCCCTTCGCCGATTCGCTTTCAGCTTCGTCAAAAAGGAAATCGAGCTTGCCTGCCAACGAGTCGGCATCCATCTGCTCGTCCCACCGCCTCTGTTCGCGCGCGCGAAACCATTGGACGATGCGCCGGTATTCTTCCGGGGGCAAGCCGTCGATAGCGGCCTCGATCTCCTCAACCCGGCTCATGCTTGGAGTCTACCACCATATCACCCGGCCATCACTTCGCGGTACAACTCCGTCTGCCGGCGTGCGATCTCATCCCAGCCGTACCGGTCCTCTACGCGCCGCCGGCCCGCAGCCGCCAGACGATGGCACTCGGCCGGCGAGGCCAGCAGGTTCTCGATGGCGGCCGCCATTTCCGCGGCGGTGTGAACCAGCGTGAAGTCCTCGCCCGGAACCAGGTCCAGCCCATTCACGCCGGCGGGCGTGGCGACCACCGGCCTGCCGCAGGCCATCGCTTCCAGAATCTTGAGATTGGTTCCCGCCGACACCACCAGGGGCGCCACCACGATGGCGGCGCGCTGGTAAGCGCCGCGCACGTCGGATACGAATCCCTCTACTTCCACCCCGGGCTGGTCCAGGCGCACCTTCACCTGGGAACCGTGGTAGTCGAGGAAGTACTCGTGCCGCGCGCCGGCAATGATGTGCAGCCGGACGTCCCGCAACCGGGGCCACACCTGGTCGAGAAAGAAGGCGACCGCCATGAGATTGGGCAAATGGGAAAAGGACCCCACGAACAACAGCCGGCGCGGTTCGGGCGCTTGTGGTGCAGGACGAAACCGGCCCAGGTCGACGCCATTCGGCAAGGCGACGGCGTGCGTTCCGGTGACCATGTCCCGGTCCTTTTCGGACATGGTGACAACGCAGCTCATCTCGCGCCACGCCGCGGTTTCGAAGCGCCGCCACAGCTTCAATTGATGCCGCAAGTCCCAATCGTCGCTGCCCTGGAGCAGTTGCTGATAGAGATCGAAAGTGATATCGTGTTCCACCAGGATGGGGCGGGCGGGCGCGCAGTCGGCGGCGTACTGGGCCATCTGCGTGAACTCCAGTTGCGCGATGGCGGGCTGCCACTTGCGCACGGTCTCCCGCAGGGCCGTGCGGAAGGACGCGGACGCGAACTGCTCCACCACTTCCGGCCGGCCGGTGCTCGGCGCCGCGTGTGTCCCGGTGCGCCGCACCAGGACCACTTCCACAAAACGGTCCAGCAGCTCGGCCGCGGGCGGCGCATCGGTTTCCGTGAAAGCCACCAGGATCTGGTCCCAATCGGCCGCCGCCCGCGCCGTCAGGTTGTGAATTCGCACCGCGCCGCCATGGGAGAGCGGAAACGGCAGGTAGGCGCTGGCCACCAGCACGCGTGGCTTCCCCGAGGCAGCTTTGCCGGGAAAAACCGCCGCTGCTCCTTCCGGCAGAGGCTTCACGCGGCCGTGCCGGGGCCGCGGCGTGCCGTCTCCTCCCAGGTGCCATCGCAGGAAGTTGCGGGCCCGCCATGCGAAGTGGCGCGCCATAGCCGGCAGACTGCCCGGCCGCAGCATGAAGTCGTTCAGATTCTCATTGATGGCCAGAAAATACAATGGCGCCAGCATCAGCGCCAGCAGCCGCATCCGGCGAAATGGAACGTTGGGAACCAGCAGGACACCCGCCAGACGGATGGACTTCCCGCGAAACGCACTGCGGCAACGGGCCCAGTTCTCCAGGATGCTTCCCTGGTAGCGCACCCAGTGCAAGTCCCCTTCCGCGGGGCGGAAATCCGAAACCACGTAGAGCGGCAGGTCGGGAAAAACCTCGCGCATACGCGCGATGAGGCGCGCGTTCAGGTCGTCGGTTCCCGACGCGAACGCTACCTTGATTTTCTGCTTCAAGCAGCTACTGCTGCGCCGGCGTGGTGGTGGTTCGGCCAGTCCGGTTGCCGGCTGCCGTCACCTTGTAATCGGCGGGCGGCTCGAATAAGGAACTCGGCGGCTCGCTGCGGCTGACGTTAGCCAGTCTGGATACGGTCTCGCCCATGCGCGGGTCCGTGTGCTTGGAGAGCACCACGGTTTGCAAATCGGCTGAGTACCAGCGTTCCGTGACGATCTGGATGGGCTGTTCGTTGCCCCATTGGCCGGCCGCGATGGTCATGGTGGTCCGGGTACCGTCGGCCTGAACGCCCTCGATAGTCTGGCGGCCCAACGATTCCGTCTTGACGTTCTGCCGGTTGGCCGCGCCACGGCCCCTGCGCCCCGCGATGGCCGCGCTCCCATCCGTCGATTGCTGGCGCAGACGCGCCATCGGCTGGCTGGAATTCTGGCCGCCCCTGCCCGGCCGAGCCCAGGCGGACTTGGTCGCCGTCTTGTTCTGCGTATTCAGAGCGTAATTGAAACCCGCCACGGGATCGTTGATGAATACCACCTGCGGCAAACTCGAGCTGGGAGCCAGGCCGCCCAGCCCGTTGAGCGATTGCTCGCGCCGCGTGCGCCCTTCCGTGTCGCGGTAAATCTTGGCGGTGTTGGACTGGCGGATGTGATTGCCGTCGCTCAGGGTCTGGGAGGTCTCGGTCACAACATCGGCCGAGTACGGCGCGTTCTTCACCACGCGGCCCGGCATTCCCGCCTCGGCCCCCAGGAATCGCGCGCCGCCCAACCCGGCGGCATCCCCGGGACCAAAGTACCCGCGCCCACGGCCCGGTCCCGGATTTTGGGCACTTGCAGCCACGGCCAGGACCAGAAGGCCGGCAATAGTCAGAGTCGTTCGAGTCAACATTTTTTCACTCCTTACATTACTCCACAAAACGCACCGCGCGGGCCAGGCCATCGGCGCCCAGCACCACTTCCGCTTCCACGGGTTCCGAGGCGCGGTCCTCGTTTACCGCATATCCCAGCGCGATCATAGCAGACCGCGGCACCTCCACGCGCACCAGGTTCAGATCTTCGTTCGGCTCAATTCGCGCCGCGTTGGGGATGGGGATGAAATCGTTGTCCGCATCGGAGGAATCGCCCGGCGTTTCCAGATCCTCCGGCGGCTTTACCGCGGCCAGTTGCACACCGCTCGAACTGGTTCTGTGAGCCGGAACCACCGGGCGATCGCGCGTCAGGAACACCGCCAGCGCAACCACCGCAGCGGCAGCCGCCGCCCAAGTCGCCACCGGCACCCACCAGCGGGCCGCCGGACGGCGCACCGCCAGCCCGGCCTGGCCGAGGAACGCCGCGGTCAGCCTGGATTCTACGCGTGCGGGCGCTTCCACCGACCGCCAATCGGCGGCCAGCATCCGCAGGCCCGACGCCAAAGTTCGCTGGCGATTCAGCAGCGCGGCGCACGCCGAGCACTCCCCAAGATGCTCCAAATGCCCGTCCTCCGCCTCGTGCGCAAGTTCCGGCATGGTATTCCAGAATTCCTGGCAATTCATATCAGACACCTTATCGGTTTCAACGCGCCCACACCGGGGCGGTGATGCCATCTCTGGCTCAGTTTTTCGAGCAGCAACGCGCGCGCCCGATGCAACCGGGACCGCACTGTGCCAATCGGGCAGCCGAGCACAAAAGCTGCCTCCCCGTAATCCACTTCCTCCAGATCGCAGAGGACCACCACTTCGCGGTATCGCCTCGGCAATGCCAGCACCGAGCGGCGCAAGGCCTCGATGCCCTCCCGGTCGATGAGGTCCGTCAGCGGGTTGTCGTTCACCATCAGTTGCGGCGGCGCGGAACTTTCCATATCCGTCTCCAGAGCCACATCCGAGCGGCCGCGCTCCACGTGCCGCAGCACCAGCTTGCGGGCAATACCGAACAGGTAGCCGGAAAGCGTCCCGCGCTGCGGATCGTATCCGCATTGCTCGCGAATCAGCGCCAGAAACACTTCCTGGGTCACGTCTTCGGCCACCGTCGCCGAACCGCTCATGTGCAACACGAACCGATAGATGGCAGCCTGGCGCCTGCGGTAGAGCGCCACAAAAGCCTGGTCGTCGCCGCGGCGCATGCGCACCAGCAACTGATCGTCCGTTTCCGGAAGATTCGGCGTCATTGGCTTCTCAATCATGATTCACCCTGCGCCCGGGAGAAGTTCCACAATTCGCGGGCCGGCATCCGCCACCCCGCCATCTGTCCAGCGTAACATTTGCTATTTTGGTACTTTACCCGAGGCAGTTGCTAGCCTGTGATCTTGATCTTATGGTGGAATCAGCGATGGCGCCCGTGAAACAGCTCGAGGAAGTCGCAGCACTGCGCGAGAGGATCGCCGAATTAGAGGCTGAACTTCAACGTCACAAGGAAAGACAACGGGCCAGCGAAGCGCGCTTCCGTCTCTTGGCGGATGCCGCGCCCGTCATGATCTGGATGTCCGGCCCGGATGCTCTGTGTACATATGTTAACCGGGCATGGCTTGAATTTCGCGGCCGGAACCTGGATGAGGAGGCCGGCAACGGCTGGACCGAAGGCTTGCACCCGGACGACCGCGATCTGTCCCTCGAAGCCTATTTGAAGGCCTTCGGCACGCGCCAGCCGTTCCGCGTGCGGTACCGGCTGCGGCGCGCCGGCGGTGAATACTCCTGGGTGGAAAGTGCCGGGGTCCCGCGTTTTGAAGTCGATGGCGCGTTCGCAGGCTTCATGGGTTCGGCTATCGACATCACCGACCGCAAGAGCGGCATCTTCTCGCCCGACCAGGAATCCGTGCGCCTGGTTTTCTCGCTGACCGAACGCGAGCGGCAGGTGCTGGTGCTGATCGCGCAAGGGAAGTCGACCAAGGAAACCGCCTCCCAACTGGGCATCAGCTACAAAACCGCCGATTCCCACCGCAGCCGCGTCCTGGAAAAACTGGGGGTGCACGAAACCGCCAGCATGGTGCGGTATGCCATCCGCGCGGGACTCATCGAACCTTAGAAAGTATTAGTCCGAGCACCACCTCACACCCACGAACGCGCCCATCACTCTCCCGCGAAAAAAGAAGTCGGCTTGCGGCGAAGTCTTGTAGTACAGACCCTTCGCGCCCAGGCGAACCTCGATGCGGCCGACGACGCGGTAGTTGGCCGAGAGGTCGGCGTCCGCGAGGGCCCAGTGGTGTGGAACGTCAAAGCCCGCCACATTCAGCTCCAAACGGAATTGGCGGGACGCGTACTCGGCCAGCCCGAGGCCCAAGGTCGGCGAATAGATATTCTTTCCCCCGGTAGTCGCGTATGACACCAGGTTGCCGGAGCTGTTGGGCGTAGCCGACCGGATCGGAGCATCGTAGTTCGAACTAATGTTGAAGTAGTGCATCTGAAACAGCGTCCTGAGTCGGACATGCCGGCTCTCCACCGGATAAGGCCAGCTCAGGTACGCGAACGAGAGCTTGAGGTCGTGCACCTTGTCGCTGGTGGCGAGGTAATCGCCCTGGTTGTAAGACTGGTTGAAGAGAACGAGGGGGCCGGGGGCGTTAACGGTGCCCCTGGCTTTGGTGTAGTAGTACGAAAGATCGATGGAATTGTGCAAACCCAGCGCCACGCCAATCTCGCCGCTGGGAGTAAGGCTGGGTGTGCCCGGAAGGTGGAAGTACGAAGCGCCGGAGAAGTCTGCCTGCTGACCTTTGTTGACGATGGGGGCGCCCAATGGCAACCAGCCGATGAGTCCCGCATAGTAGCCGGTCTCCCCGGGCATCTGGACATCCGGGTACTTGGGGATTGGCGGCGGAGTCTGCATAATGTTCGTCCGCGGCTGGGGCGCCGGCGTTTCATCGGGTGGCTGGGGCGCCGGCTGCTGGGCCGCCGGGGTGCCCTCTGGGCCCTGGGCTGTGGCTGGCTGGGCCGCGGCTGGCTGGGCCGGTGGCGTCTGGGGATCCTCCGGCTGAGCCCGGCCCGGCAATATGCATAATACGCAAAGCAGGCAGAAACATAGAATGGCATTCAGAGAATTCTTCACGTACGCCTCATCAAGTTCAGATTCGCCGGCGAACCGGGCTGACCGCAGACCCCGATGCACGAGTCGGTCCAAGACGCCCTTTACTGTTCCCTGCCCTTCTATTGTGCCTCAACGCCCGGCACCGGCGCAGTTTCGATTGTAGCCTGTCCGGCACAGGTGTGAGGTTTCGCGTAACCTTTTTCCGTTTCGCCGGTATTCGATTATGTAAGCGGAGGCAAGTGGAGGACGAACAGGTAATGCTGGACGTCCGGGCGGGCGACCTCGGAAAGTTCCGGGTGCGAACTGATCGAACCATCTACGGCCAGATCAACGGCGGAGGCGCGGAAGCAAGCTTCCAGACCTTCAACGGCAGAATCACACTTCGCAAGAGGTGATTCGGCCTACTGCGCCAGCTCCTGGCACATGCCGGGGACGCCGCGATCAAACATCGCCCCGCCGGCCATGCCGAGGTCCTTCAGATCGATGCGCTTGGCGGCATCCGCGGCGCCGCCGGCGCAGGCTTGCTGGACGCGCGTCCGGATGGTAGCCATGGTTTGCAACCCACTTCACCAGATCGGCCTTCCTGGCCACCGCACCGTGCCCCGGAATCACCACGTCGAAGTCGTATTGCAGGGCTTTCTCGATCGTCTTGTCCCATTCCTTGATGCTGCCGCCGGCCGAGCCATCGATAAAGGGCGCCCCGGAGGTCACAAAGAGGTCGCCCGTGTGCAGCACGCGTTCGGACGGAAAATAGATGACCGCATCTCCGTTGGTGTGGCCGCGGCCCAGGTAGCGCGCCAGCACCTCCTTGCCGCCCAGGAACACCTGCGCTTCCTCGCTGAAGGTGATGTGCGGCAGCCCGGGCTGCTTGCCGGCCACCATGTTGGCGCGCGCATTCTTCTGAATGACGATTTCGGCGTTGGCGGCCAGCATGGCCTGGTTGCCGCCCGTGTGATCGGGGTGCTGGTGAGTGTTCAGCACGTAGCGAATGGGCTTGTCGCTGACGGATTTCACCCTGGCCAGGATTTCCGGCGCGTCCTGAGCGAACTTGTCGTCCACCAGGATCACGCCTTCGCTGGTGGGCATGAACGCCACGTTCCCGCCGTCACCGATGATGACGTACACGTTATCGCTGACCTTTTGCATGGTGAGCGGAGCCGGCGGATTTTGCGACCAGGCCAGCCAGAGGCCCGCGACTCCTAAAACAGCCACGGTTACGCGAATCAGAATCTCTTTCCGCATATGCATGTCCAGGCGCCCAAGCGCCAGCTCAACCGCTTACGCCGCCTGGGAAGCCGCCGGCATGCGCCGGATCAGGTCGGCAAGCTCGTCGCGGTTGGCCGCGCCGATGGTGAAGCAGTCCAGGCAGTCGAGACCCAGCACGAAGCTCAGCGTTTCGTCGATGCGGTTCCGCAGGCGGCCCTCACCGAGGATCTTCATGCCCAGAACGCCTTTGCCGGCCGCTTTCGACTGGCGCAGCACCGCTACGACCTCAGCCACGTTGGTCGAGTCCATCCTCACGCCGGCGACATTGATGCCTTGCAGGTGCACCTTGCACCAGGGTGTCTTGGCGGCTGTCTTGAGCGCGTCGAGCGAATGGATGGATACACCGTGGGTGCGTATGGTGCCTTTCTCTTTCGCTTCCGAAAGCACGTCCATAATTCCCTGCATTTCCGTCGGCCAGTTGGGCGTGTGCATCCCGTGCAGCAGAACTATGTCGATGTAGTCCGTCCCCAGTTCCTGCCGGTAACGGTCCAGAGCGACTTTCATGTCGGCGGCCGTGGTGCGCACATCGCTCTTGGTCAAAATCGTCACCTTCTCGCGCGGGACGCTTTTCAAGGCTTGCCTGATATGGAAATGCGTCTTGTAGGCGTCGCCCGTGTCCCAGAAGAACTGCCCCTGGTCAAAGGCGAATTTGAGGTAGTCGGCCGCGCCCTGGAGCCCCATTTCGCGCTGTACGTTGCCGGCATTCGTGCCCAAGCCGATGGCCATCCGAGTCACCTTGATCTTGTCCTCCCCCAGGTAGAGGACATCGTTGGCCTTCCGAGGGGTTGCTCCGCGGAGCCATTCAGGTCTCCCCAGCGTCGTGAGAAAGGCGGCCCCGGCTGTCCCGTAAGCCGTCTGCAAAAAACTGCGTCGATTCATCGGCATGTCTGCCTCCCTTGCGCCACCGGCAGTGGCCGGCGGCTGTGGACTGAACCGGGACGTCCGTCATTGGCATTTCGGACTCCCGTGTCTGTTCAGTATACCTCAGGACGCCCACCGGACGCCGCCTCAAGGGGAGACCTTTGTCCCGTTTAGCGTTTCACCAACGGTTTGAGAATCTCCGATAGCAGGTCCGCAACCGCCGGGTCGCGCACCAGGTGGGGATATCTTTCGCCGCCGTGATAGTCGATCCGGTGGGTTTCGTAATACTCGCCGGTCTTGATCAGCAGCTCCAGCGGCTTGGTGGCGGAGGCCGTCGCCTCGACCGCTTCACGCAACACCGTGGGCGTAAACTGCCGGTTGTTCACGGCCATGATGGTGACGGCGGGCGCGATTCCAGCTATTTGGGCCGGGCCGCCATAGGCCACATCGATGACCATGCCGTCTTCCTTAACCTTGAGGCCCAGCGAGTAGCTGAGATCGATCGTCTTTCGTTCCTCTTCCTCGGCCCTAAATAACTCCGAGCGCTCGCCGTCGTAAACCAGCTTCCAGCCGGAGTGCTCGATGCCCCCCAGCGGCGCGTGCGGCTCCGTCGAACGCAGGCGGCTGTTGAGGAAATCCGCCCAATCGTAAGACTGGACCGAGTTCAGCGCGGCTACCAGGTCCTCGAAATTGTACGGCTTCATGGCCGGCGCTCCGCCGGGGCCCCCTTCGAAGGCGCGGCAAAAATCGTCCAGCGACCGGGCGCCCTGGCTGAGTTGCCGGATCAAGACATCGGCATCCAGCCAGATCAGTGTGCCCTCGTCATAGTAGTCCACGGTTCGGCGATAATCGGCGTAATCGTTCCCCGCCTCGTAAAGGACTTGCGCGGCTACGGCCGTATCCTCGAGCGGCCGCCAGGTGCGGCCGTACTTGGTGTCGAGCGCCGCGGCGTCAATGGCCAACGATTCGCGGAAGTCTTCCGGACTCCACAGCCCGCTCCGCGGCGCCAGAATCTCGCCCAGGTAATTCGTCAGACCTTCGTAGACCCATAGCAAGTCGCCTTTCATCGGCGTATCGTAGCCGCCATCGGCGCCGCCCGAGGTGAGCCCCATGGGCCGGCGATATTTGCCGTTCCAGGAGTGCACGAACTCGTGCGGCAGCAAGGTGCCGGAGAGCTTTCGCGGACCAGGGTCGAGCAGGGTGCGCTCGCCCAGGCGGTCGTCGCTGGATTCATGGTGCTCCAGGCCGAAGTGCGCCACGTGGTCGCTGAGGGTGAACAGGAAGTGATAATCCCGGTAATGGCGCGAGCCGAACAGCGCGCCCGTTTCCGTAACCAGATTCTTGTACTCGTCCGCCAGGTCGGGGCTCATATCCACTGCGCGGTCGCTGTCGCCGGCCAGGTGCAGGTAGTGTGGGGCGCCGCGATCCGTGCCCAGTTCGACCGTGCGAAAGTGCGCGCCGGCAAGCAACGGGGAGTCGATTAGAGTGGTGAGCGGCGCCGGCTGAAACTCGATCTCGCTCCCGGATTCACGCGCGATCGGCAGCGCGGTTCCGTATCGCCACGAACTGGGCACGCGCAGAGTAGCCTGGTATTGCAGGCTGTCGGGCTGCGCGCCCTGGGGATACAGCACAAGCTGGTTCCAACTGAGCACCGCCAGTTCGCTGGTGGTCGAGCTTCCCGACGAGAAGCCACCTTCCTCCGGCGGCGAGATGAAATCGAAGCTGGCGTCGATCGACGATGCTCCCGCCGGAACTTCGATGTGAAACGCGAACATGTTGACGCTGTCGCGCCTCCAGGCAACCGGTTGGCCGCCCGCCTGGATCTTCAGCCCGACCAGGTTGACAATCGGCCCGGTGGGCCCGTGCTCGCCGGGAATCCATTCCGGATAAAGCAGCGTCATGGCGCCCGGCCGGGCGGGAATGGTCATCTGGACATGAAACAGCCGGCGGGGAGCGTCGGTAGCGTCCACGCGCAGGCGAACCGGGTTTTGGGCACATAGCGGCAGCCACGCCAGCACTGCCAAAGCGACACGGAAAACACGCATAATCTCACGATTGTACTTCACCCGCCTTGGTGGGGCGTGCGCGAACAGCCATCGACAATGGCGTAGAGATCCGCGTGGCGGACCGGCTTGGGCAGATAACCATCCATGCCGGCCAGGCGGCAGCGCTCTGCGTCGCCTTTCATGGCGTGAGCCGTCAGGGCAAAGATCGGAAGGTGTCTGCCGGTACCGGTCTCTGCCTGGCGGATCATGGCGGTGGCTTCGAAGCCATCCATTTCCGGCATCTGTACGTCCATCAGGACCAGATCGAACGACTCGCGCTCGACTGCCGCTACCGCTTCACGCCCGTTTGCAACCACCGTAACCCGGTGCTCCCGCCTTTCCAGCAACCGTGCCGCCACTACCTGGTTGACCGGATTAT
>Ga0181518_10005520_pt1 | contig 10909 bp, 9 predicted proteins | sample PEATcosm2014_Bin_28_FD_119751 | JGI IMG/M metagenome (GOLD analysis project Ga0181518, IMG submission 119751) | Peatland microbial communities from MTU Mesocosm Facility, Houghton, MI, USA - PEATcosm2014_Bin01_60_metaG | ecosystem: Environmental > Terrestrial > Soil > Wetlands > Peat | place... | reverse complement strand
CAAATCGAAGGCTCCAAGTATTTCGAGCAGGTTCTCTCGCCGGAAAACGTCGGTGTCAAGGAAATCCCGGCCTTTGTCTTCAGTTACTTTGACCCCGAGAGCGGCTCCTTTCACACGCTGACCCATCCGGCCGTCCCGTTGCATGTGCTGCCCACCGCCGCCACGCCGCAGCCCTCGGTCGCCGCCCCCGCCCCGGCCCCGGCCGAAGCGCCGCCGCCCGCGCAGGAGATTGTCAATATAAAGGTGCGCCCCGGCCCCCTGGCGGCGGCCGGCCCGCCGCTGCTGCGGCGGCCCGGTTTTCTCGCCTGGCAGGCCGTTGCGCCCCTGGCCTGGATTTGCGCGCTGCTCTGGCGCCGTCAAAAAGAAAAACTGGCCAACAACCCGCGCCTGCGCCGGCGCCGCGCCGTGGCGCGCCTGGTGCAGCAGGGCCTGGCCGAACTGCCCGCCCGCGCCCAGGCCCATGATGCCGAGGCGTTTTACGCGGCCGTTTTTCGTTTGCTCCAGGAGCAACTGGGCGAACGGCTCGATCTGCCCGCCTCCGCCATCACCGGGGCCGTCCTGGAAGAGGCGCGCGGAAGGGGCTTGAGTGAGCCGTCCGAAACTCTGCTGCGGGAATTGTTCCTCGCCTGCGACCGCTTCCGCTACGCCCCGGAACGCTCGGCGCAGGAACTGGCCGCGCTGATTCCCCAGGTGAAAAGCGCGTTGCAGGCGTTGCAAGAAATGGCCCCGCCGGACGGCGGCCCGGCCCGGAAGAATCTGTTGCAGGGCGCCGCCGCCTTGTTGCTATTGTTGACTTCCGCGGCTGCCGCGCGCGCCGATGCGGCTTCCGCCCCGTTCGACCAAGCCAACCAGCTTTACGAGGAAGGCCATTACACGGCGGCCGCCGCCGCTTACGAGAACATGACGCGGAGCGGCCAGGTGTCGGCGGCGGTTTATTTCAACCTGGGCAATGCGTGGTTCAAGGCCGGCCAGACCGGGCGCGCCATCTGCGCCTGGCGCCGGGCGGCGGAACTGTCCCCGCGCGATCCGGATGCGCGGGCCAACCTGCAATTCGCGCGCAACCAGCCGGGCCTGGGCGCGCCCGCCATTCCGGGAAGCCGCTGGACGCGCTGGACGGCGCTTCTGACGCTGGACGAATGGACGGAGCCGGTGTCGGCATTTGGCGCGCTTTTGTGTTTAGTATTGACAGTTCGCCAAATCCAGCCAGCCTGGAAGAAAGCGACTTCCGGCCTGGTCTGGGCGCTGGCGACGGCGTGCGTGTGCGGGCTGGTTTGCCTGGGCCTTGCGCTTGACACCCGTTTGGGCGGGCAGTCCCTGGTGGTGGTGGTGCCCGAAGTCGTCGCGCGGCGCAGTCCCCTGGAGGAGGCCCCCAGCGTCTTCACCGCGCACGACGGCGCGGAACTGTTGGCGTTGGACAGCAAGGACGGCTGGCTGGAAGCCGCCGACGCCGCGAACCACAGCGGATGGCTGCCGCAAGATGAAGTCGAACGCGCCCCGTGACACGGAAGAACCCAACGGAGTGTTGGAGTGTTGGAGTGATGGAGTGATGGAGTGATGGAGCGTTGGGAAGATTCAGCCACCCATCACTCCATCACTCCATCACTCCATCACTCCAGTTCCCCGTCACTCCAGTTCCCCGTCACTGCGGCGCGACGGTCACTTTGCCCTGCGCCGCGTCATAGACCAGTTTCATGCCGGCGGGCGCGGCGGGAAGCTGGCCGACATAGTGTTTGGCCGCCAACTCGTTCAAGTCCGCGGGGAGATGCCCTTCCTGCTCGTTGAAAAGCTGGATGGCCTGATTGAGCGAAGTCAAGTCCACCGTCTTGACAGCGAGTTGCTGCGCCTTGACCAGCGCGCCGACATAACCGTTGCCGGCCTGAGCCGGGGGCGGAGTGTTATTGACAGGCGCCACCGTGGTGGAAGGGCCGGAACTGTTCTCGTCCTTGCCGCAACCCGTGAGGACGAGTCCGGCCACCAAAAGAACCGTGCAACAGGCGGATTTCATTATTGATGATAAATGTACTGGCCGTTATTATTCCATTGCCACAGTTGCATAAGGTCAACATGGCCGTCGAAAAGAGCGGCGTTGATCGCGCCGGGAAATGGCTGGTCTGGCGTGACCGGCTGCGCGCGGTTGGCTTGGGCCGGAGCGATGTCGCCGTGCCGGTTGATCATCATGCGTCCAATGCCCCCATCCGGCCCCCCGGTGGCGTCGTCGCTGCCGTCGTAAAGGTTGGACGGATCGGGGAGGACGTTCTCCTCATCCGGCCAGCCCTCAATCCGCGCTCCATCGGCGAATAGCAGCGTGCGCGATGGCTTTTCAACGGACGATTCCGCCGGAAAATACATGGCAAGAAGTTGCGCTGTGTTTCCTTCAAGAGCGCCCGTGCCGCCGCCAGTGTAGAACCAGGCGTTTAGGATGTAACTGGCCTTCTCTATGACATTGATGCCGGCATTGTTCGTGGATACCTTCGACCAAGCCATATCCGCCGTTCCACTAAAGCTGCCTTCCGCAACGCCTCCAGGCTGAAATGTAGTCGAAGGACACCTCAGAACATTGGTTACATTGACGATGTCGGACGAAAATGTTGTGGTCCATGTTCCTTGGTTATAGTCAACCATCAGCCCATGGTTTTCGCTGCGGTAATTGACCGCGGCTATATTGATCTGCTTGAGGTTGCTGACGCAATTGACCCTTTGCGCGGCCAGCTTTGACCGGGCCAAAGCAGGCAGCAGCAGCGCGGCGAGAATGGCGATAATGAGGACCACCACCAACAGTTCAATGAGGGTGAAAGCGTCGGTCCGCGCCGGCCACCGGCCCTTTCGCGAGAACCACGGGGCTTTGGGAGTCTTCATATATGCACTGTCTTTGTTAATCGCTCGGCTGGTTTTAACATACACCAATCTACAGCGGCAGCCTGTCTCATGTCAATTCCAAAATTCTGCCTCTGTTGATACACGCGCTTCCAGTGCGCCCGTTTCCGCCAATTGTCTTTGCCCCGGGGAGCGGCAGGGCGCGTGCCAGGAGAATGGCATCGCGCTATTGCGGCTTGGCCCTGACCAGGGCGCGCGCGCGCTCGACCAGCTCCGCGTCCGCCGCCAGGTCGCCAAAACGCAGCCGCGGGAGACCGCTCTGCTGCCGGCCCAGCAAGTCCCCCGCCCCGCGCAGATTCAAGTCCGCCTCGGCAATGCGAAAACCATCGGTGGTCTCCTCCATCGTTTTCAGCCGCTCGCGCGCCGCGGCGGATTTCCCCGCGGCAATCAGGATGCAATAGGATTCCTCCGCGCCGCGTCCGATGCGGCCGCGCAATTGATGCAGTTGGGCCAGCCCGAACAGCTCCGCGTTTTCAATCACCATCAGGGTGGCGTTGGGCACGTCCACGCCCACCTCCACGACCGAGGTGGCCATCAGGACCTGCGTATGACGCGCGCGAAACGCGGCCATCACCTGTTCCTTTTCCCGGCTCTTGAGCCTGCCGTGCAACAGCCCCACTTTCCATGGCGCGAAGACTTTTTCCAGATGATGCCATTCGCGGGCGGCGGCCTTGACTCCGGCGCTGGTGTCCGCGTCCTCTACCCGGGGATAAATCACGTAGGCCTGGCGGCCCCGGGCCAGCTTTTCCCGCAGGAACGCCCACACCCGGGGCAGGCTTTCCGCCGCGCGCAAAAAAGTCTTGACGCGCCCCCGCCCCGGCGGGCCTTGCTCGATGACCGAAATGTCCAGGTCCCCGTACAAGGTCAGGCCCAGCGTGCGGGGAATCGGCGTGGCGGTCATGACCAGCAGATGCGGATAGCTGCCCTTGCGCACCAGTTGTTCGCGCTGCGCCACGCCGAACTTGTGCTGTTCGTCAATAATAACCAGTCCCAGCCGCGCCGGCGCGAACGAGGCCTCCAACAGCGCGTGAGTGCCGATGTAAAGCGCCGGCCGGAAAGGCCGCCCTGCCGCCCCGGCAGGGCGACGCTCCTGCGGAGCCGCCTCGGAACCGGCTCTGCCGCCGCCGGTGCGAACCTCCACCGCCGCGCCCAGCGGCTCCATCCAGCGCCGGAAGTTCCGCGCGTGCTGTTCGGCCAGGACCTCCGTCGGCGCCATCAACGCCGCGTCCGCGCCGCTTTCCAGCGCCATCAGCATGGCGCACGCCGCCACCACGGTTTTGCCGGAGCCGACGTCCCCTTGCAGCAGCCGCCGCATCGGGGCCGGACCGGCCATGTCGCGCCGGATTTCCCGCAGCACCTTCGTTTGCGACGCGGTCAACTCAAACCCCAGGCGCGCCAGGAACGGCTTGATCAGACGGTTGTGGTCCCCCGCGCAAGGGAGCGGATGCGCCCGCGCCTCCAGTGTCTTGCGCCGCGTCAGAAGCGCGAGCTGCAACTCGACATATTCATCCAGCGCCAGCCGTTGCCGCGCGATGTCCTTGTCCATCAACTCTTCCGGGAAATGAAGCATCCGGAGGGCGCGAGCGCGGGAGGGGATGGGGACGGATTGCGGATTGGCCGAAGATCGGCTTCCCATTGCGGATTGCGGATTGACGGAATCGGCATTTGGCAGTTCGATGCGCTGGCCGGTCAGCGGAATTTGCGGATCCGGTTCCGGGACGAGCGGGGCAAATTCCGCGACGATTCGCCACAGCAAGGAGCGCAACCAGCGTTGCGGCAAACCCTCCGTCAGCGGATAAATCGGCGCGATGCGGTTGAGGTGAATGGAGTTCTCGACGCCGTCCCCTTGCACGACTTCCGTTTCCGGGTGGTCCATCGTCCGCGGCCGCAGCGAATTCGGCCTGCCAAAGACCACCACCTCGTCGCCGATGCTGAAGTGCCTCTCCATAAACGGCTGGTTCCACCACCGGCAGTGCAAACGCCCGGTTCCATCTTCCACAATGAACTCATAAACCGACCGTTCCCCATGCCGGTACCGATTCACCCCGGCGGCGAGGATCTTTCCGCGGGCCAGCGCCGGCTCTTCCAGTTTCAAGGAGGCGATGGGCAGGAAATGCCGGCGATCCTCGTAGCGCCGCGGCCGGTGCAACAACAGGTCGCCCACACAGCGCAATTCCAGCCGCTCCAACTGCCCCGCCCGCTCCGGCCCGATCCCGCGCAACTCCCGCAGCGGCGTTTGCAATGGATGGGGCGGATTGGACACGGCGACTTTATAGAGGATTTCCCGCCCAAAATGGAAGGCAAATGAAAGCCGCTTCTGGAGGACGAAAAAAGGGACGTTGATCTTTCGCGGCGGGCGCGGCAATATCCAGGAATGATCCTAGGAGAACAACTGGCGCCAAATTCCGTCGAAGCATAAAACCCATCCTCAACATGAAACACAAAGTTCTTTCCATCACCCTCGCCCTTGCAGCATTGACGATGAGCCGTTCCGCCCAGGCCCAAACGGAAATCGAGATCGGCGGTGTATCGGGCTTCAAGGACACGCCGATGGAGCCGGGCGGCAAATGGCATGTGCATGATCCGGAGCGTCCGCAACCGGCCATCGTCGCGCCCGGCACCTTCAGCACCCAGGAGCAACCGGGCAAGCCGCCCGCCGATGCCATCGTGTTGTTCGACGGCCAAGACCTTTCGCAATGGCAGGACAAGACCGGCCAGCCGGCGCCGTGGAGGCTGGAAAAAGGCGCGATGATTTCCGCGAAAAGTGACATCGTGAGCAAGCGGCAGTTCGGCGACATCCAGCTCCATGTCGAGTTTTGCGAGCCGGCGCCCGCCAGGGGCAGCGGCCAGGGGCGCGGCAACAGCGGTGTCTTCCTGATGGACCTTTTCGAGGTTCAAGTGCTTGACAATTACGATAACAAAACCTACGCGGACGGCGCGGCGGCGGGCCTGTACGGCCAGCATCCGCCCCTGGTCAACGCCTGCCTGCCGCCAGGACAATGGCAGGTCTATGACATCATTTTTACCGCCCCGCGATTTGAAACCAATACTGCGGCGAAGCCGGCCTCGGCGGAATCCCAGCGCCTGGCGACGGCGCCTCCGACTCCGCAATTTGAATGCGCCGACCCCAACGTGACGGTGAAGACGCCGGGCTACGTCACCGTGATCCACAACGGCGTGGTGGTGCAGAACCACCAGTCGTTGCACGGCTCGACCAATTGGCGCGTTCCGGGCAAATACATCCCGCACGGCCCAACCGGCCCGGTGGGTTTGCAATTCCACAACGATCCGGTCAGCTTCCGCAACATCTGGGTGCGCCCCATCGAGACGCCGGACGATCCGTAACGGAGCCGTCAGCTTTTTGGCTGGCAGGCGCCCTCCGGCCAGTGGCGGGTTGCTTCGAGCGGCTCGCCTGTTTCGAGGAGACTCTTTAGGCTTGACAGAATGAGCGGCCAGCCGTCCGAAACCGCTTCAATGAACTTGGAGCCGGGTTTGTCCATCTGGTGAACGATTGTAAGCTTGACCGACTCGTCCTGCTTTTCCAGATCGTACGTCAGGCGCGAATGTCCTTCCGCGCGCATCTCGGGATTGAGTTCGTGGCGCCACGACAGGACCCGCCGCCGCTCCGGCTCGATTTCGAGAATTTCCCCGCTGTCCGCGACGCGCCCGCCGGGAGCCAGGATCCGCCAGGATGCTCCAGGCTCCCATTTGCTTTCCTGCGATGTTCCCATCCAGTATTGGCGGGTGAATTCAGGCTCGGTCAGCGCCCGCCACAGCTTCCGCGGCGTCGTGCGAATGTATATGACATAAATAAACTTGGATTTAGCCATAAGATTATCATCAACACCGCATTAAACGCGCTTACAATATGCAGGCAGTTGTTTTTTCTGTCAAGGCCGTGTGCCTCCGCCGGCTGTGTCAAGCAGACGATTGTTCCTTCCAACTGCCTTGAAGAAGGTGTAGCAGAAAACTCCATCCGGCGCGGCGGTCCGGTACAGGTCCTGGATTCCCTTGTCGAAGGCATCCGGCTCAATGAGGCCCGCGTTGAGGGCCGGTTCCCGGATGCCCTCAATCATCGCCGTGAAGGTGTTCTTCGTGAACCCCTCGACCAGTTCAGGCTTGCTGGAATCAACATAGACCATCCGGGGCGAGACACGGACTGAGCCATAGCCCGCGGCGCACAGCAGCGGATAAAGCTCTCTGCCGGCCATCGCGTTCCCGCCGGCGCGCCGTTGCAGCTCAACCTGGCACTGAATCGCCCGGCGGGCCGCTTCACTCTCAGGATAAAAACAGACGGAGCCATGATCCCCTTCGATGACCGTGATCGTGCCGCCCCGCCGCAAATGCCGTTTCAGAATGCGCAGCGCCTCGACGGGCCGCGGGAGATGTTCGAGGACAAAGCATACGAAAATGTGGTCGAAGAAGGCCGCCGCATAAGGCAAATGGAAGAGGTCCGCCTGTTCACATTGAACATTGCCCAGGCCCGCCGCCGCAACTCGTCTCCCGGCTTCAGCGACCGACGCCGCGGATATGTCCACCGATGTAATCAATGCCTCCGGACTGTTCCTGGCCAAAGTCACGGTTTGCGCGCCGACGCCGCAACCGGCTTCCAGAACACGGCTTCCCGCCGGGTAGGCGGTGTCGGCGTGCAACAACTCGACCAGCGTTGAGGCCTGGTCCTGAAGACGCCGGTTTTCCCTATGATGATAGCCGTGGACGTATTTTGTATTCATGTTTCCTGTTTCGGGTGAAATTCGTGGTTTTATTCCTTTCAGTCTGCCGCTCATTGCGGCGCGGTTGCCGGCGGTGTCTCCGCCTCATAAAGTTCCATTTCCTTTTGCAGAGTTGCGGCGAGCGCGCTGTTCTGTTGCGCCCGCGCCAACTCCAGGGCGCGCCGGGCCGTGGCGGTCGCTTCTCCATACATCCCCGCCTCCGCATAAGCCGCGGCCAGGGTGTGCAGAATCACGGGATTGGCTTCCCCGCTCAATTGGCTGGCCTGCGTGGCAAGCGCAACGGCTTTTGCACCGTTGCGGAGCGCCGTGCCGGGTGTCGTGGCCAGCAACCACGCGAGGTTGTTCAGGACGTTGACCTGGCCGGGCTTGATTGCGAGGGATTTTTGGTACTGCGCGATGGCCGCCGCGTCCGCGCCCTTCCCGGCCAGGGCATTGCCCAGGTTGTTGAGGACATCGGCATTGTCAGGCGCGATTTCCAGGCAGTCGCGGTATTGGGCGATGGCTTCATCCAGTCTGCCGCGCCGGAGGAGCGCATTGGCCAGATTGTAGTGAACGTCGTAGTTGACAGGCTGGGTTGCCAGCGCCTCCTGGAATTGAACGATGGCATCATCGTCTCTGCCATGCTTGACAAGATCATTGCCCAGGTTGTAATGGGCCACATCGTTGCCGGTGGTGCAGGAAAGGGCGTGGTTCCACAACGACTCGCTGTCGCGCCAAAAAGAGGCCTGCGCGTGCGCGCAGTATGTCAAGGCCGCGAGGATCGCCGCGGAACATCCTCCCACCACCGCGCGGCGGCAACGCCAGACCGCAGACACCCCGGCCGCCTCCCAGATCAGCGCCACACACAAGCCGATCTGCGACAAGTAACTATTCCGGTCCGCATGCGCGAAGTCGCCCGCCTGAACAACGCCGATCACCGGCACGAGCACTCCCAAGTACCAGAACCAGCCCACCAAAAGCCAGGGGCGTTTTCGCCGCAGCATCAGAACTCCTCCAGAAATGACCGCCAGCAGCAGAATCGCCGCAGCCATTTCCCAAAGCGAAGGGCTTTTCGCCGGGTAGGGATAAAAAACCGCCAGCCCTGCCGGCCAGAACATCTGACGCAGATAGACGAGGTATGAAACCACGGCATTGCAAATCCGCATCGGCATGGGAATACGGTTTGCCGTCGAGACCCCCTCACCCGCGGCGATGACCGTCACCACGCAGGCCGCCGCCGCCAGCGCCAGCAGGGGAATCTTTTCCAGGATCAGGCGCTTGGGAATGCCGGCGGCGCGGGATGACGTCCCCGCCGGGAAGCGGTTGAGCGGCCAGTAATCCAGCAGCAACAGCACAAAAGGCAGCACCACCGCCGTCGGCTTGGACAGCAGCCCCAGGACAAAAAACACCAAAGTCAGCGCATAAAACAATTCCTGCTTTCTGCTTTCTGCTTTCCTCATTTCCACATAGCGGACATAAGCGCCCAGCGTCAGCATGAAGAAGAAAGCGCCCAGCACGTCCTTGCGCTCCGTCACCCACGCCACCGACTCCGCTCGCAGCGGGTGAATGGCAAACACCGCCGCCAGGAACGCGCTGCGCCAAAGCGCGCCGGTCATCCGCCGCATGACCAGGAACAGCAGGACGGCGGAAGCGGCGTGAATGAGGACATTGGCGAGATGATAGCCTCCCGCATTCGGCCCGTGGAGCTGATAATCCAGCCTCAGCGAGATCATGGTCAGCGGGTGGTAGAGACTGCACTCCACATGAGTGAACGCATAAGCCACGCCCTTCAGGCTGACTCCGCTGCTCAACTGGGCGTTCTCATAGACGTAAAGTGGATCGTCGTAATTGACGAACCCAAAATGCGCCGTCTGTCCAAACACAACCAGAACCGCCAGCACCAGAAGAAAGCAAACGCAGACCGCCTGCAACGTTGCAGCATTTCCCGCTTCCCGCGCCGTTTGTGAGTTTGTCATGCCCATGTTAGCTCTCCCTGAGTATGGATTGTGTCATTCCTTGCCTCATGCGACTCATCAAGAAAGACCTTAATTAAGCTTAATTAACCTTAATTAGGCTTAATTAACCTTAATTAGGCTTAATTGACCTTAATTGGAAATACTCGATTTTAGTTGTAACTTGTTCATTGATAATGACTTAGGATGATGTTCTCATGAACTCCGTTCTCCACCGTGGAATAGGAATCCTCTTGTGGCCTTTGTGCGCAGACACCCCAACAGGTTGTGCTTTCTCTCCCAACCCCATTTCTGCGCGAGCAAGGAGAAAATGGAGAATCCCGATTCGGAATTGGGACTCCGTTGCCTCCGTTCTCTCCTCTTATCACATCCGCAAGCCGCCTTGTCCGCCGGAGTCTTGCCGAAGGCGGAAATCCGCAATCCGCAATCCGTCCCGATGGATCGGGACAATCGGCGATATCGCCGGCCTGCTGCCGGACGCGCCCGTTGACTGTGCCTTCGTGCCTCACGCTGACTGTTTAATCATAGACTCTAATTTTTGTCAAGCCCTTCTTGCGAACCCAATTACCCGTCCGCGGCGGGCGCATAGGGCCCCCCGTCCTTTGTGGCGGCAGTCTGTGGCGGTCGCGCTATTCTTCCCGGATAAGACATGGCCGGCGGGGGCGCCGGCCATGACATGCGAGGGCGCATGTGCTCCCCGGACCAGGACGTGAGCGATTCATGGGGAGCACACGTCCCGATTCCGAATCGGGATGTGGTCAGCGACGCCCTCGTCGCTGACGCCGGTGAGCGGATTCGGTCCCTTTCAGAAATCGAAACCCAATTCCTTCTTGATGGACGCCCAATCCGATCCGGGTTTCCCGGCGTTGCGCTTTTTGGCGCGGGCCAGTTCCCGGCGGTCATCCAGGTCTTCCAAAGTGTCGCGCAATTGGCGCAGCACGACTTTGGCGTTGCGAATGTGGCGATCCACGTCCGTCCCGGCTGCCGGGCGATTATTATTTGCCGTACTCATGCGTCAGAAGGTAATAGCCCGGCAGTTTTCAACTCATTCATCAACAGATAAACCCGCGTCGCTGTACGAGTGGGCCAGAAATCAGCCGCCTCCTCAGAGACGCCTTGGTCCAAGGCCGTTGCGCGAACAATTGCAGCCTCAACCTGCGACAAGGGATAATGCTCCCGTTTTAGCTTGGTTTTGTTGAATTCCCCACGAAGCGTCCGAATCCGGGCGCCCACATCACCACAACTGGCAAAGATGGTCGCCGGCGTGACTTCTTCATGGTGCAAGAGGAGCCAAAGATCAAAGCACGGCCGGCTCATAGCTACTTTATAGCCACGATGGCGAGCGTCTCT
>Ga0181518_10005516_pt1 | contig 10914 bp, 10 predicted proteins | sample PEATcosm2014_Bin_28_FD_119751 | JGI IMG/M metagenome (GOLD analysis project Ga0181518, IMG submission 119751) | Peatland microbial communities from MTU Mesocosm Facility, Houghton, MI, USA - PEATcosm2014_Bin01_60_metaG | ecosystem: Environmental > Terrestrial > Soil > Wetlands > Peat | place... | reverse complement strand
TCGTGTTCTACTGCGCCTTCGGCGAGCGCTCGGCCATGGCGGTGCAGGCGGCGCAGGATGCCGGACTGAAGACCGCCTGCCATATCCAGGGCGGCATTGACGCGTGGAAGAAGGCCAACGGGCCGCTGGTGCGCTAGCTCCCATCGCTTAAAACGCAAAAGCCGCAGGACTCGTGTCCTGCGGCTCTCGTTTTGGCGTCCGCTGCGGGGGAGGCGAAAATCAGCGGGCGCCGGGAAATTCCGGCAGCAATCAGAGTTGCGAGCCCTGATCGCCGTCGTTGTTCATCAGGTTGTGCATGTGGCCGTGGCGCCAGCCGTGACCGTCTTGGTCGCCTTGGCCGTCCTGGCCGTCGCGGCCGAAGCCGTTTTCGCCGAACCGGCGTCCGCCCCAGCCATGGCCGTCGCGATCGAAATTGCGGCCCTCGCGCCGCTCGCCGCCGTTATTGCCGTGCTGATGCGGCCGCAGGATCCGCGCCAGCATGGTGAAACGGGCTTTCTGGGCGTCGTTGAGGCTCTGATAGAGCGGCGCGCCGGCATCGGCGATCTGCTTGAGCGCGACGCTGCGCTTGCTCATGGCGTCGGCGCGCTTCGCCAGCCGATCGAACGGCGACGCCGGAGTCTGGGACTGGTCCGGCTGCGCCGCTTGACGGGCCTTGATGCGGTCGATGCGCAATTGCACCATGTTGCGCACTGCCGCCTCGAATGCCGGCCAATTTTTCGCCTGGTCGGGGGTCAGTTCCAGTCCGGCCTTGAGCGCTGCGATGCGCGCGTCGGCGAACGCGGACACGTCGTCGGCGCTGAGCCGATGGCGATGTTCGAAACGCGGGCCGCCGTCGCGGAAGCCGCGATAGCCGCCCTGTTGCGCGTAGACGAAGGTAGAGCCGGCGATGGCGAGTATGGCCGTCGCGGCGATTACGGGCTTGAGCATGGTCATCCTCCACAGATGCATTTTGGTGCGAAGATGATGAGCCGCCGCCGCGTAGAAGCAAGTTAAACTTCGGACAGGATGAAATGATCGCCGGATTACAACCTTGTAATCTTGGGCAAAAGTTCGAGTTACAAAGCATAGACCAAGTATTGGGTACCGCCCGATAGATCCATTGTCCAAGGGCATATATTCATGACAATGCGCCGCGAGATAAGTTCATAATTGTTCGAGAAGCGAACAGTCTCCGCGAATGGTTACCGTGTCGGCCACGGCATGATCGGAACGGTGCTGATCGCATTCGACGGTGATCCATTGATGATCTTCGTGCTGATAGCGAGGTAGACGAGCGTGTTCCGAGGTTTATCGACCATGCGATAAATACGAGTTGTCTTGAAAAATATGCTGGTTTTCTGACTGAACACTTCTTCATTGTCACCGAGCTTTGACAGGTCGACGTCGATCGGACCATTTTGTCTGCACGAGACCGAAAAATTAGACGGATCTTCGTTCAGGCCAAATGGCTGGCCCCAGCCGCCTTTTCTGGCCTGCGAAATGTGGCACACGATGCCGGGCACTTTCGGATCTTCAAAGGCGCTGACGCACACTTTGTCGTTGGGAGAAAGCGCATTGAACGTGGTGCTGACGCAGCTCAAGTCCGTGGCGTGTGCAGGATGAGTTGACATAACAACCAGTACGGCCAGCACAAAAACCCATTTCATTGCAAATCTCCGCATTGCTCACGACGGCGCGCTTTGGCTTTATCTTACCGCGGTTTCGGTCATCCCGTTTCTGAAATTTTGCACCGTTCAGCGCAGGATTTGCTGCAGGAAAAGCCGCGTGCGCTCGTGCTGCGGATGGTCGAAAAAGCCTTTCGGCTCGTTGATCTCCAGAATCTGACCATCGGCCATGAAGATCATGCGGTCGGCGACCTGGCGGGCAAATCCCATCTCGTGGGAGACCACCAGCATGGTGATGCGGTCGGAGGCGAGCTCCACCATGGTGTCGAGCACTTCCTTGACCATCTCCGGATCGAGCGCCGAGGTCGGCTCGTCGAACAGCATGATGTTCGGATTCATGCACAGCGCGCGTGCGATCGCCACGCGCTGCTGCTGGCCGCCGGACAGCCGCGCCGGATATTTTTGCGCCTGTTCGGGAATTTTGACGCGCTCCAGATATTTCATGGCCAGCGCCTCGGCGTCGCGCTTGGGCATTTTGCGCACCCAGATCGGCGCCAGCGTGCAGTTCTCCAGCACGGTCAGATGCGGAAACAGGTTGAACTGCTGGAATACCATGCCGACGTCGCGGCGCACCGCGACGATCTGCTTGGGATCGTCATTGAGCTCGATGCCGTCGACGACGATGCGGCCCGACTGCCAGTCCTCCAGATGGTTGATGCAGCGCAATAGCGTCGACTTGCCGCTGCCGGACGGCCCGCAGATGACGATGCGCTCGCCGCGCGCCACTTTCAAATCGATGTCGCGCAGCACATGGAATTCGCCGAACCATTTGTTCAAGGCGATGATCTCGACCGCGGTTTCGGCGCGCGGCGTCTCGGGCTCGTCGGGACGTTTGTCCATCATCGCCCCTTATACGCCGAACGGCGCGCCAGGCGGGCTTCGACCCTTTGCGCGTAGCGCGACATGGCATAGCAGCAGACAAAGTAGAACATCGCGGCAAAGGCATAGCCGGTGAGGCTGGTGACCGGCGACGCCCATTTCTGGTCGCCGCGCGCCACTTCGACGGTGCGCAGGAAATCGAAAATGCCGACGATGAAGACGAGGGTGGTGTCCTTGAACAGAGCGATGAAGACATTGACGATGTTCGGCAGCGTCACCCGCAGGGCCTGTGGCAGGATGATCAGCGCCGTCATCCGCCAAAAGGACAAGCCGAGCGCCTGCGCCGCCTCGTATTGGCCGCGCGGAATCGCCACAAGCCCGCCGCGCACCACCTCCGCCATATAGGCCGAGGCGAACATGGCGACGCCGATCAAGGCGCGCACCAGCTTGTCCGGCGCCAAGGGCTCGGGCACGAATAGCGGCAGCATCACGCTCGCCATGAACAGCACGGTGATCAGCGGCACGCCGCGGACGAATTCGATGAACATGATCGAAAGCCAGCGCACCACGGGAATGCGCGACCGGCGCCCGAGCGCCAAGAGGATGCCGAGCGGCAGCGAACACACCATGCCGATGGTCGCGACCACGATGGTCACCAGGATGCCGCCCCACAGATTGGTCGGCACATAGGCAAGGCCGAGCAGCGGCAAGCCGCCAAGCAGGATCAGCGACAGCACCGGCAGCACGATGAAGAAGTAGACGGCGCCGATGTCGCGGCGCGGCGCGCGCAGCCACAACAGCCAGCCGATGCCCAATGCCAGCGCCGCGAAGAACAGATCGACCCGCCAGCGCTGGCCGGCCGGGTAGAAGCCATAGACGAAATATGACGACCACACCCGAACGAACGCCCAGCAGGCGCCGGGATTCGGACGCGCTGGTGACGGTATGCAGGCCTCGCGATCGGCGCCGGACCAAGTGGCGTCGATGAGGAGAAAGCGCACGACCGGCGGTACGATCCAGGCGATGAAGAGGATTGCGATCAGCGTCAGTGCGATATTGAGCGGCGACGAAAGCAGGTTTACGCGGACCCAGCCGAACACGCCGGCGCGCGACGACGGCGGCGGCAAGCTCGCCGCCGGCGTTTTGCGCAGGAATTGAGCCGGTGACATCGCAGCCATGGTCTCAGCGCTCCACAATGGCGACGCTGCGCCCATAGAGATTCATCGCCAGCGAAGTGACGAGGCTGATCGCGAGATAGACCGCCATGGTGATGGCGATCACCTCGACGGCCTGGCCGGTGATGTTCAAGACGGTGCCGGCAAAAACCTGGACCAGATCGGGATAGCCGATGACCACGGCGAGCGAGGAATTCTTGGTCAGGTTGAGATACTGGCTGGTCAGCGGCGGGATGATGACCCGCATCGCCTGCGGTACGACGACGAGACGCAGAATCGTTCCCGAACGCAGGCCGAGCGCCTGCGCCGCTTCGGTCTGGCCCGTCGAGACGGACAGCACCCCTGCCCGCACCACTTCGGCGATGAAGGCCGCCGTATAGATCGTCAGCGCCAGCAGGAGTGCTGCGAATTCCGGCAAAATTTCCAGGCCGCCGCGGATATTGAAGCGGCCCATGTCGGGAATGCCGAACGACAGCGGCCGCCCGGCAACGATGAAGACGAGCAACGGCAATCCGAAGATCGCGGTCAGCATCATCCAGAGAATGTGGACCTGCTCGCCGGTGCGCTCCTGGCGGCGCCGCGCCCACAGATATAGGCCGATCGCGGCAATGAGGCCGATTGCGAAAGCAATGACGACGGCGCCGAAATCCGGCGCAAAAACCGGCCGCGGCAGGAACAGGCCGCGATTGTTGAGGAAACCGCCGAACGGCAAGGCGACGCTGCCGCGCAATTCCGGCAGCGATTTGAGAACGGCGTTGTACCAGAACAGGATTTGCAGCAGCAGCGGGATGTTGCGAATGAGCTCGACGTAACCGCCGGCCAATCGCGACACCAGCCAGTTTCGCGACAGCCGCGCAATGCCGATGATGAAGCCCAAAACGGTCGCGAGCACGCAGCCGATGCCGGCGACCAGCAAGGTGTTGAGCAGGCCGACCCAGAACGCGCGTCCGAACGTCGACGTGCTCGACGAATAGTCGATCAGCGTCTGGCTGATGTCGAAGCCGGCGGTGTTGTTCCAGAAGCCAAAACCGTGGGCGATATTGGCGCGCGCCAGGTTTTGCGCGGCATTATGGGCGGCGGCGACGGCAAGTCCGACGACGACGAAAAGCAGCGCCGCCTGCAGCGCCAGGTTGGCAAAACCCCGCGAAAAGCGCGGGCGTGGCCGCGCCATATCAGCCCGCGCAATATCAGCCATGGGCCGGCCCCTGGCGGCGGCAACACCCAGTCAAGCGACGTAACCTTCAGCGAACAGGCAGGCCGTATTGCAGGCCGCCCTTGGTCCACAGCGCGTTGAGCCCGCGCGCGATCTTCAGCGGCGAGCCCTGGCCGACATTGCGCTCAAAGCTTTCGCCGTAATTGCCCTCGGCCTTGATGATGCGATAGGCCCAATCGTTGGTCAGCCCGAGCGCTTCACCGAATTGGCCTTCGAGACCGAGCAGGCGGCGGATTTCCGGATTGGTCGAGTTCTTCTGGTCGTCGACGTTGTTCTTGTTGACGCCGAGCTCTTCGGCGTCGAGCATGGCGTGGTGGGTCCAACGCACGAGGTCTTCCCAGGCGTCGTCGCCTTGGCGCACCGCCGGTGACAGCGGCTCCTTGGAGATGATCTCCGGCAGAACGATATTGGCGCCCGGATCGGCGAGCAGCACGCGCGAGCCGTAAAGCCCGGACGAGTCGGTGGTGTAGGCATCGCAGCGGCCGGTATCGTAGGCCTTGAGCGCCTCGTCCACCGTGGCGAAGGTCACGGTTTTCAGCGACATGTGGTTGGAGCGGAAATAATCGGCCAGATTAAGCTCCGTGGTGGTGCCCTGCTGCACACAGACCGAAGCGTCGTTGAGCTCGAGCGCCGAGCTCACCTTGAGCACCTTGCGCACCATGAAGCCTTGGCCGTCGTAGTAATTCACGGCCGCGAAATCGATGCCCAGCGAGGTGTCTCGCGACATGGTCCAGGTGGTGTTGCGCGCGAGCACGTCGATCTCGCCCGATTGCAGCGCCGTGAAGCGATTGGCCGCGGTGAGCGGCACGAGCTTGACCTTGGTCGGGTCGTTGAAGATCGCCGCCGCGATGGCGCGGCAGAAATCGACGTCAAAGCCGGTCCAGTTGCCTTGTGGATCGGGGATGCCAAAGCCCGCCAATGAGCCGTTGGCGCCGCACACCAGCTGGCCGCGGTCCTTGACCGCTTTGAGCGTCTGCGCGCCTGCTGCCTGCATGCCAAAAGCGAGCACCGCTGCAATGGCGAATGCCGTAGCTAAACGTTTCATGATCAGGCCTTTCAGCATGGGTGGCGCAAAAAATGGGGCTTTAGGTGACTTTGACAGGCTGTAAGTGGCTTTAAGTTTGGCCCCGCAGCCGGGACGCTTAAGGCAATTCCCCGCCCAAATCCATCTGAGAACGATCGCGCTGCAAGGTCAAGGGGTTGACGAAAGTGTCGATGGCCGAGGTAATGGCGGAATGGGCGAACTTTGTGGCAGCGGAGCGACGCCGGCATGAATGACTCTGGTAAAGACGGCCGATCTCCCCCGCCGGCACGACAGCTGGCGACGCGCGTGGTGACCGCCGGGCGCGACTCAAAATCCTACCACGGCTTCGTCAATCCGCCCGCCCGGGCCACGCGTTGTGCCGTGGCCGGTTGAGCGCGCTCACGCTGCCGCCGTTTTGCGTTCGCGCAACACAAAATAGAGATTGCGCAGATAGACGAAAACGCCGAACGCCTGGCCGGCGATGAAGACCGCGTCCCTGCGGTACAGCGCATAAATCAGAAGCAGCACACCGCCGGCGATGGAGAAATACCAAAATCCGATCGGAATGATGCTGCGGCCGGCGCGCTCCGACGCGATCCATTGCACCACAAAGCGCATTGTGAACAGGCCTTGGGCGACAAAGCCCAAAAATATCCACCAATCGAGCCTGGTGACGAAGACGTCGACAAAGTAGGCGCCGACCGCGTGCGACAGATCAACCAGCAAGGGTCACCTCTTCCGCTTGGGGAACGCGTCTTTTGCGGCGGACGAGCCACCACACGCCGGCGAGATCGAGGATGCCGATCCACAGCCGATCGAAGAAACCGTAATTCGACGTGCCGTGCCGGCGCGGCCGGTCGACCACGTCGACATAGCCGACGCCAAAGCCGTCGCGCCGCACCAGTGCCGGCAGAAAACGATGCAGGCCGTCGAAATACGGCAGGCCCAAGAACACGTCGCGCCGGAACGCTTTCAGGCCGCAGCCGGTATCGCGCGTTCCGTCTTTGAGTATCGCGCTGCGCACGCCGTTGGCGACGCGCGACTGCAAGCGCTTGAAGCCCGTGCTCTTGCGCCCGACGCGCTGGCCGGCGATGAGGCCAAGCCGCGGCGCGCCCGCCTCGAGCGCGGCAATCAGCGCAGGAAGATAAGCCGGGTCATTCTGACCATCGCCGTCGAGCGTCGCGACGATAGGCGCGCGCGCCGCGGCAACTCCGGAGCGCACCGCTGCCGATTGGCCGCAAGCTTGCGCGTGCCGGATCTGGCGCAACCACGGATGCTGCGCCATCAAGCCGCGCAATTCGTCGGCCGTTGTGTCCTGCGAGCCATCATCGACATAAACGATCTCGAAGGCGCGACCCTGCAATGCGGCGGCGATCTCGGCGACCAGCGGCGCGATATTGCCGGCTTCGTTGCGCACCGGCACGACCACCGATATTGCGGGACTGTTCGGATCTTGCCCGTTACTCTGCGGCATTGTGCTGGAAGACATGCCGGAAGCTTCTAAAGCCCATCCCGACCGGGTTCAACCCTGCGAAATTCCAGGCTTTTTGCGCAAAACTTCGCGCAGCGCCGCCTTGACCCGCTGCAACGACGGCCCTGGAAAGGCCCGCAGATCGCTCGCGGAAAACAACAGCCCGCGCGCGGCGAAGGCGCGCCGCAGCCAGAGCGCGCCGACGGCGCCGACCAGCGCGCCGGCAACGACGTCGCTCGGATGGTGCGCCAGCACGACGACGCGGCTGAACATGATGACGAGCGCGTAGAGCCACATCACGGTGCGGCTCTTTGGCCACAGCGCGCCGATCGCGATCGCCGCCGACGCTGCCGTCGTGGCGTGGCCCGATGGCATGCTGGCATATTCGGGCGCCCAGATGAACGGCCGATAGATGAAGGGATCGTCGGGACTGCCGACATAGGGCCGCGCGCGGCCGATCAGGCGCTTGACGATGGTGACGAACAGCCCGGGCAGGCCGATCGCCAGAAACAAAAAACCGACCCGCACCGTGAGCATCGCCAGCACGCCTTGCGTCAAGGGCGTCAGCAGCGGCGAAGTCACGGCGGCGAGACAAAGCAGAATGAAGCCGAACGGAAACAGGAACCAGCCTCCCAGGCCCAGATCGGTAATCCGCTCGAACACGTCTTCGAACCATTGCGGCAAGGTGCGCGCCCAAACGCTTGCCGCGGTGTCGATGAGGAACATGCAGGCGATCGAGGCGGCCAGCATGACGATGACGGCCGCGATCGCGCCGGTGGATGGCGGTGCCACCCTCGCGCGCGCCGGGCGCGCGAGAACGCAAATCCATTGCCGAAAATTCCTCAGCACGTTTTGCCGCGGCGCCGACGAGGCCAAGACCTTGCCGCCATTCACGGCGCGCCCGCGGCGATGAAAACCGCGATGCTGATCGGCCGGCCGGTGCTGATGTTGTAGCCGTCGACCCGCGGTCCGCGGGTATATTGCAGGCCGATCGCTTCGGCACGCAGCGCGAAGGCGCGCTCCTGGCGGCTCTCGATGAAGGCGAAGCGGCAGGTCCCGCCGTTGAGGAAATCGGCGGCGCTGGAAGCGTCGGTCAGACGGGTCTCGGTGCCGGCAAGGAACACCAGGCTCGGCTCCTCGTAGCCGGCACTGGCGGCGAGCGGATGCCGGCAATCGGCATCGTGCAGCACGCGGGCCAGCGTCACGGAGGGAAACACCGGCCGCAGCCACGGCAGGATGATGGCAAAAACCGCGATCGCCAGCATCACCATGCCGGCCGTTGCTCGCAGCAGCGCGCGTTCGGCGCCGTCGTCTTCATAGAGCAGCCACGCAAACAACCCGCAAATGATGGCCACGGCAAAAAACGGCCAGGCCGGGAACGCCGGATCGCGGGCAACGATGACCGCGAACGTCACCGCGGCGATGCTGATGAGGATCGGCGCGATGAACCACCACGCCGCGCCGCGAACGAGCCAAGGCCGCCGCGACAGCACGTTCGATTCGACCGCGCCGGCAATGAGGATGGCGATGGCGGGATAAAGCGGCAGCACGTAATGCGGCAGCTTGGTGACGACCAGCTCGAAGATGATCCACGACGGAACGAGCCAGGCCAGCAAGAAAAACGCGGCCGGCTCGCGGCGCACCTTCCATACCGCAGGTGCCGCAAGGCCGGCGAGAATCGACCCCGGATAAAAGGTGGCGAAGAACAAAATCAAATAGAGTCCGGGCGGCGCGCCATGGGCCTCTTGCGCGCTGGCGAGTTTGCCGATCATGTCGTGGCCGACCGAATTGACCAGGAAGGCATAGCCGACGCGCATATAGATCGCGACGAACCACGGCAAGACGACGACAACGAGCCAAACGAAGCCGGCAAGCGGCCGCAGCGCCAACAGCCAGCGTCCGGAGCGCTCGTAGATCGACAGCGTGACCGCGGCAAGACCGACGATCATCAAATTGACCGGCCCCTTGAGGAGGATGCCGGCGGCGAGCGCGGTCCAAAAAATCGCCGGCAACGTCCAGCCGAGCCGCGCATTGCCGGCTTCGCGCGGCGAGAGATAGGCGCGCGCCAACACGCCCATGGCGGCGACGATGGTGAACAACAGCACGGCGTCGGTTTTGGCGAGCCGCGCTTCGCCACCGAGCAGCGCCGACGCCGCCATCATGATCGCGGCCAGGATGGCGCCGCGCCGCGACACGAAGGCGAGCCCGCACCAATAGGTGGCCAGAACCGCGCCGACGGCGCCAAGGAGCGACGGAATTCGGTAGAGCCAGATGGTGGTTCGCGCATTGGGAAAACGGAAAATCTCGGCCGTCTTCACCACAGCCGCTTGCAGCCAGTAGATGCCGACCGGTTTGCGGTAACGAACATCGTCCTGGTAGCGGATATCGACATAATCGCCGGTTTCGATCATCTGCTTGGTGGCCTGCGCGAAATAGGCCTCGTCGCGATCGACCGGCGGAATCTGGAAAAAGCCCGGCAGAAACAGGACCAGGGAAATGAGCACGAGCATGGCCACAGCGCGCCGATGCGAACCCGCGCCGACGTCGAATAGCGCGCCAAGGCCGTTTGCCGGCCACAATCGCGGCGCCGCGCTGCTTGTCGTGGTCATGCCCGCTCAGGTGTAAACACGCCCAAATCATCAAGCGCAAGGTCATCCGGCGCGAGCCGGAAGGCAGCCCCCTATTGCGGCCGCTCGATGACCTTCCAATTCTGATAATAGACGAACTTGAAACTCTGGGTCAGCAAGCGCACGGCAGAGACGACGGCGCGCATGGCGGCGGGAAACGGCGTCGGCCGGATCATGTCGACGAACAGGCAATAGCGCGTCTGATCGGTTTCGTTGAAGGACTGGTGCAGCAGCGTGTCGTCGAAGATGAAGAGCTTGTTCTCGCGCCAATAATTGGTCTGGTCGCCGACCACGATATAGGCGGAGTCGTCGGTCATGTCGTTGAGGTTATACAAAACCCGCAACGACGCCCGCAGGTAGCCGAAATGTTTCGAGGTCGAGACCTTCTTGTTGAAGACCGAAATGCCGATGGTCTCGATATATTGCCACGGCTGGCGAAGTGCCGGCGCGTTCAAGAACGTGTTCTGGTCGACGCCGTACCAGCGGAAGAAGGCCATGGTTCGCGGATGTTGTTTTGATGCCTCTTCCATTTGCGCGACCAGATTCGATTCGTTGGCCGCCTGGATCAAGCGCGTCACCTCGTCCCGATAGGCGGGCGGCAGATCTTCCAGCCGATAGACGCCCTTGTTGACGTAGGGCAGCGACAAGAGATCGAGCAGGCAGTTGAACGGCGACACGACCCAGGTGAAAAAGCCGTTGCCGATGAAATAGCGCCGCAGTGTCGTCGCGCTCAGCCCGGAGTTGCGGCTGACGTCGTAGGCGCCGCAGATGGCGTAAAGCAACGCGGTCTTGGGCAGGAAATACACGAACAGGCCGAAGCCGCACACCGGCAGGAGAAACCGGCGCAAGGCATATTTGCCGATGCGGACGAGACGTTCTTTATCGGTCAATGCTGCGGAAAATGTCGTGCTCACAGATGGC
>Ga0181518_10005514_pt1 | contig 10915 bp, 7 predicted proteins | sample PEATcosm2014_Bin_28_FD_119751 | JGI IMG/M metagenome (GOLD analysis project Ga0181518, IMG submission 119751) | Peatland microbial communities from MTU Mesocosm Facility, Houghton, MI, USA - PEATcosm2014_Bin01_60_metaG | ecosystem: Environmental > Terrestrial > Soil > Wetlands > Peat | place... | reverse complement strand
GGGCCCTTGTAGAGCAGGATGCAGGAACTCTTCGCCGCGCCGCGCCCAACCCGGCCGCGCAACTGATGCAGTTGCGCCAGGCCGAAGCGCTCGGCGTGTTCGATCACCATGATGCTGGCGTTCGGCACATCGACGCCAACCTCGATCACGGTGGTGGCGACGAGGATCTTCGTCGCGCCCATGGCGAAGGCCTCCATGACGGCATCCCTTTCGCGCGCTTTCATCTTGCCATGCACGAGGCCGACCCGATCGCCAAAATGTTGCCTGAGATCGGCGAAGCGTTCCTCTGCGGCGGCGACATCGATAAGTTCGCTCTCCTCGACCAGCGGGCAGACCCAGAAGGCCTGCGCGCCGCTGGCGATCGCGCCCCCGATCCTTCCAATCAATTCCCCCGAGCGTTCCAGCGGCAGCGCGCGGGTCTCGATCGGCTGGCGCCCTTTGGGCTTCTCGCGGATCGCGGAAACATCCATGTCGCCGAAATAAGTGAGCACGAGGCTGCGCGGAATCGGCGTCGCGGTCATCACCAGAATGTCGGCGCGCTCGCCCTTGTCGCCGAGGGCGAGCCGCTGATGCACGCCGAAGCGATGCTGCTCGTCAACCACGGCGAGGCCGAGATCGTGAAAGGCGACGGCCTCCTGAAACAAGGCATGCGTGCCGATGACGATGTCGATCGCGCCGGAGGCCAGCGCATCGAGGGTTCTGGCCCGCTCGGCTCCCTTGTCGCGGCCGGTCAGCAGCGCGAGCCGCAGGCCGCTCGCCGCCGCGAAGCCGCTGAGCGCCGAAAAATGCTGGCGCGCCAGAATCTCGGTCGGCGCCATCAGCGCCGCCTGCCGCCCGGCCTCGACGCAGGTCGCCATGGCGAGCAGCGCGACCAGCGTCTTGCCCGAGCCGACATCGCCCTGCAACAGCCGCAGCATGCGGGTCCCGCTCGCAAGGTCAGTGCGGATCTCCTTCAATGCCTCCACCTGCGCGCCCGTCAGCGTGAACGGCAGCGCCGCGACAATTTTTTCCGCAATGCGGCCGTCGCCCGCGCTGGCGCGGCCGGGCGCGCGCCGCAGTTGCGCCCGCATGAGGCCCAGCGCGAGCTGGCCGGCGAGCATTTCGTCGAATGCGAGGCGCATTCGCGCGGGCGTCTGCGGCGCGATCTCCTCGGGCGCCTGCGGGCGATGCGCGCGGCGCAACGCCTCTGCGAATGACAAAGGCCCCGGGTCCTCACGCCATTCGGGGAGCGCGGGCAGCCGCGCGAGCGCGCCGTCCACGGCCTTGGCGAGAACCCTTTGCGTCAGGCCCTCGGTTGCGGGATAGACCGGCTCGACCGGCGCCATTTTGGCGAACCCCTCGGCGTCGAGGATGCGGTCCGGGTGCACAATCTGGCGATGGCCGTCCCAGAGTTCGAGCTTGCCCGACACCCAGCGCCGCGCCCCGACCGGCAGGCTGCGCTCGATCCACTGGTGATTGGCGAGGAAAAACACGAGCAGAACGTCGCCGGTCTCGTCCTCGACCAGCACGCGATAAGGGCCTTTCGCGCGCGGCGGCGGCCGGTGCTCGACGACGGTCGCCTCGATCACCACCAGCGTATCGAGCGGCGCCTCGGCGATCTTCGGCCGGTTGCGCCGGTCAATGACGCCAGTTGGAAGATGGAACAGGAGATCGATCACGCGCGCCCCGGGCGCGGCGCCGCCGAGCAACCGGTCGAGCAGCTTGCCGGTCTTGGGGCCGACGCCGGGCAGGCTCGCGGCCGAGGCGAAGAGCGGGTTCAGAATCGATGGGCGCATGGGGTCGGGTTTTGAGTCGCGAGGACGTTCACAGCTTTATGCGCCGCCCGCCGCCGGGGAGGCAACGGTCGCCTCCGAGAGCGGGGCGCTCTCTCCGGCACCATCGCCACCCTTAAGGGCTGACAGCCGAGCGTTCAAAGTCTATACGGCTCCAAGGCGCGGACCGCGCCATCAGCAGAACCCGGAGCCTCTCCATGTCCGCCCTTCCGCAGGCGACGCTCGACATTCGCCGCCGGCGCATCAAATTCCGCGCCTGGCATCGCGGCATGCTGGAAACCGATCTGCTCCTCGGCCGTTTCGCCGATGCGGAGGTCGCAAACTTAAGCGAAAGCGAGCTCGACGATTTCGAGGCCCTCTTGGAGGCGATCGATCGCGACGTGTTCGCCTGGGCGACGGGCGAGACGCCAACGCCTGAAGCTTATGATACGCTGCTGTTTCGCCGGATCGTCGCCTTCCACGCCGGACTGGATCCGGTCGGGACATGAAGCCATCTGCGGCCTTGCCGCATGAATTCCCTTCTCCGGGGCCAACGCTCGAATTGATCTTTCATCGTGGCTGATCTCAAACGCGCCGTCGCCGAGCTCGCCAAGGGCGGCTCGCTGACGCTTTCGTCGCTGAGCGACGGGTTCGACGCCTTCTGCGTCGCGGATCTCGCCCGCGCGCTGGCCCGCGAGGCGGAGGATCGCGCGCTCGCGCTCATCCACGTCGCGCGCGACGGGCAGCGCGCGGGCGCCTTCGCCGAGGCGCTCGCCTTCGCCGCGCCGGACATCGAAATCCTCGATTTTCCCGGCTGGGATTGCCAGCCCTACGATCGCGTTTCGCCCAACGCCTCGGTCTCCGCGCGGCGCATGGTCGTGCTCTCGCGCCTCGCGCGCTCGCGCTCCAGCGCGGAGCGCCCGCGCATTCTCAGCACCACGGTGAAGGCGCTGGTCCAGCGCGTCCCGCCTGTTTCCCAGATGGCCGCCGACACATTTTCCGCCGCGCCCGGCAATGTCGTGGACATGAACGCGTTGACGGCGTGGCTCGAAACCAATGGTTTCCTCCGCGCCTCGACCGTGCGCGACGCCGGCGAATACGCCGTGCGCGGCGGCATCCTCGATCTCTTCGCGCCCGGCATGGCGCAGCCCGTGCGGCTCGATTTCTTCGGCGATCAGCTTGAGTCGATCCGCGCCTTCGACGCTGAATCGCAGCGAACGCTCTTCCGGCTGCGCGGCCTCGATCTCGTGCCGATGAGCGAGGCCCAGCTCACTACTGATTCAATGCGTCGTTTCCGTCAGGCCTATGTCGCGACCTTTGGCGCGCAGACGCGGGGCGATCCGCTCTATGAGGCGATCAGCGAGGGCCGCCGCCATCCGGGCCATGAGCATTGGCTGCCGCTCTTTTACGATCATCTCGACACGATCTTCGATTACGCCGGGCGCGCGCCGCTCATCTTCGATACGCTCGTCGACGAGGCGGCGCATGAGCGCATCGCGCTGATCGACGATTATTACGATGCGCGCAAAAGCGCCTATGACCTTGACCCCGCGCACGCGAGCTACAAGCCGCTAAAGCCCGATCTTCTCTATCTGTCCGAGGCGGAATGGCGCAGCCGCGCTGGCGGCGCGCGGGTGGTGCGCACGAGCCCCTTCGCACAGCCCGAGGGCGCGCGCGGTCTCGTCGTCGATTGCGGCTCAAAGCCGGGGCGCAGCTTCGCCCCCGAGCGGGCCGATGCGAGCGCCAATGTGTTCGCCGCGGCCGTCGACCACATCAAGGCTCGGCAGGCGGAGGGCAAGCGCGCCATCGTGGCCGCGTGGTCCGACGGCTCGCGCGAGCGCCTGATCCACGTCCTCGCCGACCACGGCCTTGCGGGCGAAGCGAATGTCTCGTCGCTCTCGCAGGCCCTCGCCCTGCCGCGGCAGGGCGTCGCCATGGCCGTCATGGGGCTTGAGACGGGATTCGAGGCGGACGATCTCGTCGTCGTTAGCGAGCAGGATATTCTCGGCGACCGCCTGGTGCGCAGCCGCAAGACGGCGCGCAAGGCCAAGGATTTTCTCAGCGAAGTCAGCGCGCTGAGCGCGGGCGACATTGTCGTCCACGTCGATCACGGCATCGGCCGGTTCGTCGGCCTCCAGTCGATCGAGGCCGGCGGCGCCCCGCATGATTGCCTCGAACTGCACTACGCGGAGGGCGCGAAGCTTTTCCTTCCCGTTGAAAATCTCGAACTGCTGTCGCGCTACGGCTCCGAGGACACCGAGGTCCAGCTCGACCGCTTGGGCGGCGGCGGCTGGCAGAAGCGCAAGGCGCGGATGCGCAAGCGCGTTCTCGAAATGGCTGCGGGCCTCATCAAGATCGCCGCCGCGCGGCAGATGCGGGCGGCGCCGAAGCTGGTTCCGCCCGAAGGGCTCTATGCCGAATTTTGCGCCGGCTTTCCCTATGACGAGACGGAGGATCAGCTCGCCACCATCGAGACCGTTCTGGACGACATGGCCTCGGGCCGGCCAATGGACCGGCTCGTCTGCGGCGATGTCGGCTTCGGCAAGACCGAGGTCGCGTTGCGCGCCGCCTTCACCGCTGCGATCGAGGGCAAGCAGGTCGCGATCATCGTGCCGACGACGCTGCTCGCGCGCCAGCATTACCGCAATTTCGCCAGCCGCTTCGCCCATCTGCCGGTCAAGGTCGCCCAGATGTCGCGCATGGTCAGCGCCGCCGACCTCAAGGCCGCCAAGGCGGGGGCGGCGTCCGGCGAGGTCGACATCGTCGTCGGCACCCATGCCGCGCTCGGCAAGAGCGTCGATTACAAGGACCTCGGCCTCGTCGTCATCGACGAGGAGCAGCATTTCGGCGTCAAGCACAAGGAGCGGCTGAAGGAGTTGCGCGCCGAGGTGCACGTTTTGACTCTGTCGGCGACGCCGATCCCGCGCACATTGCAGCTCGCTCTGACCGGGGTGCGCGAACTCTCGATCATCGCGACGCCGCCGGTCGACCGGCTGGCGGTGCGGACCTTCATCACGCCGTTTGACGAGCTGATCGTGCGCGAGGCCCTGCTGCGCGAGCGCTATCGCAGCGGCCAGAGCTTTTACGTCTGCCCGCGCATCGACGATCTCGAGGAGGCGGGCGCGTTCCTGCGCCAGCATGTGCCCGAGGTGAAATTCGTCGTCGCGCACGGCCAGCTGACGCCGACCGAACTCGAAGACAGAATGGCGGCCTTCTACGACGGCCAATATGACGTGCTGCTCTCGACCGCGATCGTCGAATCGGGGCTCGACATTCCGACCGCCAACACGCTGATCGTGCATCGCGCCGACATGTTCGGCCTCGCCCAGCTCTATCAGCTCCGCGGCCGCGTCGGGCGCTCCAAGGTGCGCGCCTATGCTCTCTTCACTGTGCCCGCCGACCGCGCGATGACGCCGCAGGCCGAGAAGCGGCTGAAGGTGCTGCATTCGCTGGATACGCTGGGGGCGGGCTTCCAGCTCGCGACCCATGATCTCGACATCCGCGGCGCCGGCAATCTGCTCGGCGACGACCAGTCCGGCCATATCAGGGAGGTCGGCTATGAGCTCTACCAGCAGATGCTTGAGGAGGCGGTCGAGGCGCTGAAGGCGGGCGTCGAGGAGCCGGCGGAGGAAGTCTGGTCGCCGACGATCACGCTGGGCGCGCCCGTCAGCATTCCGGAGGAATACATCGCCGATCTGCAACTGCGGCTCGGCCTCTACAGGCGCCTCGCGAGCCTTGAGGCCGACGAGGAGATCGAGAGTTTCGCCGCCGAATTGATCGATCGCTTCGGGCCTTTCCCGGCGGAGGTCGCGCAACTGATGAAGCTCGTCTCGATCAAGGCGCTGTGCCGCAAGGCGCATGTCGAAAAGGTCGAGGCGGGGCCAAAGGGCGTCACCATCGCGTTCCGCGACAATTCCTTCTCAAACCCGCAGGGGCTCGTCCGCTATGTCGCCGAACAGGGCCAGGGCGCCAGGGTTCGCCCCGACATGAAGATCGTGTTCGCCCGCGATTTCGAGAGCGTCGCGGAGCGGCTTGAGGGCGTGCGCAAGATCATGCGCGCGATCGCCGCCATCGCGGTGAAGAAGGCGGCCTAGGATGACGAAAACGACCGACATCGCCGCATGGCTTGACGAGAACGAACCGGAGGACGAGCAGGATCGCGCGGATCTTTTGGCTTCGATCAGGAACGTCGGGGAAAACGGCAATTACGCCGTGACGAAGAAGGGCGGACGATTGCTGGTCACGGGCTGGGGCGAATTGACCCTCGCGCTCGCCAATGAAACGGCGAAGGCGAGGTTGATCCGCGAAGTCGAGATTCTGCGGTTTGACGATGATGTCGGGCAAGCGTTCCGCAACGTCGGTGCGGATCGCAAGGCCTGAACAATCCCGCCCCGCCCAAGCCGGCTCATCTCACTCATCGTCCGCCCCTAAACATTGGTGGCGGTCTGCGCTATATAGGAGTCTGGAGTTATCTGGAGAGATTGATGCCGAATCCGAAATTCGCGGTCGTCTCATTGACCGAAGCCGCCGCGACCCGCGCGCGAGCGCTCATCGAGGCCGCAGGCAAGCCGGTGGCCGGGATCAAGGTCGGCGTCCAGAAGGGCGGCTGCGCCGGCATGACCTATACGCTCGATCTCGCCGACGCTGTCTCGCCCGGCGACGAAGTGATCGCGGATCAGGGCGTCAATATCCTCATCGCGCCGAAGGATCTGATGTTCCTGCTCGGCACGAAGCTCGATTTCGAGGCCGATAAATTCGCCTCGAGCTTCACCTTCAAGAATCCGAACCAGACCGCTGCCTGCGGCTGCGGCGAATCCGTTTCGATCACGCCCGCTGCGGAGTGATTCCGGCAACTCCCGTTATTCCTGCTTTGCATCATCATGCCCGGGCTTGACCCGGGCATCCAGGCGCCAAAGTCGCTGGTCTGGATGGCCGGGTCGAGCCCGGCCATGACGGCGGGACACAGACCTTAAGCGTCGACGGCGACGCCATATTCGGCGATCGCGGCTTCAAGGGCCTTGCGATCCGTGAACGTCACCGTCCTGATGCCGAGCGCGGCGGCGGCGGCGGTGTTCTCGGCGCGATCGTCGATGAAGATGCATTCCTCGGGGCGCCGTCCTTCCAGCTCGAGCACTTTGTTGAAGGCCTCGGCGTAAGGCTTCGCCAGCCCGAGTTCGTAGGACATGTAAGCCGCGTGCGCGTGCCCGAGCACGCGATAATTCGCCCTGATGTGTTCGGCGTGAGCGGCGTTGGTGTTGGAGAATATGACGACGCGATAGCGCTGCGCGAGCGCAAGCACGAGCGGCTCCATGCCGGGCTCTTCGCTGAAATGGCTGCTCCACAGGTCGAGGAAATGCGCATAGCTTTGCGCGAAGCCGCGATCCGCCACGAGGCGGGCGTGCAGCGCATCGACGCCGAGGCGCCCTGTTCCGATGTCCTCATCGCCGACATCGCTCGCCATCAGGGGCCGCGCCGCCGCGGGGTCGGCGCAACAGGCGGCGAGCCGGTCGTAAAGCAATTCGTTATCGTGGCGGACGAGGACGCCGCCGAGATCGAAAATGATGGTCGGAACGGAGGCTTTCATGGCGGCGCCATTAGCAAAGACAGGCGACGGTTTGAAGAACCGTCGGCCGCAAGCCTGCGGCTAGGCTTGCGCCGCCTGCTGAATCGCCGACAATTTCCAGTCGCCCGGTCCCCCGCCCGGGGGGCGCGTAAACGTCCAGATCTCGGTCGCCTGCTGCGGCGTCGCGAGATCGCCCGAGACGACCCGGCCGGTCGCGCGGTCGAGCATCGCGTCGTTCAGCGAAAAGCGCATGGCGACGCTGGCGTACTCGGCGTTGGCTTCGCGCCAGGCCTCAGAGAGGTCGCCCTGGAGGAAGGCGACATTCGAGAGCTTGTTGACGACGCCGCGCCGCGCGTTCTCGGCGAGGTCTCCGCCGAACCAGGACGCCATTTCCGGCGTCGTCATCGCGCGCAGGGCGTTCATGTCCTCATTGCTATAGGCCGCCTGGATGGCGCCGAGCCGTTCCTCGAAGGCGGCGTAATCGGCCGGACCGATATCGAGCTTCGAAGCCTGCGGGGCGCCGCCGCCAAATCCGCCGAACCCGCCTTGCGGGTTGGCGCCGCCGAAGGGCGGAGGGCCAGGAGGCGAAGCGGGCGAATAGGCGCTCCCCTGCGCGGCGCGCCGGCCCCGCAGGAAGCTCATGACGAATTTGAACAGGAAGTACAAAAGCGCGAGCTGAAGCAAAAGTCCGATGAACGACATCCCGCCGCCAAGGCCTCCGCCAAAGCCATGGCCGAACAGCATGCCGATCAGGCCGGCGCCGAGGAGGCCGCCCATGAGGCCGCCGCCAAAGCCGCCGAACATGCCGCCGCGCCCGCCCACAGCGCCGGCGTTGGGGCGGAAAATGCTCTGGTTCGGCGATGTCCACGAGCGCTGGAAGGGCGACGCGCCGCCAGGCGCCGTCATCGTCGAGGAAGGTGGGTTGAAGGTGAATCCGCCCCGGCTGCCGAACGAGCCACCGCCGCCGGCGCGCGCGAACGCATCGGCCGAAAAGCCCGCCGCGAGCGTCAGGGCGAGCACGAAAGCCAAGATCTTGTGGCGCGTGGCCATGGAGAAGGAATCCTGTATTGACCGGGACCGGAAGGACCCGCAGCGCTCATATAGGAGCGGCGCTTGACCAAAGGAAGGGCGCGCCGGCCCGCATTCGCTGCCTGCGGCGCTTCCGGCGCGTCCTCCCCTATGATAAGAGGCGGCCGGGGCGCAGGGACGCATCGGGGAGAGAGATTAAAGTGACCGACAGCAAAACGCGGCGGCAAAGCTACGAATATGAAGACCTCATCGCCTGCGGACGCGGCGAACTGTTCGTCGGCGGACCGCAATTGCCGCTGCCGCCCATGCTGATGTTCGACCGTATCGCGGAATTGTCCGAGACGGGCGGGCCCAATGGCAAAGGCCTGATCCGCGCCGAATTTTCAATCAGCCCCGACCTCTGGTTTTTCGGCTGTCATTTCAAGGGCGATCCCGTCATGCCGGGCTGCCTTGGCCTCGACGCCCTCTGGCAATTGCTCGGCTTTTACCTCGGCTGGCTCGACCTGCCGGGACGCGGCCGGGCGCTCGGCGTCGGCGACGTCAAATTCGCCGACCAGGTGCTGCCGACCGTCAAGCGCATCGTCTATGGCGTGGACCTCAAGCGCGTGTTCAAGACCAAGCTTTCGCTCGGCATCGCCGACGGCTGGCTCGAGGCTGACGGCGCGCGCATCTATGAGGCCAAGGATTTGAAAGTCGGGCTGTTCAAGGCCGGCTGAGGATCGTCCCTAGGGCGTCGGGAGCGCGCTGTACTGCTGGTTCATGCCGGCGGCGGGCAGCGCGCCATATTGCCTGTCGACGCCGACCGCCGCATCGAAGAAGTTGAAGCGGTCGCTTCGCACGGCGCCGGCGCGATAATGGTCCACATCCCTGAAATAGGGCGTGCCGTCGGCGTCGAGCGTCGGGCAGCGATGCTCGTCGCAAAGATAGTCGAGCGGCTCGAACAAAGTCGCGCCGATCGCCGAGGCCATCGCGACCAGATTGCGCTTGACGAGGGCGGAGTCCTTTTCGAACTGGCCGCGGTCGAAATAGGCGATTTCCTCCGTCTCCATGCCAAGAAACTGGCGTTTCAGAAGTTCGGCGGGCACGTCCCATTTGCCATAGGGCGTCGCCGAAACGATGACAACCTCGGTTCCACGCTCTTTGAGTTTGCGCAGAATCTCGCCCAGTCCGGTAAATACGGTCTCGACGCGCGGAACGAACCAGTCCGGATCGCGAAGTTGCATGACGCAGGAATCGCCAGCGATGAAGCACATCTTTTCGTTGTTGGGGCTGAAATAGGAAACCCAGTTCGCGACGAGCACGATGCGGCGCGGATTTCTTTGCGCGGCGTAAGCGAAGGCCTTCTCGAAGAAGCCGTTACAATGGAAGATGTCTCTGACATAGCGAAATCCCGCAACGGGAGGACACCCGGAGGAGGTCAGGAAGGTGAAGGAGCCATCTAGATTGGTCTTTTCCGCTTCCAGGCGATGGTAGACGTGCTTCGAGAACGAATCGCCGAATATCAGCGTCTCCGGTCCCTCCGACCGGCCAAGATGGCACGGCCGCAAGTTTCCGGCGTCGTCGACGCCGTCGCAATCCTGCGGGAAGTCCCAATCGGCGGAAGCAGTTTTATAGATTTGAACTTCCCTTGCGACCTCCGGCGTCCGGTTGGCGAAGCCCCGCGTCGAATCGACGGCGAGCGCAAAGACCAAGGTGACGACGAAGCTGGCGGCGAGCGCGCCCGCGCGCCATCCGGGGCGCGGCGCGGCCGAAGTCCAGTCGATGCGGGCGGACAGCTTCTTTGCGCCCGAGAGCAGCAAGGCGCCGCTCAGAATGGTCACCGCCAGAACCGCAAGCTGACTCAGCACGAGCCCGATCGAAGGCTGCGTGAAATTGAAATAAACGAACATCACGGCGATCGGCCAATGCCACAGGTAGATGGAGTAGGACCATTTGCCCAAGGTCTGCACGGCGCGGATTCTGTAGGGCCAGGCGCTCGCCTGGTTCGCGGCGATGACGAGGCAGGTTCCAAGGACCGGCGCGACGGCCCAATAGGACGGCCAGATCAGGTTCTTGTTGAAGAAGACCACCGAGGCGCCGATCAGCAGGAAGCCGGCCGAAAGGAGCAGACCCGAGTGTTTCGGCGCCCGCGCCTTGAAATTCAGGGCGACGATGCCGCCGGCGGCCATCTCCCACGCCCTCTGCGGCAGCAGATAGAAAGCGATCGGCTGGTCTTGCGCGGAATAGTAGATGCAGAGAGCCAGGGAAACGGACACGATGGCGACCAGAACCGCCGTCATGTGGCGCCGGGCGGCGGCGAACCTGTTCAATCCCATCAGCAGGATCGGGTACAGCATATAAAACTGCCACTCGACCGAAAGACTCCAGGTGTGCAGCAGCATTTTCGTAATGTATTCCGGCGAGAAATAGCCTTGCGATTCATTGAACAGAATATTCGAATAAAATAATATGGCGGAGATGCTGGTGTAGCTGAGCGTATTATAATGTACGGGATCGAGAAAAAAATATCCAAACACGAGCAGGCCGAAGCAAAGACCGAGAAGGCCGGGCACGATTCGCTTCGCGCGATCGT
>Ga0181518_10005510_pt1 | contig 10925 bp, 8 predicted proteins | sample PEATcosm2014_Bin_28_FD_119751 | JGI IMG/M metagenome (GOLD analysis project Ga0181518, IMG submission 119751) | Peatland microbial communities from MTU Mesocosm Facility, Houghton, MI, USA - PEATcosm2014_Bin01_60_metaG | ecosystem: Environmental > Terrestrial > Soil > Wetlands > Peat | place... | reverse complement strand
GTGTACAACATGGCCGACGCCGTCTCTCCCGCCAGCATCATTTGCGCCGGAAACAGGATCGCCAGCAAACAGCACACCGCTGACCGAAACGCTGACTGTGACATGGGTTCAGACCAACTCCCGCATTTCTGCATTTTTTTTATCGTAAGCCGTAAACGGTTACAGGTCAATGCGTTTGTTCATTTCCGTGCACTCCTGAGTTACTACCGTTTGGCGGACTGCCGGCGCCACGTTCCACCGCTGCTCGCCCCGAACCGGTTCTCGATCGTTTTCCACAACCGGCGTACCCACCAGGATCTCGCCGCTCATCCCCTCGACTTTCACGTCCATCCAGCGGTTGGCCTCATGATGCCCGGAGATTTTCATCTTCAGGTAATTGTCAGTCAGCGCTTCGGTGAATTCCGCTCCGCCCGATTGCAGCGTGATCGCCTCGACCACCGTCCCCACCTGCGACCGCATAAACGCCGCTTTCTTCCTAAATGCCATCTCCCGCAACACGCCGTTTCTTCTCCGAGCCACGGCTACCGGAACCTGGCCAGGCAACTCCGCCGCTGGCGTTCCCGGCCGCGCCGAATATGTGAACACGTGCAGATACGTGAACGGCAGTTCTTCGACCGTGCGCCGTGTCTCGTCGAACTCCGCTTCCGTCTCGCCGGGAAATCCCACCATCACATCGGCGCCGATTGCCGCGGTTGGCATCGCCTTCCGGATCTTCAGAATTTTTTCCCGGTAATGCCACGGCCGGTACTTACGATGCATGCGCCGCAGCACGGCGTCGCTCCCCGACTGCATGGGCACGTGCGCATGCTTGGCAATGCGCGGCGACGACGCCACCAGCGCGATCAGCTCATCGCTCCAATCCATAGGCTCGACCGAACTGATGCGCAATTTCTCGAGAGACGTCTGCTCGAGAATGGCGCGAATCAGGGCGACCAGTCGTTGGTTGTTGGAAGTTGGCGTTAACTGAGAGCTGACGACTGAGAGCTGAGAGCTGCCCTCCAAGTCCCTTCCCCACCTGCCCAAATTGATCCCCGAAATCACCACCTCGCGATAGCCTGCTTCCACCAGGGTCCGCACTTCCGCGACGACGCGCTCCCTGGGCAGTGAACGGCTCTGTCCCCGCACATACGGAATCACGCAGAATGAGCAGCGGTTGTCGCATCCATCCTGCACCTTGAGGTTCGGACGCGTCCGCTGGTTGGCCGCTTCAAACACCGGAGCCGCCAGCAATTCGGTGTGCGCAAAAATATCCCCCACAATCACATCGGCGGCTTGATCTGGGGAAAGTTGATTCTTAGAAAGTTGTCCCAGAAGCGGGTGCCCCATTCTTTCGCGTTCCGTGCGAATGAGTGGGTGCCGCTGTTCCCCAGAAAGCTGTGCTAGTGAAACAAATCCCCCCGAGGGAGCCGTCGCGATCTCGGCCGCCTGGTGCTTGTGCGAATTACCCACCACCCAGGTCACACCCGGCAACGCCGCCACTTCTTCCGGCGCGCGCTGCGCGTAGCAACCGGTCACCAGAATGCGGCAATCCGGATTCACCCGCTGTAGCCGGCGTATCGATGCGCGGGCATCTTTATCCGCGCCCTCGGTTACCGTGCAGGTGTTGAGCACCACAATTTCGGCGTCGCGGGCCGCCCCGGCGCGCTCCAGTCCACGCTCGAGAAACTGCCGCTCCAGTGCCGCCCCGTCCGCTTGCGTAGCGCGGCAGCCAAAATTCTCTATGTAGAAGCGGGGCACACTTCTATACTAAACGAGTCGATGCTGCGACTGAAGCTGCCAGCGCGCCGATTCCGCGGCGCACTGCATCTCCAATTTCTCCTTAAGAGGCACTCTGCCATGAAGGAGCAACTTCACTTCTGGACTGCATACCAAGAATACATGGCTAAGAACAGCCCGATTCGATGCCAGAAGCCGCAATCGCGACAATGGATGAATCACTCAATCGGCTGGCCAAGCGACATTCACCTCACCTCGATCATCTCCACAAGGAAACCCGGAACAGGTGAACCGGAAATCAGGGTTGAGTTGGGCTTACTTGGTGCCAAGGCAAAGCAGCGCTTCTCCGATTTGGAGGGGCGACGTGAAGAGATTGAGCGAGCGTGCGGCACGCACCTGAGTTGGCATAACCCGGGCGGCAAGAATATGTGCAAGATCTATGTGAGCAAGGTCGGGGGCGCTGACTTTCTGCAGGAGAAGCTGTGGCCTCAGCAACAACAGTGGCTACGGGACAACCTGGAGCTTTTCCAAAGAGTGTTCGACCCGATCATCCATAAAACAGCTTAGATACGATCAAAACAGGCAGAAGGCATTGCGCCATGAAACGCCGCATTCTTATTGTCGACGACGATCTCGCCGTCCTCCTGACCCTCAAGGCTGTTCTTGAACTCCACGGATTTGAAGTCGACACCGCCGCCAGTTCCGCTGAGGCTTTTGCCCGCCTGAAATCCAGCCTCTACCAGATGGTGATCAGCGACTTGCGCATGGAAACCGAAGTGGCTGGCCTGGAAGTCCTCCGCGCGGCGCACCGCCAGGCTTACGATCCCGCGACCGCTTTGCTCACCGCCTATCCGCCATCCGGCGAACGTTTGGATGGAAAGCAAGGGGACGGAGAGCATTGGAACGGAAGACAGGGTGACGAAAAAGATCGGGACGGGCAGAATTGGACCCGAGAAGACTCGGACTCGTTGCTGATCAAGCCGCTCGGCACCGGCGATCTGCTGCGCCAGGTGGAAGCCCTGCTTATCCGCCGTGCCGACAAGCAGCTCCGCCAGCGCGGCTCCGCCCGCAAGGCGTAACTCGCCTTCGACTCGTGGGATGTGACCAATCCCGTCCGGCCGAGCTGCTCTCAACCTTCAAAGAAAAATCAGGCGCTTGCGACCTGTCGCCCCTGCTGAAAACACTCGCGGCACAGCACCGGCCGTCCTTGCGTCGGCCGGAACGGCACCGTGGTCTCTTTGCCGCACTGCGAACAGTTCGTCCGGGTCTCCGTCTTGGCGTACGAATGCCCGCGCGACGGTCCGTGCCCCTGCGACGTGGCTCCAAGCACTGCCACGCGCTTGCCCTTGCAGTTCTTGCAGCGTTTGGGTTCGTTCTTGAACTGCTTGTCGTGGAAGAACAGCTGTTCACCCGCTGTGAACACGAAATCCGTGCCACAATCGATGCACTTTAAAACCTTGTCCTGGTATTCCATTGAAGAGGCGCTCCCATTACGCGTACCTGCTCTGCACGGGAGACCCGAATAGGGAAAGATCCGGTTCACAACGTGGGCAGGAGATTAAATCCCCCTCATGACCCCTTGGATTCGGCCCGCCATGCGGTGTGCACCGCATGGTTACTGCTTCACTGATCAAGACAACCACCACCGGGGAAGTTCGAACGGCTTGCTTCCAAACAGTCTGCAGAGACGCGGCTAACCGCGCCTCGCTCTACTTTCTGGTGCGAGGAACGGACCGTCCCAATCGAAACGGCCCGTTTTTCCTCAGTCCTGTTCCTTGCGTGCTTTCTTGCGGCTGCGCTTGCGAGCCAGCGCTTCCTTTACTCGCTTTCGCTCGCCGGGCTTCAGGTAAAACGAGTGACGTTTTACTTCCTTAATGATGTCCTCGGTTTGTACCTTCCGCTTAAACCGCCGAAGCGCGTTTTCGAGGGATTCACCCTCTTGAAGTCGAACTTCCGCCAACGGCCTACACCCCCCCACTCGTCCTGACCGGACTTGTTTAGTTATGGCAAGTAATGCCCTCATAAGTCAAGTGGAATGTGCATGAATCTTCACTTAACTTCAAAAATTCAGGCGCATCGAAAATTGCATCTGCCGTGGAGCAAACGCGCTCATCGGTTTCATCAAACTTGTAGGTTGCTGATAATACGCAGGATAAGGAGCTCCTCCCGAAACTGGGTATTGCGTGTACTTGATGAACTGTCCCGCCAGATTATAGTAGCCGCTGTCGCTCAGTTCGTACCTCTGATTGTCGCGATTGAACAGATTGAACGATTCCGCGGTCAACTCCAGATGATACCGTTCGCCCAGGTTTATCTTCCTGACCATTCTCAGATCCATGGTCGCGTAGTCGGGACCGATAAATGCATTGCGTCCATATCCCGACAGCCGGTCATTGCTCGTGTTTCCGTCCTGATTCGGATCGCCCTCCACCGTCGCGTTCGCCGGGCGTCCGCTGCCACATGTCATGATCCCGGAGATCTTCCAGTGGTCGAACATAGCCGCCAGAGTTTTCTGTCCCGCGGCAAATGGATTCGGCTCCTCGATCGCTGAAATCGACAACCGCTGGCGTTGATCCGTCACGCTCGACGCCCGCTCACTCTTCGGGGCGAACGGATTCTCGACCGTTGACGGCTGTCCCGCCACCAGCGCGTCCTGACCGTTGTCTATTGCGTGCGCCCAGGTATATGCCAGCCGGAAATCCATGCCCCGCGACATCCGCTTGCGCAGCGACACCGTCATGCCGTTATAAACGCTCGAGGCCGCACTCTCAAACTGATCGATTGCCCCCAGTTGCGAAATCGGGCGATCCAAGGTGTTGATGCACGGCGGATACGGACAACTGATGCTGTGACTCGTCTGCCACGTCGCAAACGACCACACGTTATAGAACTGATTTTGAAAAGTGTAGCCAGTTGGATCGTAGATCGGATAACTGTAATAAGTGGGCGGCGGCAGATTTACATCTTCCGCCCGGATCATATCGACGCCATGCACAAACAAATAGGATAGCGTCCCTGTGAAGCCGCCCGGCAGTTCCCGCTCCAGGCTCAGACTTGCCTGCTGCACCCGGGGCGTCTTAAAGTCCGGAGCAAATGCCGACACCTCGCTGGTCGCATACTGCTGCAAAGAAGCGGGCAGCGTGCATGAGACCGGACCCGGCGGGCAGCTGAACGCCGCATTCGGATAAGCAGGAAACACCTGGTGCTGGTCGTAGTTCGTATTGTCCAGAGAAAGGAAGTTATCCGTCAGTCCATTGTTATTGATCACCGCCGACTGATAGATGCCGGGAACCCGCGTATAGAAAATTCCAAATCCCGCCCGCACCATCACCGGCCGGTCGTTGCCGAACGCATAGCCAATTCCCACCCGCGGCGCGAAGTTCGTCCCGGGCACCGGCATCTTTCCCACCTGTGGCCACAGCGGATTGCTCGCCATTCCCTTCTTCGAAAACGTCTGCAGGTCGTAGCGGGCTCCCAGACTCAAGCTGAGATGCGGCGTCACTCGCGCCGTGTCTTGCACGAACGCCGCGTAGTCGTTGCTGTCCGGATGCGACACCGGATTCCCGAAATTCTGCTCGTAATAACGCGCTAAGTTGGCAGACGGTCCCGTCCAGCTGCCAGCATCCCAATTCCAGCTTGGCATTATTGTGTGCGCATACGCCCGCAGCGGCGTCAGCTTCAGGCTGCCCCCATTCGCAGGCTCCGGCGCAAACGTCAGCGCATCCACATAAATGTCGTCGAAGAAATACTCTCCACCGTACATCGACGGAAAGTAGTTGTAGTCCCAGGTCCGCATCGCGTCGGCCCCGAACTTCCACTCGTTTCGTCCGCGGCTCAGGCTCAATGTCTCCGCCAAATGCAGCCGGTGTTCCCGCGTCTGCCGCGGCAAGGTCGACGATTGCCCAAGGTCCTCCATCCAACTATAGATGTCCGACTGCGTGCCGGTCGTATTCGGAAACAACTGCTCCAGGTCCTCGGAAAACTGCAACCGCAAATGGCTTGTCAGCCGCGGCGTAAGGCCACTCGACAAACTGAGCGACGCGGTTTCCGTGGTCACGTCCTCTTCTCCATTCGCGCTCAGCGCGTCGTTTGTAATCGGACTCCCCGAATCAAAAGTGACGTTGTTCGTCCCGGTGGACCGCGCCGTGCTCAGCCGCATCGTAAGAAACTGATGCGGCGTCAACACGTGATCCAGCCTTATCGATCCCGTTTCCCCCAGCAACTGCGCGCGTTTCGTCCCCCCGTTCTGCGAAAGCTGCGTTGCCGCCGGCAACACGGTTGGCGCAACACAGGGCGGCCCACCCTCACTCGGAGGGGGGCAGCCAGGCACAATGGCCTGATCGCACGCCGACCCACCTATGGCGGGATCACAGACCTCGTAATCCAAAATACTCGGGTAAGTTCCCTGCTGCGGCACCACCGTTGTGGAACCGTTCATAAACTCCACCACCGCGGGCACATTGAAAATGTGTTGATCGTAACTGGCAAATAAGAACGTCTTGCTGCGCTGGATCGGCCCTCCGAACGTGGCTCCAAACTGATGCTGCTCATCGCTCGGATTGAACCCCACGAATGGCGGCGCCGCTCCTCCCAGTGAACTGTCGCGCAAGTAATAGAACGTGCTCCCGTGCCACTGGTTCGTACCCGACTTGGTCACCACATTTACCACCGCGCCTCCCGCGCGCCCCGACTCCGACCCATAACCGCTCGACTGCACGCGGAACTCCTGCACCAGTTCGTTTGAAAACTGGTAAGGCGAGCGATACCTTCCCATCGCCTGTGCATAGAACCCGTTGTTGTTGTCTCCGCCATCGACCAGGAAGCTGGTGTTGTATCCCCGAATCCCGCCATAGGATAGGTCGCCGTTCGATCCCGACGTCAGGCCTCGCGGATCCTGCGTCACTCCCGGCATCAGCAACAACAGATCGGTGAACCTGCGCCCATTCAGCGGCAAATCCTTGATCTCCTTATCATCCACCAGCGCCGTTAACGAACTCGGATCCATCTCCACCATGCGGGGAGCCTCGGACACAGTGATCGATTCCTTTGGCCCCGCCACCTTCAGCTTGAACGTTACGAGCACCGCCGCTCCTATCTCCACCCGAATAACCGGCGAGACCTCCGGCGACATTCCTTCCGCTTCCGCCCGCGCCGAATACTCTCCGGGCGGCAGCAGATCCACGGCGAATCGTCCCGCCGAATCCGTGGCCGCGTGGTAGCGGATTCCCGTCTCCACCCGGATCGCCACGATGTCCGCGTTCGTAATCGCAGCTCCCTGGGCGTCCAATACCACGCCGCGCAACGCGCCCGTGGACGCATCCTGCCCCCAAACCACGGAAGCGCCAAGAATAAGTTGAAAGAGGAATACGCGGAAGACAACTACGCGAAAGACGTTACCAATCGTAGCCAGAAATGGCTCACTGCAGCGGCCCATACAAATCCCCTCGTGTCCGAGACTTCGGAATCGGAGGGGATTCCGGAAACCCTGCCCTCTGTATACCAAAGCGCGTCGCGCCAAAATGTGACGCACGTACTTGCAATATGTTCAATTTTTTTCTGGTCGCTCGGTCGTCGGCTACGCGCTCGCGGCACCCAGAACGATCAACCAAAAATACCGTTACCGTGGTGACTTGTGCGCGGTTACAGATTCCTATAATAAAGAGGTTGTATCCTCAAGTCCCGCCGCTGAGTTGCAAGTGATGCCAAGCTCTCGTGCAACCCAAGCGGATTGCCCACTAACCCAGCAAACGCCTAAACGGTATTGCAGTCATTCAGGAGGAAGCAGTGGGGCAGCATATTTCTCGGTCCAGTAAACAAACTTCTAGGTCTAATAATAATGCGGTTCAACCCGTAGTAAACCGCCTGCGTTTTTACCGGAAGGTCCTGCACGCTTCAAGTCTGTGCGCGTTGGTGCTCTCTGTCGCCGCTTTGCGTGGGTTCGCACAAACTCAGGAGGAACATCCAACCTTGCGAACCGTGCGTGAAGTACGGCAGTTGAACAACATCCAGGCACGGAACGCTTTTCCGGTACAACTTGAAGGGATCGCCACTTATTCCGATCCGGAGTGGGGACTGCTGTTCCTGGCGGACGGGACCGGCTCAATCTACATCAATGTTCATGGCATGAGTTCAGTATTTCCTGCGGGTAGTCACATTCGCGTAGACGCAGTAACGGGGCCTGGAGACGTGGGGACCGTTCTGGTGCAGCCTAAGGTTCGCGTGCTGGGCCAAAGCGGCCTGCCCGCCCCCGAACGCCGGAACCTCGCCGAACTCAATGCTCTGACAGCCGACAGCCATTTTATTGAAACTCGGGGCGTGTTGTGGGCCAGCGATCAGCCCTGGAAGCGCATTTGCTTCCGAATCTCCGATGGAAAAGCCTCAGCGTTGGTGGTTGTGCCCGCGCCCAGCAACGCGGCAGCCCGCAAACTGGTTGGGGCCACGGTCAGGGTCCGCGGGGTTAGCGGTATCCACCTCGACGAACAAGGCAAGCCGGTGAGCGCAATGATTTTTGTCAACCGTCTTGAAGACATCGAGGTCGAAGGCGGCGCGGCGCAGAATCTAAACGCGCTGGCAGTCGTCGTTCACCGCAATAATCCCGTGACTAACCTAAGCTTGGCGGAATTGCGTGAGATATTGCTCGGCAAGCAACGATACTGGAAAGACGGCCAGCAGATTGTCTTGCTGCTGCCGAACAGCGGGAGCACCGAGCGCGAAACCGCGTTGCGCGCGTTAGATATGAACGATTCCAGCTATAAAAAGTATTGGTTGGAAAGAACCAGTGCGGGAGAACCCGGCGCTGCACCGGCCGCAGTGCCATCCAGTGGATTGGCGCTGAGTCTGGTCTCGGAAACACCTGGGGCGATGGCAGTAGTGCCATTGGCGGAGGTGCGGGACTCGGTGAAAGTGGTCAAAATCGATGGCCACTCGCCGAGCGATCCGGCTTACCCCATTCACTGAAATGGAGGCTGCCGTCAATCCGTTGCAGCTTGCGGAAAAAAGTACTTTCTGTGCAGCAGTTTTGACCTCGGCGGCTTAAAGCCGGTACTGAAAACCACGCCAGTTATCGCAGCGGTAAACCGCTGCGCCACCCAAAATCCAGCAGCTTCTGCTCCACCGAGGATTGCGTGATTCACTACGATCCAACCGGCTCCGTCATCTCCGACCACGATTCCTGCGTCGCCCTTACGCAACTCCAGTAGAGGCCGACCGCCGGGTTCCGTGGATGTGGTGGCAAAATTCCCGTCGCCACCACATCCAACTCACCCGTTGCCGATCTCACACGTTCCGGATCATTCCACTCACCGGAGGTGGAGAAGTAGACGACGCGGCAATCCGCGCGGTTACGCTAAAGGTTCGAAGTGTGGGGATTGAATGTCGAGGGCTGCGAACGCTTCGTCCAGCGTGCGCACGACCCTCAGCAGCGGCCGTTTAGATTCTCCTGCGATCTGAAACATGCGCGACAGACCAAATCCAACTGCGGTCGGGGCAACGATAATGCGCGGACGCCTGGTCGCGTCCGGCATGGCTGGTTCCTGGCTTGCCAGTTGCCGGATATGTTCGGCGGACACGGCAATCTCAGTGACGGATGAATAATCCCAAATGCCAGCCCGGGCATCGGTCGCGATCGAATAGGTTCGAATCGCCCGGTAAAGCTCCGCCAGCGATTCATCCGTGAGCGGGCCCTCAAAGCGCATGAGCAGGATCTTGTTCGCCGGGTCGAACTCAAATCGGAACCCCATAAAGAGCCTCCGACAAAACTCTCCCACAACTGAAAACCGGAGCGTTTCCGAGTTGCCTTGATTGGGGTCTTGCGGGCCGACTCACGAACCGAGAAGGGCTCGGAAATTCAAGCCAGAGCGTACCCCTCTTGGCCACGCCCTCCAGTGACCCGCATCACAGTTGCGTGTGATCGCAAGAACTCGCTATTCGCAGCCGGAGCTGCGAATCCGTCCTGAGCCGGTAGTAGCTTCTGCGCGGCGGGAACGACAGACGCTTTTGGCAACTTGGATGTTGCGACACTTTTCCTAGGGATAGAGAAGCAGAAGAAGAAATACTGGACCGCTTGGTCGGTGGCAGGCCCGCATCCGGAGCGGCTGAGAAGCCCGATATCATTCACTAAGCCCGGCCCCTCGCCGTCGAGCGGCGGCTGGGCGAGATGCCCTCACCCTCTAGCGGGGCCGGGCCGCCAATTTGCGGTATTCAGTTTTAGTACCTCCTATGGCATTACTAAGCCCGCCGGCGCGCCGCTGTCAGTGATTTTTGGCACCATCCACGGTGACCTTTGGTCGAGCTCCTACGTCGCACAAGACTTCAGGCACTTACCGGGGCGCGGAGGTCAGACTCTTTCCGGCTTGCAGAAAGGAATCCAAGTTCGTCTTGTCGATCAGGCCGGAGCCCGTATCCACGAAGCTGGGGACGGGCGCATAAATATCCTTCGACCAGTCCGCGTCCAACACCGGCGGCTTGTGATGATAGAGATTGTCGAGCATTTGCATTCCGACATAGGCCATGGTGTATGGCTTCTGTGCGATGGTAGCGGCGATTTTCCCCTTCTGAATCCAGTCGAGTGTCTCCGGATCGGTATCCATCGCCATGACCACCTTGCCGGTCACGTTGTAACGGTCGAGCAAACCGGCGACCTCTTTGCCCGATTGCGCTTCGAGGCAGACAAAGGCGTCCACTTTGTCTTTTTCCTTGCCGATGATCTCGCTGGTGGTATCGAAAGTGATACGAGGATCTCCCTGGATATCGACCACACGAGTGATCTTGATGTTGGGGAAGCGTTCGAGAGCGTCCTTGTAGCCGTGTTGCCGATCCTGCAGATTGGGCTGGCTGGGCATGGTGAAAATAACCACGTTGCCTTTGCCCTTGAGTTCCTGGGCCAGGCGCTGTCCTCCGATGAGGCCGGCCTGGTAGTTATTGGTGCCGATGAAAAAGAGGCGTTTGGTGGCCGGCGCATCCGAGTCGATCGTGATGACCGGGATGCCCGCGGCCACGGCCTGGTCAACGCCGTCTTTGAGCACAGCCGGATCGGTAACCGACAACAGGATGCCCGTGGCTTTCTTTCGCACCGCCTGATCCAGAGCGTCGCGCTCGGCCTTGGCGTCGTAGCTCTGGGGGCCGACGAATTCATAGCGAACCTTCGCTGCCTCCGCCGCCTTGGAAAAGCCAGAGCTGGCAGCCCGCCAATAAGGAACCTGCACGTTGGC
>Ga0181518_10005507_pt1 | contig 10927 bp, 15 predicted proteins | sample PEATcosm2014_Bin_28_FD_119751 | JGI IMG/M metagenome (GOLD analysis project Ga0181518, IMG submission 119751) | Peatland microbial communities from MTU Mesocosm Facility, Houghton, MI, USA - PEATcosm2014_Bin01_60_metaG | ecosystem: Environmental > Terrestrial > Soil > Wetlands > Peat | place... | reverse complement strand
ACGCGCGCGCCGATGCGTCCGAAGAACACCTCCGCGCGTTCGATACGCTCTTCTATTGGTGCGTTCGCGTCGGGCTTGGGTGTGTACCCGTCAACCTGGGACGCGTTGAAAACCGAATAGCCACGGGTGAACAGCAGCCGCGAACCGCTAGCGGCGGTATGCTCTTCGCCATCCTCTTGAGTCTCGGCCGCGCTATTGGCGAACTTCCAAAATACAACCGTGGTAGCCTTTTCGCCCTTGCGCACCTGGGCGCCGCGGTCCTGCCATTGCTGGTAGGTTGCCCATTCCCCGCGTTCGTAGCCCTTGCGTTGAGCCGCGGCCCACAGGCAAAGCGTATTGATCCCGCCGTACGGTTTCTTGCTGGTTACGTTGATCGGGGAGAATGCAAACTTCCCGGAGGTGTGCCACGGCATACGCCAGTTGCTCACCCCTTGCTCGATTGCGTTGACGATTTGGGACGTGACGCGCGCGTACACGTCCTGTTTCTCGGTTGCGGTATTCTCGTTTGTAGACATCGAAGTTGTTCGCTCAACTTTCATGTTTAGGGGCCGTGCCAAGCTCGCAACTTGTCGCGGTCCCGTTTCGCTCTAGCGTTCGATTCCCTTTACTAATCGAACACTAGAACCATTCTCAGAATACACCGTACCCCCTACGGTGTCAATAGACAGTTTCACAGTTTTATACACCGCACCCCGTCAGGTGTAATCTGAAGGTATGCGAGTAAAGATACCGGCGGACGTTCGGGCTGCAATGGCGGAGATAGCCCGCGAATTTGGCAGGCAAGGCGGCAAGAAGGCCGCGCGCAATTCGACGCCCGAGGAAAGATCGGCCCGCGCTAAGGTTGCATCCCTTGCCGCGGCGAAGAAACGGACGGCGGACCGTCTGGCAAGGGAACGCGTGGGCAAGCGGGCGCCGGACCGCGGCAAGGCGAAGTGACCGGCGCCGCGGCCATGTTTGTCCGGGGGTGGTTGGGGGGTATACGCGCGTTGACTCCAGGCGTACAGATTTCAGAAATGTTTTTGAGCAAATTTTAGCCGGAAGTTTTTGAAGCTAGTTTTTTGGTTCCGTTCCGGCCCCGCCGCGGGCTCGCCACGCCTGACACTCAGGCGTCGTGGTTTTTCGCGGAGGGTTTTGGCTTGTTCCCCTTGTAGAGCGCGTTAACCTGATCGAGGCTCCAGCCCATCAACGCCGCCAGCCGTTCGGCGACCTGCATCGACGGCCGCGATACGCCGTTCAACACACGTCCGACATAGGTGCTGTTGAGCCCCAGCGTGCGGCTAAGCACCTGGAAACTCAGCTCCGGGTATTTCGTCGGCCGGCGTCCACTAATGCCAGGTGCTCGCCGGGGGGGCAGCGCCGCCGTGGGTGGCTGCGGCGGGTCTGCCGGCGGTTCTGGTTGTGGGTGCGATTGCGAGTCTCGCGCCGATAAAGAACGCGGCGGGTCAAGCACCATGGGCGGAGTGGCAGGCTCGATGTCAATGAAGTCGCCTGCGTTCGCCTCCTCTCCAGCCTGAAGATATAGCTCGGTCGTTCTGACGCTGGCGTGGCCTAGAGTTCTCTGAATCACCTCGATTGGAGCACCGCCTAAACGAGCCATTCGCGAATGTGACCGACGAAGGTCGTGGGGAGTCAGATCCGGTATGCCGATCATCGCGCCGTAACGCTGTACGATATCGCGCACCGCGGCCGGTGATAGAGATCCCTTGATTGCGCCGGTCTGGGTGATGGAGCGGAGAACGTAGTTTCTCTCCAGCACCTTCAGCTCCTCAATCCACCTTTGAATATCCAACGCAGCCCACTGCGGAACCGCCACAATTCTCATCCGTCCACCCTTCCCCACGAGATCCACGATCAACATCCGGTCCCGCATTGTCCGCACCTGCTCAACCGCCAGCGCGCACGCCTCGGCTCGCTGCAACCCACAGCCGAGCAGGAGTGCTATCACCGCTGCATCCCTGCGTCCGGTTAGGGTTTTACGGTCGGGAGCCACCAACAGCGCCGATGATTGCGCGGCGTTCAACCAACGCCCGGTTCTGATCTCGGTTGTGGGTTTGAATTTGATCTCTTGCACCTGGGCCGCCGCTTGCGCATCGATCCACCCTAACCGTGCCGCTTCCACGGCCACGCGCTTAAGTGCCGCGAGAGATTGATTCTGGACTTGCGCGCTGTGGCTTTCGAGTTCCAGTGACCGCATGTAGGACTCGACGTGTTCCCTATCGAGCGGTGCGCCTCGCGCCCGGTCTAGCCATTGCTGGATGCGCGGGCGGTAGACCCGGCGCGACCCGGCCGACAAGCCGGATAGCGCCGCTTCAAAGTTCGATGGAATCATATTTTAGTGGTGCCACAGGGTGGCCGCTATTTCATCTGGCGCTCTTTGCCTTAGGTTCGGTGCCTTTGAATCGAGCGCAAGGCCCGTCTTCGGCCATCAGCGCCTCAACTATCGCCAGTCCAAGCGAGACATCCCATTTTCCTGGAGTGTCCTGGTAATACTTGTCAATCATGGCGATGGCCTGCGCGGCACCTGGATGATGGTCGTCATCCATAAGGCAGACTAGTAATTGGCGGCTTGGTGTAGCGTCGCTGCGCCACGGATGAGCGGCTCCGGCGAAGAGGCCATTTGTGAACCCAACATAGAGGAGCAGTTTCTCCGCCTTGGTCGATGTGCCCCATACCTCCAATTTAAGAACAACTGGTTCGGCGGCGAACAGCGTTCCGGCGCTCAGCAGGACGCCTAGTAGGGCAAATACGCGCATCATTCCGCGACTCCTCCTTGGGCGAACACGAACGCCGCCCGCACACGATTCCGGCCCACTCCCAAATTCCTTCAGACCCGTAATCTCATTCGGTGTTCTTTTGTCCGTAATCAGATTACGACTGTCTTGGGAGCATTTCAACCCCCAAGATGGCGCAATCGCTCCGGCGGCAATTCGGAATACGGCTGAAAGCACTCCGCCTCGAACGCAAGCTGACCCAGGAACAGTTTGCGGAGCTGGTCGGCATCAGCGTCGATTTCCTCAGTCTGATCGAGCGGGGCATCAACGCGCCGTCGTTTGAGGTCTTGCAGAGGACGGCTGAGCGGCTGGATTTACAGGTGCGAGAGTTGTTCGATTTCAGAAAACCGGTGCGTTAGTGCAGGTTGGGGAAGGCATGCAACGGACGGGCTGAACCGCGTGGATCTGTACCGGATCGAAACCGGCCGGCAGAGCATGACGCTGCGAACGCTCAAGCTGATCGGCGATGCCCTGGATGTCAAGATGCGGGATCTCATCGCTAATCTGTGAAGGGCCTGTCCCCACGCAATGTATTATCCCTTTCGATTTCTCGGCGCGTTATTGGCCTCGCCGCTCACAATGCTCTGAGTGGGGTGGTAAACTCAGCGCATGAAATCGCCGTGGGAGTGGGATGAAGACGACATCCAAGATCTAATCAGGAATCAGGTCCAGGAGAGTTTGATCCTTGACTACAAGCGGTGCGACGCGCTTGCTCGAACCGATGCCAAGAAAAGGGAGGTCGGCAAGGATGTGTCTGCTTTTGCCAACTCTGCGGGAGGCACGATTGTGTATGGAGTTGTGGAAAACGGGCACATTCCAACGGAGGTCGATGTCGGCTACCACCCGATGGAGATCAGCAAGGAATGGCTCGAACACGTGATCAACTCCCACATCCAGCGCCGCATCAACGGGGTTAGGATCAACCCTGTTCAGCTAACCGGATCGGCACCTGGCAAGGTCCTTTATGTGGTTTGGATACCACAGAGCATGCGGGCACCGCATATGGCTGCTGACAATAGGTTTTACAAACGCTTCAATTTCGAGTCCGTACCGATGGAAGAGTACGAAGTCCGCGATGTCGCCAGTCGCCATCAGGCGCCAGATTTGCAACTCAAACTTCAGTGGCAAACTCCCGTTGGCAGGGATGTGCCGATATTGGAAGTGAGGGCCTTGATTTCAAACGAGGCTCCCGAAGTGGCGACACACGCCGTAGTCAATATCTACGTCGATTCACGCATAGTACTTATCAGCTCAGCAGGCTTAGGGGGGACCGTTAATCACGTGCTGTCTCGTGGGAACGATAAAGTTCCGGTTTACGTCCTATCGATGAACTGGTCCCTCATGAGAATGCCGATCTGGCAGGGCGAATCCTTTTCTCTCGCCGAAGAACCCCTGGTCTTTGGGATGCCTCCTTCGCCGGGCGAATACGTCTTCGGCTGGCGAATAAGCGCGCCCCGAATGAGCCCAAAGCAACGGTTCTATACGATAAGGTTGGATGCGAGCAGCCTCCAATTCGTGGAGCACGCGGTATGACACCTTCTCAGCCGCTTCGTCACGGCGGCTCCACAGCGCTAGAATGGTCACCTAGTGTGGTGCCCAAACAAGGCGCAATGGTGGGTCATCTGGATCACGGCGCTTATCGTGTGCGTCGGGCTCTTGGTAGCCTTCGAATTCACCGGATTCATGCTGGATGCGGTTATTGTCGGCGGGCTGCTGGTTTGGCGGCTCGGAAGCCCCTCCGAGTCGGCCGGCGCCACGCCAGGCAAGCAGCAGATCTTCTGTGGAGAATGCGGAGCGGGCTTGGACTCTAGGTTTAAGCACTGCCCCGAGTGCGGCGCTCCGAGTTGGAAGACTTCGGGCAGTCAACCGTTCCCTCCACAACACTGACGCACTGGACGACAACCAGAATTGCCAACAGGCAAAGCGTCGGGGCACAATCAAATCGTACGGGCGCTATCAAAGATGCACATCGCCGCATGGCAGGAAGCGAGGCCCGACACGGAGACTCGGCTTGATTAGTCGTGCGCCCACAATTTCGGGTCCCGATTACGCCCGGTTGATCGAGGTCCTCAAGAGACTTCGCCACGACCTCGATCCCGAGTCGGGAGAAACCATCCTCACCACCGAAGAAGCAGCCAGAATCCGCGCCTGTGGCTTTGCCGCCCGCGCTGGTCTGTGGCGTTGTCCGCTCCTACCGGACAATCTGATTTGGTGGATTCCGGTCCTCCGCCTGCTATCGGATCTTTACGGCCCGGAGACGCGCAACCGATGGCATCCCAAACGCGCGGCCATTCGCACCATCAAGCCGCTCGATCCGATAACGGACCACGAACAGAGCATTCTCGACCTGCTTGGCAGGGCTGCGGGCCACCATTTGACGAGACGCCAGTTGCAGCAGCGGGTGTCGCGGCGGTTTCCGACCCGGTACCTGGATCGGATGCTCCACCATCTCGGCGCACTCGACCGGATCGTACACGAAGGCGACTGGTTGTACCCGTGCAGCCGCAGCGACTTCGATGCGATGCAACGGCACGCCAGGGACCCGCGGCGGAAGCTGGCCTGCGTAGTTTGGGCGGACGGCTCACGGCATTGTCCGCCCCAGACCAGAGTCGAGTACTCGGTAATGGAGCACAGACTCAAGCTAACCATGTCGCCATAGCTCAGCTGCCGTTGGCGAATCGATAAGCCTCGCTCCAAGCGCCGAATCGTATGTATGAGCGTGTATAAGTCGACAGCATGAGCAAAATCAATTGGGCCGGCCCGCGTGTTCCTCGGCGGACTGCTCGCCGGAATCATATCCAACACTTCGGCGATGGCGTCCCAGACGGCTTGATTTCAGCAGAGGTATGCTGAGGAGATGTCATCTGATCCCGACGAACTCAACCGGAGTTTCACCTCCTACCTACAGCGCCTGAAAGAGCGAACACAGCCATCGGTGCTGGGGTATGTCGAAGCGGACGTGCTTCGGGCCTTTGGTGATTTCAGGCTCGCACATCCCGATCCTAAGTTCGACGCCCTCGCCTCGACGCTGAAGACCTTATTGGATGAAGGTGCTCCAGTACGAAATACCGATGCACAAAACAATTTCAGACAACTATATCGAGAGGCCCATGAGATCTGCTTTCCCACCACGAGCATTTACCTAAAGCGATGTCACGAGCTAGCTGGGTTTACCAGTGACTGGAGTTTTGCGCAAGTGGACCTTGGTCGTCTCAGGCAGTTCGACATAGCCGCACAATCCGATCCGAACTTTAGGCAGCTAATGTCGCGAGCTCGCGGGAGGTTGGAGGCCGTCCAAACATGGCCCGACGCAATTGCATACCGTCAGTTTTTCGACGATTACTCGGAGGCCCTGATCTATGACATGCTGAGGGGCCGAATGCTGCTGAGCAAGATACCTGAAGCAAAGGGCGGCCCAACGCCGGACTTCGAATGCCACCTCGACGATCTTACCTTCTACATGGAAGTCAAATCGCTCGATGTAGTAGATGCCGAGCAGCGACACGATGAATTGATGGTGGATGCGCTAGTAGTGCAGGGCGAACTCGAAATCCAGCGGCAGAAGGGACGACGCCTGCTTTGGGCCGAGGGCGAGATTGCCCCGTATCGACGATTCAAGCAGGTCGAGGGGTACGATTCGCGGTCACTCTTGACTGTGATTAAAACGATCAACCAGAAAGCTCGTGGCAACTTCAAGCTTAGCCAGTTCGAACAAGGGCCTACCTTCGGTGTGTTGAACCTTATGAGACTCGGTTTTCCAGGCCAGGGTCGTAATGCGCTGGCTCCCTACTACTGTGATCCTACTGAGCCGACTTGTTGTCCGAGCGGTGTACTGTGGACGGTTGCCTTTGGAAAACCCGGCATGCTTGTGCTGAGATGGCCAGAGTTCGAGGGCAGGGGAAACATCGAAGCCAGCTTGGACGAAACGGGGATATTGGCAGACGGTGCATCGCCCTTTCCAGGGGTTGGCTTAATGTTTCTAGAGGGGCTGGGAAACGCCCTAAGCCTGCACGGGCTGTGTGAAACGCGTCGATTCTGGAACCAATGGAACTGGGACGCAGACAAGAGTGCCAAGGTGCTGTCGAGTGCTTGCGCCGATTACAACGACGACGCGAACTCGCGCGGTTTTTCCTTGAGTCTCCGCCGATGAAGGCCTCCAGCGTCCCCGCCGGTGGCGCGTTGGATCGGGGGAGATTGGCGTGCACGTACGATCCTGCTTCCGCAGCGGAGCACCTGGGACGGAAAACGCTCATCTCGTTGGATGAAGCTCAGACTGACGACAGTTTCAATCAAACCTCGATTCCGAAACCCACCCGATTCCGCGAGGCTTGAAGTACCCCCAGTTTATGGCGTTGGAAGTGGGTGGATGTAGTCAGGCGGAAAGGCACGCGGTTCGCAGCCACCGCTGGAAGGTTAGACAACCCGAAAATGCGCCTGGCCGTCCTGATGGCCAGCCCCGCCAGTGGAGCCCGCCCTTCCCGAAGCGGCTTCCCGCGTAGAGTGCCCATTTTATGCAAATGGCCCTTGTGGCGTATGATTATCGCCGCCAGCCGGGCCAGATCACGAATCGGCGAAAAGGGGGCGGAATCGAGGCTACGCATATAGGCCGGCATGCGCGCATCATTGACGCAGCAGCGCAGGCGCATTCACACTGAAGAGAATGAAGGCAGGCAGCGACGCAAGCATCAAGCCCAGAGCCCATCTGGTCCTGCATTTCCAGTTAGGGCTGAACTTTGTCGCCGCCCAATTGCCCGGCGGCGTTCGAACCGCGATTCATCTCGCGTGGCTCTCCGGGGTTCCAGAGGTGCGCGCCGTGGCTGAACGTTGGAATGCGCTGTCGGCTCCCGAGAAGCGCAACGCGATTCTGGAAGATCTCTGCGATGGCGTGGGTGTCTCGCACCAGGAGTTCATCGTCGAAGTGACAGTGACCGGCTTTGAACTCGGCATGGACGTGTCCGGGATTTTCTGGGGTGTCGAACATATGGTTGATGCTCTCATGCGCGTGCATCAGAAGACGATGAAGGGGAACGTCAGGGCGATGCAGCAGTGGTTCGAGTCAGTCCGGCTGCACACCCCGCCTTGGGTTATCCGATGGACGTGCCGCCTCAAACTTGTAGAGCCTACATAGCCGCATTGCGGAAGCGCTGGGGGCTCTCGCAATCGCAGCTTGCCCGGCTGCTGATGACCAACAGGCGTGAGATCCGGCGGTGGGAGGGCGGCGAGGACGTGCCGGAGCCTCACCAGCAGTGGTTCCTCCAACTGTTCGTGGAATACGTCAGGACGAACGGCTTGCGTGCATTCCGGCGCCGGTTCATGCGCGAGGCGCCACGATATGGAAAGGTGGGAAGGCCGCGCGTTTAGAGTCTACACGGGACCGGATTACTCAGAACCTCCGACGCTGACTGCGTTTCGTCGATTCGTTCTTGAACGTGCTCTATCGCTCGTGCTATTCATGGGTTCAAGAGGATTCGCGATGGGTTGGGGCTTTGTGTGCCGGCCTGTGCTTCTTCGTCGCTGGTATGAAAAAGCTCTCGGCGGTGCGGGGCGTTAGGGTTCAGAGGCATGTGACGATGGGCGACAGGCTGCGTTGTTTCACGCGTGCATCGAACGCGATGATGTGAGCCAATTCGGACACGGCTTGTGCGCGACGCGCCACCGCGTGAGAGCCGTTGTCCCCACAATGTAGGCTCTACACGAACATGACGCTTTGCCCGATCTGTCTCAAGCGCGCTGCCGCGCTTCCCTGACACCTTAGTGAGCTGAAGATCGATGGCAGAATGACTTTGTCGTTTATTATCAATTATTTAATGGCGACAGGAACTTTCCTACTTGCCTTTTGAGCAGATATACGTATAATATTACGTAGAGGAGCCAGGGAGTTCACGATGTCAGCCCCAACCACAGTTTTTGGAGATGAGATCTTCACTGCCACTGATCTCAATCGCCGCGCCGGTCATGTGCTCGATGAGGCGACGAATCGGCCCGTCACGATTACGCGCAACGATGAGGCTTTCGCGCTGCTCAATCGGAAGGACGCTGCCCGAATGGTGGAGGCCGCCTCAAACGCGAAACTGATGGTAGACCTCGTCACGGCGATCTCGACATATAGCCTAGCTGGTCAGCAGATCCCAGTGGGACACGTATTTGAATGGCTCAACGCGTTTGATATTGATGAACTCAAGACTCTTCTAGCCGAGGTGCACCTTTCCTTTCGTCGAGCGGGAGATGGCGAGATTTCATGGGACGACTTTGAAGCTGTGCTCCACGAATGGCATGAGAGCGCTATCGCCGCCCGCAGTAACACACTGGCTGCCGCTTTCTCGGCGCCAAGTGAAGAAATCCAGCTTACGCAGCCGACGTTGACGGCGACTCATTGAAGCAACGTCGATGCCTGAAGAGTCGCTTGCCGTACCCCCAAAGGCAGAACAGAGCACAACAGCCGGAGCAGTGTGGACGGTGGTCGCTCGTAACGAACGCGTGAACCGTGCCTGGAAAGACCTCACAAAAACGGCCGGGGAGAACGCGGCGAAGTGCTACGACTATCTTTGCACGACGCCGATGGTTCCCAAGCCGCGGCGCATTTTCCCGCTCCGAGGAAAGAAATACGCAGGAGCTTGGGAATATGAAGTCACTGGCGGCGATCGGGTTTTTTATGTTCCTGATCCGAAGCTCAAGAAGGTAACTGTGTACTATGCGGGTCCACACCCCGAGCCCGCGCCATTACCGCCAGACAGTTCCGCATGAGTCCCGGCGTCTGCGCCGGTCCCTCCAAGACGAATCCGGGGCGCCATTTTGCTTGCCATCCGAGATGTGGCTCCGCGTGCGGTCTGTCTCGGTCGGTTTCGCCGCCCCGCCGTCCGTTTACGTTCGCTCACAGATGCCTTAGCATTAAAGATGGCCGCCTAGCCCGGCCAGGCGAGAAGCGGGGACCCTGCCCGTTGGCGGCTCATACTCATCAGGGAATCGCTGAGGGAGCGATGGCAGAACCAACCGAAGAATCGCCCGGTCCAAACGATACCACCGGCAGTGAGACTGCTGCGAAGGAATCCGGTGATATTTTATCACCCGTGTTCCGCGCAGCGTTCGGCTTGCCACGCGGCCACGATCATGATCTCCGGGTAATCAATAAGTTGTCGGGAGGCTCACTGGTTGAACTTCATCTCGGTCTCAATCGGGCGAAAAACCGCAAGTACGCCTTGCTGCGACAGCACCCGGATTTGGAGCGACTCATGGATATTCATCCGCAGCGCCATGCGCTCGCTCACCGCGAGCGGCAGATCTATATCTTTGAGGAGGCCATCCGCCTAAATCGCCAATTCCAAGGCGCCGCAGCGGGCATACCGGCATCGACTGATGCGCCGGACTCAACTCGCGCGCTCGAAGGTACAGCGCAGGAGACCGTTCCAACCGATGTTGCCCCAGAATGTGCTTCTCCGAGTGCGCTCCCAACGCCGAAGCGCCGCCATGGGCCAAAACCAGATATGGACTCGCATCTGAAGGTAGCGGCGATTGCAACGGGCCTCAAGAATTGGAAGGATGAGCTTGAAACGCTGTGCAACAAGTTGGACCAGACTGGAGTACCGGTATCAGAGTTTTGGCGGAAAAGGCATTTGAAATCCTGGGTCGATGCCCTCGAAGAAACAGGCCCGGAGAACATCATTAAAGCAGTTGAGTACCGTCTGAAGAAGCTGTCCGGCAAGCTGTCGGGTAACTCTCGCTAACTGTCGCGGGTGGTCAAGAGCCTGAGTGAGAAACTAAATTCATCGCCCGCTCAATCATTTGCGTCGCGACAGTTTCCCGAGAGTTCGAGGTTTCCCACACTGGAGGCATGAAGCAAAAGGACACTGAAGCCCCGCTTGAAAAGCTGCTCTCAGAAGAGGAAGTTTCTTCCCTAACTGGCCGCTCCAAGGGTAGCCTTAGACGCGATCGCCTTTGCGGTCGTGGAATCCCCTATTTGAAAATCCAACGGCTCGTTCGGTACCGTCCTGCCGATGTGAAGCGATACCTCGAATCCTGCCGTGTCGAAGTTAGAAACTCGGAGGCATTACAGGGCCGGTACGATGCCTAAGGTGCATTTGCCAGTTCACAGGCAGGGTGAGAGCACAGTCGGACGACAGCCGGCAAACTGGCCCGCGTCTCTGTCGTATGCGGCGTTT
>Ga0181518_10005506_pt1 | contig 10927 bp, 12 predicted proteins | sample PEATcosm2014_Bin_28_FD_119751 | JGI IMG/M metagenome (GOLD analysis project Ga0181518, IMG submission 119751) | Peatland microbial communities from MTU Mesocosm Facility, Houghton, MI, USA - PEATcosm2014_Bin01_60_metaG | ecosystem: Environmental > Terrestrial > Soil > Wetlands > Peat | place... | reverse complement strand
GCGACACCCAGTTCTGGAGGTGAAGCAGCACGCCGAGGCCGATCCTGGAGACGGCGTGGGGGTCGAATACGAGGGCCTGGACTGATCCGTCAGGGAGGTCGACCGGTGGGGGCGGGAGGAGTTTGACGGCGCTCATGACAAGGAAAACTATACTCAACTGATCGACAAAGTTCTGTTTCGGAAATCCGGAAGCTGTGACGGCGAAACCCCCACAACCCAGGAGCGACGGCTGCATGACGACGATCGACGGCAGAGAACTCGACATCCACAAGATCACCGGTCCCATCGGCGCTGAGGTGCGGGGGCTCGAGATCAGCGGCGATCTCGACGCGGGTACGGTCGCTGCGATCCGTTCGGCACTCAACGAGCACAAGGCGCTCGTGTTCTCAAACGTCGAACTGGACGACGCCGGTCAGGAGCGGTTCGCCACGCACTTCGGGCCGCTCACGACCGCGCATCCGACGGTCGCTGCGGTCGAGGGCGCTCCCAACGTGCTGCCAGTCGACAGCGAACAGGGGAAGGCGAACCATTGGCACACGGATGTCACGTTCGTGCTCAGCCCTCCACAGCTGACCACGCTGCGCAGCATCGTGATCCCGGCGTATGGGGGCGAGACGCTGATCGCCAACTCGGCGGCAGGCTATCGGGCTCTGCCCGAGCCACTGCGGCGGTTCGCGGACACGCTCTGGGCAGTCCACACCAACGACTACGACTATGCGGTCCCTGAGGAATCGGTTGACGACGACGAGCGCGAGCGTCGCGAAGAGTTCGTCTCGATCAGGTACCAGACTGCACACCCGGTCGTGCGCGTGCATCCCCTGACCGGGGAGCGCGGCCTGTACATCGGTGGCTTCGCGCAGCGGATCGTCGGCCTCTCGAACACCGAGTCCCGTGACATCCTGCGGCTGCTTCAGGCCTACGTTACGCGTCCCGAGAGCATCGTCCGCTGGCGGTGGTCGCCCGGCCAGCTGGTGATCATCGACAACAGGATCACCCAGCACTACGCGATCGACAACTACGACAACCTGCCGCGCAGGCTCAATCGCGTGACCGTGGCCGGCGATGTCCCGGTCGGAGTCGACGGCGCTTCGAGCTACTCGATCGAGGGCGATGCCTCCCACTACACGCCGGCGCTGGCGGCTGGGACGGTTTCCTGATGACCCTTGTCTGAGGTGGCCGCGCCGCCGGCGCTGTCGGTGCGCGGCCTGACGAAGACCGGGGTTGACATCTGCCACCTATTGGATAATGTCAATCCACATTATGCCGATTCGCTCACGCATCACGCGTCAGCATGATCGGATCGCGACCCTCCGCGAACCGAGCAAGAGCTTCGGCCGCCGGGCGGTCGCGACGACGACGCTGCCGGACCCGGGGGCTATCCCCTACCTGATCGAGGACGTGTTGTGATGAATGTCGATGCACCACGCGGAGGGCACGCACTGACGGCCGCGACGTTGACCGCAGACAGCAATGCGCGATGGGCCCGGGCACGCCCTCGCCAGCCGGCTCGCGCGCTCGTCCTCCAGCATGACGATGAGATGCCGACCGTCCAACTGGTCGACGTGCTCCATCAGCGCGGGCTCAATCCGGTTCTGAGGCGCGTGAGCGAGACGCCCCGGCTCCCCGATCCCAGGTCGCTTCCGATCGTGGTCCTGCTCGGGGCAGATTGCTTTGGCAGCGACCGAGCGGGACTCGATGCCGAGCTTGACTGGCTGCGAGAGGCTGATCGCGCCGGGACGCCGATCCTCGGAATTGGCCACGGCGCGCGTGCGCTGGCCGCAGCGCTTGGCGGCGCCGTCGGACCAGCAGAGCGCGGACACCGCGGCTGGGCACTGGTCGACACCGCCGCACCGCACCTGGTCCCGGCCGGACCCTGGCTTGCCTGGCAGCACGACGTGATGCTGCTCCCGCCCGAGGCCGAGCTGCTCGCCCATAACCGGCTGGGCCCGCAGGCGTTCACGATCGGACCGCACCTCGGTGTGCAGTTCCATCCAGAGGCAACCCCGCGCAGCGCCGCGGGCTGGGTGAAACGAGACAGGACCAGGGTCGACTTCCACGACACATTGACGGGAACTACTCGGGATCCCGCAGCGGCGCGGGTGTGCGCACAACGCCTGTTCTCGGCGTTCATCGACACGATCGAGCTTAGTTGATCGTGGGCGGGCCAGCGGCTCAGCGGGACGGAAAGCCGAGTTGCTCCAGCGCGTCGCGTATCCGGTCCCGTCCGGACAGCGACTGTGGTCCGGCCAACCGCACCAGTACGCGCTCGCTCCAGGAGCTCGTCGTCGGTGACGGGACGGGAGCCGAACCTGCGCACCGAGCGGTGTGCCAGCTGCAAAGCCAGAACGTCGGTGGCGGCGTCGAGACTCAGATCCTGATCGGCGTAGCGTGCGGTCATGGTCATAGCTTTGACGCTCCTCTCACCTGATCGGTAGACGGGTGGCGCGGCTGCCCGTCGTCCGCAGGCCACGCTCACGCAGAGTATCGGCGTGTATCGCCGCGGCCGCCCGCAGCCACGCAACCGATCCCCCTCCGGGGCATTCCTGCGTAGGGATGCCAGGCATCCACCAACCAGTCAGCATGCGATGCTGCGATGTGTTGGCACGACTGCCTGAAACTACGTAGCCGTAGCATTTGGGCGGTGCTGCTTTGACTTTGACTGAATCTGAGGATTGCGCTCCGAGGTGACACTCGGGGTCGCTCGTGTCGTCCGTCGTCAGGTGACCGGGAGAAAGAAGACGCCGGCCACCTGGCCGTCGATGTCGAACGTGATCCGGCCTCTGAGGTCGCCATCCTCCGGTTAGGCCGCCGGCTCGTCCTCCGGCTCCCGGGGCTCGTGCACCCAGGCGTCGAACGCCGGCAGCCCCTCGAGTGCCGGAGGGGTGCTATCGCCCCGGATCCGGCGAGACCCCGGATCCCGGACGGCGACCGCGATCGCGACCGCGGCGTACGGATGGTCGAAGCGCAGCGTCGCCGTGCGCTCGATCCCGACGTGCCGGGGTGGGAGTCGCGCGCTGGCGCTAAGGGCGAACGCTGTGACTGCGGCGGCCTCGAAGCCGTACCGGGTGAACGACGCGACCGCCTTCTGCGCCGCCTCGGTGCGGTCGTCGGGCCGCGGGCCGGTTAGCCGTCGCATCGCCGCCAGCGCGGGCGCGCAGCCGAACAGCTCCGAGCGCTGGAGGTCGAGCTCGCTCTGGGCGCGCCACGATGGAAGGCTGACGCCGCTGATCCGCTCGACGCGCTCCCCGGCGTGGTGGGTGCGGATCTCGCGTTCGGCGATCTCCCACGAATGGCCCGTTCCGACCGGGAGCTCGAACAGGGAGCAGGCGGCTGGTGCGCTGTCGCCGGTCCCGGGGGCGGCGATCTCGTGCGCGGCGTCGAGCACCGCGCGCGGCGCCACGCCCGGCGCCGCCGATACCGAGACGACGACGAGCCCCTCCCGGGCCACGGCGTGGTGAACCGCCACCAGGCCGGCGGCGCGGGTGCGGGCAAGCATCGCCCGGTCGCCGGCGGCCCCGTCCCACAACAGCCGCCCCACGTGCGCACGCCACGGGCTGTCGGCGCCGAGGTGCGCCGCCGCAGGCACGAGGTCGAACGGGGCCGCCCACGACACCTTCGTCGCCAGCGCCGAGGCGAGCACGATCCGTGTGAGCGCATCGATCGTCACCGGGAAGCGCTCGATCAGCCCGTTCGTGTGCCGGTCGGCCCAGTCGTTCGCCTCCGACTGGGTCGGCATGAACCCGGACTCCACCTCCGGCGGCAGCGACCGCACCCAGCTTCCGAGTGCCGGCGTGGCATCGGCGGGCCTAACCCAGACGGCGATCGCCGTCGCGAGCGCGGGCCGGGACGCGCCCATGAACGCCGCCAGCAGCCCGCCGGCCTCCGCGGCGCTGCAGCCCAGCGCCTGCTCCAGCTCGCGGCGATCCTTGCCCTGGGCTCCGCTCACGCAGGCGGCGAGCAGCAACCAGACCCCGAGCGGCGAGCAGATCCAGCCCCCGTCGTGCTGGGCGGCGACCGCCGGGAGGATCCGCCGGGCATACGCCCCCACCAGGTCCGCCATCCGGCGTGACCCGACACCGTCGCCGATCTGCACGGCCAACCGACCGTCAACCGGGCGTCAACCGGCCCAGGGACCCACGCCGCCGATTCGTTCGACGGCGATGTGGGTGATGTAGCCCGGCGGCGGATCATCCATCGGCGGGAACTTGACGCCCGGGCCGAGGTAGACCTGGGCAAGCCTGGCCAGCAGCTCCGCCGCCCCGCCCTCGGTGATCCGGGCGCGACCATGGACGACGAGGTACTCGTCGAGTCCGATCGCGTTGCGCGTGCCGGCCTGCACCGATAGGGCGACCCTGGGATCGCGGCGCATGTTGCGCACCTTGCGGTGCTCGGGCAGGTGCGCGGCGACGATCTCGTCCCCGTCGAGCCCGACCCACACGATCGACACCTGCGGGCGGCCATCGGGCTCGAGTGTCACGAGATGCGCCAGGCCGGGACCCTCCAACACCCGACGAGCCGATTCGGGAAGCGTGGCCACGGCGGAATCGTACCGTGGCACAACGCGTGATGTGCGCGGCGACGGGGACGACACCCCACCGCCTCCCGACGACTTGGACTTCAAATCCGACGATCTCGATCGCGAGCTCACACGCAAACGTCCATCCCCGCCGGTCACTGGCGAGCGCCCGGACGTTTGCGCCCACTACGGCTGCAAACGTCCATCGCGACTCGGCACCGCCGCCGGGGTGGACGTTTGCAGCCACTACGGCGGCAAACGTCCAGCGGGCCGCCGTGGGGGTCTCCTGATGGACGTTTGCGGCAGCCCGGCCCCAGCCGACCACCCCCCGACCAACCCCCGGGCCGGGCCTCGGTCGGCCACCCGGCCTCCGGCCGGCCCCCGGGCCCCGGGGCGGACCTCCCCGGCTGCGAGGCGCCCTGGTCTAGGGGCTGGAGCTCACGCCCGTCACAGGCCACGCCCGTGGACCGCCGATCTCGCGCTCAGCCGTTCAGGCGGTACGTCACCACGCCGCCGTCGGCGATGGCGCTGACCCGGCCGGCCTCCTCCAGGAGGTCCAGATGTCCCTGGGCGTGGGCGAGGCCGAGCACGAGCCGCGCCCCCTCCGGCTGCCACTGGAGCCGAAGGGCGACGTCAAACGGGGTCGCCGGCCCGTCGGCGAGGATCGCGGCGACGTCGTCGGCTCGGCGGCGGCTGTGGTCGTGCAGGCGGGTCTGGAGCAGCCCGACCGCGGCGAACGGGCGGCCGTGACCGGGCAGCACGACGTCCGGGTCCAGCGCGACGAAGCGGGGCAGCGTAGCCAGGTACTCGATGAAGCTCCGACGCCGCCCGCCGCCGGACTCGTGGCCCTCGAGGCTGGGGACAGGGATGATCCGACCGAGCAGGTGGTCGCCCCCGATGAGCACGCGGTTGCGCGCATCCCACAGGGAGAGGTGGCCGTTGGCGTGACCCGAGCTGACCAGGCAGGTCAGCCACCGCCCCCCGGCCGAGAGCAGCTCGCCGTCGCGCACGCCTCTGACGATCGACGGATCGGGCCAGCTGATCACGCGTTCGACAGCGGCGTGTGCGGACGCGATCAGCGAGCCCGCCATCCGATCGGGCACCCCGAGCCCGACCAGCATGTCGCGCCGGGCCGCCAGCTCGCCGGGCCCGGTCACGTTCGCAACCTCGGGCGCTCCGCACAGGATCTGCGCGCCGGACCGGCCGGCCAGCTCGGCCGCGGCGCCGAAATGATCCGGATGCGCGTGCGTGAGGACGATCTGCTCCACGTCGGCGAAGCCGAGGCCCTGGGAGGCGAGCAGGCTCTTGATGCCATCGATCGATGCCGGGTGCAGGACACCGGGGTCGACAATCGTGACCGGCGGTTCGGCGAGGAGGTAGCAGTTGACGGCCCCGACGCGAAACGGGGTCGGCAGGCGCGCGCGGTGAAAGCCGTCGGGGACGGCCTCGACGAAGGGCGGGAGCGCGAACGTCATCGGGCGCAGTATCGCGGCACGCGGGATCGCGCAATGCGGCAGCTCCCGCGGCCCGGGCGCCGCCATGGACCCGGCGCTCCCGTGTCGCCCGGCGCTACCGTGTCGCCCGGCGCTACCGTGTCGCCCGGCGTGCTCGCACACCATCTCCGCAACGCGACGTTCGTGTTGGAGTCCGCCGATCAGCGCGTGCTGATGCCCGCCGACGGGGAGGCTCTCTCGACCGCCACCGCCACAGCGGCAGGCTGTTAGGGCACCCTAATTTAGGGTGCCCTAATACTGTATTGTCAGGCCTAATGTCCGAGCGCGGGAGTCGGATTTCGGCCGGACGCCGGTCGGCGCTGCTCCGCGCGCTCGCCGTGATCGGGCCGGGCCTGATCGTGATGCTCGCCGACACCGATGCCGGCAGCCTGATCACGGCTGCGCAGTCGGGCGCGAGCTGGGGCTACCGGTCGTTGCCGGTGGAGCTCCTGTTGATCCCTGTCCTGTACCTCATCATGGAGCTCACGGTGCGCCTGGGAGCGACGACCGGCAAGGGGCATGCCGAGGCGATCCGCGCACGGTTCGGCCCCCGGTGGGCGGCGGTCTCGGTCGGCACGCTGCTGATCAGCTCGACCGGAGCGCTGATCACCGAGTTCGCGGGCATTGCCGCGGCCGGCAGATTCGTCGGCCTCCCCCGCCGGTGACGGTGCCGGCGGCCGCCATCTTCCTGGTGACGATCGTGGTGACCGGCGGCTATCGCCAGGTGGAGCTGATCGGGCTCGCCCTGGGGTGCTTTGAGCTGGCGTTCCTGGTCGCTGGGGTGCTCGCCCGTCCGCGGCTATCGGCGATCACGGCCGGGCCGTGGTCGCATCAGCCGCTGGGAGACCGCAGCTATCTGGCGCTCGTCGCCGCCAACGTTGGGGCCGTGATCATGCCCTGGATGATCTTCTACCAGCAGGGCGCGGTCGTGGACAAGGGGCTGCGGCCGGGCCAGATCCGGATCGCGCGGCTGGACACCGCGGTCGGCGCGGTGCTCACGCAGGCGATCATGGCGGCGGCGCTGATCGTCACCGCGGCGACGCTGTTCCGGCACGGCAGCCGCTCGCTGGGCTCGGTGGGAGGCATCGCCACGGCCCTGAGCCCGCATCTCGGCACGTTCGCCAGCCGCCTCACGCTCGGGCTCGGGATCACCGGCGCAAGCCTGCTGGCGAGCATCGTCGTCTCGCTGGCCGCCTCGCGGGCGGTCGCCGAGGCCCTGGGCGCGAGACGCAGCCTCAACGACCAGCCGCGCCATGCGCCGCTCTTCTACGGGATCTACGCCGCGTGCGTCGTCGTCGGGGCCGGGACGGTGCTCGCCAGCCACTCGTTCGTCAGTGTCGCGATCGCCGTCGAGATCGTCAACGCGCTGCTGTTGCCGATCGTGGTCGGGTTCCTCGTCGCGCTCGCCTGGACGACGCTTCCGCGCTCGCACCGCCTCCGGGTTCGCGAGCGGCTCGTGCTGGCGGTCATCGTCATCGTCATCGTCGTCGCGGCGATCGGCATGGTGTGGGCGGTGCTGTCGGTCGTGTGAGCCGGCCAGCCGCGCCGGGCGTGATCGCCATCGCGGCGCGCCCTCGTGGGCACTGGCCGGTGGTGCTCGAGCTTGGCCGGCAGCTGACCATATCCTTGGATGCGACATGGGCCCCGGATCGAGAGACATCGTGGCTCGCAGCGACTGCGAGCTGCTCGTGCGCGAGTTCTACGGCCGCGCGCTCGACGACCCGGTCATCGGCTGGATCTTCGTCGACGTCGCCCGGCTGGACCTGGAGGCGCACATCCCCCGGATCGCCTCCTTCTGGGAGACGATCCTGCTCGGCGCCCGGTCCTACAGCGGCGGGGCGTTTCGCCCCCACGCCGATCTCAACTCGCACGTCCGGCTGCGAGCCGGTCACTTCGAACGCTGGCTGTGGCTGTGGAGCGAGACCGTGGACGACCTGTTCTCAGGTCCGCGAGCCGAGCTGGCCAAGTCCCACGCGCAGCGCGTCGCCGCCGCCTTCCGCGCCCGCCTGGAGGCGATGGCGGTCGCGCGACCCGACGTCGGCGGCGAGCTCGTCGTCACCCGCCACGGAGGCGCGAACGCGAGCGGGATGGGCTGTGCGGCGGGGGCGAGCGGGGGTGTGGGGGCGGACGCTCCGACGCCGCGCGTCGCCTGATAGGCGGACATGATTCGGGTCCGCGGTCGCGGTCGCGGTCGCGGTCCCGAACGCCGACGACGCCTGCGGTGTTCCGAGGGATCATGGCGCCCGGCGAGCGACCAGGCCGGCCACCGCGACCGGCCGGCCGGAGCGCTCGGCAAGACCTTCGCGGTGGCTTACGACGTCGAGGTCCGCGAACGCCGCCACCAGCTCACCCGGGCGCAGGAGGTGATGCGGGTTGAGCGGGCGCTCCCCGACACCGCCGGGCGCGCGCATGAACGTCTCGATCACCAGGATCCCGCCGTCCGACTGCGCCCGGGCAAGCGCGGCGAGCAGATCGCGCTGGAGATAGTTGATCTGCACGACGACCTCGTAGCACCCCGCCGGAAGCCCATCCCGCTCCAGGTCCAGCCGTTCGGCACGGACAGGCAGGCGGCGGTCGGCCGCGATCGTGGCGACCGCCTCGATCGCGACGTCCGAGACATCGACGGCGTGGACCTCGAATCCCAGGCTCGCGAGATACATGGCGTTGCGCCCGTCGCCGCATGCGACGTCGAGCGCGCGCCGGCCGTCGCCGCCGCGCAGCAGCGAGCTGTTCTCGACCAGCCATTCCGCGGGCGCCGGAGTGGAGGGACCGGGTCCGCGCTCCGCCCAGCGCCGGTTCCATCGCGCTCGCGCGCCCTCGTCGCGCCTGGGGCCCGCGCTCACCGTGCGGCTGTCTCGCCCGATTCGCCCACGACGTCACGCTAGCGCCCTGATCGGTAGCTCGCACGATCCGTGGGTCTGGTGGCGGATAGTCGTGGCCAGGGCACAATCCGTGGGTCTGGTGGCGGATAGTCGTGATCAGGGCGAGACCGATCGCAAATCGCAAAGATCGCGTTGAAACGCGAGATCGTCGATCTGTCATCTCGATTCAGAGCTACCGCGTCTTCTGACGCGTTGCCGCCGGGCGGCGAGCGCGGCGCGGAGCCGGTACCGTCCCGGGCATGTCGGCCCCCAGCTTCCGCTGCGTGTGCGATCCCGCCGCCCTCAGGGGCGCGCCCGGAAGCTGGGCGCGCGAGATGCTCCGCGACGGCGAGATCGCTCTCCTGGCCGGCGACGGAGGCTTTCAGGAGATCAACGACGTCGCTCACTCCCTTGGCCTCGTGAGCGTGCCGGTGATCCGCACCGAGGACTCCGCCGAGCGCCAGGAGCAGACGGTCATCGCCTACGCCCAGGCGCTCCCGCTCGTCTGGATCGCCGGCGCCTTCAGCGACTCGGCCAGCACCTGGGCGCGGGATCGCGGGCCGATGACGCTGCTCGTGCAGACGGACGAGCCGCTCTCGGACGGCGAGCGCCGCCGCATCGACCGGTTCGTCGCCGCGCTCTACCGCCAGAGCGAGTAGCGCTCAGACGACCACGCCGAGCCGCTCGTCGCCGGCGGGCAGCACGCCGCCGCGTCAGCAGCCGAGCAGGCGCTCGGTCGCGTGATCGGCGATCCCGTCGAAGTACCGGTCGAGAACCTGTTCGAATACGGGGTTGCCACGCTCCGCCCGCGCGAACAGCGTCATCGACGATCTCAGCTTGATCGCGTCGATCGGGCCGAAGATCTCCTCCGCCGTGCGCCGGTCGGTCTCAGCGAGGATGCGCGCGCACTCGACCAACCGCGGACCCAGCACGGGATCGTCGAGGTAGGCCTGTGTCTGGGCCAGCGACGAGATCGCGTAGGCCTGCGACGTGGCGCTGCGTCCCAGGCCCGCGATCTGCGGGAAGATGAACCACATCCAGTGGCTATGCTTGCGCCCGGCCCGCAGTTCGCCGAGCGCCCGTGCGTAGGTTCCGCCCTCGTCCTGGGCGGTCCGAAAGCGCTGCAGGCGATCGGGATCGTCCATCCCGCGGGCGGCTGGGTCAGGGACGCAGGATCCGTACTCGGGCATCGCCGCCGGGATTGAGGCCGAACTGCACGACGGCGTCCCCGATCGCCACATCCTCTACCCACACGCTCTCGTGGTCGTTGAGCGTCGCCAGCACGCTGACCTGCTTCATCACCTCCGCCAGCCGCGCGACTTCGTCATAGGTCCCCTCCAGCACCTCGATCCCTCGATCGGTTGCGAACGTGATCGCCATGCCCTCATCCGTCTGGCGCCCGCCCAGCAATTCCATGCCCATGATTCCTCCGTTTCCGAGACCTCATGTCTCTTCAGCCTGGGACCTCTTCCTAGGCGTGTGTAGGATCATGACGGCTTTGAGGCCCGTCCGTCAAGCGTTCGAGCCGGGCGGCGGGCAGGCGACCGCGACCACGCAGCTGGGATCGAAGCCGGCAACCGGCTGGTCGGGGTATCCCCGCGGATTACTGAGCACGCGCGTGCCTCCGACGTCGAGATCGGCAGCGCGGTGGGTGTGGCCGTAGATCCACAGCGACACTCGATCGGCGCCCATCAGGCCGGTCAGGTCGCTGGCGAAGGCGCCGGCCAGGGCGCGCAGGTGCGGCTCCAACGGCCGCGTGCGGATCACCGGGGCGTGGTGCGTGATCACCACGGTGGGACCGTCGTGGAGCTCGCCGAGTCGCTGCGCGAGCCAGCGGCGGCTGGCGAGGTGCAGGGTGCGAGTGTCAAGCGGCGTGAGGGTGCGGTCCTCCGGGTCGAAGCGGATGTGCTCGTAGTCGTTGACGACCCGCTCGCAGAGCGCCATCGAGAGACCGCGCCGCTCGGGGCCGTCGAAATCGAAGTCGCTCCACAGCGTGCAACCGAGGAAGCGGATGCCGTCGACGACGACCGCGTCGTTTTCGAGCACGGTGATCGACG
>Ga0181518_10005498_pt1 | contig 10937 bp, 11 predicted proteins | sample PEATcosm2014_Bin_28_FD_119751 | JGI IMG/M metagenome (GOLD analysis project Ga0181518, IMG submission 119751) | Peatland microbial communities from MTU Mesocosm Facility, Houghton, MI, USA - PEATcosm2014_Bin01_60_metaG | ecosystem: Environmental > Terrestrial > Soil > Wetlands > Peat | place... | reverse complement strand
GCCGAGCGGCTGATCGAAGTCACCTATGAGGGCATGATGCGCGGCATCGCCGCGATCAAGCCCGGCGCCACCACCGGCGATATCGGCCATGCCATCCAGACCTATGTCGAGGCCCAGCACATGAGCGTGGTGCGCGATTTCTGCGGCCACGGCCTGGGCCGGCTGTTCCACGACGAGCCGAACATCGTCCATGTCGGCCGGCCGGGCGAAGGCATCGTGCTCAAGCCGGGCATGTTCTTCACCGTCGAGCCGATGATCAATCTCGGCCGCGCCCATGTGAAGGTGCTGTCCGACGGCTGGACCGCGGTGACGCGCGATCGCTCGCTGTCGGCGCAATTTGAGCACAGCGTCGGCGTCACCGAGACCGGGGTGGAGATTTTCACGCTGTCGCCGAACGGCCTCGACAAGCCGCCGTATCCGGCCTGATAGCGGTCCGGCCGCCGCAAGGCGATTGCAAAAATTCCTAATCCGGTCATCCTTGGCGGCGTCGGCCCCGGCGATTGCGGACGCGGCGGGGGCGAAAGTTGCGTGCGAAGTGCCATGCTGGAAAAGAAGCGCGACAGCAAAGCCGGCCTCGCCGAGGCCACGCCGCACTATCACGGCCATCGCGAACGGCTGCGTCAGCGCTTTCGCGAGGCCGGCACCGACGCCCTGTCGGATTATGAGATGCTGGAATTGTTGTTGTTCCGCACCCAGCCTCGAGGCGATCTCAAGCCGCTCGCCAAGACGCTACTGGAGAAATTCGGCTCGTTCGCCGAAGTCATTGCCGCGCCTGAAAGTCGGCTTGCTGAAGTTAAGGGGCTGGGGGACGCCAGTATCACCGAACTGAAGATCGTGCAGGCAGCGGCAAGCCGGCTCCTTCGCGGCGCGGTGAAAAAGCGGCCGGTGCTGTCATCCTGGTCGAGCGTGCTGGACTATTGCCGCACCGCGCAGGCCTTCGCCGACAAGGAGCAGTTCCGCGTGCTGTTTCTCGACAAGCGCAACCAGCTCATCGCCGATGAAGTGCAGCAGACCGGCACCGTCGATCACGCGCCGGTCTATCCGCGCGAAGTGGTCAAGCGCGCGCTGGAATTGTCAGCGACCGCGATTGTGCACAATCACCCCTCGGGCGATCCGACGCCGTCGCACGCCGATGTGCAGATGACGCAGCAGGCCATCGCGGTGGCGAGCCCGCTTGGAATTTCGGTGCATGATCACATCATCGTCGGCAAAGAGGGACACGCGAGCTTGAAAGGATTAAAATTGATCTGAACAGACCGGTATCGGCCTGTTGGTGGACCTAACAACAAAACAGCCTGCAACGGGAGGAAACACCATGAAGCGCTGGGCAATCATAGCAGCATCGTTGTTTATTTGCAGTATCGGCCTGTTGTCCACGCCGTCTTCGCGCGACGCGGCTGCGCAAGCGGAGGCCGGTTGGATCACGTTGTTCGACGGCAAGGACCTCGACAACTGGAGCCCGATCGGCACCGCCAACTGGAAGCTGGAGGATGGCGCCTTGGTCGCCGATAACGGCAACGCCTTCATGGTCTCGAAGAACGACTACAAGGATTTCTAGCTCCGGGTCGAATTCTGGGTCGAGGACAAGACCAACAGCGGTGTTTTCATCCGTTGCACCGATCCCAACAGCGTGAATGGAAAGACCGCCTATGAGGTCAATATCTGGGACACGCGGCCTGAGCCGAAATACGGCACCGGCGCGATTGTCGACGTTGCCGCGGTCGATCCGATGCCGAAGGCCGGCGGCAGGTGGAACGTCTACGAGATCACGGCGAAGGGCGACACCTTCACCGTGATCCTCAACGGGCAAAAAACCGTCGACGCCGCCAAATCCGACAAATTCGCCTCGGGCCGCATCGCGCTGCAGCACGGCAAGGGCGTGACTGACGAGAGCGGTGTCGTCAAATTCCGCAAGGTCGAGATCAAGCCGCTTTGATCGGTGGCGCAAAACGTCAGGCCGCGCCGCTTTGCGGCGGCGCTGCCGGCGGCTCGCCGTTCACGGCACTGTGGCCGGCGCCATTGCCGTTCTTTGACGGCCGCGCCTCCTTCGCCTTGTCGGCGTCGAACGACTCCTCGGGGGCGCTGCGCCGCCGCAGGGAGCGCTCGGCCGCGATCTCGCGTTGCAGCCGGGCATAATCCCCGCGCGTCGCTTCCAGCGCGCCTTCGGCGACGGCGCGCTCGGCGCGTTCGCGCTCGATTGCCGAATTGAGCTGTTCGATGCGCTTTTCCGCCTTGGCCTGGTTGGCCGCGGCTTCGGCCTTGAGCAACTCGACCCGATCGGTCAGCGACTTGATCTTGTCCTGGGCGTGGGACAGCGAGCTGTCGCGCGCCTTGACGGTTTCCGACAGTACATTGCTGCGGTCGGTCAGCGACAAGCGCGTTTGCTCGAGCTTTTTGTTCTGAAGGTCATGCGCTTGGTTGGCGGCGGTGAGCTGCTCGGCCTTCTTTTCCGCGCCGCTGCGGGCGACGACCGCTTCCACCAATTTCGCTTCGTTGGCCCGAATTTCCTCGGTGCGCGCCACCAGGTTTTGGCGCATTTCGGCGAGTAGCTTTTCCGCCGCAGTCGACCGCGAGCGCATCGCGTCGAGCTTCAGAGTCAGCGCATAGACTTCCGATTGCCGCTTTTCGTTGGCCTCGTCGCAGGCGGCGGACAGCTTTTTGCGCTCGTCCTCGACCGCGGCCAGGCTGTGTTCCATCTGTTGCAGGCGGGCGCGCGCCTCGGACAGGGCATTCTCGATCTCGGCGAGGCGGCGCGAGGTCCGCGACGACTGGGTCAGGGTCTGATCGAGCGCCGTCTGCAGCGAGTCTTTTTCATTCTCCAACAGCGACAGCTTTTCGCGCGCCAGGTTGGCCGCCGACTCCGATTCAAGAATCCGCTTGTCCGCGGTATCGGCGCGTTCCAGCAACAGCCGCTTCTCGTCGCTTAGCGACCGGCCGTTGTGGGCCTCTTCGCCCAGTTGCTTTTCGAGATTGGCCAAGGCGACGCGCATCGCCGCGATTTCGCCGGTCAGCTTGGTCTTGTCGCCTTCCAGCTCCTGCGTCGACTGCTGCGCCGCTGTCAATTCACGGGTCAGGCGGCGATTGTCGCCTTCCAGCTCGGACGACTTCTTCTCCAGTCCTTCGAAGTCGCCGCGCAACGTCTCGTGGCTCGAGCGCAGCTCGGTCAGCGCGCCGCGCAAGCTCGCATTGTCGAATTTCGCCTGTTCCAGCGTGCTGAGGAGATTGTGCAGCGGATCGACCAGCTTGCCAAAAGTTTCCTTCAATTCGTCGAGCGCACCGAACTGCAGCCCGGTGTCGATCAGCAAGTGTCGCAGCGCTTCGTTGTCGCCGCCGATGCGTTCTCCGATATTGGCGAAAGTCGACTTGCCGGTGTCGTCAGGACGATTTGAATTTTGCGGCTTGCCGGTCAACGCCGCCAGGGTCTCAGGTGTCGAAGAGACGCCGGCACGCGCGAGAAAGTCGGAGACTTTACGCATCGACCCACCCCAATACTTTTACGCAACATCATTGACCATAGCGGTAATCGCATCCTGCCACAACCGGAATGGGGGCTGGCGGCACAACGGTCGCGCGCGGTCATCAAATAAGGGCCGGATCGTCTGCGCTTATTTTCATCGTTGTGACAGTTTCAAGTAATCGAATACCGCCAATGAGATAGCCCAGGATGGAACTTTTGATGACGCAGCCGGGGGCTAAGCGCGTGCGACGGCTTTGCCGAGAATTGCCGCCGTGTCGACAGGCGCGCCGACTGCGGACCAGGCGATGTAACGGTCCGGGCGAACCAGGATCAGGCTCGCCGCGTAGACTTTGCGCCCGTCGCGATAGCTGTCGCGAACGACCTTCAGCGGGACGTTCAGCGCTTTAGCCGCGTCGGTGAACGCCAGCACCGTTCGGTCCTCGGCATCGAAGGCGAGCAAGGTGAAATCCGGGCCGAGCTCCTCGAACACGTTGCGGCCGGAGCTGAGAAGTTGCGGCGGCAGGTGGTGGCCGGCGCGCGCCGTGAAGGTGTGCGAGCCGTGGGCGCTGCTGACGCCGGCTGGCGGCCCGAACACGATCGGCGACCCTTCGTAGTTCGGCTCATAGGTCAAGACCCGCGGCGCCGCGGCATTGGCGTGTTCCTTCCAGGCGCTTTCGAATTCGGCGCGATCACGCTCGGGGCTATAGCGGCCGAGAAATTCCCGGTCTCTTTGGATGCCGGCCTCGATGAAATCTTCGGCGGTTTCCTTGAAGATAGGGCGTCGCTCTTCGGTGTAGGTCTGCAGCAATGCGTCGCTGCCCCAGCCTTTGAGCTTTGCCGCGATCTTCCAGCCGAGATTGACCACGTCGTCGAGGCCGTTGTTGAGGCCGTAGGCGCCGTAAGGCGGATGCGAGTGGGCGGCGTCGCCGGCAATGAAGACGCGGCCGACCTGATATTTCTCGGCAACCGCGATGCGCAGATCCCAGAAGCCGACATAGTCGAAGTCGCAGGCGAAGTTGAAGCCGGCGACTTTCTGCAAGAGGCCGTGGAAGTCGTAATTGTCCCGCGTTGTATTGGCCGGCACCGGGGAGTGGAAGAACCAGCTCTCGCCGACATCGACCCGGCCGAAGAACTGCCAATAGCCGTGCAAATCAGGATCGAGGACGCGATAGGTCGAGCGCGGCGGAAAGCGTTTGAGCTTTTCGTGCAGCTCGCGCGACCGGAACAGCGCCAGCACCATCAGCTCGTTGAAATCGGCGCCGCCGCGTTCGATGCCGATCTGCTGGCGCACGGTGGAATGACCGCCGTCACAGCCGACGACGTAGTCCGCCTCCAGAACGTCGCGCTCGGCGCCGCCGTCTTTGGCGATGGTCACACGCACGCCACGCGCATCCTGCTCGATGGTTTCCGCGACCCAGCCAAAACGCGCTTCGACGTTTTGAAGCTGCGCCATTCGCTTGCGCAAGACAGATTCGCCTAGGTACTGCGGCAGTCGTTCGTTGTTCTGGAAGTAATAGGAATTGACGATCTCGCGCAGCGGCGGCGCGTACCAATATTCGCTGCTGAGATCGCGGTAGGCGACGATGCCGGACATGGGAAATTCCGGCGGCAAGAGGCGCGCGGCGCGCAGTTCTTCGCCGACGCCCCAAAAATGGAAATGCTCCACCGAGCGCTGGGTCAGGTTCTGTCCCTTGGGGATGCGCTGCGGCTCGAGGCGGCGCTCGACCAGGGCGCAATCGATGCCGCGCTGCCCGAGCTCGACCGCGAGCGCGACGCCCACGGGTCCTCCACCGACAATGACGACCTGATGCCGTTTGCTCATTGGCTGATCTATTGCGCTGACCTGATGATGTCTGACGTTTGTCCGTTACTGCCGCACCAGCAATATCGGATCGGCGCTTTCCGGCAAACGCTGCCAGGTATTGGCGTCGTTCTCTTCGAAACGCCAGGTTTGCCCACGCGCCGATTGCAGGACCAGTTCGCCGTTGTCCATGTGCCAGGACGTCGGGCCGAAGCGGGTGATCAGCGCGTCGCAACCGGGCTTGAGCTTCAGCGCCAGGTTATCGGAGCCGGCCGCGGCGGCGGTGTTGGCGAGCGTGAGCGTGCAGATCGGCTTGCCGGTGCTGCGCGCGATGCCCCAATCGCCGATCATGTCATCGGCGGAATGGACCGGCGCCGCCGCCGCGGACTGCATGACATAGCGGCCCTCTTCCGGCGTAAATCCATCGTACATGCCGCTTTCGACCTCGGTCAGCTCGATCACTGGTTCGCCCTGGGCATTGAGCAGCCGCAAGCTGCCGTAATTGTCGACCGTCCAGGCGGTGATGTCCTTGGTCGAGGGAAAAACACTGGGGCAGCTCTTGTCGACGTCGATCTTATAGCCGCCGGCCACGGCGTCAGCGCGGAAATTGAGGCGGCAGGTCTTGTCGTGGTCGGCGTTGGACAGTTCCCAGGCACCGACCACCGCGGCAACGGGATCGGATTGCGGATTTTGCGGCTGCTGGGCCGGCTGCGGCGTTGGCTGCTGACTATCTTGGGCGAGCGCGGCGCTGCCAAAAAGGCTCGCCGCGATGGCCACGACAACGATACGACTCATGTCGAAACTGCTCACGCTCACGTTTGCAGGCTACCACGCACATCGGGTGCCGTCATGCTGGGGGCCGGGCATGGCACTGATGCAATTTATTTCGGCTAACCCTTGTTCCAGGATCGCCAAGGCGTCTCTGCCACCGGAGTTAGCGGCGGTTTGCCCGCGGCCCAGGCGGCGATGTTGTCGACGACGAGCTGGTCCATCTTCTCGCGGGTGTAGACCGACGCCGAGCCGAGATGCGGGAACAGCACCACGTTGTCCATGGCGATCAACTCCTGCGGCACGTCGGGCTCCTTGGCGAAGACGTCGAGGCCCGCCGCCATGATGCGCTTGTCCTGCAGCGCCTTGATCAGCGCTGGCTCGTCGACCACCAAGCCGCGCGCCATGTTGATCAAAATGCCGTCGGGGCCGAGTGCGGCGAGCACTTCGGCATTGATCAGGTTCGTGGTCCCCACGCCGCCCGGCACGATGACCATCAAAATATCGACCGCGCGCGCCATCTCGATCAGGCTCGGGCAATGCAGATAGCTGACGTCGCGCCGCGGCTTGCGCGTGTGATAGACCACCGGAACGCCGAAAGCGTCGAGCCGCCGCGCGATGGCCTGGCCGATGGCGCCCATGCCCACCATGCCGACGGTGCGGTTGCGCAACGTTGCCTTGGTGAGCGGATAGCCGCGCTCGAGCCATTTGCCGGCGCGCAGATAACGCTCGGCTTGGGGAAATTCGCGCACGGTACAAAGCAACAGCCCGAGCGCGGTATCGGCGACCTCTTCGGTCAGCACGTCGGGCGTATTGGTCAGCACCACATTGTGCGCGGCGGCCCATTTGACGTCCATGTGGTCATAGCCGACGCCGAAGCTCGCAACGATCTCAAGCTTGGGAAAGCGTTCCATCAGGCTGCCGGGAATCGATTCCCGCGTGTCGCTGCAGGCAATGGCGCGCACTTTCGAATGCGCGGCAATGAACCCGTCAGGGTCTTGCGCCGCGGCGACCTTATGAACCGTGCAGATTGCGTCGAGCCCCTTCACGACGACCGGCTTGAGCGGGCCGATCAGCAAAACCTCGCGCTTGTCGGTGGTCATACTTTAATCCTCTCATCACACGAGCATGGTCACCGGCATTTCTAAGAAGGCCTTCAAAGCGGCCAGAAGTTCCGCGCCGACTGCGCCATCGAGCACGCGGTGGTCGCAAGACAGCGTGACGGCAAGGAAGCTCGCGAAGGCAACGCCGCCGTCCGGCTTCTCGACCGCCTGCCGGCGCGCGGCGCCGACGGCGAGGATCGTTGCATGCGGCGGATTGATGATGGCCGAGAATTCGCGCACGCCGTACATGCCGAGATTGGAGATCGCCGCCGAGCCGCCCTTGTAATCCGAAGGCTTAAGCTTCTTGTCGCGCGCGCGAGCGGAGAGATCCTTCATCTCCATCGAAATGGCGCTGACCGATTTGGTCTCGGCGCTGCGGATGACCGGCGTGATCAGGCCGCCTTCGAGCGCGACCGCGACGCCGATGTCGGAATGCTTGAAGCGCAGGATGCGGTCGCCGGCCCATGCCGCATTCGCTGCCGGCACGCGCTGCAGCGCCAGCGCCAGGGCACGGATGATGAAATCGTTCAGTGACAGCTTGAATGCCGTGCCGCCGTCCTTGTCCTTGGGCGCGCCGAGATTGGCTTCCTCGCGCAACCTGATCAGGCGGTCGATCTCCACGTCCGCCGTCAGATAGAAATGCGGGATGGTCTGGATCGCCTGCGTCAGCCGCGCCGCGATGGTGCTCCTCATGGCGTCGAGTCGCACTTCCTCGTAGCTGTCGGGTGCATAGAGCGCTTTCACTTGCGCAGCCGTCGCGTCGCTCTGAAGGGCAGTTATCATCGTCGCCCGAGCCAGCGCTGTCAGCGACGGTTGTGCCAGTCTGATACCCTGCTCGACGTCCCGCCCGACAATGCGGCCGTGCGGTCCGGAGCCGCTTAGCGTCGAAAGGTCAATTCCCCATCCGGCGGCGAGCCGGCGCGCCAGCGGCGTAACCGCGACGCCGCCAGACAGCCGCGCCGGGCCGTAGTTGCGTTCCGGCGTGCGCACCTCGAAGAACGGATCGAGTTTGATCGGGCGTGTATCGTGAACTGCCGGCACAGGTTGGGCTGCCGGCGCGGCCGCTATTGGCGCCGCGGCCGGTTTTGCCGCCGGTGCCGCTGCTGGCGCTGCTGATTGCCTCGACTGTGCCCCCGCACCGTCCGAGATCACAGCGACAATGGCGCCGACCGGCGCGACGTCGCCAGCCGGAACGCGGATTTCAGCAAGCACTCCGGTCGTGGTCGAAGGTACTTCCATCGAGACCTTGTCGGTTTCGATCTCGAACAGGTTGTCGCCCGGCTTGACCTGCTCACCGGCCGACTTGAACCACTTGGTGATCTTGCCCTCGGCGACGGTCTCGCCGAGCTGCGGCATCAGGACGTCCATGGGCATGTTTCCGGGTGCCTCACTTGATCCGTTCCCACATCACTTCGGTCGTGGTGCCGATGGGCTTTAGGATCAGCCGGTCGCCGGCGAATTCGTAGCCGCGCACGAGATCGCCCTTGTCGCCGGGCTGCACGCTGCCGTGGCGATGGTGAGTGACGGTATGCGCCCGCTCGTCGACGGAATATTTGCCAAAATAGGCGACGTGGCCGTCGAGCGCAGCTTTGGCTTCGTCGCCGGTCGGCTTGTCGCCGGCCTTGGTGACGTCGCGGTCGGGCGCGACCTGGCAGGCCATGTAGCCGTGCGCATCGTAGATGATGATGCCCTTGGGGTTGGCGCCCTGTCCCGGCCGCGGCTTGCCGCCGACCGTCGATCCGATATGGCGCCACGAGCCGATCAGGCGCTCCTTGTCCGATTGTCCGTTCACTTGATGCGTTCCCAAATTACCTTATCCGCTCCCATGTTACTTCCATCGTTGAATTCGGCGGCCTTAAGACCAGACGGTCGCCGGCGAATTCATAGCGGCGCACCAGATCGCCGCTGTCGCCCGGCTGCAGATTGTCGTGGCGATAATGGGTCACCGTGCCGGCCGTCTCGTCGACCGTGTAGGTGCCGAAATAGGCGATGTAATCCTTCAGCGCGACAAACGCTTCTTCCGGCGTCATTACCGCGCCGGCGCGCTTGCGCTCGACGTCGGGAGCGATCTGCACCGCCATCTCGCCATGGGGCCCGTAATAGATCATGCCCTTCGGGTTCTTGCCGCGATCCCAATTGCCGCCGTGGATGCGCGTGCCGACGTAGCGCCAGGCGCCGATCAACCGCTGCGCGGCGGATTGCGATTCGCCGCTCACCACGTCACCGAGATGTATTGCGTCTCCAGAAATTCCATCATGCCTTCGTGGGCGCCTTCACGGCCGAGCCCGCTCTGTTTGGTGCCGCCGAACGGCGCGGCGGGATCGGAGACGAGGCCGCGATTGAGACCGATCATGCCGAAATCGAGTTGCTCGGAAACGCGCATGCCGCGGCTCAAATCTTTGGTGTAGAGATAGGCGACGAGGCCATATTCGGTGTCGTTGGCGTGGGTGATGACTTCGTCCTCGGACTTGAAGGTCTGGATCGACGCGACGGGGCCGAAAATTTCCTCATTGAGCATTTTTGCATCGTTGGATACGTTGTCGAGCACCGTCGCCGGATAGAAATAACCCGGCCCATCCGATGTCTTGCCGCCGGTGAGGATTTTTGCGCCTTTCTTCACCGCGTCATCGACCAGTTCGATCACCTTGTCGCGGCCTTCCTTGTTGACCAGCGGGCCGAGCGCCACGCCGTCGTCGAGGCCGTTGCCCATTTTCAGCCCGGACATCTTGGCGGTGAGTTTCTTGGCGAATTCGTCGTGCACCTTTTCGTGCACATAGAAGCGGTTGGCCGCGGTGCAGGCCTCGCCCATGTTGCGCATCTTGGCGATCATGGCGCCCTCGATCGCCGAATCGATATCGGCGTCCTCGAACACGATGAAGGGCGCGTTGCCGCCGAGCTCCATCGCCGGCTTGACCACGCAATCGGCGGCTTCGTGCAAAAGCTTGCGGCCGACTTCGGTCGAGCCGGTGAACGACACCACACGCACGCGGGGATCGTGCAGCATCGTGCTCACGACTTTGCCCGACGAGCGCGACGGAATGACGTTGACGACGCCCGCCGGTACGCCGGCTTCCTCCAGGATCGGCATCAAAGCCAGCATGGTGAGCGGCGTATCGGAGGCCGGCTTTAGCACCACCGGGCAGCCGGCGGCGAGCGCCGGGCCGATCTTGCGCGTCGCCATGGCGGCCGGGAAATTCCACGGCGTCACCAGCACGGCGATGCCCGCCGGCTTGTGCTGGACGAAGATGCGCGCGCCGGAGGAGGGCGCGCGCGAGTTCTGGCCGACATTGCGCACCGCTTCCTCGGCGTACCAGCGGAAAAACTCCGCCGCATAAGCGACCTCGCCGCGCGAGTCCGATAGCGCCTTGCCGTTCTCGATGGTGATCAGCTTGGCCAGCCGCTCGGCGTCGCGCATGATGAGGTCGTAGGACTTGCGCAAAATCTCGGCGCGCTCGCGGGGCTTCTTGGCGGCCCAGCCCGGGAACGCAGCACTCGCCGCATCGACCGCGGCCTTGGCGTCCTCGACCGTGGCGCTGGCGACCGAAGCGACCTTGTTCTCGGTCGCCGGATCGATCACGTCGAAACGGCCGCCGTCGGATGATTTGCGCCATTTGCCGCCGATCCATAGATCGGTCGGAACGTTGGCGAGAAGATTGTCGTACATGGCCATGATGCACCTATTGGGCGGCTAGGATGAGAGTGAGCGCCGCACCCGATCGGCGATGCGATCCGCGGTCGGCAACGCGATGTCTTCGAGAATATCTGCGGCCGGCAGTGGGATATGCGGCGTCGTGATCCGCACCGGCGG
>Ga0181518_10005494_pt1 | contig 10941 bp, 10 predicted proteins | sample PEATcosm2014_Bin_28_FD_119751 | JGI IMG/M metagenome (GOLD analysis project Ga0181518, IMG submission 119751) | Peatland microbial communities from MTU Mesocosm Facility, Houghton, MI, USA - PEATcosm2014_Bin01_60_metaG | ecosystem: Environmental > Terrestrial > Soil > Wetlands > Peat | place... | reverse complement strand
TACGCACATTCGAAGCAAACAGTGCTCGAAGTTTTTTCTGTTTTTCGTGAAGTTCTACGATCTTATGTATGCTCTTCAGTGCTACCGGAGCGACGAACACCTGACCATATTCGCAAGTAATCTTTAGCGGCTGTGACTTGAACGGTAGCTTGAAAGAACTCATGCCCGTCTGACCGTCCAAGAATTCTTCACCTCGCTCAATCAGTTCATCGTGCGTGAAAAAATCATAATTCTGGAGCCCACTCTTCCGACGAATTCGCTCAAGCTGCGTCGTACCTAGAGATTTTGGGGTAACGAAATTATAGTGGGCACGATAACCGTCCACGGCGATCAGGCGCTTTGCTCGACGCCATGCATCTCTTGCTGTTTCATGCAGGCGATCTGGCAGCGAATCCTTTTTCAGATAGTTGCAGAATTCGTCGAAACTCTCAGTGGCCTTCTTTTCATTAGCAGGCTCCTTTGACCATCCCTTCGAGTCGTATTCGACCTGCCCAACAAGAACCTGCTTACCCTCTTTATCTTCCCAGATGAAATCAACGCCGCAGTCGTTTGTCTGATCCAGTACGTACTGATTCGCTTCTTCGTAGGGAAGTCCGACCTCCTGATGAAGAAACCAAACTGCGAGAGCTCGCGCATCGCTGAGCAGGTTCCCGCCACAGGCGAGTCCACAACGCACGATGATGCGTTCAAACTCCTCTTTCAAGAATCGAATCAGGTGTTCGGTCTCGTAATCTTGAGCAGCAATCGGCATCGTTATGAAGTCCTTTTCCCTGACAGGATCGTTGGCTTATAGACAACCATCCAGCATAGTTTCGGGAGTCGTCTACTGCAAGAAATGTTTGGTAAGGGGACAAGTTTCGTTTTCCACAGGCCCACAGCTGGGGGCCTCCGCCCGGACAGGGTGGCGTAGAATGATACAGCCTAAGCCGCACCCTCTTCTTCCCTTCCATCCACTCAAGCGGCTCAAGCAGAGGCGCAAGGATATGACGGTCTGCGTAGCTGCACTCTGCGAACATGGGAACCATATTGTAATGGCATCCGATTCCCAGATCGGCGATGAAAACATAAGCGCCGATACTCCGACCGTAAATGGCAGCGGTTTCGACCACCTCAGAAAGGGATTCTCTAGGTGTCAAGTAGACGAGAGCGACAACCGCGCGGATTCCGGTAGTCGTGGACTGAAGGACGAGAGGTCATGAATTGCTCGCAAGTACCGGGCGAGTTGATCGTTTTCCTCCCTCCCACTTTTTTCTGACCACAGCTTAGCTTCTATGAAAAGAACAAGTGGGCGCATGCCTTCACCCATAAAGACTAAAGCCAAATCAGGCTCGCCGAACTTTGGGTGTGTCGGCCAAGAGAGCACACGAACGGTGCTGTAGCTTGATATGCGAATCTGTTGTTTTCCAAGCACCTCGATCAGTGAGTTTGACTCACCACCCACTGGTATACCTATGGCATTAGCAAGAAACTCCTCCCAGAAGACCGTAGGGGGGGAGATATCGAAGGTGCCCAAACACACAAGAAGTCAGGCAGTCCTCATTGTTCTGCGCTTCGGCGATAGCCTTACCATGAAGCTCCGCAAGCAACACGAGTTTGTCCTTTTACGCTTTCTGGTCGTCAGCGAACAGCCTATTCGGAGTCATCCGGCAAGGTGTCTCCGACGAAGAACTCAGCAACACCTTTAAGGAATGTCGGTTTCAAGTGAGAAGCTCCACCCAGCGTCTCGATACCCTTCCGAATCTCCGACAACTTGCTAAACGGGAGGAAGCCACAGAGTGAGTTCAATGGCTTCTCTCTTAGCCGGAAAGTCGGTCTCAGCAATTCCTGTTGGACTTTAGATCGTCGTTCATCGGGAGCCACAAGATAGAGATTGATGTCTAGGTTAGGCTGGAGCGAAAGCAAGTCGCTCATTCTGAGCAACCCTGAATAGACCGAGGTAGTGCATTCGATTTCAAACGCCCCAACAATCGAATTGCCACGCAGCCATACCACATCAATCAATTCGATGGTTCGCGTCGTCACTCTGTCGAATTGCACCGGGAGGTCTTGCAGCATTCGCGGTATGGAGCCTAGTGTCGTGCCGTTCCAGAGCTTGCCTCGGTCGTTTCGTGCCACCCAAACGTCAAGACCTAGTTCTGCGCCGAGCGCCAGCAATTCATGTTGGACCTCCGTGTGCCTAGTCGTTGTAGATTCGGGTGCGTTTGCGCTCGTGCGAATCTCTGGTCTTGGTGGTTCTTCGGGTTCGGGCACGCTCACAACCACCGGCTGTTTCTTACCAGAGCCTTTCTCCTGCACGATCTTGAAGAACGGTTTCTTTGCGAGTTTCTTGGGGTCCACTGGGCGAGACACCGGATTCTGAACGGCCTGCCCTAGCAGATTCAGAATCAATTCAGCATCCTTCGGTTCTGCAAAACGGTTCGGGCTAGTCCGCACAAAACCGCGATATTTTCCTTTGTCTTTCGGAGATGAGTAGAAGCTCACCTTGCCCTCTAAGTGTTCCATTGGGATGCCGTTTTCCGCTGCGAGCATCACTAGCGGTCTGACTTCAAGGCGAACAGGGTATTCGTCGTCTTGCCAAATTCGTTGCTTGTTGCTGCTCGGCCCTATGATTTCGAGCGCACCAACCCATCGCATCACATGAGTCAGATAGCACAAAAAGATGTCGCCGGGTTTCACGCGGCTCACGCGAACTTTCTTCTGAGCACGAAACCCTGACGTTGTTGCCCCGGCGTCCTGAAACTCACGCCACGACGTTCCGGTGAACAGGTCAAGCCAGTAGTTCATAGAGTAGATGAAAGGATAGCACCGCAGACGGAAACAGCATCACGAATTGAACAAGCCTGACAAAACTCAGGGCTTCGTAGGCCATCGCTCGTCGATTCGTCGCAGGATTTCTTCTGCCCAGCGAATCGCGTCGGCTATGGCGCGACGGCGGTGTTCAAGGGGACACTCTGGGCACGGCTTTTGAAGCCTTAATTTAGCAGCGTAAGATGGTCATTATCACGTCGGAAAGGCGGTCACTTTGCACGAGGCTTTCAAAGAATATGTCAAGTCGATGCATGGGGCGTTCGAACGCCTAACGGGGATGGAACCGGTCACGATAGCCACGGTGCCGAAAGATGCCCCGTCTGAGTGCATCTACCTGTTTAGCGAGGGTTCCCGTCCTCTGTACGTCGGGCGTACAAGGCACTTGCGCCAGCGATTGAGACAACATTCGATTCCAGGGGCACAGCACAATCAAGCCGTCTTCGCGTTTCGATTAGCTCGGGAGAAGACTGGTCAGCTGACGGCAGCATACAGCGCAGAAGGTTCTCGCGTGGCTCTCTGTTCGGATAGTGCATTCGGCCCGGCGTTTCTAGAAGCGAAAAGACGTATCCGAGAGATGCAGGTGCGGTACGTCGAAGAACGCGATCCGCTACGCCAGGCTTTGCTTGAAATTTACGTCGCTGTGGTCCTCAAGACCCCTTACAACGATTTCAATACGCACTGAGTTTTTTGCGGGAAAAGCGGCTCGCGGCGATCCCCGTCAAGCCATTTTGAGAATTTGAAATGTAACCCCAGCTCAGCCTGTAGCGGTATCAGTGCCAACTTCAACTTCCGACATAGCCAGCGTCTTCGTCGGCCTTCCGAATCTGGTCTAGGATGCGGGTTTCCATCTCGTCGGGCGAAGCATCAACGGGCACGACGGACTCCCTTCAGCCGCTCACTTCTGCTTTCAAACGTCCATTTTGGTCATCCCAGCTTAATGACAGTTTCTCCATTGGTTCCGAGCAATCTATATCTCCAATCTCCTCATGTGCACGGAAAGCGACTCCGCTCATGCAATGCGATATTCGCCTTGTGTTCGCCCAACCATCCACGCTATAGTGCTTTTCAATATCGTATTTGCTGCGAGCGGTCCCGAGACCGTCACCTGTTGGTAGTATGGACTCACGGGTTTCACATGGGGGAGATTCATCATGAGCGAGAATTCCAAGATCGAATGGACGGATGCGACTTGGAACCCGCTCAGGGGCTGCACGAAAATTAGCCCAGGCTGTAAGCACTGCTACGCTGAGACTTTTGCTGAGCGCTTCCGCGGAGTCAAGGGGCATCCTTACGAGCAAGGTTTTGATCTCCGCTTAGTGCCCGAAAAACTGCCTGAGCCGTTCCACTGGTCGGGACCACGTACCGTTTTCGTCAACAGCATGAGCGACCTTTTCCAGCCGGAGGTTCCCGATGCCTATATCGAGGACGTGGTCAGGGTTATGGTGGAGGCCGACTGGCACACCTATCAGGTCCTTACCAAACGTTCGGAACGCCTGCGCGACTTACTTTCTACGAAGCTGCGCTTCGCTGCCGACGAGCGACACATTTGGTGGGGAGTCAGCGTTGAAGACCAGAAGTACGGTTTGCCACGGATCGGACACCTGAGGGCCGCGCCGGCCGCCGTGAAGTTTCTGTCCATCGAACCGTTACTCGAAGATTTGGGCGTTTTTGATATTTCTGGCATCGATTGGATGATCGTAGGCGGCGAGAGCGGGCATGGTGCCAGGCCGATGGAGCAAGAATGGGTCGAGAAGATTCTGAAAGCCTGTCGTCGCCAGAAAATCGCTTTCTTCTTTAAGCAATGGGGTGGCGTGCATAAATCCACGGCTGGTCGGTCACTACATGGAAGAACATATGACGAGATGCCACCGCAACCCGTGAAGCCAATACCAGAAAGAAAAGTTCGTGCTTTGGCGGCGGGTGCGTGGCAGAATAGAGCGAAGTACTGGCTGTCACCACCTAACATAGTTGCAGTGGAGGCTTTAGGCGCGTGACCTGAACGAAAGGAATAGATGAGCGACGCGCCGCTTCCGGTAGAACAACCATTTCTGTTCGATCCTTCAGAATTCCCACCTCTTGATGACATCCCGGCTGAACCAAGCCTGAAACGCATACAGCGACCGGTCTGCACAGCAAATAAGGCGCAGCTAATCATGCGCTATCTAAAACTCTTCGTGTTCATTACCCACCACGGCACTTACATAGATGGCTTTGCTGGTCCGCAGGAAGAGAAGCTGTGCGATACCTGGGCTGCAAAGCTCGTTATCGAAAGCGACCCTAAATGGATGCGGCACTTTCATCTTTGCGATGCGAAACGCTCGCAGGTAAAACTGCTCAAACAACTCAGGGCAAGCCAGCCTACCTGCGATCCGCCCCGCAATATCGAAATATACGAGGGCAGTTTCAATCATAAGGTCGATAAGATACTAAAGTCCGGGGATATCACCGAGAAAGAGGCTACGTTTTGTCTCCTCGACCAACGAACTTTTGAGTGCCACTGGTCCACCGTAGAGAAGCTGGCCAGATTCAAGAAGGAGGAGCGCAAGATCGAGCTTTTCTATTTTCTCGCTAATAGCTGGCAGGAGCGGGCGTTCGCGGCGCAAAGAAATCTCGATGTGCCAGAGGCTTGGTGGGGACGCGATGACTGGAAGAACGTGCGGGACATGTCACGCGATGACAGGCGCGATGCCTTCATTGACCGCTTTAAGCGCGAGCTGGGATACCGATCGGTCAAAGCGTGGCCTATCTTCGGAAGCCTGACCGGGGGAGCGCTCATGTATTACATGATTCACGCCACCGATCACGAGGAAGCGCCTACGCTGATGTCGCGCGCCTACCACGCGACGGTTTCACCCTCAGGACCCTTCGAGCAGCAGAAGCTGTTTCTCGAACCCAAAGGAGCCGAATCTACCGGAGGGCCGAAAGCACCGACCCCTATACGGCAGTTGGGCTAACCCCATCACAGCGCCGAATCAGCGTGTCTTTCGCCACTCCCACCTCTGCCGAGATGTCGCGCCAGCTTAACCCTTCTTTGCGGAGCTTCAGAGCGCGCTCAGTATCGACCTGAAGGGTCGGCCTACCGAACCGCACCCCGCGCCTCTTGGCTGCTTTCTGCCCTGCTCGAACTCGTTCCACAATCACAGAGCGTTCTAGCTCGCCAATCGCGGCTAAAATCGTGAACAGCGCCTTGCCCGTCGGAGTGCTAGTGTCGATACTCTCACGCAGCGAGACAAAGTCAATGCCAAGGGCTTGGAACTCTTCTAACGCCCTGAGTAAGTGGCTGGTGCTACGTGCGAACCGATCAAAGCGCCAGACCGCTACAACATCGAACTTGCCGCGCTTCGCATCCGCCATAAGCCTATCTAATGCTGGTCGCTTGTCCCGTGCTCCGCTCATTTTGTCACTGTAAATTTCGACCGTTTCCCAGCGCCGAAACGCCGCATACTCGGTTAGTTCGTTAGATTGTAGGTCTAGGTGCTGCTCACCCGTGCTGACTCTTATGTATAGCGCCACCCTCTTAGGTTTCATGTTAGCTTGCCTCCCATCGCAACCTACCATCGGTTTCGACCGCGCTGCTAGGAATCGCTGCAACCACATCAAACGAAGCAAAATAGAGTTCTTGACATGTCGCATAAGTTATAAGATATGCGACAGACAAAACGGCACAAAGCGAGTGAGCGGAATCAATGACTTGCCGACTCGGTTTCGGTGAGACTTTTGCGACAGTCAAAACGGCGCAATCCGGCAGGGCGCAAGAGATTTCTGAGGGGGGCTAGCCTGTGTGTTTCGATGGTAGGGGCGGCAGATCACGTTAGGGAACAGCCCAAACGGGACGGCGGTTCGGTCCGTGGTTCGGAGGGCATCTAAAGCGGGGTTGGTGGCGACGCCGGACAACATGCCCGACACAGACTGACCCTAGCTCCGTCCAGCATCAATAAGAATCCACCCGAGGCAAAGCCCCCCAACACTCGTTACCCCTATCCTGATTGGTCCCCATTCAGCACCAGGAGTGATCGTCACGGCGAGTGAGGTTAGGAAACCGACATAGATCATTGCCTTGGACCAATTAACTTTCGCGGTGACTCCAACCCTGGAATTTTGAATGACTATCCCAATCAGAGTAATTACAGGTGACAACCAAGCGGCGAGGTATGCGTTCTCTTTGAGCCAGATCATCCGTAAAATACTAATTTATCCCGACTTTACAGACAATCCCATATGTCCTGCTTGGCCTGGCGACGGGGCAACGGCTAAGGATTTAGTTCCGGCGAGGGGAGGTCTGAGGCAGGGGGTGCCCACGGGATAACATGGTAGGGTGGATGCGGGCCAGGCATTACTTCGTCGAGTCTGTAAATTTTCTTTGCAGCCGTGGTGGAGTCTACATTTTCCGTCACGCCGTCATGGTGCAGGGAACATCTCGACCTGCTTCTGGCCGATGTGACGCTGAAGACGACCCTAGCGGGCTTACTCAGTTAGTCGATAGATTGTACCGATCCCGTCAGGCTCAGACCAAAATCGGTCTACACGCCCCAGTTGACTCAGCCGGTCGTGGATTCGCTGATTGAAGGTGTCACGAATCAGTTCGGAAGGGTTTCTAAACTCAACTCGCGCGGAATTTCCAGCGAAGATATTATCGGCAACGAATTTCGACGATTTCGTTAGATTTGTGTACTCGGCCGGTTCTTCTGAATTAATGCGGACAATGTAGGCCGGGGGAGGTGAACCATACGCTGACGAAACGCGCCGTTTAAGACCAGCTTTTTCTACTATCGCGGCGACTTCTGAAAGTGCATCCGACACTTTACTGAAGTCGATAGTTCCTGTTGGGTTTACCTCCCAAACCCCCCAACCGACCATCGGCGCATCGGGCGCTTGCCATGGGGGTTGCCACTGCTCCACAAATGCATAGCGTCTGCTGTTCGTTTCATCTTCGACAGTCGCCACATGGTGGCCAACGAGTCCTCCCGGAGATTCCACTACTCTCCTCGGTACTTCAATTATTCTCATGCTCTCCCTCCGCGTGGCGATTATTATCGGAATTATCACCTTCACAAACCAAACGGAGCAAGGGTAGTGTCTCAGTTTCGATCTAGCTGCTAGTCTGCCAACCATTCCTGAAATCGTAACAAGATTAAACTCTTCTGCTTGCTGTCGGGGCAAACCACGAGAGAATTTGAAAAAATGAACCGCGAGTTTAAGGCCGGGGACGTTGTTCGATTGGAAACCGGCGGCCCTGACATGATTATCGAAAGCATTGGCCCACAAAGGCATGGTTTCACGAATGGTGCATGTGGTGCGTGTGGGAGGTGGGAGACCAGAAGAAAATGGAATTCTTCGAGTTTGTGACGCTTTCTGTCTCAGGCCGGATGCTAGAGCGAGCTAGGGTGGGTACTGTCCTAACACTGCGTTGATGTCGCCGCAAGCATTCGTTACGAAATCCGAACAGGTGGGGCCATCCGAATCCATTTTGCGTGCCAGTACATCAAAATAAGCGGATCGGAAGTAATGAGTAATGGACAAAAAACGAGAAGAGCTGGTACAGCGCCTAAACAACCAGCTTGCTATTATCTTAGGAACATGCGATCTACTGTCCAGACGTGCAGAGGATGATCCACTGGCTTTGGTTCGCCTGCAAAGAATCCGCGACGCAGCGAAGGAAATGGCCGACGAAATCAACAAGCCCCCTAAGCTGAGGCGAGGGCGTATAGACTTCAGGGCAAATCGGTAGCCTTAAGAGTGCGTTGCCACCACTGGGGACGCGGCTACTTGCAGCAATAGAGAAGCAATCGTCTGGGCCGTTCTATGCTGGGCTTCTCCCACTTGGTTTGTGAAGGTGATAATCCCGATTATTATTGCACGATTTGGTTGCTGTTAGGCTGCTAGCACCTTGACCTCTACGTGCTATCCTTCGAGCGTGCCCGGTGCCCTGCTGTATATCCGCGTTTCCACCGAAGAGCAGCAGCGTCGGAACGTCGCCAACCTGCCCACCCAAGAAAAGAAAGCCAGAGAGCACAGCACCCGTCTCGGCATCCCCGTCCTCAAGGCCTTCGTGGATGAGGAATCCGCCAGAACACCAGAACGGGAGGGACTGCAAGAGCTACTCGACTACTGCCGAGAGCATCGGGGCAGCGTGTCCCATGTGATCGTAGCCGACTTGAGCCGACTAGCCCGGAACGTTGCCAATCAGGGAGTCCTTATAGGCAGTCTGGCCGCTATGGGGATCGAACTGCTTTCCGTTGATGAACCTCACATTAACCGGACAGCCGCAGGCATTCTGTCGGCTAACCTGCTAGGCAGCGTCAATCAATTTTATTCGGACAACCTCAGCGAACGGGTCCGCTATCGCATGGCAGAGTGCGTCAAGAGTGGTAGATTCGTGTCGCGGGCACCTCTCGGCTATCGCAACGTGCAAATGAATGGCACAAAGAATCTTGCGATTGATGCAGACCGTGCCCCGATGATTCGCAAGGCTTTTGAGCTGCTGGCGACGGGCAACTACCAAAGAGACGCCGTTCTCCGGGCCGTCAACGCAATGGGGCTGCGGACGGTGCGAGGCAGCCCGGTCACCCCGCAGTCGTTTTCTCAGATGGTTTGTAATCCCCTCTATATGGGTTGGATTCACTCCAGAGAAAACAAGGTCAAGGGAAACTTTGAGGCAATCGTGAGCGAAGAGCTATTCGCCACTGTGCAGGACGTGCTTCGAGGCCGTGGAGTTTCTGTCCCGCACAAGAGGGCCAATGAAGATTTCCCTTTGGCAAAGTTCGCCCGGTGTGCCAAGTGCGACCGTCCGTTGACGGCGGGATGGGTCACAGGCAGGGGCGGTAAAAAGTACGCCCGGTACTGGTGCTACAACAAAGCGTGCAAGAGGATGGGAATCTCCCGTGAGGCCCTACAGGATCACTTCGTGCGACTGCTCGCTATGATGCAGCCGTCAGCCGAGCTAATCGCCAAACTGCCCGACATTGCGAAGTCAAACTGGAACGTGCGGAGCAGACGGATTGAGGACGAGCAGCGGACGCTCCAAAACCGTTTGAACGAAAACAAAGCGATGAACCTTCGCGCAATCGAGGCGTGCATCAAAGGCGATCTATCGCGGGATGACCTTGAGAAGTTCAAGACAGCGAACAACAAGAACATCTCGGACATAGAGGCGCAGCTAAGAGCCTTGCAATCCGAGTGCTTCACGATGGCGCAACTGATGGCCGATGCCCGCCGTTCTATCGTGAATCTCGCAAAGACGTGGCTGGAGGCTGATCTACCGCGTCGGCAAGAGATTCAAACGGCCCTCTTCCCAGACGGTCTGGTGTTCTCTCCTGATTTGCTCTTTTTTGAACCGCGTAACCACACGCTAATGCAATCAGTTAGCGAACTGATCGACACGCTCATCAAAGATGGTGGGCGCTGTAGGATTTGAACCTACGACTTCCACCGTGTGAGGTTAAGCGTACTAGGGTTGTCAACGACTTACAAGACCGCGGGGACTGCCAAATTCGCGGAAGTCGTACAAGACACATCAATCTGCGGGTTGGGTTGTGGGTTGGCTTTCCCCAACGACAGGACTGTCCCTAACGAAAATTCTGCGGAGCCGATGGCGAATGTCATCCTGTCATTCCCCAGGCGAACCGCAAAGCTCAAGCAATTTGCCTAGCTGATCGGGTCTGGTGAATGGAACTTGCCATCGTGGTTGTACACGAAGAGCAAGCCGCAGATGTCGGCGTTTAGCCCTGTGCCACGCAGTGGTGCCAGTCGCCGATGGTCTCGATGGTGGGTTCATCTGCGTCGGCGGCGGTCAGTTGAGACAGGGGAACCGCCATATTCGTAATTTGCAAGTCCTCCCATATTTTCAACAGCTTACACTCGTAGAGGCGCGTCAAATGCGTGTTTCAGCACCAGTATTCGTGCGGGCCACCGCTGAGTCGTGAGCTAACACGAGAGAAACACGAGAGACTTTTCATCGCCGTGGCGCCTTCGCTGGCAGGAGATTCATAAGCAGATTCCCTTGCTGACTTCCCACAAGCCCGTTTGATCGGCATAGGGGCGGCGGTCACCCACCGACCCCTGCCACACCACCGTGCGTACGGATCCGTACACGGCGGTTCGATTGGTTACGCTAGCAACCCTCGACTAACGACG
>Ga0181518_10005492_pt1 | contig 10943 bp, 5 predicted proteins | sample PEATcosm2014_Bin_28_FD_119751 | JGI IMG/M metagenome (GOLD analysis project Ga0181518, IMG submission 119751) | Peatland microbial communities from MTU Mesocosm Facility, Houghton, MI, USA - PEATcosm2014_Bin01_60_metaG | ecosystem: Environmental > Terrestrial > Soil > Wetlands > Peat | place... | reverse complement strand
CGCGGGCTCTACCGCGAACTATGCCGCGAACTATGCGGTGAACGTTGTGATTCGGCACTTCGATCTGCAGCGGTCGGCTTTGATCGACGCCTTCGTGAAGTTTGTGGAGTCATGGCACACGAAAGCGATTGCCGAAACCGGCAGCCCCTCCGAATTCCTCGAGTACCTCGATTACTTTGTACAGGCGAGAGGTACGATTCCACTTCCGCGTGGCGATGAAGATGACGACGCTGTGCAGCTCTTGACCGCACACGCCGCCAAGGGACTTGAGTTCCAGCACGTGGCCATCATTCGCGGTTCATCCGTCTCGTTCCCTACTGCATACCATGAGCCGCTGATTGCTTTTCCACCGGAACTGCGGCGGGCGGCCACGTCTTCGCCGGGCGCTGTGAATGACGACAAAACACTGCACGAAGAAGAAGAGCGCCGCCTTTTCTACGTGGCCATGACGCGCGCCAAGGACACACTTGCGATCTATGCGCACCAGGGAAAGAGCACAAAGGATCCGAAGCCGACCAAGTTCTTGCGGGAGTTCATGGTCAACTCCGCTTGCAAGAAGTTCTGGTCTGCCCATCCAGCGGCGGCCGTACAGGACACCTTGTTTGCCGAAGAGGAACAGAGAATCGCCGTGCAGCAATCGAATGTGGCCGCGTGGCTGCTCATGCCGCCGTCGGCGAACTTCGTCACAGGGCTGAGCGCATCGGCCATCGAAATCTATGAAGAGTGTCCGCTTCGCTTCAAGCTCGAACGGGAGTGGAACCTGCCGCGCGACGTGCCCGCGTCACTGCACTACGGAGCGGCCATGCATCGCATCCTGCACACCTTCTACGATGCGCAACGCTACGAGCGCGAGATCGGCGACGACGACTTGTTGGAACAGTTCCGGGCTGACCTGGCTTCCTTGGGCATCGCCGATCGCTATCAGTATGAGCTGTATCTGCGGCAGGGAAAGGAGCAGTTGCGGCAATTTTTCGAGTGGGCTCGCGGCGCCAAGCCGCCCGAAGTGATCGAGACTGAACGCAGATTTGAACTGCAAGTGGGCTCGGCGAAGTTGGCCGGACGCGTGGATCGCATCGATCGCACGGGTCCGGACACGGTTGCCATCGTGGACTACAAGACGGGCAAACCGAAGTCACAAGAGGATGCGGATAAGAGCCTTCAACTCTCCTTGTATGCGCTCGCGGCCAGGGAGACTTGGGGAAAGCGTGCCGACCGCTTGATCTTCCACAACCTCGAAAACAACACGCCCGTCTACACCACGCGGACCGACGCAGAGTTGGAAGAGGCGAAGTTGCGCGTGCAAGAAGTGGCGGAGGGGATCGCGCGGGGAGAGTTTCCGCCGGACCCCGGCTATCACTGTGTGTTTTGTCCCTATCGCAATCTTTGTCCCGCGACGGAGAAGGCGGTCGCGGCTCCGCAGAAAAAATTGGCGTCTCGCGTCAACTAAAGGCCATCTCATCATGAATCGAACGGGGTAAACTGGCACGGCCCTCAGGGGCTAAAGCCCGCATCTTTATTGGCTCTGGACGGCACGGCTGAAGCCGTGCCCTTCCCAAACCATTTATGAGACCAGCCCTGGTTTGAGCAGAAGGCTTTCGTTCACGGGAACAAGCTGCGTGGGGTTGGGAATCTGGAAAACGGCGCAAAAAACTTTGGGGACGCTCATCGCGTCCCCTTTGTCGTTGCCTGTTGCAGGTGCTTAGTGCTTCTTGCTGCTCTTCTTTTTTGCTTTCTTCTTGGTTGCCATGGATCTATTCTCCCTTTCCATTCCTCATGGAATTTCGCAACGGTCGTTTGTTGCAACTGTTTGAATGTATAGAGTCAACGCAGAACGAAGTCAAGAGAAAAATGATGGAAACGGGTGCGTGCAACGCTGTACCAAAGTCACCTGCGCGACTCGCACGCGAAGAAAAAGTCGAGTGACATCACAACTCGTTCTCCCTTGTTCTCCCATCACGCTGTTTCTGCCGCACGCACGTTTCAACCGAACGCTTCGTTGCCGTGCCAGCGCGGTTGCGCGTCGAGAAGCTGCGCGAAGCTTTCCACGATCTATAATGAGAGACGATTTTCAAGCGACGCATGCAGACGGGACGCGTCTTCAGTAGTGATGGGGAGCGCGTCGAAGGAGCGCAACCATGGCCGGTTTGACTGATGTTGTGATCATCGCAGGATGCCGCACACCGATCGGAAAATTTCAGGGAAGTCTGAGCGATATGAGTGCTCCACAGATAGGGGCTGTCGTTGTGCGCGAAGCAGTCAAGCGGGCGAATCTACAGCCGCAGCAAGTCGACGAGTGCATCATGGGCAACGTCGTTTCGGCCGGGCTCGGTCAGAACCCGGCACGGCAGGCAGCGTTATTCGGCGGACTTGCACCCGAAGTAGGTGCCATGACCATTAACAAGGTGTGCGGCTCGGGATTGAAAGCTGTCGCACTCGCGGCGCAGGCAATCGAAACCGGCAACAGCTCCATCGTCGTCGCCGGTGGCATGGAGTCCATGACCAACACGCCGTACCTGCTGCCGAACGCGCGCAAGGGATATCGTCTGGGCAACGGACAACTGGTCGACTCCATGGTGCACGACGGACTGTGGGAAATTTACAACGACTATCACATGGGGATGACGGCTGAGAACGTTGCTGAAAAATATGGCATCACCCGGGAAGAGCAGGACGAGTTCGCCGTCAACTCGCACCGCAAAGCCATCGCTGCCCAGAAGGAATGCCGCTTCAAGTCGCAGATTGTACCGGTCGAAATTCCAGCAAAGAAAAAAGGCCAGGCGCCCGCAATCTTTGACAAGGACGAAGGCCCGCGCGAGGACACCACCATCGAGGCCCTGCGCGCGCTCAAGCCGGCCTTCAAGAAAGATGGCACGGTTACTGCCGGCAACGCTCCCGGGGTCAACGACGGAGCGGCTGCGGTGGTTGTGACCAGTGCCGCGCGCGCGCAAGAGTTGGGCGCAACTGCGATGGTCCGCATCGTGGCGCAGGCGACCAGCGGCATCGAGCCGAAGTGGATCATGATGGCTCCCGTCGGCGCGGTGCAGAAAATCTGGGCGAAGACGGGCTGGAAGAAGGATGACGTCGATCTCTACGAGCTGAACGAAGCTTTTTCTGTGCAGGCGCTCGGAGTCTGCCACGAGCTGGGCCTCGATATGAACCGCGTGAATGTGAACGGGGGCGCAGTGGCTCTGGGCCATCCCATCGGCGCCAGCGGGGCGCGTGTGCTGGTCACCTTGATCTACGAAATGATTCGCCGCGACGTGCACCGCGGGATTGCGGCGCTGTGCCTGGGCGGGGGGAATGCTGTGGCCATGGCGGTGGAGCGGTAGGGTGGTCTGGAACACGGTTTTGAGTGTAAACGCGATTTTTCGCCAACCATCTTTTGAGACGGCGCCAACTCTACGGCTTTCATTGACTTGCCGGGTCTGCCCACGTAAGATTTGCGCCTGATGATTGGGCGCACCATCTCGCACTACCACATTGTCGAGAAGCTCGGCGGTGGTGGGATGGGCGTCGTTTACAAAGCCGAGGATACCCGGCTCCATCGCTTCGTCGCCTTGAAGTTTCTGCCCGATGAAGTAGCCGGGGACTCGCAGGCTTTAGCCCGCTTCCAGCGCGAGGCGCAGGCCGCTTCTGCCTTGAACCATCCCAACATCTGCACGATTCACGACATCGGAGACGAGAACGGGCTTGCGTTCATCGCCATGGAGTTCCTGGATGGCCAGACGCTCAAGCACTCGATTGGAAACCGTCCCCTAGACTTGGAAACTCTGCTGTCGTTGGCGATCGAGATCGCGGACGCACTCGACGCCGCCCACAGCAAGGGCATCGTGCATCGCGACATCAAGCCGGCCAACATCTTCGTGACGGAGCGGGGCCATGCCAAGATTCTCGACTTCGGGCTGGCGAAGATAACCGTAGCGAGAGCAACGGGCGATCTTACGGCAACGGGTACCGGAGACCCACACTTGACCAGTCCGGGGTCGGCCCTGGGCACAGTCTCCTACATGTCGCCGGAGCAGGTGCGGGCGAAGGAGTTGGACGCCCGCACGGACTTGTTTTCGTTCGGCGCGGTGCTTTACGAGATGGCGACCGGCGCGTTGCCGTTTCGCGGCGACAGTTCGGCCGTGATCTTTGAGGCCATCATGAACCGCGATCCGGCTGCACCGGTGCGGCTGAATCCCGACCTGCCGGCCGAACTAGAACGGATCATCAACAAGGCTCTGGAGAAGGATCGCGAGTTGCGCTATCAGCATGCCGCTGACATGCGGGCTGATTTGAAGCGGCTGAAACGAGAAACAGAATCAAGGCGCGGTGTCGGGGCGACTTCTACCACAATGCCGGTTGCACAGGAGAGCGGGTCACATCCAGTGGCTGTGCCGGCACAGCCGGCTTCGGGATCGTCGTTCGCAGCCGCGCAATCTTCCTCGTCCGGAGTAGTGTCAGCCGCGGTGGTTCCTGCTACGGGCAGCGGGAAACTGTGGAAGATTGCAGTTCCGCTCTTGGTGGTTGTTGCCGGGTGCATTGCCGGCGGAATTTACTGGCGTTCTCATTCGGCCGCGCCAGCAGCCGTCGCGACGCCGCTTACAGAAAAAGACACGGTTGTACTGGCGGACTTTGATAACAAGACCGGAGATGCGGTTTTTGATGACGCGCTCAAGCAGGCGCTAGCGGTGCAGTTGGGGCAGTCGCCGTTCATCAATATTCTGTCGGCCCGGAAGATAGGGGAAACATTGCGGCTAATGAGCCGCGAGCCGAATACGCGCATCACCTCGGATTTGGCCAGGGAACTTTGTGTGCGAACCGGCAGCAAGGCGATTGTCCTTGGCTCCATCTCAAACCTGGGTGGGCAGTACGTGATCGGCGTGGACGCGGTGGGCTGTAGTACAGGAGACACGCTGGCCAAGGAACAGGAAGAAGCCGGGACCAAGCAGGACGTGCTAAAGGCGTTGGGGAAAGCCGCTTCGAACCTGCGCACAAAACTCGGCGAATCACTGGCATCGGTACAAAAATTTGATGTGCCGGTGGAAGCGACCACTCCGTCGCTTGAAGCGCTCAAAGCGTACAGCTTGGGCATTACGACCGGACGCACCAAGGGCGATGCGGAAGCGATACCGTTCCTCAAGCGCGCCCTCGAACTGGACCCGAATTTTGCCATTGCGTATTGCTCGATTGCCGTCAATTACTCAAACCTGGGGCAGACCAATCTGGCGGCGGAAAATGCACGAAAAGCCTATAGCCTGCGGGATCGTGTGAGTGAGCGTGAGCGATACCGCATTTCCGCGTTCTATTTCCAAAATGTCACCGGTGAGGTGGAAAAGGCCACTGAGGCCTACGAACTCTGGGCCAAGAGTTACCCGCGGGATATGGTGCCACACGGGAACCTGGGGGTTATTTACGCGGCACTTGGGCAATACGAAAAATCGATCGTTGAGACTGAGGTGCAGCAGCGATTGGAATCTACATTAACCGGATACGGAAATCTGGCGGGGACCTATACCGAGGTTGGCCGACTTAAGGAAGCGCGGCAAACGATCCAGGAAGCACAACAAAAGGGCTTCGACGGGCTGGGTGTTCGAACCGCCCAATACTCGTTGGCGTTCTTGGCAAGAAATGATGTCGAAATGGAACAGCAGGTGGCCTGGGCGGCAGGTCGTCCCGGCGAGGAAGACCAGATGCTGGATATCCACGCTGACACTGACGCCTATTACGGACGGGTGAAAAAAGCACGGGACCTAGCAAGGCGAGCCGCCGATTCCGCCATCCGGTCAGACGCAAAGGAAACTGGCGCCTTATGGATCACGATGCAGGCACTGCGCGAGGTTGAGTTGGGTAATGCCGCTGCAGCTCGGGAAGACGTGAACCGTGCAATGGCTCTTGCCCCGGGCCGCGATGTGAAAGTCCTCAGTGCGGTGGCGCTGGCCCGCATCGGGGAAGTGGAGCAGTCCAAGAAGATTCTTGACGCTCTGGAGAAATCGGAACCCGGCAATACCTATCTGAAGGTGTACTGGTTCCCGGTCGTTGAGGCATCCATGGACATCGCGCGGCAGGCGCTGAACGAGGCGGTCGTGGCACTCGAGCCGGCGGTTCCTTACGAGTTGGGTAACACCCCGCCCTTTAACAGCAATAGCCCCATGTATCCGGCATACGTTCGAGGGCTCGCTTACTTGGCGCAGAAGAACGGCCCGGCAGCGGTCAATGAGTTTCAGAAATTTCTTGATCATCCCGGTGTGGTGCAGAATTTTATTCTGGGTTCACTCGCCAGGTTGCAACTCGGCCGTGCGTATGTCGTTGCCGGCGATAGCGCGAAGGCAAGAGCAGCCTATCAAGAGTTCCTTAATCTCTGGAAAGACGCTGACCCGGATGTTCTCATCCTGAAGGAAGCCAAAGCGGAGTACGCGAAGCTGCAATAGCGGGGGGGAATTCCGGCCTCGTCGCTTGCTGTTTGCCGATAACTGTCGAAATCAGGCGCTTACACTCATTGAGAATTGGCCGACCTGGGTCAATGATAATCGGGATATTACCCCAATTGAAAAAAAGCTTGACTCTGGAACCGATTCCAGGGTTCATACTGATGCCGTGAGTGCCAATCCTTTGCGCTCGGGAGAGCTTGCCCGCCTGACTGGCGTCAGTACGGACACAATCCGCCATTATGAGCGGCTCGGCATTCTGCCAACATCACAGCGGACCAATGGCGGTTATCGGATGTTTTCTGCATCCGCCGTTGAGCGCGTCCAGCTTGCGCAGCGAGCACTCCAGCTGGGTTTCTCGTTGAACGAACTGTCGGAGATTCTGCGCAATCGCGACAGCGGCGGTGTCCCTTGCCATCGTGTGCTTAACCTGACTGAAGAGAAGCTGCACTTGGTTGGGCAACGGATTCAGGAACTACGGCGAACCCAGGATTACATGCGCAAGCTCGTCCGTGACTGGCGGAAGAAGTTGAAGCATACTCCGCCGGGTTGTAAGGCAATGCTGCTTCATTCGCTCGTTGATAAGCCAAAGACCAACTCCGGGCAAAACAATTTACAGAGGAGATTACGTTCATGAACTATCTGGCAATCGCGCTTTCGCTTTCGCTACTCTCGTCACCGCTTCTCTCGCAAGAGGCGAAGTCGGATGACTCGATGAAGGACTGCCCGATGCACGCGCAGCAGGCGCACCACGCAACTGTGGAGAGCCATGGCGATCAGGCGATGGGCTTTCCTCATGACAAGACCACTCATCACTTCCGCATGATGTCCGACGGTGGGGCGATTGAAGTAACCGTGAATGACCCGAACGATAAACTGAACACTGGAGCGATTCGCTCGCACCTTTCGCATATCACGATGATGTTCGGCGATGCCGACTTCTCTATTCCGACGTTCATACATGACGGCGTCCCGCCCGGTGTAACCACAATGAAGTTGATGAAGTCAGCGATCCATTACACCTGCGACGAAATACCCTCAGGCGGAAGAATACGGATAAAGTCTGCTGACCCGATTGCGGTTGCCGCAATCCACGACTTCCTCCGTTTCCAAATCACGGAACACCAGACGGGCGATACGCTTGAAGTGGCGCCGAAGTAACTGTTGAAATCAGGCGATTACACTCAGAACCGTGCCGGAGCAACCCCGGCCTTACTTCGCGGCCGTTCCCGATTCTGCCGCCGTGACCGGCAGCGTAATGGTGAACGCCGCGCCGCCATCCGGCGCCGTCGCAGCTTCGATGTTGCCTCCATGCTCGCGCAGGACGGTCTTGCAGATGCTTAGGCCCAGGCCGGTGCCGCGACCGGGGCGCTTGGTGGTGAAGAAAGGATCAAAAATGTGCTCCAGGTTTTCGGGTGCGATTCCCGGACCATCATCCTGAAACACAATCCATACGGAGTCGGGCTTGCGTCCGATGCGCACGCGAATCGTGCCTTTCTCGCGGCTTTCGCGGATCGCCTGCTCCGCATTCAGCAGGAGGTTCAGGAACACCTGCATCAGTTGATTGGGATCGGCGACGATCGCGGGTATCGCCGGTTCGGGCAGGAAATCCACGGTGATGTTGCTCTTGCGCAGCGGATAGGCCTGCATCTGCACGGTGCGCTGCACGAGTTCGTTCAGATTGACCTGGCTGCGTCCCGGAGCCGGCGGCCGGGCGAAGTATTGCAAGTTCTGGACGATCTCGGCCGCGCGCCGCGCCTGCTGGTGCAGAATGACGATTTGTTTGCGGGCGGCTTCGCTGGCCTCGCCTTCCTGCAGCAGTTCCGCCATGCCCAGAATGCTGGTCAGCGGATTATTGAGCTCGTGTGCGAAGCCGCCGATCATCTGCCCCATGGCGGCGAGACGTTCGCTCTGAATAATTTGCTGCTCCAGTCTCTTCTCCATCGTCACATCGCGAACGGAGATGATCACGCCCGCTGGTTTGCCTTCGGCATCGAGCAATGGACTGGCCATGCCCAGCATGGTGCGCCAGCTGCCGTCGCGGTGCCGGGAGCCGTATTCGCATGAGGTCAGCGAACTCTCACCGGTCGCGACGGTGCGGTAGAGTTCGGCCAGTTCCGGTGGAGCATTCTCCGTCTCCGCGACGTTCTTGCCCATGAGATGTTCCGGTCCGTACCCGAGGAGCTCGCCGATGCGCGCGCTCACGAACGTGTACTGGCCCTTCAGATCGAGGACCAGAATCAGATCCGGAAAACTTTCCAGCAGGTGCCGGCGGAACTCTTCCTGCCTCCGCAACTGTTGTTCCAGCGCGTGCTTCTCGGTGACGTCTACCAGCGTGCCCTGGTAACGGACAATCCGTCCCGCTTCCATCACGCCGCTCGAGGTATCCACGCACACCGCGACTCCGCCATCTTTTCTTCGCAGTCGAACCTCGCGAGTGCGGGTGCGGCCACTCTGGCTTCCGCCGCGTCCCAGCACCGGATCGCCGCCAGCATCAGCATTCAGCTGCTCCGGCGGCAGGTTCAACAAATCTTCTTTGCTGTCATATCCCAGGATGGTGACCAGCGCCGGGTTCACGTCGAGCAGCTTGCCTTCCGGATTGCTGATGTAGACGCCTTCCTGCAGAGATTCGAACAACTGCGTGAAGCGCTGTTCCTTCTCACGATGACCGGTGATGTCGCGCGCCAGCACACTCGCCCCGACCACATCGCCGCCCTTGACGATGGCGTTGACCACACAGTCGAAGTAAAGCCGCCGGGAATCGTTCTTAAGGCGGACCTCGACCACACCCGACCAGTTCCGCTTCTCCAGAAACCGTGCCAGCCCACCGGTCGCCTCGGCATGCAGCGGCGCGCCCAGGAATTCCTCAAGTTTGTGACCAACCATTTGAGAGTAAGGAACGCCGAGAATTTCCGTACTGCGCCGGTTTACGGTGCGCAGGGTTCCATCGAGTGAGATAGCGAGCGCCACGTCATCCAGAGAATCGATCAGCTCCTTGAAGTTGCGCTGCGAGCGCATAATCAATTGGCCCAACTGATCGAGTTGCTCTTCGGAGGGTGTGACTCCCGCCTGATTCTGAAAGCCCTTCAGAATCTGCTTGAGCGACGCAACCTCGCGTTTGCGCCCGAAAGCATAGGTGGCAAACAAGACGGCGAGCGCGAAGAGTCCCGCGGGAATTGCCCAGAGGCGGTAAGGAAGGTCTTTCAGTTCTTGCCACGACAACGCTGCCACAGCCGCCGCAAACAGAACGAGCAGGCCAAGCGCCCATCGCCACAACTGGCTCTCTTCGCGTTCCAGCCGGCTTGACGCCGGACCGGGCCGGGCTGAAGTGGGATCTTCGTCGAGCATTGAGGAACTCTCCTGGCGCAAAAACGTCATCCGCCATATTGCCCCTAGCGTAGCACCGAAAGCGGCGGTTCACGACAGAACGTTCCATCACGGTAAAGGGGTGATGGCCATCACAGCGGTCCAGTTCTGCACTGGCTATGATGTCGGCAAGGATCTCCCATCCGCGCTGTCCTCTTCGTGTGCTCACTGGTGTCCCCTATGCTCTATAAAACCCTGAGTGCCGCCGTTTATGGCATTGACGCCAACATCATCGAAGTGGAAGTGGATGTCTCTGGCGTCAAGATGAACGAAGACCATTTCCACACGGTCGGCCTGCCCGATGCTGCCGTCCGCGAGAGTCGCGACCGCGTCCGCTCGGCACTGAAGAACTGCGGTTACGACATTCCGCCGACCCAAATCACCATTAACCTGGCACCGGCCGACATTCGAAAAGAAGGTTCCGGCTTCGACCTGCCCATGGCGCTTGGCATCCTCGGCGCATACGGGGGCCTGAATAAGAAGGAGGTGCCTGACGCGCTATTTGTTGGAGAGCTCTCCCTCGATGGAAGGGTGCGCGGCGTGCGTGGCGCTTTGCCGATCGCGATCGAGGCTCGTCGAACGAAGGTGAAACGCCTGGTCGTGCCCGAAGTCAACGCTCGCGAAGCCGCCATGGTCGGCGACGTTGAGGTTTACCCGGTTAAATCACTGCTGGAAGTCATTCATCTCATTAACTCGGGCAATGGCGTCTCCCGCTTGCAGGTCGACACCGATCAACTGCTCTGCCAAGCGCAACACTTCCCAGTGGATTTCAAAGACGTTCGCGGCCAGCAAACCGCCAAGCGCGCCCTTGAAGTCGCGTGCGCCGGCGGTCACAACATTCTGATGATCGGGCCTCCAGGATCTGGAAAAACGATGCTGGCGAAACGCATGCCGACGATCCTGCCGCCCTTTACTTTCGAGGAGGCGCTGGAGACCACGAAGATTCACAGTGTCGCTGGTGTGCTCGATGCGCACGCCGGACTGGTCGGCCTGCGACCTTTCCGCGCGCCTCACCACACCATCTCCGACGCAGGTCTGATCGGCGGCGGTGCGATCCCGCGGCCGGGCGAGGTTTCACTCGCTCACAATGGGGTGCTGTTCCTCGACGAATTTCCCGAATTCCCGCGCAACGTTCTTGACGTGATGCGCCAGCCGCTCGAAGACGGT